>Ga0307512_10001117_pt1 | contig 38993 bp, 44 predicted proteins | sample 14_EM_MG_FD_200267 | JGI IMG/M metagenome (GOLD analysis project Ga0307512, IMG submission 200267) | Populus trichocarpa ectomycorrhiza microbial communities from riparian zone in the Pacific Northwest, United States - 14_EM | ecosystem: Host-associated > Plants > Roots > Unclassified | place...
ATGATATCCGGTGTCTGGATTGGCAAGTCCGGGTTGGTAGGCAATGGGTTGTTGGACGACGGGTTGCTGGGCTTTAGATTGCTCGGATTTAGAATGATATCCGGAATTGGCGGGGTTTGGATTGGCTGATCCAGGTTGGTGGACAACGAGCTGAACACCGGTTTGGTGGGCTTTAGATTGCTCGGATTTGGAATGATATCCGGTGTCTGGATTGGCAGGTCCGGGTTGGTAGGCAATGGGTTGTTGAACGACGGGTTGCTGGGCTTTAGATTGCTCGGGTTTGGAATGATATCCGGAATTGACGGAGTTTGGATTGGCTGGTCCGAGTTGCTAGGCTTTAGATTGCTCAGGTTTGGAATGATATCCGGAATTGACGGGGTTTGGATTGGCTGATCCGAGTTGCTGGGCTTTAGATTGCTCGGGTTTGGAATGATATCCGGAATTGACGGAGTTTGGATTGGCTGGTCCGAGTTGCTGGGCTTTAGATTGCTCGGGTTTGGAATGATATCCGGAATTGATGGAGTTTGGATTGGCTGGTCCGAGTTGCTGGGCTTTAGATTGCTCGGGTTTGGAATGATATCCGGAATTGACGGAGTTTGGATTGGCTGATCCGAGTTGCTGGGCTTTAGATTGCTCGGGTTTGGAATGATATCCGGAATTGACGGGGTTTGGATTGGCTGATCCGAATTGGTGGGCAACGAGCTGAACACCGGGTTGATAGGCTTTAGATTGCTTGGATTTGGAATGATATCCGGTGTTTGTATTGGCAGGTCCGGGTTGGTAGGCAATGGACTGTTGAACGACGGATTGCTGGGCAACAGGTTGCTCGGGTGTGGGATGATATCCGGGATTGGGGATTCGGCTGGCAGATCCAGGTTCGTGGACAACGGGTTGCTGGGAAGTGGAATAATACCCGGGATTGACGGTGATTGGATTGGTTGCTCCGGGTTGGTGGACGCCGGATTGCTGAACGCCGGATTGCTGGGCTTCCGGATGAAATCCGGAATTGATGGAGTTTCGATTGGCAGATCCGGGTTCGTGGGCGACGGGTTGCTTGGCCCCGAGTTGCTTGGCCACGGGTTGCTTTGCCACGGGTTGCTGGGCTTCTGGATAAAATCCGGGGATGAAGGAGTTTTGACTGGGTTCGAATCGGTGGGCACCGCTATACTGGGCTCCAGATTATTTGACTCCACCAGATTACTAGGGTTCAGGAAGAAACCCGGGGTTTCGACAGGCTCATTGCTCGCTGTAGCTCAGTCAGAAATGAAGAACTTATAGCGATAGCTGGCTGGAAAGGAGGATAAGGATGTGCACGAGGAGCTGCCGGATGAGAAACTTGTTCTAGTCTTGATTGGCTCTTTCCGTTTTCATGGAAGACTGGTGGCATGGGGGAAACAGAGTGGGGGAAGAAAAGGTGGTAATATGGGGGGTAGGGAGGAGGGGTGTTACTAAATATGGGACTCGATCCGGTCTCGAATGGCTCATGTATAGGATCATTAATCCCCGTAGGGTGGAAGATTGGAAGATCAGGAGATATTGTTGGGAGAAGATCTTGCGAACTATTAGCGAAACCCAAAACCGGACATATCATGGGAGTACGTACCATCCGGCGGGAGGGAACTGCCGCTTGGCTTGGGGGAGTAAGAGGGACCCGAGTGTCCAAGCTCCATATCATCAGGTAGTGAGGTATCCGTATTAGGATCCAAAGAGGTTACTCTGGGAGGCGGTAGTATGTGATGCTCATCCGTCGAAGGAGTACCTGTGGGACTCAGCAGTGACGAGAAGAAATCATCCAACCCCCCAGTAGACGTCGACCTCGGTAGCTCTTGTTCTGGTGGAGTCGACGAACTTGAGTATTTGGAAGTCGGCTTCTCATCTGGGGTCGTAATGTTTACGAATGGCCCCAACTGTCTCTTGACTTGTCGAGGAAAGTAGAATTTTGGCGAGTCCGGCGCCCCTTGATCTCGCGGTAGAGCTGCTGCATTCCCAACTCCTAGCACAGGAGCCAAAAAGGAGAGAACGGGAAACGCAATGGCAAAAGCGATCCTCGGCGCCCTCATTGTTGGATTGAAGATGCTCGTTTGGCGAGCAGCCCCAAGAACCCTTGAACAAACTCCTCCTAATTACTTACTATACGCGCGTTGCGATTTGTCTGAACTGCTTTCCAGGTGTTTCGGTGTTGGGTATTATCTCTGGAAGTACGCCAGTTTCGATTCTGTAAAGGAGTGGACTTGCGATGCAAGAAAATTTGACAGCTTGAAAAAGAGTGTAGGTCTGTTGTCGACAACAGATAATGAGCGTGTTAGCAATCAGTCATCCATAGTAACGGGGTGGTTGAATGAAGGATGGAGCGAGTGAGTGGTGCAGTGCCGACGAGCTAGCACAAGTTTGGAAAGCGGGAAGTGATGCGATGTGATGTGAAAGGGGCCGGCCGCACAAGCAAAGTGAGACTCACGGAGTAAAACTCCCAACGCAACCACTGCTCACGACCCCCCAATCCAAACAGCAGCAATCGGACGTGGAGAACGGTTGTTCTTCCAGTCTAAATCTGCCTTTTCCGACCGTGAAAGATGCGCCCAGTAGTGCTTCGTTCTTCGCGAGTCGTGCTAGTATTTAGGTCGAAGTCGGTCGTTGTGGGCGAGCACCTTCGGTTAACACAAGCATTAGCTTCTGTTGCGCATGATATCTTGCGCTTAAGATATGAAGTTCAAGATGTTGTTGCCACGAGGAACGTTCATCTTGATCGGCCAAAGAAAGACAAAGGTGTTGATGTCGCATGCGCAGCAAGTGGCAGCGATCTTGAAAGCCCCAAACACGCCCTGCTCCGACAAAAACTCACCAATTCTTCACAGACCTCCACCACAACGGAATTGTCGCTAAGACACTTCTGATTTCCTGGCCTTTTTTCGTATTCGTCACAAGTTCGTCGCGGGACGTAGATCGGAAAGACTCTTTTTGCTCGGGCTGTGGTGAGCTTAACGACTCCCACCGGAAACACCGGAAGATGAGCAGAGCAGTGCAGATCTAAGGATACGTACCAACAAGTGGGAAAGACGTAAGGTACCAAAAGGTTGGGCGGGGGCTCAGACGCAGCCGAAAAATGAAATAAAACGAGGGCAGGGAGAAACCGAGAGAGTGTGAGGGGGTTCAGTTCAGAGCAGTTGATTGATTGAAGACGCAGGACAGAAAGTAGGATACGGTGGTACAGGGACTGACAACGACAGTGGCGCCAGAGCAAAGAATGTGATTTGATTCGATCTGAGGACGTTCCGATTTGGAATCTATGTCCTAGCGCAGGTGCTGCGGCCGGACAGCAATGATGATATGAGGAAGGAGATGGTGTGCATTCACTATCATTGCAGAACCTTCAAGTTCTGCCCAGTGGAAGGGACGGCTTCAGGAGGAAATGAAATGGAGGGAAGGGGTGCTGTACTTAGCCGCGAGATTCAAGAGTTGTCCTTCCGAGTCGAATCTGTCTCCAGTTCTTCGCAAGCGCGCGAGATGATCGAAACCAAGAAACAAGGATGGGATTGGGGCCGCGTGTGCAGGGGATAGGGATACAAAAGAATGGATACCCTCGCGTCCAGCGACGAGAATCAAGAGATGATAGAGCGAACAAGAAGAGGATGAAGGACAGGAGAAAGAGAACGACAGGTTTAAGGGACGAATTTACGATATTGCAAAAGCACCATAGAAATCCACAAACATCCCTATCTCTGGCTATTCTCTCCAAATTAGCTTGAACGGCGACAGGGACGCAGCCAATATTATTGGTTGCAACTTACAGGGTAGACCCCCGCAAGTAGTGCACCCCCAGTTTCGGATGCCAAATTCTGCTCCCCTCATCTCGAATTCTCTATGGGTAGCCCTGTTCATCTGGCCTCGATTTCATTGTCCATCATCAGCCTTCCTGGCGTCGGCATATTTTTTAAGATCTTCCGACGCGGCGGGCGGCCACGACGGACGAATTGATGGCAAGTTGTATCCAGGTGCCTAACAATCAACTCTCCTGATGACAAACTATGGATCCACATCTGAAGCCAGAATCTAGAGCCACACACTGCTTATCACTCGGGTTTCATTTATCAATGGTGCGACTGTTTCTTCACACTAATTAGCGCCTACATCCAAGTCTCGTGAGTATTGAGAAGACTTCAGTGACCTTGAGTACGTATACCCAACACGCCGAAGCGTTGCTTTGGCAAGCACAATTGCAACAGAGGCTCTATGTACGGAGACTTCAGAGAAAATCCATGAATCCAGACCTTGAGAACCCTCGGGACCGGCAATTACGGTCACACCCGGTTATACAACCGGGCAAACCAATAAGGCTGGCCCCTTTATGCCACATAAAGAAACAACTGCATAAGTCACAGCCATGTATCTTATTGTAGTTTTGACAGCGGAGAGGTACTTAAAAAGGCTGCTGTCTATCCCTCCAAACCCCACCTCCTGAGTAACCTCCGATAACATTGCGGTGTTTCCATCTGAACTGTGCTCCATCCGTACCTCACCAGCATACCGTTAAACGCAGACTTCTGCATGCGTGACGGCAAGCATACATGTGGCTTAATCAATTCCATAATCCCATCGGGAATTGCACCCAGTGGGGCGCAGCAGCGGATGCCTAGATGCCCCAGAGTATGCAGATTGCACAAGTTTGAGAAAACGAGAGCTCATAACAGACAAGTTCCCACGCCATCCCGCGCGTCACGCACAATGTCTGATAATGTGCCATCATATTAGCAACCGCTTTATTTCCATAAATGAATACCAATGACTCGATAATTGAGTGTCAATGACAGTTTGCCATGGCGCTCCAAAACAATTGCGAGAAAAATTTGCACTGGGATCAAAATTCGAAGCTCACAAGAAAGGTCTTGGCCTTACTCACCCCCGTTTAACTCACATAAAACATCTACTAAGCCCACGTGGTACCAGCATACGGTGGCTGGGCACAAGCTTAAATATTTACTTTTGGTGCCTGTTTGTTCCGATACAGCGAGGCGAGCAAAGTTATCTATCGGACACTGTCTCTGTCAGGAGTCGGGGTGCTTCCAGCGATTTTGCGAATAACTGCCTTCTATCCCGAGGTTGTCCAGACGTGCAATGAGCCTCTGGATGCTTCTTTGTTGTGGGATATGCTTACTTGTTGTGGGATCTGGCAAGTCTGTTCCTGGTTGTGTAACATCAGTTTAACCTCAAAAGCAACAGCAGCACGCCGCATAATTGCTTCTTGGTATGCAGATTATCTTCCCGTGTGCGGGGAAAGCAGGAGCAAGGCGGGTGAACATATGTAGATATTTCTGGTTCCTTTATCAAGGCCACGTCAAACCACAGAACCCTTTCGACTAGTAGAGAAACCCGTTAAACTTGCGGGGAAACTGTATTGATTGATGTACATATGTAATGAGATGTAAGATTAGACGGCTGTGAGTGGATGGGGGGTTGGAGCCGAAATGGCGTATGGTATTCTCGGTTTTTCTTTCCCAGAAGGTGTCACCGTGTTCATCTGGTTGGAGCGTACCACTCTGCTCGCAGTCAAATTCCGTTCGTATGCGGGTGCGGGTGTTTATATTGCAAATACTCTATTCTTACCCCAATTCCTGCATCATTGGTGGAAGGCGTGCGTCCATAATGAGGCTATTTGAAAGGCAGCAGGTTCAAAGGTTGGGTTGCAGGTCGGACGTCATGCCATGGCGCATTTTCTTGGCTGTAGACGCGCGTTGGTTGTTTAATTAAGGCGCTCTGACCGGTGGTTCATGATCACACGCCATGGCGCTTCGCTCCCCAGAGGCGTGCACATTAGATCACTCGTGCTCCAGCGTGGCGTCGGTGTTGCGATAATGGAGGAAATCGTGATAGTATTGATATGTGTGGGGGATACTGTTTGATGATAGAAAGAGAAAAAGAAAAAGAAACTAAACTACCAAACGGCTGTTGTTGGATATATTGGGATTTTGGGTCTCGGCCGAGTTGACGTCTTCCAGCCAACGACTTGCGCGTCATATATTTTTAGGGTTGTTACCAGCTGAACATTCAAATCCCAGGGCTGATCTTGTATTATCATGACCTCTATAGGTGTGGGTGCCTATCTGAGGAAGGGGTGAGTGGCCGTGAGTCTATAAAAACATTAACCTATGTGGCGTGTAGGTTTGGGGAAGCTCAGATTACACGTTACGGATGGATGTACCAGAAGGTATTCCAGGATATATCAGAGCGTATTTCATAGCCCAACACACTTGAAATCTGATAAAGAACTCTAACACACGTGGCTGCAGTTGATGGAATTGTTGCCCAGTCTGTAGATGAAAACTGCAGTTCCAATTATTCTCTCATTCATAAGGCTATTGACCGGAATATGGACCAAAGACACAGTTTTCTCTTCCTCCTCTCTTCAGTGGGAGCATTGATACAGTTCGATATAAGATGGGTTTATCTGGACAATACTCTCTTTATGAAGCTAATGTGACCACCCATGACTAAACTGCTGCTAGTTGATGTAGTTCGGCTTAGCTTCTAGGATAGAGATTTCTGGTACCCTCCTGTCATGCACGTTGCGAATATGCCTTGTATACCCCAACGAGCAGAACCTAGAGAGGATCAAGAATTGGGAGGATCACACACGGGAATTTTCAAGGGAGTGGCCGGCTTCACAATTTAGTCACTTACGATATCATCCAAAATATGAAAACGCACCACGAACTACCGGGGCCATTGAATTATTAAGAAGCCTTGGCTCGGCGCCATGCTAGAACTCATGAATTCTCATGAAACATCAGTCAATACGGATAAACTGAAAACTGCAGCATCACCCTGGTCTCAGTACATTACCACATCCTTCCTCTTTGTAGCACCCACCGATCTGACAAATAGGAATATATTGTCACAAGTTTTTTGGACTAATGTTGAAACAGAAGAAAGCCCAATCCACCCTGTAATACCCGGCATGGGAGTGAATGTAAATCCGTGGTCGTACCACTTTTTGAGCATCAGCGAGTGATTATTATTGAGCTAATTACTGTAGATTCGCTCAGTTGGAGGACGTGGTTAAAAATATCGGACAATAAGCTGCGTTCTGCCACTGAGAGCTCAATTACAAACCAGAACTAAGTCACTATAACCAATCCTATGCTTGATACAGTTTGTCTATTAGTTTAGGCCTGCTGCATATTTCTACCGGTCACTATCCACTTAATATCCACTATAAAGCTCTCTCGTCCCAAAGTATGCACGCTCTAGCTCCCCCGTTTTTTGGACATACAGAAGATATATTTCCCCTCACCACCACTTGTTACTGTTGATATGACTAGACGGATTGTTGGAAGCCTTTGCAATATCCACAGTCTGCGCTTTCCAATAAACAAGAGCTGAAGCTAGCAGTGCATGGTGCTATAAACAAACACCAAACCAAGGCTCAAAACCTATCCCCTCGACTAGTATTTAGTACAGGATACGGCTACACACTACAAGTAGTGTTGCGATTGGTGGATGCTCCACGGCAACGTTCAATTAGCCAATAGAGTTTTCACTTCAGGGTCCTTAGTCGCGTAGCCGTATTGTATTTATTACCAGTCGATTATTATTTTGCTGTAGACTAATTATCACACAGTTCATAGGTCTTGGTTCTCCCAACAGGCACAGGTGTGCTTCTGATTTCTTTGGCCAATACATAATTCCAACGGGTCGGACCCGAATGAGGTGGTGTACCCAGTGATCTGCTGTGACCGGAATATGGACCAATACACCACTTCCGTCCATAGCACCCTTCGCAAAAGTCCACCTTTAGACTCCCGAGGGTGCCAGTCCTGGGCTCGTGGTGTTTGTATGGAGGTCCAGGCAACGGTATTGAGCTGTCTGGGCTGATCGGGAGTGGTCCGATCGCAATTGGCCTTTGCATCCTGTGGTTCGTCAATACGGTGGATGGGTTTGAGTAGGGCACAGACGAAGAGTACTGTCCTTTATTGGAGACTGCATTCCCAATACAACTAACTCCTTGAATGCAGGGCGCGATATGCACGAGGAGAACAGTGGTGTGTTCGGTCTGGCATCGTATCCTAAGGTTCTCAATTACTATATTCGGTAGCATCTGATACTCCCCGGATTTTGTTTACTCCACACAACCGAGTGTCCACAAAACACATGGTTTGGCAGCTGGTGCGCACCCTTGCTAGTCCCTCCAAACTCTAATCACTTGATAGGCAGCAGGATAAAGCAACACAGTAATGACGTATTACGCCGTTCCGTGGGTCTTCCATCACGACATCCGCACTATCATAGCTATCACAGGCTGTGCCCCGCGAAGGCACTGCAGTCTCCGCCTCACATAAGGAATACGGCCTGCCCTACGTTCCCGTAGCACAAACGGGTGACAAGTGACGGGTGATCAGCCGCAGGGTCGCAGCCACAAACAGCCCACCAATGATGACGCCTCGGTTTACTCTTGCGAGTAATCGCAGATACGTGTTGCTCGCGATCTTCACGAATGAGATCATATATAAACCCACCTCTGTCATTCACTCGAAACCCTACAAAGTACTGTAGAACCATCACCATCAAATCATGAAGCTCAGTCTCGCCTTCCTTGCCGCCGCCCTCGTCTCCCTCGTCTCCGCTCAACCAAACCACTGGCGTTTCAAGATCCGCGCAACGACGCAGCGGTTCGCAATCCCGGCATTCAGCGGTTACGTCGATCTCTCCCCCGCCGGCGTTGCCAGCTTCAACACATCCTCCGTGGGCTTCGTGAGCGTGTGTACCTCCCTTCCCCCACCTCACCTCCTCCTAACAAACGTAGTACATGGACTCACTCCCGGGCGCCTCCCTCCCCCGGGGCACGCTGCACAAAGAATCCGGTAACCTTCCCGGCTTCCTCAACCCCATTTCTCCCCCGGGGATGCACGACTTTCTATTCGGCCCGCTCCCATCTGAGGTCGGGGTGTTATCGAGTGACTTTGCGATCACGGATTTGTCGTGCGGAGGACAGTGTGGTGGGTTGCAGCTAGTGTATGCGAGTGGACGGTGGTTTGCATTTGATGATGGGAGTGGAGGGTGGAGGGTGAGTTTTCTGCGCTGCAATTATTGGAGGGAGGGATGCTGATAGGTTTATGTTTTAGATCCGGTACTGGAATGGGGCGGGGGATCCGGAGGGGGGGTCTGCGCTGTGGTTGTTGAGGGAGGCTGCTTGACAAATCAGAGGAGGGGTGTATAATACAGTACTTTAAGACTTAATTTATGTCGGCATTTCGTGCGCAGGAACAGATTGAGGTTGCGATGACCCTAACCCAGTGGACTTCATAAGTTCGGGAATTGAACATCTCCCATCACTCTACTTCGATTAGTTTATCGCGGTTTCAAAAGGGACGGGTGGGAGGGTGGCTGGCGGGAAGCGGGGCAGAAAAAAGACGCTGTTGCCCCTCGATCGGAAATATCCACACATTCGGAGCTACCTGCATGCCGAGGGACAGCCGAGAACAAGGAAGTCACGATGGTTCGTGGTCGACGATTATCACTGGTCCACCCAGACAACACCGCAGTCGTTACCATTTGCTCTGTTTCACCAGAACTCTCACTGCAAACTCTCACTATATTACGGCCACGACCGTACACCGCGCACCGACACTGAGTGCATGCGAGCAACAACAGCATAGACCGACGACCTACGCGACGAAAATACTCTCCCTCGATGATCCGCCGGAGTATCCATCTCCGGAACCTGCGTCTCCAAGCCCTGCCGCAACCTCCCCGGGCCCCCGCAATTTCAACCGGAACTTTGTCCACAAAGCACGGCTCGCTATGCTTCCAATGCGCGGGCAAACTCCACGTTCGGCCGCGGCCGCGAACCATAGCCAGCCTCGCCACCGTCGAGAGGATGTCCACCATAACGGCCGAGGGTGTTGATGTGGGTGTCGGAGGTGGGTTTCTATTTAGCACGGACGGGTAGATGGATGGGCTGACGGAGACGGTGGTAGATCCGGGGATAGGTCCGCTGGTACAATACGATGCGTGGGTGCGCGAGGGAAAGCTCCGAGACGACGCCTTTCAACGAGGTCTGTCTGTCCTCCTCCTTCTACCTCCACCTGCTCACAGCCGCAGGAATCGTTAAGAGCCTCCAAAGTCTCCACGACCAGCTATCGCACTACAACCCGCCGACTATTGTGCACCCGACCCTCGAATCTCTTGCCTCACCCCCCCGCAGCTCCCTCTTCGACTCCTTCCTCGGCCGCAAGCCCCCGCCACCGCCAAGAACTATCGTCCCAGAAAACATCCCAAAAGGCCTCTACCTCTATGGCGATGTCGGCTCGGGGAAGACAATGCTCATGGACATGTTCTACAACACACTCCCGCACCACATCACATCGCGAACCCGAATCCACTTCCACCACTTCATGCAGGATGTCCATAAGCGGTTGCACCGGCTCAAGCTGCAGCACGGCCCAGACTTCGACGCGATCCCGTTTGTGGGCGCAGACATCGCGCAGAACGCCGCGGTGCTGTGCTTCGACGAGTTCCAGTGCACGGATGTGGCGGATGCTATGATCCTGCGCCGGCTGCTGGAGTCGCTGATGAGTCATGGCGTGGTGATGGTCGCGACCTCGAACCGACATCCAGATGAGCTATACAGGAACGGGATCCAGCGCGAGTCGTTCCTGCCGTGCATTGCGCTGCTGAAACAGGATCTGGTCGTCATCAACCTCGACTCGCCGACGGACTACCGTAAAGTCCCCCGCCCACTGTTAGGCGTATACCACTACCCCCTCGACCACGCCTGCCAGGATCACATTGATAAGTGGTTCAGCTACTTTGCCGACCCCCGCGATCCCCCATCGCCGAGAGTACACCAGATCTGGGGGCGCAACGTCAAGGTGCCAAAGGCATCTGGTACCGTGGCACAGTTTAACTTCCAAGACCTGTGTGGAAGCGCCACCAGCGCGGCGGACTACCTAGAGCTCTGCCGGCATTACCGCGGGTTCGTAGTGACCGGCGTACCCGGTATGGACCACAAGTCCCGGGACTTGGCACGGCGATTTATCACGCTCATCGATGCGATTTACGAGAGCAAGGTACTCCTCCCTCCCTCCCCCATCCACTACCCCACTAATATAGTTTATAGGCAAAACTAGTCCTCACTATGGCGGTGCCAATGCAGCAACTATTTGTGTCTGACGACGATATAAAGGCTAGTATTGACGACAAGGAAGGCGGGGAGCTAGAGTCGAATATGCGGAGTCTTATGGATGATTTGGGAATGGATATGAGGATGTTGAAGAATAGCTCGATATTTTCGGGGGAGGAGGAGAGGTTTGCGTTTGCGCGCGCGCTGAGTAGGCTTACGGAGATGAGGAGCGTGCAGTGGATTGAGAGCTAGTGGGCGAGGGTAGGGGTTGTAGAACGTGGGATGAATGATACCCTAGGTGTATGTATGATTTATAGATAGATTTTTTGGTTGTGTGTTTTGGTTTTGTAACGTAGATATAACTATGGCGTGATGATATCAATTGGTACTTTTATTTTTTTGGACAATCTTTTTCTCCATCACTTCCTTCGAATTCGCTATCTAAGCATCTACTGATACCCAGTCTTCCTCCGTTGAATCACGATCTCTTTCTTCGACAAAAGTCTGACTTCGTTACTGCTGCAAATCTATTCTTTTCTATCAATATGAATATGGTGAAGCTCAATACCATCTACATGGTGCAGTGTCCAACACTCATACATTGAAGCTCAATATCATTTAGATAAAGCAAGTTCTTTCCTTGAAAAACTTTCTTCTACGTCGTCTTGAGTCTTCGTGGCACGTGTTTAACTCCCCCTCCGACCACATAGCTGTAAGTGTACCTTGATATCTCCCCCACCTGTGCACTCTGCAGTCTTCTTCTTTCATCTATGGCCACCACCTCAATCTTGTATACAACGGGAAACCAATGTACGAGGTAGGAGCTCCAATGCCCCTTCCTTCGCATCCCGACACTCATCTGGTGAAACTCAGTCTTCATCTAGATTGGCAAGTCCCAGGATCTGTCTAGATAGATAGATAGAGCAAGCTCTTTCCTGGGAAAACTTCTGTGTTGTCTTGGAGTCTTCATGGCCTGACTATAAAGACTGTTGGTACGCCTGTTTAACCTCCCCCCCGGCTGCATAATTGCAAGCGTACTCCCGATTCCTCCGCCCTAGGGGGGGGAATTATCCCTCAAGTCCTATACCACCTATTAGCTAACCCTGAGCCCTCTTCACTAGAGAAGTGGCAGTGCTTACCACCCAGACAGGCGAGTCAGTGGGAACCAGTACTTTTGGCGAGTATGAATATCTTGAATTTCTTCGTCTAGCCTCCTATGACTCAGGCGGTGTATTATCGGCAGTCGAAGAACTTTGCCTTGAAACCACTGCGTTGGCGGTCTGGGTGAATAGAAAGAACTATGATTCATAAGTAAGTAACCACAAAAGATGGGATTTGGGGGGTTATTACTGGTGATTAATGATGGTGGGATCTTATTATTTTCATCAATCATGCGGTGTCCATTGGATCATTGCCAAATAAGGCGGTAGGTTCTCTTCTGCCTTCACCGCCTCTTCCAATGCTGTGAAACCACCAACCCCCTGGTATCCCATGTCCTCGAGTGATCCCAATGTGACTGGGAGGGCACATCATTAGCCGAAGGGCTTCATTTTGAAACCTCTACATTAGTTCTCCAAGATGAATGGAAAGAACAATGACTCGTAAGTAACTACAGTAAAGCAAAAGATGGGATTTGGGATATTACTGGTAGTTAAAGACGGTGGCATCTTATTATTTTTCGTCAATCATGTTGTGTCCATTGGATCATCATTAAATAAGGCGGCAAATTCTCTTCTGCCTCCACGCCTCCCATGTCCACTCTGGGTTCTATCTTGTGATTACGGTGGTGTATCATCGTCCGCCGGAAGTCTGGGAACTGCATTGGCTCTGTGTAATGGTAAAGACTATCACCCGTAAGTAAGTAAGTGTGCAAAGTAATGGATGAGATTTTGTGATCTTACCAGCCGTGTTGAACCGTGTGGATTAAAGATGGTGATATTTATTATAGAAACATCCTATTATTTTCATTCTCCACCTCCACTAAATCCATGGGAACATCTGGAAACCCGGGGAGGAGGGGGAGATCCCGTGAGGTGACAAGAACTCGCGACTTGGTGGTATATACACCATCCTCGTATCACCTTGGACAGCGGTGGAGTCGGCAATTCTTGTGGAAGCATGTAGGACACTAAGAACTCATAAGTACGCAAAGCCATATAAAAGCTGGGATCATGGAAGTTCTTACCACTGGATTGAGCCATGATAATCAATGATGGTGGCATTTTATTGTTTTCCTCCCCCTCCTGTCCGTATTCACCAGATAAGGTAGCAAGTTCTCTTCTGCCTCTACCACCCTTTCCAGTGCTATAGCGGGTTGGTAGATGGTGGACTAATTGCTAGCAGCGGTGAAGCAACTAAGCGGAAAGGACAGAGTTGTAGCATTCGGCACCACCTCCGCCTCCATCCTCGTAATAGAAGTATATTGAGCCATGACAATTAGCGGCGGTGGCATTTTGTTCCCTCATGGATCATCGGCAGGCGCGGGAGCAGACCCGCTGGTGTGGTAGGGAACCCCATCCCTCAATAACATGTGGAACAATTTGTGCTAGCTGCGAGATTTGCTTCAAGACGGTTGGACTATCACCGGTAAGCAAGACCAACCGATGGGAATTGGGGTTCTTACCAGGAAGTGAAACTAAAGGCCAAACTTTTGAAATTCGCTATTTGCCTCCCTGCACATGAGCTTCCCCTCAATCGATTGCCCTCTCGCGGCTCGCTCTCTTTCTGACTGCGCCACAGGATGTACTGGATTTAACCCACCCTTAACGAGCCCGTTGAAACCGGATGGTCTCAGTGTCCCTATAGTGATGGCGACCTCATTCGTCAAAGTACGTGATGTCCACAGTTTGTAGAAAACTCTGGTCACTGAGTCAGTGAGAAGCCAGTGTGCGTTGCTGCGGCCTCATTCTCTACCTTTCCAGCATGTCCAGCAAGTCCAGCAAGTCTTAATTGATGATAGTGGATAGGCGGAATGTTTTGTATTCGGCAGGTGCTGCTGTGGACTTGGGGAGCCTTAGAAGTGAGAAAGTGGCTACTGACCTTGAGACTGGACTCGGGGGAAGTGTGTAAATGTGTACTTGAACAGAACGGCTGCTGGGTTGTCGTTCCCGTCGCGATCTTTCGGGTCGAATTGACTAATATCTTGGTATCGGATGTGTTGGTTCACCTCGCAGCCCTACTGGGTCTTGAAGATGTAGTTCCACCTTTCTCAGCAGAATGAAGTGAATGGATAGACATTGTAATTGGTGGTACAGTGAACAAGTAGTTTACTGGGAGATTAAAGTGATCTGGATCCACCACCGAGATCCTTCCCGGCGATAGAGAAATAACCCCCGCTAATATCGAGAGGCGTTTCTTCAGAGCTTGCAAGAAACTGGAGGCGCCACAGCTGTAGGCGAAGTCTGTTCCATCAGCGATCAATCCTGCAGTCAACAGCTTGGGAGAGCTTACCTCTTAGAGAAACCCCCGCCGACCACCCCCCAAAAAGGGATGGTTATTGGTTCCTTGTGAGGGGCCGCGTTCCAAGTTCTCTAGAAGCCCGGTAGCTGGATGCTCCTTCTTGCCGGTGACACGGATCAAAGAAGGGGGAGAATCAATTGGTTCTCAACCCAGAAACTCCCACCCGGTTCTTTTCAGTCTTTTGATCACCTTCAATATGTTAGGATCAATTCGCTTAGCCTTTAGTTAGGCATCTTGACTTACATAGATTGCAAGTACAGAGTAACGAGAGTAACGATTGTTATTCATTGATCGAACTATCCCCGACAAACCTGTTTAGATTTCCTGCCACCTTGTATTTTATATGTTAGAACTAATTCACTAAGTCTTCAGTTAATAATATTGATTTACAGTGATTGCGAGTCTAGTATCAGGTCCTGTCTTTGGTGATGGTGTCGTGTATGGTGTCGACTTGCTTGTTTGGATGATGGACGATGACCATCGTGGCAAGGGAGATAATTTAAATTGTCTTGGATCCAGTTCACAGATTTGAAAACCAGTAATCGGCCTATGTCAATGTATTCGTGGGTTGTCGATGTTGACTGAGTTGAGTGGATGAAGGGGAGAAGAGGAATGGATGAAGGAAGCGAATTAAAGTGCCCCCTTCAAGATTTTTTTTGGCAGTCACGACGACTCAGCGAGGTTATTCTCACGATGTTATCGCTGAGTCGTTGACCCACAACCTTTGGGTATGCCGAGAATCTTTGATGGTCACCAAACCCATGATTGGGATACCGATGAATAGACCTGAAGATATTCTAAACTGCCACCAAGGAACAGTAGAATTAACAGTACGGATATATATACCCTCTAGGTGCGCAGCATGTAGATCCTGTGGCAATAGCCCGATATCGCCCAGGATATGGGGGATCTGTGCCTCCGGGATTACTGTATCTCATTGCGACACTGTTCACCCGAATCTCATAAAGTTGGAGCAATTATTTGATGGATTTCTCCCATGGAATTTTGTGTAGTGCCATATGCCGATACCGGCGCGGGTTTTTCAACACGAGAGGATACATTTATCATCTCCGGCGCAATGAAATGGGGAGGTTCGCAATCTACAGCAGGTTTTCGCTCCTACAGAACTGAAAAACGATATAGAGCCATGATCTTCAAGTCCGAGAACTGAAACACATGGCCGTAGCTTGTAGCAACTGAGGAACGCCCGACATTATCTCGCGACATGAATTCTCACCCGCTACCCTGATAGTAATCTATCATTATATCCCACCTGCATTGCTGCGCAAAAACTCTATATATATAACCCCCCCCCATTCCCTCTAATACCAACAACATTCCGCATCATAGCAGCACCAGAACTCATCGTCATCATCATCGTAGCAGCAGTCGTCGTTATTCCACAAATATCTCAACAGCATCTCCTGATGCGCTGCCTCCTCATATGCCTTCATAACTCGGGCCTCGAGTTGTTGTCTGGGGTTGGCATAATGGGAGCGTCGTCGCTGCTGATGTCGCCGGTGTACCCTCCGTCGATACCGAGAAACCGCAGACGCAAGAAGCGGCACGGCGCCTGTGCCTACGAGCCCGGCAATGGCGAGACCAAGTTCCACACCCGACATTGTATCGATGAGGTGAGATATAAAAGAAAGTAGGTAGGTAAGTAGGTAGGTAGGTGGGTTGCGTAGGATAATGATTGTTAGATAGTAGATAGAGAAAAACTGACTGGATATATATACAGGGTTATGTACATTCTCAATGTCGGTACTTTTTAGTAGCAGAAAGAAGCTCTTGGGGGGTTGTACACAAACCCCGTCTCCTATGTACTCACTCTCCTCCGATAGGTCTCTCTCCCAGTCCCCAACTCTGCGCGTGAGAAACCGCGTTACAGACGCAGATAGGTCTAGTGGTGTCCACACGCCCCGTTGTATCATGACCTTATTGAAAGAAAATATTTCCGCATAAACCAGTCAACTGCATGTAGTGGTGTACGTATGCGCATACCCGTGAGCGCTTTCCTTCCAGAAGTCCAAAAGGAATGAAATAAGCCCACCCACCTCTGCAATATAGGGCGAACCTCATCGAGTAAAACCGGTGTACGGAATCATACCTGAGCATCATCACATCATGTCCTGCAAAGGTGGTTGCACATAACACATGTCGATATGGGCATTGCAGATTATCACATTCCACCTGATCATAAACATGGGTGCTATATACAATAGATTGGAAAAAGGAAGAGATAACGAGAACACGAAGCAAGCACGTCAGAACTAATTATCGTCCTCTGCAGTAAGTAAGAAAACAAGATGCACGCCTCAGTACAAACACCAATGGAAAAATCCCCACAAACCCCTATGGTACATGCATAAACCAACAAATACAATGCTAATGTAGATATCTCAACCAGTATCAAGTATCGTCCATTTCGCACATACACTACCCAAATGGAGTAATTCGATAACCCCCTAAAACTACCATGGCGGAGAAAAGTCAAAAACCACAATACCGGACATAATAGGCTCCCTAGAGTTAATTGGCAGAGGTTCACGCTGGCCTGTCGCTGACTCGGTCCAGTTGGTGCGTGTGGTGATGCATTTCTCGGACCACTGGACGTTTGGGAGGAAGGCGGAGTAGACGTTTCCTTTTATCAAAATAGTGCCCGTTTTCTTGTCGATCTCGTAGGGTAGCGGTCCTGTGACTCTTGGCGAAGCTGATGACGTTGCTGCGCTGTCGAGTGATTTGTTATTGGCTGGCATGACAAGTCTCTTGGAACATAATGTTTTCCTGGTACATTGCTTCATGAGTTTTGTTGGCTGTGTAACTTGGGTCGGTCGATCTAGTAGTGGATCCAACCCTGTGTTAGAACTGCCGGCAACTGGTTCGTTTGGTTGGACCTTTATCGGAACCAACAGATCTTCATCTCGCATTGCAGCTTCGCTGTATGCCAATTTGTGATACTCATCGCGGCCCACCTCTTCGTAAGCAGCGATATCCAATGCAAATCTTTGACTTCCGCATTCAGAGAATATAGCAGAACAGTCTTCCAGTGGCAGAAGCACCTCGAAACGGCTGCAGATATCCGGATATCTGCCCTTTTCGCAGCATCCAGGCCCATGTTTCGTGGTGTCAGTGTAGAAATCACGTTCCAAAGATACTTCAGCTAGAAAGCGACGGGGGACGAGATTTAGCTGGCCTGATTTGGTTGCATGAATGTCCCAGGAATTGTAAGGAACCTTGGGGGGACAAAGGTGTATTGGTGCATAGAGCGAGCCAAGTCTACCGGTGATAGCCCTTCCCAGTCGGAGGAAATCGGCCTCTAGATCATCCAAAATAGCATCCTCATCTGGGTCGTTTGCATTTCCTGTTCTCTCCCTCTCTCCACCCGAAATCTCTGCATTAACATGGATTGATTCGACAATATCAAACTTCTCTAGCTGTGATGGGTTGTCCACGCACATGTTGGAACTTGCCCGGACCTGTCGGTACCTGCTGGAAATGCATCCATGGCTGCACGATATTTCATATTCTGCGACCATCTTTCCAGGAATGTGCTCCTTGTCGTAGATGGAATATATCCGCGCAGCTAGCTTGAAATTTTCTGTTTCTTCCTGGAAACTGCGCTGGAACAGGACAACAAGAAACTTGTTATTGGACACCGCAATAAAGAACAGATCACCCTTGCTTATATCGCCACCTCGTTCAAGGAGTACTTCTGCAATTTCTTTGCCGCTTCGCAGGTCATGAATCATCAAGTGGGCGACCACAGCTTCGGACTTTCTGTCCTCATCTTCCTCCTCCTCAAAGTGCAACAAATCAATGTCCACTTTCTTCCGCACGTAAACAAAGTTCCCCCGCGCTGTATCGGGCTCACCCAGCATCTTATATGGTGGCTGTATAGGTGTGTGCCATAGAAACCGGAGCTCTGCGAGGTCAAAAACTAGAATACTGACCGGTAAATATAGTTAGCTCAAGCACCGGGCGGAAATTTCAAACTGAAGGGAAACACTTACAACGCTCTCCTGCCCGACCCATTATCGTCATCAACTTCGTCGTAGCAATTTAGAATAATCGATAGTATCTCATCCGCAACTTGGATACGCAACACCGATCCGGCAATATCTTCGTTGGAGATCGGCAAGTTGTGCTCCGCAACCACATTTATTATGTCGGCAGATCTGCGAGAGCTAGGCCCTTTACTGATACTCTGGGAATGTAGCGTGGTCTGTGCATTCGTCACCCAGCAAACATAATCTAATAACACCGCCTTAGCATCAGAACCACCTCAACACCAGAAACTAATACCCACCTCCTGCGGTACCCCACTCGATCATCCCACCCAACCAGTACGGCTCCAGGATCAGGTGCGACACTGAGGTCGGGCAGCCCATCTTGCGTGTATGGGATCGATAGACACATCGTCGGAAGCTCTGTACTGCGGATACTGTGGACTGCCCTTCGTCTGTCGAAATCCCTTGGGATTTCTTGAAGGCAATAGCTTCGGATGAGCAAGGAAAGTGGTGAATCAACGCAATGCGTGAGGTCCAATCGGAACTAAGCAGGAGTTTCCATGATCTCGAGACTCGTTGCAGGAGTATGATATCTAACGGGTAGAGGAGTTCAATGATGTATGCGACGGCATCGTCGTCAAGCTTAGCGAAGGGATCTGTTGAAGCGTCGCGGAGCATGTCGAATCGGAGCACAAGAGGCGAGAGCGGTGGTGCGGTGCTCAACTAGCCGACGTTTCAGCGGGAGTGGTTAAGCCAGCCGTTGGACTAACAACCATTCAAGACTAGCGCATGACATCACTGAATCAACCATCTCCGTCTTCCAATGGTGACACGAATAACTGCAAAATTTGAAGACAATCGAATTTATTTTGGAACGCTGAAGCAGAAACCCAAGCGCAACAGACAGATATTCCTACACCCAAGACACAGGACCATGCGAGACATATAGAAGAGGCCCCCTCATAAAACTTGTCTGGCTCTGACGAAGCCAACAGAGAATACAGGTAGAGATGTAGGAGGAAAAAGGTACACCGTGAGGAGACATAAATACAGTGAAGTGTTTTAACCAAGAGCGGTTATAATATAGAGAAACATGAAGAGGTTATGTAGCCGTGTAATCCTTGCCCTGCAAAATCATTTACAGGAAGCATGCCAACTGGAAGAGGAACTTTTGGTGAAAACAAAAACAGAGACCAACCCAAACATTATGAAAGCCAAAAAAAACAGATAAACCCAGGCCATGGACCGTAAAAGATGCAGAGATAAACACCAGACCGGAAATACAATAGAGAAATCTCGAAACATTGCACCACCGCTGTAACCTTCTATGTCATTGCTTCGATCCTTCACAATGATCCAAAGCTTGAGCATACTCGTCCCTCGAGAAACCCTCCCAAGACTCGACCATCGAATTTCATGTCTCCCTCCTTATATAGTATCTGTATGTCTTAGATACTCCAGAACTGTTAGCGCGCCAGCTTCTTCCTCGCAACCGGGTTGTTTCCCATCCCTCCGCGATTGCTGGCAAGGAACTTCTGCCGGACCCTTCTCTTTTTAGATGGTGTAATGGTATCCGACAATCGACCTTCCTTTCCTTTGTGATACCCGGCTGCATGTAGCGCTGAGAGTTTCTGATTATGTTGGATCTGCCGCTTGCGGAATGCTGTAACACTAACCTTATCCCAAATCGATAACATGTCGGCCGAGGAATCTCCATTCGGTACGCACTCATCCTCCTCATCCTCGCCATCTTCCCCGCAATCATCAGATATGCCTTCAGCCATCTTCTGGATGTTCTTGCTGGCTTCGCTTGGTCCCTCCTCATCAGATGATAGGTCTAGGAAGTCGTCGATTTCCAGCCCAGCTTCAAACTCATCAACATCGTAATCCTCCTCGTTAAATATATCTGAAAATATATCTCCATTCTCCGACTTAAACGCGAAGAAATCTTCTGGTGGATCAAGAAAGTCAGTCCCATTGAGCATGCCATCACCCACCCCAACCAGGCCAGTCAGTGTAGGGTCGAAGGATGCCGGGATCGTTGACTGTTCACTTTCGCTCTCTCCCTCCATTGGAATCCAGATATCAGAAGTGACACTCTCGCTCTCACCACCAACAGAAAAGCGCGGATACGTGCCAGGGATGAGGAAGGTTTGCTTAGACCCTTCGATGACACAAATTGGACGCGACGGATCAGCAACCCAGGAACACAGTTCAGGGCCCTCATGATTGGTGTCAACAATTTGTGGACGGGTAGTTGTGGAAGACATCGAAGCACGACGCAACTTGGATGCATTCCGTGGCGTAGGCATTGGGAGGTCTTCTTCCTCATCTGTGGTATCTCCGTCGTCTGCTGTTAATCAAACCCATTAAATTAGCATCATATACTATATTACCAGTTAGGTGCTGTCCTACTTTGAGTATCATCGTCGTCATCATTAGTGGCATCATCCTGCTCGGATTCCTCGACGCTGTCATCTTCGGCAGAAGAGAAAAAATACTTCAACAAATCCGCATCATCGTCGGTCTCATCGCTCCATCCTCCCTTTCCCTCAGTGCTGACGAGGTGCTTAAGAGCTGCAGTTCCTATTTCGAAGAACGGGCTAAGGTTTGGTATTTCATCTTCAGAAGTGTCATCGTCCTGGTCATCTTCTGAAGTGAATGATCCCCTATGTGATCGAGAAGCCTGTCCGAGCTCGGAGACTGATGCGCGCGGAGTAGAATCAGGGGACACCCTCGGAGTCGGATGAACAGAGAATAAATCATCACCTGACTCGGTGGTGAAGGGATTCCAGTCCAATGCGGATTGGGTTTGCAGGTCATCGAACCGGTGGGGATCGTTACACATAGTATCGAATATCTCCCCATCGAGGTCATCAAACAATCCATTATCGAAAAGATCGACCACTGCAGCAGGCTCGGCTGGGGTGGTAGTGCTAGGTTCGAGTAACCCAATTTCTCTCAAAATATCCTCGTCAGTCTCAAATTCGTGGAGAATAGCAGCCTCCTCCTCTTCCGTAATATTCCCGTCATCATCATCACCAATCATCTCGTATACTTCATCATCATCACCCTCTATCTTATCATCATCTGCCTGGTCATCATGCATAAATCTCGGCTCAGAGTAAGCGAGGATCCCTTGAGTCGTCGCAGATATGTGTCTCGGTATTTTCTTCCGCGGATAATCCGGTTCCTCGTCGTCTTGGGCAGATGAAATAGCAATTGGAAGTTCATCTCCCAGGTTGGCGTCGTCGTAACTACGCTTTTTAGTAGGCCCCGCCAGAAGGCATTGGTCAGAGTTCATCGTTTGCACTTCAGGCATATTTGATTCTGCTCTGGCGGGGCTAATAACAGCCGGCTTTTCTCCGTCGTCGTCGTCGTCGTCATCGTCGTCATCGTCGTCATCTTCATCATCCTGACCAGATTCAGTACTTGATTGATCTTTACATTGCCCCTCAGTTCCCCCATTGACCAAGCTCTTTCCCATTCCACCACGTTTGGCTGGCTCTCTTCCGTTGAGTCCTTTCGGCTCGCTGGGTACGTTGTCCACGAGAGAATGCCGACCATGGTGATGTGAAGACTCAGTAGGAGATGGAGAAGAGTCGCGGGGAAGAGCTGGCATCGAATGAGAGAACGAAGAGTTTGTTGATGTAAAGTGTATTGTTTTTCGGGACATGGTTCGTGTGCGAAGGTAGTGCAATGTTGGGGACCTCGGTTTGTTGTGGGGTGGTCTTCTGTCTCCTTCGTTGGTGGTCTTGTCGAATGATTGCGTGTATTCGAGTAAGGCTCAATTCGTCTCGTGAGGAGAGAACGCAGGAGGGCACTTCGTTCGTCGTGGCTGTTGCCCCGGATATCACAGGTGGGTTAGTGGCTTTTAGGCGTGTCGATTGGATTATCAAATGGCTCCGTATATTCGAGGTGGGGGAAGCTGGATTGATTATCGTCGATTGTGTCGCTTGTTCTTGAAATCACTGGAGTTGATCGGCTGGAGGTGCCTGTACAGCACCTCCAGAGGTCTTTACAACTCAACAGCGGCCTGTGACATCTTTATGGTTGACGATAATATGCTCTTGGATGCTGGTTTCTGGGATTTTGATGGTGATGGTGGACTTATTCCGATATCGATTAGATGGAGGGTTCAGAGAGAAGGGGAGTGGGGCGAAACAGCACTGGCCATACTTTAAACCAAAGAATTTTGCGCAGCTTGGGGGTGCGACCGACCGCTCTAGGAAAATTGGAGTGTAACCTTCCTTGTTTGAGTTGCACGCACGCACTGCACTGCTCTGTCTCAACACTACGATACGCAAAACACGATGCAGGTCTTCGTCTCCTCGGCCTGCCCTGCCTGATACTCAACTACCATCTCCTCTCCTCTCCTCTACTGTTCTCTTACAAATGAGGATTTCCAGACTTCTACTGAGATATGCACATCATAGATGAATAAATCTAGTCCCCAAAATATTCTCCACGACGCACCTTTTAAAGAGGCACTGGTAACTGGCATTGCCTGCCTTTTTTTTTATTTAGCATTCAGCACGATTTGCGTGACTGACGGCTGCCTGGCAACCTGGAACTCAATCGAGGATGAGTCCACATGTTATCATATGAGTCTGTGCTCTAGTCTCTACTACCAACCACACCATGTCTTTGTGCCCGGAAAGTAAGCACAATACGTCCCCTCCAGCCTTGACGTACTCTACATTCCTGGCCCCTTCATCAACAGCTCCATTCAATTGACGATTCCTGACTCTTTCGGTGCACGCTACCACTTTCCGTTTCCCATCACACCTATCATATTCCTGCACTTTGACTAGGATTATAGTGCTGAGCTGCAGGTGCCGTGCCATGGCGTCAGGTTCCAACCCACCCAGCTTCTGTGACTACTAACAGTGCCCGTTGGTGCCGAAAATTATTTTGGTGCCGAAAATGATGTTCCGGCGGCACACAGCGGATCAACATTAGCAGCCGAACAAAAAAGAGTGGCCAAACGAATTTTCGTTATGGAGAACGCCATAAGTTCAGACGATGAGATGATGAGATAATATATGCCGCATTACTATTATCGCAAGATCAAAAAGCAATCAATCGTAAGAGGACCAATCTATCTTAAGCGGATCGCACAGCAGCGATTCGTTCGAACGTTTCCCCCCCGCACTGCAAACAATATACTCTAAATGTCTGCCGACGTTTGGCCAAACGCCCTGCCTGGGTCAATCCCGATTGATAACTGCAGATGGAAGGACAAATAAGGCAGTGGGCACATAAATACCACACTACTGCAGTTAACGACAACGACTTTTGACACCAACTGCTCCTCGATCTCACACCTCGACCCCTCTTTTTTATCAGCTCCTCGACCCCGCCGGAATCGGTTGTTCCAGATTCTTTCGCATCGGCATGTGTGCTAAAGCATAGCGTTTGGCTAGGTACTCGAGTGTGTCAGTACTCAAATTTCACTAATAAGGTCGGAACCTGATCGACAGATTGCTAAGAGAATTCGATAGTCTGATTGGGTGATTCGCGCATCTTTCAGGGCCCCAATTCAAGTACCTACCGCAAAGAATAATACTTGACGCGCAGAAATTCACCTAGCGCGCGTTCACCTATTAATAATTACTAGACAATGCATTTACAGCAGGCCATAATTAGAGTACCTAGTACTAACCTCCAGGGACGGATCAAAAGTTGTTTTTTGGCTTGCAGGAGGTACTTGTCACGCGGTTGAGATTCCTGTCAAGTCGGTTGGAAATGACAATTAGTGATGACACTCCAATGAGTATCCCAATTCCAACCATTGTTCTGCTGAATCCACTTTCAAGCGGAACTTGGGAAATTTGACATTAATCTAACTAGCTAGTAAAGGTTAGTTAATTCTAGTTAAGAAAATTTAACACCTAATTTTCTCGGACAGAATGACAATAAAACTAGCACTCTAGAGTACTCCACACTTGTCCTCTACAATAGATACTACTCCATGCCTAAGCCAGACAGCGTTGATACCGATGGAACGTGCGATAAGGGATTCTGCACTGAAATGATCAGGACCCGTCGTTCGTGGATTCGTTCGTGGATTCTGGTAGAGTAAATCCGACTCGTCAATCGTCTTCTCACCAATGGCAACACGGCATTGCGACCACAGCTGAACTGCAATTGGGTATCATGACTAGCCCCACGCGTTCATGAGGCGGGGCTTGAAATCGGACCAATGGTCAATTCGGCGCTGGATGATGCAGATTTCGTGCATGCGTTCACGGGTCATCACTCTCGTGGTCAGTCATGTGACAAGAGAACAGCGGGTGATGGTGTGATTGGAGTTCGGACGCCAGAAATTTTCGGAGCGGATCGAGAATTGACTTCCTCAAGTGAACGTTGGGTATTCGAGATTTTCTCCAGTGTGTTCACAACTAGTCACTCGTTAGACATGTTCGTGATTGTCAACAAAGTCGCCCTCCACGGAGTTTACGCAATGAAACACTAATCCCACGTTTCCAGGTTGGTTACAGTTGAAAACCACGAGGCTTTGCTTCGTGTATAGTCGTGGTAATAGAGTAAGCTTACGCGGCAAGGTGATCAATACTGTAAAGAACATTCAAGCGTAAACTCACCTTCCTATCGTGACTGCACATTTAACTCCACCACAACAATGGAACTCTATCAATAAAGGTCCAACCTTGCACAAATTGCTGTTGGAGGGGAGAAATATCGCAACCGGTCTTTGACGCCGAGAGAGCAGTACCCACCTACAGCAACTTTATTTTCATGCCATCAAAAGCCACCAAATCGATGGCTCAGCCACAAGGACTCCCATCAACACATTTGTTGCCTGCTTGGAATCTCTGGCCATAACCAAAAAATCTTTAACCCGAATCTTCCAGGATACTTTGATACATGACAGTTGCAGATACCGTGCGCACGTAAACTTCAGTACCCAAATACTGATAATGGCCACTAGGAGACTGGCGCTTAAGAATATGTTTAGATACCCTATTCTTGGTTGCCAGTAGTGCTGGGTGCGAGATTAAGGAAATCCCGAGATGTCTTGTCTCCTTGAAGGATAGATCATGTAGTCCTAGGACTTGGAAGTGGTGCCCAGGGGCTGCCAGGGGCTGATAAGTATATATTACAAACAGTCTGTCTTCTCAATTGCTCCTAGATATTTTCCCCAGTGTCTTTGCTCTTTTCCAACTTTGGCTACTGTTTCCAATCACTGAGCATCATCTACGCGGTTTCAAAGGAGGCAGGATTTTCGGGGTCGAAACGTATTAATCACGCGGACAAAAACGTTCATATTCAGAGAGGATCATAACTCCAGACATTTGATATTCCATCATCCACAGCATACTCGCATACCGCACACACCCAACTCCCCTAGTAGCCCTTTAGGTACATCACACATTCATGATCCAAAATACAAGAAACAAAACCCACCGCAAATAAAAGCCAAAACCCTAAAAGAAAAAGAAGTCATATCAAAAAAAAACACAAACAATAACATGGTATCATACCTACCCAACGGTAATCCCCAAACCCCGAACCACCAGTCATTAATTCGTTCCCCGTTCTATTATTTTTTCCGTTATTATTTCCCTGTCAACACCGGCCCGGTTTTTCCGAGTCCCAATCTCCGCTGCCACGCGGGCTGCGTCCACCTCTCCTTAATCCTCTCAGGCTCCAGTTTCACCTTGCCCTCGACGAAGCCGTGGATTCCTTGTAACACTAGATACGCCGAGGAGCCGATCATACGGTAAATAGCGAGGACGGCGATGGCCCAGAGTGTAACTACCAACAAAAAAACATCAGGCAACCTATTTCCACAAAATATGAACAAGAAGGCACTTACATTTCAAATAAGCATTCCCTCTAATATCATTGATCTGATAAATCTCTGTAATGACCATGGCCAAAATAGCATTTGCAATCATCCACACGACGACAACGTAGGTTCTAACGGCCCTGTAGTAGTCCTCCTTGATTTGCTCTTCGGTGACGGGTGGCTGCTCCACCTCCAGCCTGTCACGAAGGTTCCGTAGCGCCTCATCGTAGCCACTATCGATATCCAGCTGTTCGGATGGCATCTCTAACTCCACGGCACCGTTTTTCGTTGCGACGGCGGCACCGAGGTCGACAGATACCACGTTATCTCCCTTTGTACCCCACGAGACATCGTGGGTATTACAGAACGCGTAGACCTGCAGAGTGCAGATGTAGCTGGGAAGCATCATAAAATACTGCAGGGAGGAGGTAAACATATGCCACGGATCAAAGTATAAGAAACTCATGAGAAAGTAGATTCCGATTGTCGAACCCGTCGAGACAATGAGATTCGTAAAGAGGTTGTCTCCCAGTTTTAGGACCGTTTTCTGGCCCCCGATACCTCCGCTGAAGGATTTGATGACGATGTAGCAAATGCAGAATGTGGTGTACGCCATGATAATAGCATACAGGATCATAGAAGACATAAACATGCGCTTTGCACCCTGTGGGCGGTTTCCCATACATAAAATGAACTGCGTGCAGATGAGGAGGATGCAGGTGAAACGTAGAAATACAAATATACGTTCACCCCAGCCATCGCCGAAGGGGTCCAGTCGGGAGTCTGAGAGAGATCCAGCGATGAAGTAAAACATGAGATAGAAATTCGCCTTTCTTGTTCAGTGTCTGGAAGCTCCTAAAGACCGGGGGGAGGGGAATGCAATGGACTTACTAAAGAAAAAAACGTAAAACACAAGCTCACAAACTGGTAAAAAAACTCCAAATGTAATAGCACTTTCCGGAAGATTGTATGATCCGTCTCCCAGACTTGTCTAAAATGTACCAGCGAGTAGAGTGCAGCAAAGAAAGCACCATTCAGCCATCGTCGACGCTGGGAAACAAACTCCGGGACTGCATCTGGCACATCTGTTTCTCCGGTTGCACTCCGGACATATTTCAAAACCCACCGCTCTGATCGCTTTGCAACAAGCTCCCAGCAGAGAATTCGATCTTCTGCAAGGTACATATTTGCTGTAAACACGTCCGCCTCTTTTCCCTGCAAAGTCTCACCCTTAAAGTATTGCCCTAACGGTCCATTTCCACGTTCATCGTTTTGAAGTGCATGATATCTGTATGCAGAGAGTGCTCCCGGAAGCACGGTAATGTAGCCAAATACAGACTCAAGGGGCTTGTCGAGGATGTTTGACATTTTATATTCAAAGTTCTGAGAGGCGACGAGGGGATTGAAGAGGCCCGTCCAACCTCTTCCTTTCATGGCCTTGATTTCGCCGCACGCTCCACCAACATCAGAATCCCTATCAAAGGCTTTCCACAAATGGTACAAACTATCCGGCCCTGGCTTTGTGCCGACGTCGAGAAGAATGCATACATTGGGTGATAGAGATGCTCCAAACGCATTGAAAAACCAGCGGTGAGAGTTGAGCTTCTTCATGTTCTCCTCCTTGAGACAGAAGATCATCTGTACAGGGACAATTCCCTTTTCAGCTCCCTTAAACTTCAAGTCCGAGTCGAGCGAGACCTGCGTTGTGTATTCGTATATGTGTGCTTTTACAGGGCGGCCATTGACTAAGTTCTTTGCAATGCCGGACTGGTAGACACCCATTGCAGCCAAAGCATCAAGCACACGAGGATGCACTTTCTTGCGTCCGTCGGCAACGATGCAAACCACAATTTTATGCCAGCCATCCTTACCCCAAACTCTAGATTTGTTGCGGGAACAAAAATGCGCAATGTTCCTCATCACGCCGTGCATAGTCCTCGTGAAGCATTGCTCGTCCTCATTGTACATGGTGATGCAAATAAACAGCTCTGTCTCTCTTCGTGTCGGATCCATGTTCTGACGCAGCAAATATCCCCGCTTTACAAAGTCGTCGGGGTCGCAGGTAGCGGCCGTATATCGCATATGCGTAAACTCCGCCTCATCCCGGCGTGGAAGGAAGGAGTATAAGATGGTTGGAATCTTACAGTCGAGGATCAGCTCACCGTTGATAAGCTTAACTTGCTTCCTTGTCATGAGTGCCTGGCGATTGAGGCCTCTTCTAGCCTGAGGAGCTTGCGGTGCAGGTCCAAAGTGCTCTCCATTTGTACGAGTGAGGTGGCCCTTAGCTGCCTTTTTGGGATCAAGGTCCTCTTCTGGCTCTCGGACAGTGACTTTGGAGTCAAACGAATTTGTCGAAATAGAATTTGTCCTGTCACTTAGATCTAACGAACCCTCGGAGCCACCAGGTCCAAAAACCGATCCATCGTCCGAGTAGGTATAGTCCGATTGAATTGGAACAACAGTTTCGTCACTCGTCGTAGAATTGCGATCGAATACCGGGGCTGCGGGAAGAGGTCGTCTGGAGGAAGTTGCGCTCCTACTTCTTTGCCTACTTCTTGTGCTTGCAGGTGTTCCGGGACGTGGAGATCCATTGAGGTCGGCGGGTTCGTAGGGCACAGATGTAGGCGGTGGGCGACTCCAATCGTCTGGATCACGACCATTTCGCCTAGAGGGGGTCCACGGAGCGGCAGATTCCAGATTGCTACCTCCTCTTGAAGAAGGAGCATACTGGTTTACTAGCTCTATACTATTTCGAGAAACCGACGAAGGCGCAAATTGCATTGAAGGGTCCACGCTGCTGCGACCCCGGGAGTGCGACGAAGGCGCATATCCCCGACTGTCCGCACGAGAGGTAGACGGAGAGTAGGGAAGAAATTGGGAGGAATTGCCGCTATGATACTGGAAATTCCGGCTCGGCGTCGGCGAGGGAGAGGGCGCATAGTCTCTCCGACTGGGCGAAGAAGCACCGTAGCCCGGAAGGTCTGGCGACTGGCGTGCAATCTGTTCAAAACGCATTGAGAGGTCCGACACAGAGGGCATGCTGCCCGGTCGATAGGAACGATGGGGAGTGTCGGGTCTAGATCAATCAATCAATCAGTTCGTATTCCTTGGGATTGAGGAGTAAACTTACGTTCTGTACGTCGGCTCTACCATATCCTGGAGTAACCGCACGTGCTGGCCTGAACCCGAGTAATGTACTGGCGCAGAGTTGCGAATATCGTCATCCTCATCGTAGCCCGGGGGAGCGGAGTAGCCATCAGGGCGCTCCATGGTGGTGGAGTTGTTGAGTTCGCGGGATTTGGATCAGAAATGTGGATGATGAGTAGTAAAGTTTGAATTTACAATAGATGTCTGAGAGTAGGCAGGCGATTGGTATTTGTGTTAGCGGCCAGCAAGACAGTGCAGTAGTGGTGGCAGCAAGGTACTTAGTTCTTCTGCAGTTGGGGAGTTTCAGCCTGGTACGTCAATAAACAATGTTGTGCGCCGGTTGCTACAGAGACAACCGTGTAACGCTAACATTCCATCGGCTATTTTCGTTTCCCCTTGTGGTGAACGTTTTGCTTCTAATGACAGCGACAACTAACCAACCAATAACCGCCTCTAATCAGCACCACCCACAAAAGGATACAAACAAACAGACGGATACCAGAATCTAGGGCGCTCAAATATGGCTGCTATTTCTCGGTCCTCCAATAAATGAACTCTAGTTACTTTGCACCACGGGCATTCTCCAACACCTCTTAAGATCCAACAGCAAGCAGACATCATATTCGTCACGCATGTCTCTACTGCAACCGATTCTTTTCTTCCGATATCAACCCAAAAAATCCAGCGCGAATCCCTCCATACAAACAAAAGCCTCGAAATTGAAGTCAATGCTGGTCCTATGCTGCAGCTGCAGGTGGTTCCTTACCTGTTATCAATAGATACGCAACCTGATATCATTAACAGTCCTTTTTGTATGTAGTCCCACGACACAAACCTGACGAGCGGTATTACACAACCCCACCACAGTGCTGCTCCACGATTCTCTATCAGCCCTTAACCTGTCATCCTCCTTTGCAACACGTGCCAATTCCCTCCGTTCCTCTCTGTCCATCCGGTACTGCTCCATATGGAACCTCTTTTTCTCTAGGTCAATCCTACGCTGCTCCATCTCAATCTTTCGCAGTTCCATGTCCAACCGCCGCATCTCAATGCGTTCAACCAGTTTCTGCATAAACTCCTGCGGGTCGAGAAACCCCGAAGCCGGGGTAGTAATGGTAGTCAATGGTTTCGGTAATTGCGAAGAAATGTACGCTTCTGGTATACGGGTACCCGAAGGGCTAGAATCCGTATCAATATTTGAGGCGCAGTCAAGAAGGACGATTTCGAGCATGCCACCATCCTCCCAATCATCATTATCGCCTGCATCCTCTTCTCTTTCTGTTACCCGTTTCGTATTTGGCTACTAGTTCGTGGTAGCGGAGACGTAAAGCGTCGTTGTAGTCTTGCTCCTGTAAGGTGATGGGCCGACTGCCATTCGGAAGGCGAGTTCGTCAGCTCGCTCGATGATCTTGTCGATAATTCTACTTTCCAGAATTTCTTGTACTCGAGTCGGGTCCTGGGGCATTTTGGGTCTGAAGGGAAGATTTATAGTTGGAGTGGACATGGATGTGGACCGGAGAAGTTTTGACTGTGAGATTTAATCGCCCTGACTTTAGTCTCCATATTTATGGGGAGCGGTGTTGCGGTAGATAAATAATTTGCTCCACGGTAACGAAGTGATGCTTCGTCAGAGTGAACACAAGAGATCTGGTCGTCATTACGTCAAGGTGTCTATATCCGAAGGCCAAGTAGCCACCGATAGAACGCAAAACCGATCACCTAGGACCTACCATCTCAGTATTCGGAGAGTTTTCTCACATAGAGGAGCTTGTCTCGCATCAAACTGCTACGTTCCAGGTTGTCGGTGGTTAGGGCTAAGGGTTGGGCCCCAACCCTGAACGCTTTTGGAGTGAGACAACCCGTAAAGAATCAAGCAATTTCTCACAAAGAACACACCAGGAACAGCAGGAGAGGCTATCGCTAGAAGTATATCAGGCTTTATCAGAATTTCGTAGTGGTTCGAGGCTGTCTCCTCTCAACCCATCAACTCTGGAATCTTCGTTAAACCAACCGTTTCTGCTGCTTCCATCACCACAGGAATCCTTGAGCACGAACTACATCTATCTGGAGAGGGTGCTGCAGGTGGTAGGGCATGCACAATTGGCATGTGCCATGTTTCATAGTGTCAAATTGGTCAGCTATCAAATATATCCGGACCGTGTTCATCACGACATGATATGAAAAGCGAGAGCGGTCCTATAAAGCTCCACTTTATCCCCAACCCATGAGCGTAACACATGAAACTCACGTACAAAGTAATTGAACTTGAGATATAAAAGGGCCCACAAAAATTGCACCGAGAACCACATCTGCCATGATCACAGCCTCACAAATGGGACGCTGCTCAATACCAACCGCACCTGCTCCCCGTCCTCCCCGTCCTATTCCAGTACGCCCTCCCCCTGGCAATCCCGGAACCGCCACAGTATCCGAACTCTCTGAGAGCCACAGCTTAATACCAACCTCACCTACTCCCCGTCCTTCTCGTCTCCTTCCTGATCCCTCGAGCTCTCTCCCGCCAAAAACTCACCTTACTCCACGCCATTCCACTACTGCAGTCGCAGAGTAGCCGCAGCGGAGGCAAAAGCGAATGAAGATCTGGAGCGGCAACGAGAGATCGTGAGAGAGAAGGAGAGACACGAATACAATTGCAGGAACGAATTTGCGGCAACAATGATTTATGCAAGAAACAATGGTGCGGCTGGAACTGGGGCGTGGAGGAAGTGTCCCCAGGCAAGGCATTTGACACGGGGGTTGAATGTTTGGCTTACCATTCTGGTCGAGGACAACGGGAAGAAGAGTAAACAAAAGAGAAGGAAAACAATAGAGAAGAGGAGTGAGATATAACCAGGGCATCCGGTATAAGAATTTTGATCATTGAATCACGCCACTTAAGGAGTCCTGTACTCCGTACTGGGGTTTGGAGTATAAACTGCATAAGCCGCCGCCATGTATCTTTGAATGGTATTGCTGTAGAGAGATATTTAAAAGTGTACATGCTGTTTATATTCGGCCCAGAAATTCTTGCTAGTCTCGGGGTGTAGCATAAATGTCAAAATCGGAGTGAGTACCTAGAGCGGTTGGGTCCGCTGTTACTTTAGTAAAAGCTCCTTGGGTCACCGCTCCGAGTGCGCGCTCGAGGCAACATTTCCAGTCGGGCGTATCGCTGAAGTGGACGTGGATACCCTCTGTGGTAGATCTGCCCGCCCGCCGTCATGCATGCATGAGACATCTTTCATTGCTTTTTGCGTCACCGAAAATGTAGTGTAATAGTTGATTCCATAGCGGCCATTAACTACAAATGGAGCCGTGCCCGCCCTCTCGTGACTCGCCCGCCATCGCCGCCAGCGATTCTTGCATGTGTTGTTGAGCGGATCGGCGATATCGGCATCGGAGATTGATGCGAGGTCGAAATTGCTTCAGGAGAACCGTGCTCGACAAGGGGTGCCAGCAAACGTGCCGCTATTTCTAGACACTCTTGGTTATGAACCCTGACGATCGTGACATAGAGTATCGGCGCTCAGGCAGGACACAAGAGAAGGTCCCTCCTGCAGCGCCAATTATACTCAGAGATTTGGTTTGGTTTGGTTTTGGCGTGAGGTGTTGTCTTATGCGGCTCAGTCGCGCGTTTTGCCACAAACTGTTGTTATGAAGAGCTTAGTAAAGGACCCCGCACTGCTTCCGTTCCAGGCTGCAGTCGCAGAGTTGTTTCGGGGTAATTTGTTTGCCATCACCATTCTACTCTATTCTTCTTGGACTTCTATCAATTCCTGATCATCGGGCGTGGGTGTTCGCTGTCCCTCAACATCATCAAGACGTAGCAACCAGCAGCCAGCAGCAACAACTTAGCTCCGCCCCACCAACCCCCCGACCCCCGGACATCTCCTAGACCTAGGACAGCTGGTCTATCGCTCCTCGCCTCGTCTCCCGCCGTCACCGCCCTTCTTTGAGAGTGGACCCTTCTTCCCCTTCTTGACCTCGTACTCTACACATACTCGACCGCTCTACTATCAAAATAGCTCCTACTGCTGCTCAGCCCTCGCTCTTCCGTTCACCACAACCGTCTATCGATCCACACACTACGTGCAGACAGACATATTGTTGATACTTGTGTTGTCAGCGCTACCCCTCTTGAATCCGAGTGTACCTGTTGCATTGATTGTGTTCACCCACTGTAAAATCAACAGAAGACTCCCCTCGAAAGAATGTCTTCGTGGAAATTGCCGAAATCCTTAAAACGTTGTCTACCCCTTTCCCCTGGTTTGCTTTAACGCATAGCTTGGAAAATAGGTTACTGATCCCCCGTTCGGTTGCTATAGAGCTCAAAGAGACTCACCTGGGGGCGTCTTCTGCTGCATCTCGTTCTTCATCCACATCTACAATTACGCAAAACTCGCTAGACAAGACTGCGCTCTCGTCTACATCAACTCTTGTTCCCGGCGATGGCAAATCCGAAGCAACGGCAACCTCCACTAATGCTGGAGATGTTGCCCCAACTTCTACCGTGAAACCCGGTCTCTTGATTGTCACTCTCCACGAAGCGAAGGGCTTGACACTACCGGCACCCCCTCCTGGTTCTCAGCGACCGCCTTCAGCAGGTGCAGGTCAGGTCTCTGGCAGTATATCCAGACCCGGGACTTCCGGAGGCACCCATGGCCACTCCAGACACCTCTCCAAAATCTTCCGGACCTATTGTGTCTTGGAATTTGATAAAACCCAAGTCGTTGTGAATGCCAACTCTGGTATCCCTGATGCCCCGGTGTTTGCTGGTAATACTACCCAATTCAAGTTCGATGTCAGCCGAGAAGCAGAGTTGAGTGTTGGAATCTATATGCGAAATCCCGGGCCCAGGGGCTCGAGCGACGAAGATTTGTTTTTAGGAAGTTGCAAAATACTGCCCAGTTTCGAAGAACCCGTGCCAAATGCAAAAAAGCAGCAGCTCGGGAAGGGTCTGAGCGGAACTGAATGGGTACCGTTGTCTAACACGTCATCTGGGAGTGTTAAGGTTGGAGTAGAGTACAGGCGCAACCAGGATATGCCATTGACCATGAATGATTTCGAGCTCATGACGGTCGTTGGTAAAGGCAGTTTTGGTAAAGTTATGCAGGTCAAGTATGTGTGGTCTTGTAGTACATCTCATAACAATATAGTACTGACTATTGATGATGTTAGGAAGCGCGATACGCAACGGGTATACGCTCTCAAGACCATCCGCAAACAGCACATCATATCTCGTTCGGAGGTGAACCACACACTTGCGGAACGTACAGTCCTTGCGCAAATCAACAATCCCTTCATCGTTCCATTGAAATTTTCTTTCCAATCGCCAGAAAAGCTGTACCTTGTTTTGGCATTTGTTAATGGAGGAGAGCTATTCCATCATCTCCAGAGAGAAGGAAAATTTGACATCAACCGGGCAAGATTTTACACCGCAGAGCTTCTTTGCGCATTAGAATGCCTGCATGGTTTCAATGTCATTTACAGAGATCTCAAGCCGGAGAACATTTTGTTAGATTACACAGGTCACATTGCGCTCTGTGACTTTGGCCTGTGTAAGCTCAACATGAAGGAGGACGATCGGACTAATAGTATGCCGGGCCCCTCCTTTTCTGTTCAGGCGCACCGCTGACTGGCAAAGCTTTCTGTGGTACACCTGAATACCTGGCACCTGAATTACTCTTGGGGCAGGGATACACCAAGACCGTTGATTGGTGGACTCTCGGCGTGCTCTTGTACGAGATGTTGACTGGTCTGCCACCATTCTATGACGAGAACACCAACGATATGTACAAGAAAATTTTGCAAGACCCACTTCAGTTCCCTCCAGACATGGATCAACATGCTCGGTCTCTATTGATTCGCCTGTTGGATCGCGACCCATCCAAGAGGCTGGGTGCGAATGGTGCTGCAGAGATCAAATCACATCGGTTTTTTGAAACTATTGATTGGCGAAGACTGTTACAAAAGAAGATTCAGCCCACGTTTCGTCCTAATGTGGTGAGTTTGTCACGTGTTTGAGGATCTTGAAACGTTGAACTAATGTTTAAAATTTGAAGTTGAACGCTATGGATACCAAGAATTTCGATCCGGAGTTTACGCAAGAAATGCCAGCCGATTCCGTCGTTGATGGCGAGTTCTTGAGTCAATCCGTTCAGCAACAATTTACTGGATGGAGTTACAACCGACCAGGCCAATTAAACTCCGATGCGCCAGGCAGTGTTAGGGACCCCGGACATCTTTAAGTTCATTCTATCATGCAGAGGAAGTCCGGATGCACACCTTAAGGCTTATTTGTGAAGTGTGAAGTGTGAAGGTGTCATGGCTTGATGGAGCATGAAAGATCTGGAGGTGTGGTGATGTGGGAAGCAATTCGTTTGGTCTTGTTTTCTTGTATCTTTGTATCTGCTCTGTTTGGCGGTGTTTGTCAGCTATCTTGTAGTGTCTTTTTTTATTTTCTCTTCGTTTCTTTGCCTTCGAGATGGCTTAAGAGCGGTTAAAACAGGTCTTGGGATTGCTGCTTTTGTTGTTCATTGCTTTGTCTGCCTGCCTGTCTGTCTGCTTGTCTGCCATGTTGATTGAAGAGAGATTGGAGTGGTTGCAAAGCTAAACGGTGTAGGAGAGGATGGTTGTTAGGTCTTTCCTTTTGGTTTTCGATTCTTTGCCGTATATCGTATATGTTGTGTTCCAGCATGTTGTCTATTTCTGCGTTGGGAAGAATTTCCGTTTGCATATACTCTCTTCTAGTTTACTTTATGTGAATGGGTTTTCAAAGTCTTTGAGAGTCGAGTGAGCAAAGCCAAAGTCAGGAAGGCGGCTGGTCCGGGCATTTCCTTGGCACGTGTAACGTGATAATCGCTCATTGTTTACCTATCAGTGGGCGCGTCTTTGCAATCCTCAACCTCAACACGACTCAACCTAATTCACTCACCCACCACCACCAACTCTACATCTATCAGATCGTGAGGAAGCGCGCCATCCACAGTAGCAATGCCGCCGCGACGTAAACCTGCGGCCCCGCCCAAGAAGACGACTTCGCTGAGTGCACTGATTCAATCGGATCCAGAGGATGAGATAGAAGAGGTTGAAGAAGGTTCGCATGTGTGATTCTCTACTGCGAAGCGACTGGTTGCTGATCATGTTTGTGTGAGTAGTAACCCCTGCACCTAAGAAACGAGGTCCTGCGAAGAAAGCAGCTACAGCTGCGGCGAAGGGAAAAAAGAAGGTTGAGCCTGAGGAAGATGGTGTGATAGCGATTGTAGTAAAGAAACCGCCGCCGAAACCTAGAGGGAAGAAGGCAGCTCCGAAATCGAGGGGGAAGAAGGTTGTCGCGCCGGAACCGGAGGTGGAAGAGGGAGATGACGAAATCGAGGACGAGGAAGAGGAACTAGTGAAGAAGGCCCCGGCGGCGAAACCTAAAGCTGCCCCCAAGCCCCGAGGAAAGAAGCAGGTTATCGCGCCTGAACCGGAGTCGGAAGAGGACGATGGTGAGGAGGAGGAGGAAGAAGAGGAAGAACCACCTAAGAAGCCTACACCGGCGAAATCTAAAGCCGCTCCCAAACCTAGAGGAAAGAAGGCTGCCGCAGAACCTGAGCCCGAACCTGAGGTTGTAAAGAAGGCCACGACGAAGAAGAGGACGACAAAGAAAGAGAAGGAGGTTGTAGAGACTCCCGAAACGCAGATGGCGATGGAGATTGACGACGAAATGGAGATCGCGCCTACTCCTACACAGGTTCACTCCAAAGGTATGATAAAGCCCACAAGAAAGCGGGATGCTGAAGACGACGATGACGAGGATGAGTTGGGTGCTCCCGCGAAAGGAAAGAGAAGGGTCAATGGTACTGCTGCTACTACTGTTGCTGCTGCAAGGTTTAAGTTGGAAGAGCAACGGACTATAAGCGCCGAGAAGGCGCTGGCGGAGTTTAAGAAGAATTCAGAGGAGGTTATGAAAGGTTATTGTTCCCTCCTCAGCGGGAACCTTGATAGACTGACATGAAACAGAGTCAGAGAAGGTCATCATTGCCCTCCGCGAAGATCTTGTGCAGCAGACATCCCTTGCCAGCGAAAGTAGATCATTCAAGAAGAAGCTGCAGGCTAAAGACGCCGAAATTGCAAAGCTGCAAGCAAAAATTACGGAGCTAAATAAAACAATATCGAGTGAGAAGAAGGAAACCCAAATCTTGCAGGCCAAGCTCGCTGCGGCGTCCCAGAAGGCACAAATCCCGGGAAGCGCCATCAAGAACAATGCTATGGGAAGGGGCATACTACCTGGTGCGAAGGCGGGTGTTGGCTCGACGACGGATCAGGCGTGGGCATCGCATATGAAGGAGGAGTTGTATAGCGATTTGACGAACCTAATGGTCATGTCGGTTAAGAAGGAGCCAGAGAACACGCTATTTGAGTGCCTCCAGACCGGTAACAATGGAGGTGAGTCCCTTTCTCAAACTCTCCTTTCATTACTAACAATTTGAAGCACTCCACTTCAAGCTCTCGGCTCGCGAACCCCCTACCAACAACCCAAAGAAACAGAAAGCGCCAGCAGCGGTAGCAGACAGTTCGGACGACAACTCAGAGGAATACATCTTCTTCCCGATTCTCGACGAGGAGAGGGATAAGTTAGTCATCTCACTCCTACCCGATTACCTCAAGGGCGAGATCAGCTTTTCGAGGGACCACGCTGTGAGGTTTTATCAGAAGATCCATACGGTTCTGATGAAGCCGCAGCCGGTGGAAGAGGAGGATGAGGAGGATGAGGAGGATGAGGAGGAGGACTCGAGTGGCCAAGAAGAGGATGGTGAGACGACTGTTGCAGATGAGACCATTGTAACCGAGGCCGACACTACTATGCCCGATAGTCCGATGGAACTTGAGTAGGGGAGCGATTATCTACTTCATTTTCTTTTGGTTCTATCATTTGGGTTGGTGTACGATACTGAGGCTCTTCTTTTTTTGGCATGTTTGCATGTTTCGGCGTGGACGTTGATATCAGGTACGCATTTGTATACGATTAGCCTTTTTGTGTGGTAACAAGATTATGCGTTTTGGTTCTGATTACTCTACACGCGCCAATTGGGCCTTTCAAGAGCCCTGAGGAATCCGCTGGCGTGATGCAATTTGTGGCCATGGTGAGTCATGGGCGACTTACTCGCTTGTCTCGTCTCATCGTGATCTTTTAGCGTGCTCCACATAACGCATGCCGCCGCATCCCTGTGTCACACCCCGAGCTGTTGAGATAACCAATCCGATAACACCCTCGAGTCCCTTTTCTCTCTTTACCGTCTTCATCTTCGACAATCCACCAGCAACAACAGCAATAGCAACAATAACAATGGCCATCCCCGCCACATCGTCTCCTGCACACACTCCGGTCCCTCAGCAGACCGCCTTCTCTCCCCCTCCTCTACTACCACTACCACCACCCCCACCACCACCACAGCTTATAATCCCGCTTGAC
>Ga0307512_10001118_pt1 | contig 38979 bp, 41 predicted proteins | sample 14_EM_MG_FD_200267 | JGI IMG/M metagenome (GOLD analysis project Ga0307512, IMG submission 200267) | Populus trichocarpa ectomycorrhiza microbial communities from riparian zone in the Pacific Northwest, United States - 14_EM | ecosystem: Host-associated > Plants > Roots > Unclassified | place...
GTATGCTCTGACATGAGACGCATCACCCTGGTCCTGATGCATATCCTCATACAGCCACCATCTTCATACAAGTCTTCATTCTCATACAAGACATCAGACGGTGCTGAGACTCACGATCCAAGTACACATGCATCATGAACTGTTACTTTAGATGCTTCTTAGACTTGTTGATTGACTGATCTCTCGAGGCCTGAAGGCCCGTATATATACAGACTTGACTCCCATACCCATATCCATATTCGTCTCCATATCTATATCCGTTTGCATATCCGTTTGCACTGATATGAGCCGCTCTGCACTGATATGAGCCGCTCTCCTGAGGCATATCTTCATACACCAATTGCATATCAAACGGACCTGAGCTGTGAGGCTCACGATGCAGGTACACATACAACATGAACTAGATGCCATTTCTGGAAGCCTGTTACTAAATACTATTAACTATTGACATCTGTTAGAGCCTTTGCTCGGAGCATACGGATCGATACTGAAAGGCCAAACCCCGAGGCTACAATCTAGTAAGAGGAGGGACGAAGTATACTTTGTGCAGCCTGTTATTACTTCAGATATCAACCATCATATTCACGAACTGTGTTAGAAGATACTCACGTTCATAATCTCCTGCCGGAGGTCATAATCGCAACCTGAATTCTTAGAGCGACATTATTCCTAAGCAACAGGTATTAGCTATGCCATAGATGCTCACCCATGCCAAGACTTACGTTCACATGTTGGTTGAGCGACTTCTACTACATCCTTTGTGCTCCTATGGCAGCTCTTTGACGTTTTTTCTGGGTTTAAACTGGCCTACACTCAAATATATACTACGCACTCAATTATTATTCTAGGGGACCGTTTTATGCATGGCGGAGAAAGGCTCACCGCCGCTTCTCCCAGGGTCAGGAGAAGAAAGTAGTGAGGTTAAGGGACCAAATTGCATCTCGATCCATTACTGTTATGTATTAAGGATGCCGCCGGGGTGACTTCACCTTGAACTGCACCACCACACCAGTTCCTTTTAAGAGCTCCGTTACTTACTTGTTCCACATGCACAGCATAGTTCTCAGATTTGACCACACGCCAGTAACAGCACCCTTGAGCTATTTCCATCGGTTGCCTCGGTTGCCTTGTTTGGCCAATCACAGCAGACGTTCCCACACCACCCAGGCGTCCGAGTGAGTCGGAGTGTTTGAGTGTTACCTGGAAACTTCCTAATCGCGACTAACTGCTTCTGGGGTTGTTTTCTCAAATGATATGACACGCGGATGCGGGGTGGAGTACCCGGAGCTGCGATGATATTGCTTTTTGATTTATGCATATGATGTGTTACGTAGCACAAACCGAGTTATTGCTTTTTCACAACAGGCAACCATTTTGGTAGAGTACATCGTTTTCGAAGCTTTCCTTTGCCTGAGCTGAATTTAGGCCAATTCCCAATACGTAACATGCGTAAGCGCCCAAACACCCTGATAACCGGACTGAAGGGGAGGTGTTGACACCCTCAGCTATCGCGCGTACACTTACGTCAACAAGTATCCAACTTGACAACAACCTCCTCCTCACCATCTCCTAAAATCTCTTGTTGTATGAGGGGATATGGCATCACCCCAAGATTACATCGCATTCCACCAGACATACGGCTGTACAAATCAAACGACCCGTACAGTAAAGAGACAAATCGTCGTAATCGCTGTGCCAGGAACGGAGTGGATAGATGGGCGGGAAGAACCAGCAGAATACACCAAACAGTTTTTCCCTATTAACGAGCTCAGAGCCATTCTTGTTCCCAAGACAGTCCAAGCTATCCTAAGACATACATGCCACTATTGCCAGCAACAGACTTTGTGGTTACCTAAACCGGATATTGATAAATCGGTGGACCATATCGTGGGAACATCGTCGAACCATCCATCGCTCGCACGTACTGCTATTACGATTTTCGCACTTCTGATTTACATCGAAAACCCATTGCTTATCTTCAGTTTTCTTCAAAAGGGGGATAATGACGACACATTCGCAAAAAATACAGAAACCTACGAACCTGTTCGACTGTACGAAATTTGGCGCGATTTCCACACCCATCATACACGAGCTTCAGAAGAAGTCGCTCGAAATTTTCGAACACAAAAGTGGCATTTCGCTATTCCTCATATGAGCCATGGGGAACACACACGATATCAATCGCGCCACATGCTCCCTTTCGCGATGCAAAAGGAACTGGGGCTGCATACAGGTGCCCAACAGCAGGAGTCAGAGCTAGATAGAGATCGGATTGGTCATGACAGAGGTGGAAACGGGAAAGTATTCAAGGTGGAACTCCATCTGGGTTACGGGAACTTTGGACGCGCTGAGGTATGTTAGATACAGCCTTTTATCCTGAAGTTGCAATTGGTCGGAGATGAACCTTTTCATTTACTTCAACTTTTAAAGTCAAAGATAAGACAAATCTACAAGTTTCTTCAATGCTGATTCATCTTGCCAGACTCCGTCCATGATATATGCAAGGAAGGAGATCGCCGCTGGGAATACTGTCTGGCACATCCTAGATGAGACGAATAATCTCCAAAAAGTGAAGAAATTGTGCCACCCACATCTTATCGAACTTGTTAAGTCATATCAAATTGGGGATAACAATTTCAACCTTATCTTCCCTTACGCCAAGGCAAACCTCCATCGATATCTACGAGTGCCCAGCTTAGGTGCTTCCCGTACCTCTAACAGGACGCATAATCGGCTTTGGCCGCAGATGCTCGGAGTAGCGGAGGGCTTGAAACTCATTATCAACAGATCATCCAGCAGCCCGGAATCTTCCATTGGATTCCACTTCGATCTGAAACCGCAAAACATCCTCATTTTGGAAAAACTGCAGGGAGATACTTTAGTCATTTCGGACTTCGGCCAGGCGCGCCTTCTTGAACATGATAGTTTTACTTCACGACTCACGTTTGGAAGAGGCACCGATAGCTATACGCCACCTGAGCATTCTACCGGTTTCGTAATCAAAGCACAACAAAATAAATATGACATCTGGCCATTGGGTATCATTCTTATGGAGGTACTTGCCTTTGTAGTTCAAGGCGAAACTGGCCCAGAGCGATTGGACCATGTGCGATTCACTAGGGAAAGGGGAGGCATGGACTCGCGCTTTTGGAGGCTTACTGATCAGCTTGGCAAAGGGGAGCTTAAACCACAGGTAAAGCGGTTCATGAACGATATCAAAGATAACTCACACTACGTCAATGAGGAAAACAAAAAATTCGTGAGCAATGTGATTGATCTAGCGGAGGACATGCTTCAACCAGATCCTCGTTGCCGCATTTCTATCGACAATGTTGTCGAGAGAATGAAGGCTATTTTCAGCTGTGAGAGGCGAATTGCTCCTCGCCGGGAGATTCCATTGCTAGCAGGGGAGAAAGTGCTTTTGAGTATAGAGTATGTCTGCTGCAGCATCACTGTCCGGCTCTTTGGTACACCCGTTATTAACTGGCCATCACAGGAAGATTTCGCATACACACAGGATGCACACAAAAGAAACGGCATTCAGAGTCTACGAGAAGGCGCATCGCAATGACTTTGAATTGATCTTCGATACCAGCGATGAAACCTCGATTGAAATGCCAAAAGGTACTTTTCGGTTCGTTCAAACTAAATACACTGGTGCTAAACAAGACAGCGTTGCGCTCAGACGTAAAGTTGTGCCCAGAATTTGTTTTAAAAGGTATCAGCTTAGAGAGAGGGGCAGAGCGTGTGATAAGTTTTGTGCATGTCCGGGATGGTGTCATTAGCTTTGATGATCACATTTATGCATTTGATGATGATGAGAGTAAGTTACTGCTCATTTACCGATGAATATGTCCCCCTTCTCCAGCCCGGATAATTCTTCGAGTTTGTGCTGATATACGTCACTCTGACCACAGAAACAGACTTAGTTTTTGAAGAGTTGACACGACAAGGGATATTAATGAAGTTAGGTCATACCGGCTTCTGCCGTTACTGCGACCTGCTGACCGATACTGTGTGATAACAGGAGCCGGAGAATGCTTCAAAAAGTCGCATGGTCGAGATATTTTACGCGAAAGGAGAGCCTGAAAGACGTAGCAGTTGGTATCCTTTCGAAAGAGAGGGCTGTCAAATCTTACGAATTAGGTGCTTTAAAGGTCGAAATATGGATAGAAGGGCTCCAATACGAGGATGTACTCAATACTCTGAGGCCAACAAGCTACTGGGTGCCAACTGATCTATTTCACAGGATGAATCATCGGCGGACGGAGCCACTAGTATTCACACTGAAGCTTCTCTTCATTCCAAAGCTCCATCGCTATCTGTCGATAACGCCGCAAATTTGGGGGGACGAAGGCGGCGGCGAAGGCGAATGACGAAAAAAATAGAGCCACAGCGACGGCGGATTGTTGTTTATTGCGAAGACAGGATAATCACCGTCAGATGTAAGACCTTTTGTTTCACACAACTTCACTACCTGACGATCCATACATAGTTGCAAAAGCCTGTCGTTTCCCGTCATCCTATCATACGCCGGGTAAGGGTATTCCGGCCTCTGGCATTTTGGATTTGGGATTGACCGACAACGCGTTCTGTTTTGAGATTAACCAGATTCTACGCGATGATGGGCATAATTACGTGGGCATACCATTATGTTGGGATGCTCTAGCAGCCGAGGAAGAGAGAGGGAAGGAGAGGGTCACATCATTATCCTTAACGTTTGAGAACGAAAGTGGTAGGAGTTCCCGATGGGCTTCTGAATACGAGTTATATCATGACTATTTCACTAACATGACCTAAAGATGCGGCGGATTTCTATAACGAGTATTTTGAGGAAAAAAACTTGTGGTTAGAGGAGGTTCGAGCTCAGGATAACACCTTTCGATAATAACTTTCTATTGGAAAATGAGGATTGGGCATGAAAGGGGATGCCCTTAAGAGATTCAAATGAATATAGTAGCCAAAGACTGCAACATCGGGAGTAAACTATCAGTCCTGTTTCTCATTTATGTGCTTATCCATCGTAACTGCTGACTCCAGATCCTCGTCGGGGGAATGCCGCCGCTCCCACAATTTCCAAGCTGCTACAGTCAAGAAGAGAAATATAACCGTCAGAATCCCGAAGATCCACATCTCCCTTGCGAAATGTAGCTTAATAGGGCTGGACGACTCTATATGAATATAGTTCATTCCTAACAAAGTCTTTTGCCACACTAGTCAGCAGCTTCTATTGGAACAAGGGTTGTTGGATATACCGATACGAAGGAGGCTGGTAGATATATTAATGCAAGTATCGTCAGCACCTTCAGAGTTTTTGCATCCCGTCTCGACTTGTATGCAAGTCCTGTCATCATCCGGTTGTCGTCCTGTGCTAGTATAGACAACTCAGTCGTTGTTCTGCTATTGGTTTGCAGAGCGTCGAGCCCTCGAAAGTCAAGTATATTCCGGATCTAGTTAACATATACCAGTCAGACAGTTCTGCTTCAGAAAGACATAAGTTATGGGTGATACCAATGTGGAGGAGCCCTCAAGACGCCTCAGTAAAGTCTCAACACGCTTTTGTTGCAGGACTGTCTCGGCCTGCAAGGCGCAGACAATGTTGCAACGCCCATTTTCAGGTTCCGGCGTTCCTGGGGCTGCAAGTTGGGTTGCTTTACGCGTAATAGCTTCGAGAACAACACGGTTGATTTCGAGCATAAAGGAAACCCGAAGAAGTGTATCTCTTATCTCTTGTAAATTCTGCGTGTCAGCGAAACGAATGGCAAAATCGGCCATTCCAAGTGTAGAATTCTCCCCAACAGATGCGAGCAAGGGTTTTTGACTCTAAAACCTCAGTTAGCATTCACTTATACGTCACCATTTAGGTTACACCAAAGCAAGATTACTTACGATTCCCAGGAATTTCTCTTCCAAATAGCTCACATACCATTTCCACTTTTCTGTCACCGATGTAAGAACCAGAAGATGAAGTTCTATCCATGTGTCTTTTGAATCTCTGCCTCGTTGAGCCTCCCTGAATACTTTCAACCTCCTTATTATTGTCTGGGAAGGGTTCAAGATGATGAAGGTATCCTGTTTGGATGCTAGATCCATCTTGTGATAAAGCCCAATTTGTCGCATTGACCAAGGATCGTGAGCACCTTCTCTTCCATGGGTCTCCGCATGTTTAGCTAGATAGCAGAGCTCTGGCGGCCAGAAAGGCATCGTCAGCAGGGTTCACATATCCATTTATAACGTTGGGGCGAACAAACCGATGCAAGATCTATTTCCTGATATCTCATCGACCAGCGACTCCTCTTGATAGCCGCCAGCTGATTCGTCTCTAAAGTTTGTCTTTTGGCCAAATGCGCGCAGGAGATCCATGATGCGTGGCATGATGGCGATCCCTGATAAAAGAGTCCGCATCCCAGCTGCGGAAATTTCTAGCCGACCCCAAGAATAAGGCTGTGGTATCAAACTGATCTCATGATAAGTTTATGTAGCTGGCTGCATGGTTGATATGTTTATACACTATTCTTGTGCTTTGGTTGTTGGGTTTCTGCTGGAATTAGCCAAATTGTTTCGCAATTGCATCCGCCATATTTCGTACCTCCCAATATTCCCGCAGCTCACTCGAACTCTCGAAAATAAAATCTTATACATAATGTCAGCTCCCTATCTATGTGAAAACAAATGATTAGCCCTGCTATGACCTACCTTCGCCATGGAGTTCCATTACTTTTACGTTCACATCATTGTCTAAGACAAATAAACGTTCCGACTCTTTTTCGAAATCCGCCGTAATGTCGTTTGCATCGAAAAGGTATGACAAAGTCTTTAGATTAGCAGGCCACGTCATCTTTGTTGATTTTTCTGCCGACACCAAAGCAGTTTCCGAACTTGCCCTTGATTAAAATATAAGTGGTGGCAGGCGGAGCAAAGCTTTCCTAAACCCATAAAACGGGTGATTGGTGGCTTAGTTCGGATTGCAAAACTCAGCCCATTCGAAGGTTACACGACATATGCAGGCAGTCATACGGTATAAACTTTTTCAATTGGACAAAAATTTCATGAACTGCTTCTTATCTGCAAGCATTTGCAACAATCCTTGCATGCCAAAAGTCTAGCCTTCCAAGCTTAAAACTGACTGCGCACGTCACCAACACCTCTTCCGCTCCCTAGGTGGGTTTGATTTCTCTTGAAGTAAAGTGATTTCTGTCTATAACGCAAGGAAAACATAGTTAGAGAAAACGACAACGATACAGTGTTGATACGGCTGCGTACGTCTGTCAGCATCTCTGGAACCACGATGATGTGGTGGCCAAGTTTGGTCTGTTCAGAATACGCCTCGTTGTCAGTCACGGAACGAAGACGAGCCACCCATCAGGAGATTACGAACCACTTTCAGCCAATCTTTGTAAGGCATGCCAAACGTCTCGGTGAGGAAGTCTTCCAATATAGTCGCGCGGATATATTTCTCGGTTAAGGCTTGGACTTTGAACGTCGCAGGCATGTTGTATGTTTCAGGCATGTAGTCTCGAGAATCCATGTTTAATGGTCGATCAGTTATCATGGGCTGTGCTTTCTGGATGAGATTTTCCAACCGTTTAGACTATTGCTGGGATCGTGATCAAAAGACGATTTAGCCTGGATAGGTGCCTTCGCATACTTATAAGCCTCGAACTAAGGCTTGAAATTACTGCGAAACCCATAGAAAGTGTGCCACTAGATTGAGAACCGGACTGAACGCGCATTTTTGGCGCAGGAGTTGCGCACGTCTGTTGTAGCTGACCACCTCAGGCTTAGGCATCCATCGCCCCCACAAAGACCTATGACAGAATGCCAGTACCTACGCACTACTAACCTTGACTATGCAGCAATATAATGTGCTCTTTGAAGAATATTCGGTGTTACCGAACCGACCTACGGTCCGCCGCTACCTAGCCCGATAACTACTCCGTGATACACTACGGTGGAACTGAAGGTTTCGTGCGGCTCACCGATTTGCCACAATTTTGGTCCTGGGAGGTAGACATGCCATGCCACTGCAATGCGCTTGATCTCATACCTACAACGGTAGCTTGAGCTCAGACAGCTCACGCGCGATCCGGCAGCCTGACATAAATGCTCTCGCTTCAGTTTCGTCTCCCAGCTACTCACTAAGTTCGATTAAGTTCATACCAATAGCTTGCAAAGGAGACCGCTGGTTTACAAGTGCAACTTGATGAATGGTTCCTGTATTGTTACTTCAAATCCCAATAGCGCGTATGTACGTAAATGATGATAAGGATTAATTCTAAATGTAGATTCCTATTACATCCCTCTCTGAGACTTGTCCTCCGCCTCGCTGTCGTATTCACTATATAATATCTCAATAACCAGAGTATGAAAAAATTCAATACACATTCCGACAGACCCGACTGATACCTACCGTAAGAGAAAATGAACTAAAGGCGAAACGTAGTTCCTTTTGAACGCCTCATATTTGGCTCTAAATGACTCGCTAAACTGTGTTGAAACTGTAAGTACTCTAGTTCCAGCAGTAGCCACAGATATAGGTACCTCATAATAAACAATCCTTTGGTTCCCCTCGCGTCGCGCCACGGCCAATTCCTGCCTTTGTTTCGCCGTCCTGCAGTCCTCTGGCTCGCAGGCAATATGCGCCTTGATTGGCAGACTATCGGCGTGATTATGACTTTCACTCAACAGGATCCAGAGTCGTAAAACTCCCCAATACACGAAGCAACCACCAAATACGCATGCACTTGTTATCGGCCACCAGTATCGACCCGGCTTGGATTTCGCCTTAGCCCCTTCGGACAGGATCATGAGGTTGCTTGCAGCGAAGAGGAGTGCAATGACCCACTCGAGTATGTGGTGTTTTAAAACCAACGGTTCCCACTCCGCATCCGCTATCTTCATTCTCCGAAGTCGATGAAGACCGTAAGCCAAAACGCCTGTAGCCCTCTGGTTAGTGTCGCACGAGTAGATACAGAGAGGCGGAGGAAGAGCATACAGCCGATTATCAGATGACTGTAGGTAAACAGCCCGATAACGAACCCATAACCACTGCTCGAGTTTGGTGTAATGCTGATTAGGATTACCGAGAAGATCCAATGAAGCAGGAGTGCACCAGCAGGTGTTCCGAATTGAGGGTCATTGGCGGAGAAGTATCTATAAAATGGGATGATATGTTGTTGTGCGATTTGTTGCTTAACTGCTAAAATGTGAGCGCAATCCTTCAACGCACACGGTCAAATAGCTATTGTACCTTTACTTGAAGTGTATACCACTGCAATCAAATTTCCGAATGCGGAAAGAGCAATGCAAATCTTTGCGGTGGCTCTATAATCACCAAAGACCTATTTACAAACCGGGAAGATTAGTTATTGGATTGTAGCACAGGTAGCATGCAGATTCCTACTTTTGGTACAAATTTGATTGCTACCCCAACATCATTGTCCACAAGGTCTCCAAAAGGGCATGCTATCGACTGACAACAATCTATCAGTATAAGGGATATCTGTACGGCCCGGGGGGTATTAATACTGACGTAGGCGATTGTAACGAGAACATAGAGGCAGGTAACCCCTCCAATTGCAGATAATGCGCCGCGTCTAAGAACACCTCGATCAATTTCAACCGGAAGCTCCCCAACCACCTGTTAGAGTTAGAAATGCTTCGAAGCAATGAGATGGAGAGTAATGATAATACATAGTTGGCATTTTCCCAGCCTTGATAAGTGTACAAAACGTAGATAAAGGCACTTAGAGTATTGAAGTTGCTGCTTTGTTGGTTCCAGTCGTGGATGCCGGAATTTTTCTTTGTGCTGGCGATAGCACCTCCTATGAAAAATGCCAGGAGAAGGGTAATCTTGTAAAGTGCAAGAGCTGAGTTAAACAAGAGACCAGTTGAGCGGGAAAAGTAGTGGAGTAGGCAAACGACGGTAAGGATAGTGACAGCTATAAGTATCACTAGGCGCTTGTCCAACTCTGAAGAGTCGGTAATATCGGGCTTCGCAGCAAGTAGGATATGCTTAGCAAAAGATAAAGAGTTGCCGGCCGATGATCCTAGAACAATGAAGAAGCCGGAAAATAAGATTGTTGCCAACAGCTCTGGAACTTGAAATATTTCATCCAACTTCAACAACTGTCAGCGGTGCACTGTTAAACCACGATAGCTAGCCATATAGAGCTCACATAGATAAGTTCTCCACCATTCCACGGAAGGTGAGTCCCATACTCAATATAGACAAACACACTGGGGTTTTCATCGGCTATTAGCTGTGTGAATACCTCTGTGTAACAGGAATACCAATCTTACCTGATGAAGGCATATGCACCTCCAGCAATCCACAAACCAATACTTGACGCTTTATTTTGCGTAAGCTGAAGAACTAGCCCTGGCGTAGTGAAAATTCCCGCCCCGATCATCTTGTTAATAATTAAGGCCGCAACATCCCAAGCATTCAAGTCTGCTCCTCTCACTGAAGCACTTTCGGTCATCACATCCCTGTCTGTAATGCGGCGGGCTTGGCGGTGGCGTCTGGAAGCTCTCGCTGGTTGTGCTGGGGTAAATGGAATGGGTGCTTTATCAGCCGGTAGGGTGTTACTGCTGTTGTCGTTGGGGGTGCTTATGCTGGCGCCATCAATACTAATTACAGGTCGAGGAGAGGCGGATTGCGCCCTTCTTTCATGTAACTCTGATAACTCTGCCTCACCCACCTGCGGTCCATAAGAACTCTCTGATTGCGAAAGGCGGGCCCTCCACGAGGGTGAGAGTGACCTTTGAACTCGTGGGTTATCCGGAGCCGGTTGGTCCTGATTGGTAGCCATGATACTGTAGGTACCGGAGTAGTCGCGATGCTGACTAGATCTATCAGACCTAGGGATATCGACAATGCTATATATTATTGAAGGGTCGCCAAGCAAGCCCTGTGTGACTACCTGCAGAGTCCATTGTCGTTACACAGTTGTGTTGTTTCTTCTGCTCCTCGTTGCTACCAAAGTTTTCTTTTTCTGTGCGCAATTGTTCTTGCATGCGAGCTCAATTGAGTTCTTCTTTTTCTTGGGCAGTTTTAATGTAAAACATTTTGTGCGCAAGTGCAGGTTTGAACCAGCGCAATATGCTGCTGCCTGATGATGGGCAATATATTGTGAAGATCCGAGAACGGCCTGATAAGCGGTTAGCAAATCAAAACCTGCAGAGGCAGATAGCTCGGCGATCAAGATTAATTGAGAGAGGGACAGCGGTAAAAATATGCAAACAGAATTACTGGAGCGAGTGATGAAGTGATGGGCTCGAAGGTAAGTGCTCATAGGGTTTCCAAGTTTCCGGACATCTCTGTCAGTGATGGATGATTCTGATGAATATATCTTAGTAAATAGTCATCCAAGTTTGATGGGTAGTCACCGGACTTGATGTGTCACCGAGGACGCTTATGATCGGTGTCTAGAGACTTGAATGCTGTACTAGAATTGAACAACCAACGTCACCGGTCATCAAGTCTCTCCGGTATGCTGCTTGAAGAATGTCATTTGAAGTTGGTTCTATAGCCAAGAAGTACGATCATCTTATTCCTTCACTACTCTCTCTCTAGCTTGTACGTACTAGGTATCACTCGTATCTGCCACCTGTCCGTAGGAAGTGTCATTTCAATTGTCTGTCCTCCAAGGCAGTCATCAGGCGCTCATTCATACCCAAAATTAATCATATTTAGGCAGCCGTTCATCATCATTTATCCCTCGATACATTAGCTTCCAGTTAGTACCCATCTGTTATCAGAAACATAGCTCTAGCCGTAGGGTGCCCTGAATAAATTCATGACCAATAAATGTCGGTCATAGCCAGGAGGTGAGGTACACTACCAACCATCATGTCCACGCGTTGTAGGACAGCAGAAATTTGCTATATAACACCAACTTCATTGATTATCACCCAACTCAACACCCAAAACTGATGAACTTTACAACGTTACAATATTGCCCACCACCAGCAAACACATCACCCCACGAAATAGAAAATTATTACTCCTCATCTAGCGGGATAGAGTATATACACCAGTTGGACTCAGGGACGCCCACTCCAACCTCCAAGGTCCCACTCTCCAGTTTGATCGTTATCCCAACCAATTTCCTCCCAATCTCCTTCCTGGACGTCTGTGTATGGGCTTTCTTTCTGTGCAGCTGTAACCTGTACTCGCTTGCGTAGTAAATTAGAAACTGGATTAATATATCCTTCTGTCCTTCGAATTAGCCATGTATAACGGAAGTAGCGGAGTTCATTCCCTACCATGAAATGATTCCAGGGGAATATAGCTCAAGTCTTCACATTTGATAGCAATTTTCCCTTGGTCGCGATCTTGCTTCGAAATCCCGACGAGGGTTGTCCACTTTGCCGCTGCTGATGGTAAACGTCCAACAGCTCGGTCGCCCAAATCACTAGCATAGTGTAAAAACTCTTTTGCTTCGCCGCATTGAAGCTGGCTCACAGTTTGCCATGCCTGATCTAGGAACTTGGGTGCATCGGATTTGAAGTAGAGCCAGGAAACTACAGCCACCGATATGAAGTGAAGTCCGATAATACCACAAACAAGAAATAATCCTCTGTTTGTCGTTGGTACAACCACTGATTTTACATATTGTACTATCGAGACATCAAATTTATCATAGATCTCCATCTGCTCGTAGTAACCATTCGCCACGAGGAGTGTAAAGATAGACTGCAATGCCAGAGCCGCAGTCTTTGTTTCCGCTATTGTTTCTCGAAACATATTGTTATATACTGGATGTAACGAAGGCATAACGATCGAAGAAAATTTGGCTAGGTAGTGCTGTTCGAACAGAGGGTCGTACAGCTCGCTTGCTTGCTCGGTCACCTTGTAATCGGTAAGGTTGAAGATACCCAGTTTCTGGTGGTTACGGCCTCCTACCATAAGCTGATCCCGAATTAAAGTTATGTTGAAGTAAGCATGAGGGTATTCGGTACCCGGGGCTATGGCAACTGAATACCACAGCTCAGTCGCGTTCGAATCCGCTTGAACTTGGACCTGTCCATAGCCAATCCCGAAGGTTGCAACGCAGAGGGTCATGTCTGCCGTCATGTTATTGGTCCCCTCAACTGATTTTGTAATCCACTCCGTCCCGTTGAATGTATAACCATCCTTTTTGTACAGATACGACAATGTAGTCAAGTCGATGCCAGTATTGTTGGAAGGATCAGGATTGGAGTTTGTGTACCGAACAGCTAACCACCATTTCATTGGATACCCGGCCACCGCTTCATAGTCAAGGATAAAGGTGTTGCTATTGTTACCATAGTAATCGGGATGAGGAAGAGCAGGGCAAAGAAAGTCGCGAGTGATGTTTGGGGAAAGTAATCTGCAGTTAACCGTGAAAGTAGGTAATTTGATTCCAGTCTTTAGGAATGATCCCTGATCCTCAAATTGACCTAAATCTAGAGCCTCCTGCAGCATGGGCACAGAAAGAGTTGCAAGCATGGAATCGTTGTTGGTGTCATACCGGAGCTGGTCCACGCTCGGTGCTGTGCAAAGTACCTGTGAATTTATCAATGCCGCCATACCATGATAGTAAACTAGTGATGACCGTTGTAAACTCGGCAATGGAAGTAGTGCTCTCATGGTTGGCCCAGTATCACTTATACCAGGCCCCGTTGCATTGTGGGAGATAAGAAAGTGCTTTGAAGTCCTTTCTGCGAACCGCGGAAAAACTGACGGTTTCTGTCTAAACCTAGGATAATTTCCAGCAGTAATGCCATCAACGGTCATATACGCCAGTGATACATTTTCGCTCCTCCTGGGGATATTCCCGAAGCCTATGTCGGAAAAGAGGATCGTCGATATAAACTGTGAAAGGACAGTTACAAAAGACAGTAGTGCCAATAAAATGATTCCAAGAGGCTTTCTGCCGACCCTGGTACCCCGCGCCACTGGAAAAATCATAGCATAGGGATCTGTCGCTGAATATCGATATATGGACATTGCCGCGGCGTCCTGAAGTAGTACACACTTCTTCTCGAATGCCAAAGTCGCTACCATCTTGCAACAGATTGCCACCTGGGTAACGAGACATATCCGGAGGAGGGCGCTACAGATGGCTACGACGGACATTGTCCATCCCGACAGCGCAATCTTTGACCGAAGCAATTCGGGATTGTCCTTCGAAGTCCATAGCCAGAGAGAGGACAACGATCCTAAGGCTAAAATGATGCCCAAGGTGCTAACAATCAAGACCACAGGGTGATAGAAGCCGAATCTTGCCGTTATATGCCACCAGAAGGAGGATAGAAACCCCACTATGCTATGTGAGTACATGTATAAACCTGAAAAAGAGTGAATGAACTGTTTCTACTTACTTTGTGACCGTCCGGGTGCAGTTATTAGTTTCTAACAAGCTCTGACGGCCGCGCGCAGGTCGTGGGGCAGCTCCGTAAGACTGATCTGTGTAGTTTAAACTTCTGCCTTTCCTGGTCGTATATGTGCGGATATGTATGGAAGTATTCCCCAGCGTTGGAGCTGCACTAGATTCTATATCTTTGGAAGCAAGATATTTAGTGTTCGGATGTAGGAGGACGGTGGCTTCGGGGCTTAGAATATCGAAAGTCGGACGTGGACAAGTCCGCAACTAAAGCTGCGTACCTTTTGTCTAGTCTGAAGTTACCGGAAGTCTGCGCTTTATGACACTTAGCGACAACAACTGATAAATGGCCTCAACTTTGGTTGTATCTTCGGTTCCGGTAACTGAGGGTTGAAATGGTAGTTCTTGGAAGGTTGCAGTTGAATAGATGTATGTCTGGTGCTTCAAACGTTGAGAAGACTTAAGACACCTAGATATTGACAGCTTGATGCATATGAACAGAAAGAGCCAACTGAGCGGGGTATGCATGAAAGTATTAATTTGGTCAAAAATCGACTAATAGAGTATCTTACACTGGGTAACGTGTCGCCAGCTAGTAGAAACGCAGGCAACACTGCTCAAATATCGTTTGCTGGTAGTGGGAGTTCAAAATGGTGCACTCTATGCTGCTATCTTAAATCCGAGTACTGCGGATTACGCTAGTTGTATTCGATACCTACTGGTTCACAAACTAGAGGGAAAATATTAATGTTAACTATAGGATTTAAGGTGAATCACACGCTAAAGGAACGAGAAGAGAGAAAGAGGTTGTAGGCCCCTGCTACAGAGCCCAGAGAATCGGCCTATTTCTTGGCCGAGCGACCCAAAAGGTGAGGACATTTGTATCTTCACACAGTGGAAAGTTACTTCAAAGTGGACTCTACGTTGCTACTCTAAAGGCCGGTACTAAGTACTCAATTATAGGTAACATACGAGCCCCGGCAGGGTCACTGATAAAATATTTGCAAACGACGTACTTTCGTGTAAACCACCGAGACCTTACGATAACAAGCAAGGTCTAAAAATAATGGAATATGCAGCTCGAGGGGAAGGCTATGACCGTTCATTGGTGTACACATTCCAGCGGCTGAACTTTCCAAAAATGCTTGTATGCAACCCTCCCAGACCAGCTGTGATTTTATTGGCTACTGCCAGCAAGTAAGTGATCTTGAATCGATTCTGGCCCGCGGAGATACGAAAGATAAATGCTTAATACAAATCCCATTGGGCATATATACTTAAGTACTCATGTATGCACCTAACCAAAATATCCCTTCCCAAAAACGCCCTGCATGTGACAGTGCCCAATAAAGCTTTTACCTACCCTCGAAAATTTGAGTACTTATCTGGCCACAAGTCATGAAGCTGAGATTCACCTTCTTTGGCCAGTTCAAACAGCCCCAAATGTCCTCAACTTCACTGCCAGGAAGATGCCCAGTCCATCACCATTTACATGTACATATGGTAAAGTAATGCCAAAGAATAATCGCATCGACGGAGTAGAAAGGGATTTTGGTACGCAAGGTGTACGTAACGATTGAGATGTCGACCCTGCGCTGCCATCTACGGTAACAATTCGAGGCGAGAGTTTTAGCTATTAAAAAGACCATAAAAAAGAGGAATGGACAGAACACCAGAAATATAGGTATCAGAACCTAGTAGTCGGAAGCTTCTGTGAATGCTAAGTGGTATTTAGCGTTAAGTAAGGATTAGTGGCTTAGCTGTTGCATTTGTTTACTACTGAAACTCCTCGGGCAACTACTATCTCCTTTCACAGGAATTCCTCTAACTACAACATCCATCTACCATGCCAGGTCTTGCACTTTTCAGCTTAGGTCCACATTTACCTGCTTCACATCTCAGTCGATACACAATTTCTCATTCATTCGATTGTTCATGAATCATGATGGCGACGCCTACTATAGTCGATGCGTTTAGTTGCTGGATTTCACCCGCATCACGGCTCGCAAGAATGCCAATACCGGACCCGGGCATCGAATCTGTATCCCCACTGCCGCATGTCGAATCAAGGCCGCTACCGGTTATCCTACCACCCCATTCTTACTCCGATAAACACGCTCTAACCTCAACAATATATACCGGAAGAAGGTTAAACAATCATACAAAATAGTTCTTTACCCTAGATCGAGGCCGGGTACTTTCAAAGCAATCAAAACTACGATTCTCGAGCATAGAGGACTTACTCTGTTTGCCGCACCGTAGCAATACTTGCTAGTCTCAGATACGGAACGGATATCAAGATACCTAAACCTCGAACACGATCCTGTGGAATCTGGACTGTGCAAGGCTAGTTGAGGTAGTACCTCTAGAGAACGAAAATAAAGCTATGAATACAGGGTTATTACATTTATGGGCGAGGAAGAGGAATGCAAGGGTCTTTGGAAAGACCGCTATAAATCGCAAAAGCCTATACGGAGTGATACGGCAGTATCAGGATCATAGAAGGTATCGCAGACGAAGATTTCATATGTTGGTTCGTTGTAAGTTGTAATTAGAGTGTACTTTGGTATCCCATCGTGTAGGAAACGCAGTCTCTGCCCAAATTCCACAAAAGGAGTCCACCTATGACCGCTCCAAGTTCACAAGTGTTTAGGAGCACGACCGTAATATTTAGTAGCATGTTCCGGGCTCTGAAGGCATGAAATCTCTGTATTTCGGTTGTTAATATTGCTCGGTTTGCGTTCTGTCGTGGGATCTGATTCTGGCTGTTACATACTAAGCTATACCTGTCGTGAGAATTAAAAATTCAGACTGAGGTACTTTTTTAGACATATCAAAGATATCTCTAAAAAACCCAAAACACCATAAATCCCACCCCCCCCCCCCCCCCCCCAAAAAAAAAAAAAAAACTCTTGAATACCGGTAGTGTTATTTTTAACTCTCAGCTTTTAAAATCATTCTGTTGGTGGTGGCAGTGAGTCTAAGCCACTAGTTGCCCAGCTCGCCAACCGCAACCAAAGTACCGGGAGTAGTACCAATGAGAGTCGATGAATACTTATTTCTATTCTATGTCGAGCCCGTAAAGTGACCGCCAGTGTTATTCTTGAAAGTACTTATGTACATATATAATTAGCAGTGAATCACAGTAGCTGCTGGTTTAAGGTATCGGAAAGAGCGGCCAGCAAAGGGGTGCTATAGGTCTTAGGGCGTAGGGTACAATGGTCACCTGCTTACCGAACCGATCGCTTGGCGCATCTGACTTTAAACTTTAACCGACGCGTGTTAATGCACTTCTTAGAACAAAAGGTTAAGTAGCTTAGATGTTAGCCAGTGATTCCCTGTCAGTCCGTTTTATAAGCTCGGTCAAAAATTGGCAATAATGTACGTTCATGACACCAGTTGAGCGTACTGCAAATTCTGGATTCGGCTCTGTCTATGGCTGTTATACACCCGCTTAAAGGACTCTGTACTAGTCTGTACCAATGCCTTCAATATTCGGTTTAAATTTCCATAGCCCAGCCTAATTCGCCAAATCAGAAGATCATGCCTCATTCAGTCGAGCTCAACAATGTGAGCTTTAATTCGTCATGCCCCTGCACGCTGTGGTCATATACGAATTCGCAACATCTTTCTCACCATAATAGATTAAATCAAGGCTTCCTCTAGTCGCTGGCCTTGGGGAAGGTTCTGATTAGCTTGCGTAGGTTTCCGCATTTTATTATTCTATCCCATCATTCCAGGCATCGATTTGTGCTTGAACAGCTTCCTTCTCCTCCTCATTTCTACCTCCTATACTTAGACAAGCAAAATCCTACCCAAGACATTATCATTACCTATCCCTACCTATCCCTACCTCTCCAGTTCAACGGGGTCGTCATCTCAGATCGCCGCCACAAGACAGAAGTGTGCACCCAACTTGAGTGACATCTCGTCTGTCCAGACCCATCTATCCCAAAAGTCCCGTTGCATAGCGCTGATAATGTATACTAAGATAGTGTAATGTAAGAATTCTCATTAGAGTGCTCGCTGCGCATGATACGACAGTATAAGAGCGAGGATGTTGCCTCCTGCCTACTTTTTACCTCATATTATCGGAGAGGAATTGATACCCTGGCGAGGCCGACACGAGCGGAAGGCCCAAAGACGTACCCTCCGAATCTGTGGTTGTAAGATAGCCAGGTGGGTGCAGAACTAGTTCGACGGTCCGAATCCATCCATCCATCCCTTGGTCGATCAGACGACAGAGCCGGCCGCACGGGACCGGACTTGGCGCGATTGAGCACCCTAATATTTGCCCATGTATTTCGGCAAAATTCCGACAAGAACTTGGAGGGCTAGTCAAATAATGATCAGTAAATGCAAAACTCAGCGTCGTTGACGCTCTCTTGGTAGTTTTTGTGTGGTTCTCTACTCCCTTCTTCTGCTTCGTCATCATATACCGCAAGTATTTCATACAGCCCTTTCAACCGTGTTGTTTCAAATTCATAACCAATTTCGCTTGCCATGGGGCCTCAACACGACCTGCAGTATTGACCTTTACATGGTAGTAGAGAATTGATTTGAGGATGGATTTGTACCGCTTCAGACTGATATGTCGCTTTTCAGCTAGCTTTGCATTGAATAAATGTCCGTTTTCATATGGCCTACACCCCCTGTAAGTGTGTCCACCTCGCTCTGGTGGCGCTATCCCTAACGACGCTGTTTTCTAGTGCCAACTTCAGATCGGTTCACAACTTGTAGTAGAAGTCAAGGACATGCACATATCGCGGTATGATCGGCGGGAATATCTTGAGTTATCTCTAGCTTTGTTGAGTCTTTATGTCCAGCTAGTGAACTCCTAGTTGATATACAGTAGACTGAGAGTAGCCATGAATGTTGCTACATCGCACGAAGGCAGGTATCTACTGCCGATTAAAAGTATTTCCCAGTTATCAGAACTTGTTGCACCAGCTATTCAACCTCCGAACGCCGCCTGGTTTATCACTATTACAGACGATTATTTGTCAGGCATAAAGAAGACTTTAAGAAGGATATCAAGCAGACTGGATAACAGCTGCGCACTCATTTTCTCCGGTTGGAAGTAATTGGTACAGGCGGCAAACGCTGTGGAGGACCGCGTGACAGCTGGATCGTGAATTCTGTTGCCAGCAGTCGACTTTTCCATGATTATGGCTTAGGTTGTGACGGCGGCGTAGGTAAGGGAAGTTTGGCGGGGGTTAGAATCGTAAAAATCTGTAGGCCGCTAAGCATCTGACGGAAGAATGAGCGCGCCAGACTGATAGGTTCTGATTGGATTAGAGGGCGTAACAGGGGGTGGGTGATTCCACCGTGTAATGAGTGTTCGTTAGGGGTGTAGATCAGTCTGTGAGCGGCTAGTAGAGGTTGTGTAGTTGGGACTCCCAGCATCGAGTGGCACAGTGGGAAGAGGAGAACGCCAAGTAACTAGCCGAGAACCGCAAACTGAAGCAGCACTTCGCATCGTCAAAAGCGCCCAAAAGCAGGTTCAATTCACATAAACTACTCCATTGGAGGTATGTGTCGTTCACAGTTCTAGAGGAGGTATGGCATTGCTGGCGAAGATCAAGGTGAAAGCTTTAAACGAATTAATCTCTGTATATAGTTAGTTTATGACATCAAAGTATTATAATAATATACATTAGCAATATAGTTCTTCGAATTAGTCGAGGGTGAGATGCGGCGAGAGATAGTTACCTTGTGGCCAAATATGGAATGTCTTCAATAGCCCAACTGCCTTGAACGACCGACCTCTAAGCTCCACATCCTTGGAGCCAGCGTCATCAAGAATATTTTTCGTTATTCGGTGTGGAGATATGTCGTGTATGTCTCAACTCAGATTGTATGGAGATTTTATGGGGGTTCGGCATGGCAATAGCATACGCGGTAAACAGCAGCATGCACTTCTAATACTTTGACGCTATAAAATTAATAACTATATATAAAGATTAATTCGTTTAGCGATTTTTGCAGCGGTTCTCTTAGTGGATCATACTGTTGAGATCAATCGAGTACGAATAGAGATATTGAATTGACTATCGTACAAAAGTGATTGTCTAAAGAGCAAAGAGAGAAAAAGACAGGCAAATATATATGGGAAAGGAGGGCATACTCGGCGAAGCCGAGTATCACATCCGGAGACTGATGCCGAGCATCACTACCGGGGCTAGACCTACTCCTCGGCATGGGGGCTGGTGGCGGCCCATGGGGGCCGCAAGCCACCGGGCTCATGCCCGCAGCTTTAGGCCGAAAGCCACACAAGCCATCGGGCCAAATCCCGTGCCAACACATACTGCAAATGCGGGCATAACAAAGGAGAGTTCAAAGAGAGGAAGTTTGTTCAAAGTTTGTGCAAGGAATAAATTTTGGTCAATAGGGCACGCCCAGTAATCGGTGGACAATTCGACCTCGATTATTGGGTAGATTTTCGTCGGTGGCCATGGAATACAGGTGGAACTTCCCATTATGTTCTATCCAATGGTGGCCGGTATGGGTGGGCCATAAAGTACATTTAGTTACATGGGTTGATGTGGCTCTCCAGTTTTCCAACGGCAAGGTTCTTGGAATCTCCAGCCTTGATGCACAGCAGTCTCAATGCACAGCATCTCATTATGTGCAATTCTGACAGTACTAATATTGGCCACATCCTCGATATTAAAACCGGACAAGCAATCGTTGCCACAGAACTAGATTAATCTTCCTCACCCCCTAAACCCTCCTCCCCTCCAGGCTTCCGTCCATACGCAACATATCTGCCTCAATCAGCCTAACAATTCCTACCCCACGAATTGAAGCAACTTACAGTGTATTATAAGAATGCACATTCTTATTCTTCGCCGTCGCAAACCCATCTCGGCAAAGCTTATCCGCCGCATCCCCATCCATCCCAAGAACCCTCGTAAACGCAGCCATCCCATACGCCCAAAACCCAGTCTCGAGCGCCATCAACGTCATCAATCCGATCCTTTTGAATTTTGTGTCCTTCGGCCACGGTCCAAACGGGTCCTTCAGCTCCTCGACCTTCACGTCCACAAACCCCGCGTCGTCGAGATATCCCCTTAGCAGTGCGCTGGAGGGAACTTCCCGGCCCGTAAGCTTCACGGCTTCGCAGAGGGTGTCGAAGTACACTTTGATCGGGTTGTCTTCGGCTACAGTCCCGTCGTCGGACTTCACACCGAGGCCATTCTCACTGAGTTGCACCCAACCGCCGGGGGTGGTTGTACTGGGGAAGTTAGTGGTGCAGTGGAGGAGGGAGAGGAGGAGGAAGGGAGTGGGGTTACCGGTAGATTTCTTTCATCAGCTTAGGCCAATCGCTGATCCCTTGTGCGAGGTTCCGGCAGTGGATAAAGTCGAAGTGATCCTAACAGCGTCAATCTCCATCGGGTGGGTGCGGCTGCGAAACTTACCGATGGAAATGTCCATTCCTGCTCGGCATCATCTACCTGGAAACGGCAATTGGGAGGAACCCAAGTCGGTTGAATCGGGCTACCAATTACTTTTAGTAATCCATCCCTGTGTCGAGGAAGCTGTATGTTACCTGAGATCGGTGCCTATCACCTCAGCCTCCGGATGGCGGTCTGCAACATCGATGGCCCAGATTCCAGTGCCGGTTCCGACATCGAGAATTCGTTGCGGGTTTCTGAGGGGGGGTCGATACAGGTTTCCCTCCAGAAGCATGAGCATGATTTCATGGTGGATATCCAGTCTTCCCAGTGCTCTATTAGCGCAGGTAGAACAGGCGAGCGTTTTTCACGCACCGGTTTTGCTCTTGCTGTTTGCTGGGTTAGCACGCGACTACTATAGCGGTTTTTGTAATACCTCGTCCGTCGGCATTAGATTCTTGTCCACGCCAAAGTATGCGTGATAACGGCGACCTACATGCGTTCGTGTTAGATTTGCAACTGCAGTCACAACAAGTAACTTCGCACCATTTTCGAAGACATATTCGTTTACGGATGAAGTCAGACTTGCAGAGCTGGTTTCGTAGCCGGCGGACTCGTAGGCATCGTCGTCGGGGTCTTCCAACTGTACCAGGACCGTTAGCAAAGCGAGGAATGTGATGGGGTGGGTAACTTACCACTGCCGGGTCGACTGCGATTATGCGCTCCTCCTCCTCCTCCTCCTCCTCCTCCAGTGAACTTAGTATTGCCGCAGGGCTGGCTACTGCGGGGCTGGCTTCCTTCTTCCTCTGGGCTGATGATGATGATGATGATGCCATGTTTGCTGTGCAAGTTGCGGAAAGAAAGGCTATCCCAGGTTCTAGGAGCGCAGCAGGCTTATGAACCATCGTTTAACAAGACACGGGTTGTGCCGGAATTTGATATCACAATTACTGCCACTTCCCATTACGTGCAGCATGCAGCATGCAGCGACACCCTAAAGAGTTTGGTGCTATCTATTGGAGTTTGTTTCATTTTTTTGACATCCCCGATCACTGATTACCCCGCGATGGACATCTGGCGGGGAAAGAACCTGAACTCCAGGCACTCTGCTCTTTGCTGACGGGGCTTGCTAGATCGATTGCGTTTTATGCGGCAGATAAATGTTGCAGCCATTGTTTTGCCCGCAGAAAATCGAGTATGGGCCTTTCTCGGAATGCGGCAGACATTGGTACATGTAATTAATTTCAAAGTCGATGCGGCAAGCCCTAGCGTTTCGCGGCAAACTACTGATTCCACATACGTACCGGCGGTTCGTGCTGCCCCTCCGTCGGCGAGTGTACCCGCAGCCCATGAATCGTAGGGCGATCGACGATCGAATTTTTACGTGGGGGTCGTTGATCCCAAGGCGGCAAGTAACGCGCGGGGTACATCTGGCGATGTACTGATGAGATTCTCCATATGGCGCATGCTTTCATAGTCTATGGGCAACTAGGTTAGTAGTAGGAAACCATAAATCTGTATCGTTGAGAGGTGCGGCGATGGAGGTTCGGAGAATAGATACAAAACATATCCCCAAATCTCAGACTTACTCTTTCCCTTGAAAATTTTAGGAAGCCTCATTCCAATGGGTGAAAACTTTCCGTTGGAAGCTTAAAGTTATTTCACCGCTCCCATGATTGTCGAAAATAGAAATAGGATATTGTATCAATGAAGTTTTCTGATATCGTAATCAGAACTTCATGTAGCAGGCTGGTGCTTGATACCTGCACGTGGTTATTTCGCTGCGAACTCATCGTTTCGAATTCACGAATACACTGATACACAGCAAATACCCCAATTATAAATTGTCTCGTACCCAGACTGCGAAATAAACTTTGTCTAGCCGAGCGAGCTTGTAAGCGATGCTAGAAATTTGGGCACGAGAGAAAATTATAAATGAGTAAAATCATTCCGTACATATAAACCTCCGCCCGTTAAACAAATACCTAACATATCCGCTAGCGGTCAATCAGGGAGTGCGTTAAAAGCTCCGGAGCACTTGAGAGGAATGAAGGAGGGAATAATGGAAATAGATTCAAAAAGGCGAGGACGAGATGGTTGGGTTTGGGTGTAGTCTAGCATTGACAGAAACTACTCTGTAGGATGGCATCTACGGGAGCCTAGAGCGGCAAAACCGCCATAACCATAACCTCGAACTCCCAACTCCCAACTCCCAACTCCCAACTCCCGACTGCAAACTCGGTTGCATGCTACCTCCACCTCCACCCCCCCTCCCCCCCCACACACACACTCGCAACTCTTTCAGATGTTCAAAAATAGTTTCGCTTTCTAGGCGAAAAATAGAGGGGTGTTTATTGAGATATATTGATAAATGGGAACCCACAGTCATATAGCACCTTCTACCAAAAGTTGAAACTTGGTGCAGTACACTAAAAATTGCAACCCAAAATTCAAACCTTCGAAAAAAAGAACCCCAAACAACCTGCAATACCATAAAGAACCCCTTGAACCTGAGTACGTTAAATTAGGTTTAGCTAGTCTGCAAAGCGCTTACTTTGCAGGCATGCTGCCTGTTAACCAAGCTGTTTGCGAAGCTGAAAGGTATGTGCAGGGTTGTGTGGTACTGCGCAAGAATTGGAGTTGGGAGTTTAAGGTTATGGTGGTTTTGGCATCTGTACCCTACAGCTTTGTCAATCATGAATTCTTGACTACAAGTGCTTCTATTTCATTTAAATATCAGCAAGGGAAATAGTTGGGTATATGCTATGATCACCTCTTCTTGTGTGGGTTGTAAAGAGTGGGAGTTGAGAGTTGGGAATCGGAGTTCGAGGTTATGGCAGTTTTGTCGCTTCGGCCCCGTAGGCATCACCACCTCCAGTCTCACTCTTTTCCGTCGAAAGAAAAAATGTACATGCCCTCCATTTGCGCGCATCTAAACCTTCTTCAAAATAAGACAAGTAAATTCTAGCAAATCCTTCACACACCCAATCGGGCCATAGACGTAGTTAAGCAATTACACCCAGTTCCCATTGTATGTATACAGCCAAATCTTCCCCACGTTTCGATCCAAACCGCTCGTCGACTTATCGCCAATGATTGGCCCCCAACCGAAAGGTTACTGCAGCCCAACACTATTAGATTTGATAAGGTAGATAGGGAATAATGGGGGAGATAATGAATCCCTTTATTTCGCCAGGTACCCAACGTTGAAAATTAAAACAACTTCCCCTGTCGCTGTAGTCTGTGGAGGCATATGCTCTACCCACATTAGCTCCCCCCCCCCTCTCTCCTTTCGCATGAAATATGGTAGACCCACCTTAACCCTTGCTTGAATCGTCTATACACTGCCGCTACTTCACACCGCGGCTAATCCAAGGTCTAAGCGGTATAATGATGTCGTTTTGCACGAGGACACTGAGCTGGGGTCAGTCATGAACGCAGAAGGAGCGAGTGGTAGTTCCCCGGGTGCCGGTGGTTCCATGCGGATACTCTGCGAAGTAACATCGCTGTTCAATGTAGCATACTATTTTCTGGTTCTCGACGGTCCTGTTCTGGATCGAAAACATGTGCATATCCCTAAGACACATACGTCGACAACGTTTACACAAGAACCCAGAGACTTGTAATCTGCACACAATTAACTACCGTGGAGCTTACAGTTATCAGTTAGCCGTGGAGTAAAAGGATGTGTTGGGAGGGGAAGAGAACATGCGAATCACTTACGAGTGGACACAATAAGCCCTAATAGATGCCAACAAAGATACGAAGAATGGAGTAGTGGTATCGGGCTAGGGAAACAAATTGTAATTAGGAGCAGGAGACGCAGTTATAAAGGGAACTTTGCCACAGCTTGGGGGTCGAGCAACGTTGTTTTCGATGAGAGTGCGGAGGGAATGACGAGCCGGGGTGACGATTCGAGCAAATTGATTATGATGGAGAAGGGCAGTCGTAAGTGCAGGAGATGAGAGCTCGAGCTGTTATGGTACTCGGTCGACAAAAGTATCAATTAGGGTGTCACAGGCCAGGTTCCATCGCATGTGCTGCCAGAAATACCTTCTTCTCCCTCTCTAGGATATCATAACTAGTCACTCGGACACCGTACTTACACACCTACTGAATATCCGGTGGCGAGAGTGACGTGTGGCAATAGTGGCGGAGGGTGGCACCAGCATACCTGAAGATTCTCTATATATATGTCGAGTCTTTCTCCTTCTCTGTACTATATTCTATGGTTCTCTCCTCTGTATCTCAGCAACACGTGGGGTTCGTTCTTGCTTGCCGTTGCATCTGTCGTCTGCCTCTCTTCCCACTTTGTTCACCCTTCGCTTGCGTCCATAACAATAATTCTGCTTCGTTCGCACCATTTGCTTCTCCGCAAATCAGTCATTTTGAGAAACGCTTACCAAGCTCACAGCGACAAAGTTCAGAGTCGCAACCATCACTGTCACCATTGCGAACCTAAGGCAGTCAATGCTGTGCTTTTATCCACTATTCACATTTCGTCTATCCTTCGAGCTATACAAGGTACGACTCAGATCTCCACAGCCGCGACAATTGAGAAGGTGCTACGAAATTTAAGGTTAATTTAAATGAACAAGGGTTGACCGATAAGACAGACTTTCCAAAACGCAACAGCTGTCGAGAGTGCTGACGACGTCGATTACGGCCGTTATTACAAAACCCGTAGTATTACCTTCGGTCCAGATGCGGATCTCCGGTTTAATTATGTAACTTTACTTCTAAAGTTAACCTAGTCGGGTATAAACTCGCTTGTCGAGATACTGTACCAAGCACAAAGGCTCCCAAACACAACGCAGAAATTACGTGCAACAACCTTCCTCTACGATCTGAGCCCTCGCGACACGGAACTTGGGGAAGTTCCGCGGAACGGGAGTTAGGCACCGAGACTTAATCATCGGAGCTCACTCACACCCGGAATAATGCCCAAAATGAGCGAGATATAACCCCGCAGCTACGACACTACCGGCCAGTAACGTACATTCTTGTGACACGCGACGCAATTAGTTGCTTGTGGCGTGTAACGTTCCCACTTTATACTCGCAGTATGGTTGGCCACGGGAAGCTGCAGGGCATCTGAAACACACCTATAGCCAAGCAAGGCAGATATAATGCAGCAACCTCAAGGCCACCTGCGTGTCACCCAACAACAATTTTCGTCCTTCAAGTACCGTACTCTCCCCTCTATCATCTCAGAACTACCGTTCATGGTTACAACAAGCAATACCCTTCCCCAGCAATCATGAATTTCGGCCAGCTCGATGGTTCACAATCCCCACGTCTCTACGAGCTACAGCACTCTCTACCCACCGTTCTCCGTTTCACCTCTACCCCAGAAGCCGACCTCGCATCCCGCCCGCCGTTGAAACTTCCTCCGTACCTCCTTTATGAATCACTCCTATTCATTCCCTTCCTCGTTCCACCGTTCCCGTTCCGCCGCTCCTTGTTCCTCATCATGCAAACGGCGTTGTTCTTCCAACTACTCCGATGCACGACAGGCTATGGTCAGGGCCCCGACTATGTGGTCATGATCCACACGTTTGGGCAACTCCAACGTTTTCACGATTTCTATGGTTGCGCTGGTCCGCCCGAGGAGAATCCCGAGCTGACTTGCAGGAAGAAACCGGGCTCTTTTAAAGAGTGGAGTGTGTGGAATCGTCTGGTATGCGTGGAAAGCATGTACCGCAACACGCGGGGGATTGGATGGGGGTGGCAACTGCGCACCCGGCCAGAACTTGGAGCTCCGACAACCCGCAAGTGGGCGGGAATTCACCACAAGTTGGGGATACCGCTGACGAACGGATAGGCATTTCGTGGCAAGGAATGCCCTCAAGGCTCTTGCGCTCACGGTCGTCATGATCCCACTCCACAAGTTCTACCCCAGCGTGGAGCGGGTGCTGAATGGAACGTGGCTCGAGCGTATAATAAGCAGCAACTGCTGTATCTTCATCATATACAGCTACATCGACGGCGCATACTGCGCCACCTCCGCGCTCATGGTAGCACTGAATTTATCGGAGCCGAAGGATTGGCCGCCCGCGTATGGGAAGATCACGAGTTGCTATTCGATACGGCGTGCATGGGCGTTTGTCCTCCCCCCACCTTCCATTTCCGGCATTGCTGCTAATTGAATACCATAGTTTCTGGCACCAAATGTTGACCCGAATGATCATCTCACACTCAAACTATCTGTGCAACCTACTCCGTCTTTCGTCAAAAAACAAAGCTGCGTGGCTCATCCGCGTTTATGTCGCGTTCTTTCTTAGTGGCCTGCTGCATGCAGTGCCTGCTTGGGCTATTTCGAGAACTGATGGCGCGAATATGGCGTACTTTATGGCGCAGGCCGTCGGGATTACGATTGAGGAGGTGGTGTGGAGGCCGTGGGGGGGGAGGCTGGGGATTGCGAGGCGGGGAAGGGCGGGGGAGGCAGAAGAGGGGAAGAGGTGGATAGGCGTCGCACTGGGGTGGGTGTGGACCGCTGTATGGTTCGGGCTGACGAATGTGATTTTTGTTGAAGGACTTGTGGTCACTGGGATGCAGCCGCTGGTGGATTTTAGCTGGGTTTGGATGTTGATTAGAAATTCCTGGTGATTTATAGAGAGGGGAAGGAACTAGAATAAAAAAATACGGTTATTATACAACTACCCCTCCGAAATCATGAATTATAGAGACTACCCTCCTTATCCGTGAATTATTATACACACTACCCTTTGTGCATAGATCATGATTCCTAATTAGTTTAACTAATAAATGCACCCCATTTTCGCTGTAGCTTTCTCACTGAATTCCACATTGCGAACTTCTTGACCACTACCGGTACCATACAACTTGCAGCTTCTAGATACGTTAGTTCAAATTTAAGCAGTTATCAGAGCCCATTAGATGACTGTGAACCCCACTCACTCGTGCTCCCAAAGACTGCCCCAGTAATAAGCAGAAGAAAAAAGGATGATGGGCACCGGTCACGCAACCTGAGAAGGCTACTTATAGAGCTGGGTGCACTTTCAGATATTCCTGAGAGGGTTCCACCCCAGTGTTCAACCTGCAAAAGCCTTGGTCACTGTGTAGGAGACTGTATCCACCCACATACCTGAGTGGAGTAATTTAATCTTGTAGAGTAATTCAGCAGCGGCTATCTTAGAGTCATTTATCGTAGGAGGGTAGCTTATATAATAATTTTGGAGACAGGATGGCCTGTATAATTCACGATTGGGAGGGGTACCTGTTTGTATAATAGTTATCTCGTACCCAGACTGCGAAATAAATTTTGTGGCCGACGAGCTTGCGAGCTAGGCTTGAAATCTGGGCACGAGAGAAGTATAATAGCCGTAAAAAATTGGCTACGAAATCATAGACTAAGGTACAGAGAGAAGAGAGAAAGCTTAAGATAGCTGACTAAACCTCTCCACAGTGAGGAAATTGCGCTATGCTTAGATCACGATCGTGACTGCTGTCAAGTGTACAGTCTACCGTTGACATGCTTCACCATCTACCATCTCCCATCTCAAGGTTTCACCGAAACCAGTTGTGTGATCAAAGGGGACAAGCTACAGAATGGCAGGGTCAGAGCATACTATTCCACATGTGTATTGTATTTTGTTGTTTGTTTTAATCATATTGTATGCACTCTATCTAGAGTATGACAGTGCCCGATTCCCCTCCCTCTCCGGATGACCGGACCCCTTCTTCCTCGTTAAACAAAAGAAAATAAAATAAAATAGAACGACCAACCCAAACAAAGGAAAAGAAAGAAAGCGATAAAAACCCATGGGTTGCGTTCACCTAGCGGGAAATTCCCCACCTTTGTGGAAGCGAGGAAGTCCATCACCGCCTGGTTGCATTTATCCATTAATCTTAGGTGTTGCTAGAAATCCAAGCAGGGAAAACAGCTCTGATATCTGCACACGCCGACACCTTCCCGCACTCCAACTCATTCCTTCCCCGACTGCCTTCCATAACACCTGCTGCGTGTATTGTGTTTCTTGGTGTTGAAAATTTATGAAGCATGAAAGTTCGTCAGTTTGTCAGTTAGTTCCAATCGCGAATTGGTCAAAAATATTGCAAACATTCCTCCCTAGTTCGGAAACTAGAGGGTTTGCATATAGGACGGAACATATGCAACAATCCATTTTAAAAGTAGAGATAGAGAAGCTTGATTGTTCTATCTAAGAGAGTTTAAAAGGCCTTCTATATATATTGTACGAATCAGACGAGTGAAAGAAGTGAGTGGACACTGGCGACTTGGCGCGCCTCGTCAAAACGAACACCATGCGTGTCGATCGCAACTTTGTATGGAAATAATAAGCCCAACTCGCTGGTAGACACACCTTAGCATATAAACTTTCTTTCTACGAAGTCCTATATGTGTAGCTATCATGGTTGTGGAGTAACTGCAGTTGAGGGTAAGCATGCCAAGATGCTAGTGTCCACTCACTTATTTCACTCGTCTAGAATGCATACGTACTCATCTATCTATAGATACGGCTAAATGACATCAGCCCGTATGAGACCCAGTCCATACGAAGGCTGAGATCTATTTATGCTACAATCGACTCCGGTTAAAGCGAGTGATGCGTGATGAGTGATGACGGTCATTCGGGCGCGAACAGAACGAGATGCATGAGGGTAAGCTGGGTCGAGCGGGGATGAAGGTGAGAACAGCTTCTGTGGTGAGATGTGATATTGCGCAAACCGAGGGGAAGAGAGTAGCCCCCACTTGCAGTTGGCACTCGATAGAGTACTTACTAGTTCCTTGATTCCCTCAGTATCCAACTATACTCTAAATTCCAAGTCTGTGCTTTTATTCCCCTTATTCTAGTAGTAAATATCCTATCAAACCGCCAGCCGGCAATAGAACACTACAAACAAAATAAACACAGCACGACCGCCCAGGGGGAATCTTTTGAAGAAATTCTAGCGAGGTGCAACAGTGAACCAAAGAGACTACTAAAACAGCTCCAAAGCAACCCCCGCAGTCCTTTGGAAATTCTTTCCAAAGTCATTGCTTATATTCCTTTTCTCCACAAAAGGAACCTCAAAACCATCATCCAAACAACCTGGCTGAACGACCATCTTATTTCAAATAAACGTTTGGGGTAAATTCTTTCCGACAAATATCGCATCCTCATAGGCATCAAAGGATCCTTATAATGATTCTGCAAATCCACCTTCTGAACACCTCGACTCAAATCGCTCCATCCACCCTTGATCTTACCCAGCTCCTCACACTCACCGCGCTTCTCCTTGCTCCACCACGGCGGAAGAACTCCCTCGCGTGCCTCCGCTAGATCCAGAAACTTTTGGAAACAAGCGATGGAGTCTTCGTTGTTGTGGATTCCAACTAAGTTCCCGGCAAACGCCCGTTCGTCTTCGACTCGGAGCCGGTAGATGTCGATGAGGCGACGGTATACTTCTTTTTCTGGGAGTCGGTGGAGCGCATCTTCTGATTTCACATCTTCAAGTGTGGATGGTTCTGTCACATGGACTTGCCATTGGATATGCCGATTAGACGCTGAGGAATGAACAAAGTGGTCACATGTGCTCTTGTGCAGTTTCCTACCCGCATTTTTGCATTTGGGGGAGCAGTAGGCGACGGATTTGCATCGAGCACACTTTTTGAGGCCGTTGGGGAGTGAGGAAGATGGTTTCTTGCAGTGTGCGCAGTTATCCATTCTGTGAGAAGAGTAAATAGTTAGCACACACAACACAACCCTGGGGTTTTGATAAACAGTCAAGTCTGCCACCTTTCGAAAACCAATATCCATGGATACCACTAAATCGGAAACCTCACCTTTTCACCAAATATTGATAAGCCATAGCTCTAGCACCAGAAAGACCCGGAAACCAACCAAACACTGGTCTGTTGTAGGAGTAATTCATCAGAGCTGAAGACTGTCGGTTGCGTATCCCTTGCGGCCGCGGTCCTGAATGGATCCCAAGCTCTCCCGAGCGTTGTTCTCGATCATTTTTCTTTGATAAAGAGTAAAACACCTGCCATTGCTAGGCACTGGTGATGATGGTGCGGGTGAAGTGACGTAGCGGCACAGGCGGACCAGAAAGGAGAGGCGAAGAGAATATAGTAAGAGAAGATGGAAGCAACTGCCTCAAATGTTTACGAGGCAAAGGATGCATGGTTAGAGTTAATGTCGTGGTTAAATTGTAGACAAGAAAGGCCAAGATTGCGCCTTTATGGTGCCTGCTGTGCCACAGACGAACTTATTCGGCCACGTACTTTTAGTGGCTAATCCTGGTTCCATCAAGTGTGGCTAAAGTGCACTTTGCAGCCTTCCCACACACACGCAGTGTACAAACTTAGTAGTTACCAGGTTCTAAACCATTTAGGAGCATATAGTTCCTCCGATATCTGCAACATAAAACCTGCGAATGTGCGGTGTCGTGGCTTGGTGACAAAAGTTGATTTGGCTGGAGTGATAGTTTGTGAGGCATAGCTGGATTCCCGACAGAAGACTAAGTTCGATCTCATGTTTCAGAACCGAATTCTTAAAGCCTTGTGAAGTTGATTACATAGTTCCCACCTACATGAAGAGTAGAATTCAGCATGATAGCTTAACCTGACGATTGAATCATGATGAAACGAGTGTACACCACTTGAAAGATCTCCCCACCATATAACCGCAACCATTTCACTTACTCATTCACACCCAGCGATGCCACTTCCCCCTCCTATTAAACCCCGCGCGCAGAAGTCGCTCTACAAAATCCGCATTGGGGACGGTATCGAAAAGTGGGCGAAACTGGTTCAAGATCTGCGTCTTTACCTAGCTATTGGATCGAATGACGCCAAGATATTAGCAGCTATATGGGAGGAACTGGCGGAGACATTGGCTGTGGTGGAGAAGATACGCGTATACGGAGAGGAGATGATGGGAGGGTGAAAATGGGGGGCTGGGTATGGCGATGGGATGATGTCTAAGTACGGAGATGTAGACGGCTTAGCTCTAGAGGACATAAGCATTAAATAAAATCGCTTTTGAGAAAGCGCCCACCAGGCAAGCAGAGAACACGGCAGCCTCTGGTGCTCATGGTGTCTTCCCCTGTTTCGACCTCTGGGATTTCTGCCTTTGGTGCCTATTTCCTCACAGAGGAGTCAAATGTTGTGGGTGGGCATGAAAATTTGAAGAGGAAGATCTTGCAAAAAGAGAGGAGAGTGCCTCTATAAACCAGAAAAACAGGACAATCCTCATCTTACAGCTGCTACTTATATAGTACTCAGTCCTCTGTGAAACCTAGTGAAATATAGGGCAGTTAATCCTCCCGCAGGCGGGTTTGAGAAGACTCGTCCTTATTTTTGCGATTGAGAGCGATTGTCGGCGATGCCACTAAAACCTACGCAACTCAAGCCTTTCGTATATTTGAAAACCTATAGTCCCCGAAAGGTATAGACGAAATATAGCCAAAATCTTTGCTGGTAGGAGGTGCACTGTAGCTACAGTGCCACTTGCTTCCCGATTCCTGTCGTATAAATCTAATTCAACATAACATTTCTAAACTACAGCTCCACAATCTAGCATGTCTTCCTCCTGATTCCGAACCGCAGTTCTAACCTATTACTTTATGTACATAGGGTCTTTCACTTCACGCTGCTACTTTGATTCTCCTACTGCTTGTAGTTCCCTGATGTATTATAGTGCGAGTTCAATTATATTCTCGCAACAGCTTCATCTCATCTCGTTGTGAACAATTTCCCGCACAATAGAAATACTAAGTGCCCCAGGTATAATTAAACGTTCAACCCACCGCTTGGATTATTAACCTTATCAGTAAACTCTGGTTCGATGGGGCTTTGAGACTACCTTAATTACTAGATTATAATCGAGGCACTTGTTAACGTTGTCAGCCAGGAGAGACTAGTGATTTGACCCGTGAAAACGTTAAAACTATCGAGGCTCTTGCGCGGGGGATACAGAGGCGACTAGCGGGGTGCCTCAAATGAAAATGGCTCACTTCTGCGGCTAAATTACCCGAATTGGGCTTTCCCACGAGCGTACCATTGACTGCGTTAAGGTTCTACGCCCGTGTCCTCAGCAAATCATACCCACGAAGCCGACAACCACACCACTTGATGTCCGCACTGGCGTGTTCAGTTCGACCTCTTGTTCTACAAGCCATCGCGAGTCAAGACCATCAGAAAATTGGCGGGCCGCATGATGCACCCCAAGGGCCGGGCTGTATGAAAACTTGTACCTGGAAGCTTAAAGTTCCTCACAGCTAGAGTGAATTGAGTTTTCCTAACGGAGAATTTACCTTTGGTACCTGAAAACAGCCTCACACCAAACTCTCCAACAGCATCTCCAGCTCTCCCGACTCCAGTTTCGTCTGCAGTCGATCACAACCATCACCATCGGGTAGTAATACCCAAGAGTAAAAACGTAGAGACAAAAGCAGCTATATAAACCACATCTATTGCCCCCCCAATCTCAACCAACCAACCCATTCATTCAATCTTCTCTTCCAATACCAAAAAGTCTCCAAAAGTTTCCAACTTTCTTTCACTTCATTGAATATCTTTTGTATAAGCTCCCCGTTTCCCTGCTACATTCGGCTCGAGCAACTCACTAATATCTTTACGCATCAGACCCAACACTTTCAAGATGCAAATGAGAATCTGCCACTCCCTTATCGTTGCCGTCGTCTCCCTCGGCGGCCTCGCTAGCGCGGCTCCCTCGAACTACTTCGGTACCGCGATTGGTCGCCCTTGCGACCCGGCCCCTTGCGCGCCTCCATGCGTGCCTCCAAGCGCAATTCCTTGCCTGGATCCTTTCCCGGCACCTTGTGCTCCGCCACCCTGCCCTTGCGCTCCTGCGCCTTGTGGTTGCTCCGCACCTGGCCCTCCGGCACCTTGCGCTCCCGCACCCTGCACTCCTCCAGTTAAAGTGGTTGAAGCCGCTCCCGCTGAAGTTGTCGCAACCAAGGTTGTTGAACCTGCACCAGCCAAGGTGATCGAGACGACTGAGGAGGTTGCGATCGCCCCGCACAAGCGCCAGTGCGGCTGCCCCTGCAAGTGCGATGTCGTCGAGCCCCCCGTAACGCAGATCAACCCGGCTATTGTCAACACCAGCACTGACGTCCAGCCCGTCGATATCATCCAACCTGTCCAGGATGTTGTCCAGCCCGTCGTCGACGAGCATGTCAAGCCTGTCTATAGCGAGACCGTCAACCCTACTCAGATCAACCACACCGTCGATCCATGCACCTGTGCCTGCTCCCCTTGCAGCTGCACTCCCGCGGTCCCAGTGCGTGCTGAGTAACAGAGGGATGTAATATTTACTTCCTTAGAGATACAGTGTTAATAGGTAGTACTTTTGTTTGTACATAATGCATTGGTAGAACAAATTGTTTCATCCATTCGCCTTAAAAGTCTGGAGTCAATAGTGCTTTGGGTTTAACCGTGACTAGTTGGTTGTGTATAGTACTTCTTCCGCAGAACTTTGCACTACTATAGGTATATCCTAGAAGTCACCATGCCTCTGGCCGAGTGAGTTTCCATGCAGCTTCAAATGGGTAGGAAGTATCCTTCACAGGTAGGTGTCAATGCAGGAACCTGGCGGAGATCATAGTTTAAGATTCTGGCGAATCTTCGTAGTTTGAGTCGCATATTAAGTGCAGTAGTGTACCGCCCAAGACTACCATCTGCGGGAAGTGCAACGAAACACAAAACGTCAACCTTAAGGAGATAAGGGAGTTAATGGGGAAGCTACAACTTGAGCTTTTCCTTTGTTGGATTTGGAGCAACGGGGAAGTTAGGAAGGTAGTATGCCATATATACCCGCGAGCGGGTGAATGCAATATAATTACAAAACAAACAAACAAAGCGTCAATTTAAACTTAAATTCATTGTCACCCCATATCTGAGAGCAATGAAATTCATGACAGGCGGGGGAAGGTACGAATAATCTGAATTGGTGGTGGCGTGCATCTATGTACTCAGAAGGATATGGCTCTTATATACAGAGGAGCCGAAGAATATTTCTCGACTCATTAAACCGCTCAAGCTCCGGCGGCACCCGACTATCCCCGCCTATCAAGGGGCCAAAAACAAGGCACGTGGCGGGAAATATGACTCCTGGCGGCCCGTCATGCTCCCTACCAGTGAAATTAGAATGGTACTACGTATCATACACCAAATGGACCAACGATCGCAATTAGCCCTATTTCGCCCAGCGGAAACCTCTAACAAGTACGCAAGAGTCAAGCACAGTTTACGCAATGCACTTCTTGATGTACCTATGATTTCCAAACGCCAAGTGTGAGGAACTTGACAGCCGCGGCCAAGAGCGTTTCATGAACCAACCAGCGGCTATATAACTTCTGGAACACCATGGCGGTCTTCGGCCGAAGCAATATAACGGCGTATACGCACACTAGTGAAACCCATATATAACGCTCAACCCTCCCTAGGGAACCTCAAATCTCCCGACGCTTTATCCTCCGTCGTTGCGGTCCTGTGACTATTCTCGGGCCAACTCACTTACCCAGGTTAACAGTTGGCAAAATAGTTCGAATTCCTAGTTCCCATAGACACGATGTTTTTCTCTGTACTATACCTCCTCCCAGTCCTCCTCTCTCCCATTGTCTTTGCCCAAATACCCACTGAATTCTCCTCCAAATTCGACAATGAAAGCGGAATCGAGCTCGTCCTGAGTTTCGGCGCCAACAAGCTCATCGAAGGCGAGTTTGTTCCGCTCGCAGAGACAAAACAAACTCCGACCTTCGCGCTTGGCGATTCTAGCCCAATAAACACCAATGCAAAATACATTGTCGTGGGCATCGACCCGGACGCGCCTTCGCGAAACAATCCCACCGTTGCGCAAGTCCTGCATTACCTCAACGATAATTTTTCCCCCAAGCCGGGCCAGGGGACAAATATTACGAGTTCCAATAAGCAGGCGCTGATGTCATTCAGGCCCCCTGGACCGCCAGTATATGCTTCCACAAACTGTTTACCGACCCCGGCTAACAGTTTTTAGAAAGGAACGGGCCCGCATCGGTATATATGGCTGTTGTATCAACAGCCGCTGACGGGATTTCAGATCAGAGATGTGCCGGAAAATCGGACAATGTTTAATGTTACTAAATGGGCACAAGCGAATGGGCTTGAGCCCCCAGTGACTGGGACGTATTTTGAGGCTGAGTTTGATGGTGAGTTTTTCCAGTGTTCCGGCTTTATGAGATGAATGAAAGAGCGCTAATGCAATGTAGATGGACGTGCTGGAAATTCGTCGTCTTCGGTGTCCTCAAGTCCGAGCGCCACACAATCTTCGGCTGGATCACCGATTGTGTCAGCCACTGCGTCAGCCACTGAATCTTCGCCTCCGGAGCAATCCAGCTCAACCGGAGCAGTAGTAGGAAGGAAGGGAGATAAGGTATGGTGGATACTGTTGACAGTTGTGGGGGCGCATCTTGGAGTAGGTGTTGTATTATAAGACGAATGCGCAGGGCATGATGACTAGCTGCGCAGAGTAGAGCAGTGTAATATTGACGAGATGTGATTCTTCCGAGGAGGTTGCAACCGAGCAGGTGACGCCACCGGGGCCGGATTTCGAGCATGCTATACCGCAGTTTGCTGCGGCTGAAAACGGCTGAGACAACCAGAACGAGTGAAATAAGTGAGTCGACACTGGCATCTTGACATGCCTCACCCTCAACTGCAGTTACTCCACAACCATGATAGCTACACATATAGGACTTCGTAGAAAGAATATTTATATGCTAAGGTGTGCCTATCAGCGAGTTGGGCCTATTCTTTTCATACAAAGTTGCGATCGACACGCATGGTGTTCGTTTTGACGAGGCGCGCCAAGTCGCCAGTATCCACTCACTCGTCTTCAGCTCGCCTATCCTAATTATGGAACCTGCAAACACTGATCGATTGCGATTGGACCAGCTCCGCAACCTTCGCGATGGTGGAGTAAAGATAGAAAGAAGAAGAAACGCGTGGTGTTTATTCAAAGTTTCATAGGGCTGGGTGCTCGTTCGCATTCCAGCCAATCAGCAAAAACCCTGATTTTGATAATTGGGAAGAAGTTCTATGTACATACCGACATCATATCCAGAAATAAGTCCACCTGCAGAACCCTAGCCCTTCTATCGAACAAGTAGTAATTGCACCGATCTAAGTCCACCAGTGCACCGTCGGAAGGCCAGACCAAGTACCCCCCTCCATTACAGAAGCCTGTTTGTCTTGTCTCTAGCCAGATTTAAAAATGCGCAATGTAATCCTCAGCCGGGCTGCAGGCGGTATCTTATGTATCCTTATCGTCCATGTTACCCGAATATGCAGGCTGCAGAGTTGCAGAGTAACTCACCGCAACAACCTGTTTCTTTTCGCTTGCAGGCTCGTATCTCCGCCCCTGTATTGATAGTTTTCTTTTGTACCGAGTACGCATGCGGGATGGCGGCCGGTTGGCGGATGATGCCCAATCGGCCAATGAAATCAACACACTAACATCCGCACATCTGAGTGGGTCGCTATGTGTACCTAAAGCGAGTTGGAAGCTTTCGCATACATTACGGGATTTGTGATTTATGGGACCAGATTTGCATGACGGCTGGGCTCAAAAGATGAATGTGCGGACATCGCGGGAAAGATGAATTGGCAAGTTGCTAAGTAGTTAGTTTGGTGTATTGAAATGTACTCTATATTTACAGTACCGGTACAAAGATAGCCGAATAAATAATGCCGCAACGGAAAGAGCATCCCGTAACTTGGTGATCAGCCAATTGTACGTGCCGCGGCGTTCTTGGGAATAGGTAGAACTGGAAGGCTACTACTCAAACAAGGCTCGTCACGGGAAGGGTGATAACATCATTCTGATGATTCCATCAACGCTTGCGATGGTTCTTTGTACACCAGATTGAATGGGTGTTACAATAGGTACATTCAAGTACCAACGTTTTGAACATTCCATCCCGAACCGGCCAGAGCTGGGCGGTGGTCAGACCCCAAAATTTCCACTGCATCTGTGCCGAGCCATCGTAGCGATATGTAACTACAATCGTGGCAAGGTGTTATTCTCGGGAGGGAATCCGTGGGGTATTCTGGTTGCGTTCCATACACCTATGGGTTCTATCCGGCGGGCTGGCTTTCGCCACCGCCGGGAACGATTCCAGCCTCAGGCTCGACCGCCCTATCGCCCTATAGCATTGAAGCCTCCCTCCCGCCCCCCGTCCCGTCTTCCCCGCACCGACGC
>Ga0307512_10001119_pt1 | contig 38961 bp, 36 predicted proteins | sample 14_EM_MG_FD_200267 | JGI IMG/M metagenome (GOLD analysis project Ga0307512, IMG submission 200267) | Populus trichocarpa ectomycorrhiza microbial communities from riparian zone in the Pacific Northwest, United States - 14_EM | ecosystem: Host-associated > Plants > Roots > Unclassified | place...
CAAGTGTTTGTGGTTTTGTCGACTGCTCGGCGACGTAACCCATGCCGGTCTTAATGAAACTCTTCATGTCCGCAAGTGCTTGCTTCTCGCGGGAGTTGAATAAGGAATCGAAGACGCATTTGAGGAATGCCAGGGGTGATTGATAAAACTTGAGAGGGTCGGAGCTGTTTTTTTTGGTTGTTTTTCCAGAACGATGAGGTCTGGGGCGGCGCACGTGAAAGGTCTGCTTACATGGGCATGTTCGTGTGAGATGCCTTGACGTGCGTAGGACCGTATTTAGACGCTGTCGTTAGAGTCAGCTAGGGTAGGATGTCGATCAGTACCATGCTCCCGAACAGATTCATGTGGGTTTCTCACCATATGACCCCAGTCTCCACCTTGCGTCACATATTCCGTGTAGCCCAGAGAGACCATCAGTTTGTTGAAGAGCTGAGCGACGCAGCTGTGAGAAACCGTCAGCGATATATGCCAAACTTATCACACATACCTCGGCATAGTGCTCTGCACGAAATCCTTTCTTCCGCGCTCCCTCCGACCAAGCGTATCCGGGGAGGCTTGGGGCAACCACATGGAAAGACGGGTAGTCGGGCGAGGCTGCTGTCAACAACGGCAGGATCTTTGTCACCTCGAGAAAGCTTCCTGGCCCTGCGGAGCACGCGTAATAAAACGATCAGGGAAGACGGAAAGGAGGGGTATAGAAAGGCGACTTGCAACCATGGACAAACAACAAAGGGATGGCGCCCTTCACGGAGCTCCTTTGGTGAACGTAATGTACGCACAGCTCACCAAATCCTTGCACCTCTATGGACCGCGTGAACATGGGAAGTGTGTTGAGCTCCCGCTCGTGAACGCGCCAGTCATAGCCGTCCCTCCATCTTTCGGTGAGCCGCCTGATGTCTGCGAGAGGAGCACCGTAGGCCCACTCGGCGTCACTGATTTCGTCTGGGAATCGGGTGTCATCCAGCTTTCGCTTGAGAAGGGAAAGTGCCTCCTCTGAGACGGTAATCTGAAAGGGTTGCTCCTCGCCGGACATGATAAGTAGAGCTGAGGATGTACTTGACCCCTACGAGTAAATTCGACGACTCAAAGCCGCAGACCGGGCGCAGGAAAAAATCTTGTTCCATGCGAAGCTCAGCCGTTCTACGGCCGCCGAGGGGAACATCGCTGAATTGAGACAGAAGCTGGTCGCTGACGAGATCTCACCCTCGCTCCGTTAGTCTCCGGGCTGTCTCCCATATCTCTCAACACTCTCCCCTTCGACGCCCGAGCTGCTTTGCTCGTCGCCTTTGTCCAAAGCCAGACCGAGGCCCTCCTCTACTAGCGCTCCTTACATCGCTGTCATATTCACAGCACCCAGAACTCTTACTCTTATTACAACACCACATCTCCCCACTGCTTCTCAAAACACCTTCCGAACGCTCTGCTTTCCCCTTCACGCTCCGCGCGTCGTCTTTCTCTTCCTTGAACAATTCTCCGCCGAATTCGCGACAGAAGCTAAAGTTTTCTCAAATCTCAATCAAACTCGTCAGTGGTGAGGCGGAATCTTGTGAGACTCGACCAGGGTGGGTGAGGGTACTTGCGAAGGAGATCATGCGGGGGTGCGCCTTCCTCTTCATATCATTGTGACTGATCGTACTGCTATTATAGAACACGTGCCACCCGCGGACAGGCTCTGCGGGGACGCCGAGTTCATGCGTATCACCCTTGGCTCTCCCTGGGCGCCAACTGATCCGTCTTTCCACGGCGGGAGGGGCCCACTGGTCAGCAGAAGGCAACTCCGGCGGACACCTGCAACCACTATTATTAGCGAAGCGAAAGTGAACGTGCTCCCCTTGGTTAGGGTCGACGAAGACACTCTGCGTAGGTGGGCAGAACCTATGTACTAATTCGTTCCCTTCTGCCTGAGAAATGCCCGCGCCCTCCTCTCCTTCCCCAGCGTCCATCAGATAGACCTCAGGTTCACATACATGCCACCCTCAGCATCGGGCCCGATCCTGCTGCACTGGGGTTCTTGTGTACACTGTACAACCGTATTGGCTGACCGCATGATGCCGTAATAATTGTTGCATGGACATGGACGACGGAGCGCTTGGTGCTTACCCGTCTTTACGTATTTTCGATCGACTTTGCGTATTGCCCCGTTCTCCACCCTGCTTCTTTCTCATTTCCCGACCCCTTAAGTCAGTTCAGCGAACGCTTCAACGAAGTCCTGCGCAACAAAAAGAAGTCGAAGCAGTATCAAGAAACAATCGGTTGATGCGATGACTTGGTCTTGTGAAGGCGTGCTGGTGGCACCCGACGCGTGTTCGTGTCTGTCATGTCATGTAACTGGCTCGTGATGCGGGGGATTAAGGTTTTGGGGCTGGTGTTAGAACAGCAGTATGTAGTCTCTCCTCGTTACCTTCAAGTTCTTTGATTGTGTAAGGTGAGCCGTCGCCTCATGTTTCGTTTGTTCCGTTTGTCCCGAGTCCACTCCCTCACCCTGTGCTACCGCGCTAGCCCCCCTTTTTGCGAATGCTCCTCATGTTCACCCTTACCACTTCACCATCGATCTCATGCTCCGTTTCGCGGGATGTCACTGATTGTATTCAACTCTGATGTCATCCTTTTGCATCCACCATTCTGTGTATCCATGCTACTGCGACTTTAGGTCTTCGATCCGTTCTTATTTCACGGTCTTTGTGTCTTTTCCCGGTCGCGTTGCTTGTCCCTCGCCGGGTGGACATGGGCATCTTACTGTAATTCCCCATTTGCACCCCAGGTCGTTCGTAACTCCCTCCTGACAAGTCGCTAACTTGGTCTTGGTAGATCATAGACAGACGCAGCACCAGAGTATATAAAGACTTGGATAAGGGCTCCTCGAAAGTCAGCCATTTGACGGCGTCTTCTCTCCATTTCGGCTGCATTGTTCTCTCTAACTGTTGGATCCGACTACAACGACAAATCGAGCCGTCGTGATCATGTTGCCTGTCTCGAAGTTCTCGCGTCGAACCCTGTCGCCTCGTCTCTAATCCTCGTCAGCACCTCCCTTCGCCGCATCAGTCAAGCCTGCTTTCCACCGAATCTCGCCTCCACGCAAGGTATCTTTGACGCCACTTAAACACAGATGTCTCATCTCATCTCATCTCACCTTCCCCTATTCCTATCCTTTCCTCTCTTTCCACTCTTGCAATTGCGATGTCGTTCAGCATTATCTGCCACCACGAGCAAAAGCGACCATGCGCAATCCCTTATTTTTCTTATTGTTTTTTTACCTTTTACCATTGCTGACACCGCCTTGTCTATTCGTCGACGACTCCTGTAGTATGCCTGCGCCCCCATACCTTTCTCAGCTCTCCCACTTTTGGCGCTTCTAACCCCTTTCCTCATTCCTCATTTCTACGGACCTCGGAAAAGGATGCTTGTTTGTATCATCCATGTTTTTAACCCCGCATCTTCAACTGCTGTGGATAATCACCCTTTTTCAGTAAGTATTTGTAGGCGTACGTTCATTCCCCTTCTCTTCGGTCGCCTTCTTATCAAGTAATACCCGGTCCTTATCCCATGAAATGATCTCTGTCTTATTTGCGTTATCTTGCTTACTTGGTCTGCCAGCCATCACATGCTCTTCTTTCTCTTCTCTTGTCTACATTCCTCCCGGTCACATTCACTTATGTCATCTCGCGGAGTCGGTACATGCATTACCCTGGAAGGCACTTTATGATTAACTCTGCGCCGTGCAGATTCTATTGAAGTTCGTATTCCTACCCCGCAGCAGCCAGCACGCGTGGGGTTAGGCAGTTGGGGAAAGCGCATTCAACGAAGACTGCCAAGATTTGTTTTGTAACCCCAATGTCTCCATCCCCTCACGCAATCACCAGATTTCCATGGCGCTTGTCTTGCCGGTATACTTGACCGTTCTCCTTGAATACGCCTTTAAAACTTTAACTCTCGTGACGTGGGTACAGTGACATGGCTCAGTCTCTGATAATTATAATCAACCACCCCATGGAGATTTCGGTCTCCACTTGGACTATTACTGTACAGTACACCTTATCGAGACAAGGCAGAGCATCAAGTATGATTCTCGCACACGCACGGACATCGCTTGCCCACGATTCCATAGATAAACCAAGCGCATGAAGGTGATCAAGCTTTCCGAGTCGGCTCCCAAGCGCTTGCCTCACCCGTCAATATTTGATCTCCATGTTCCTGGAGCGTCGACTGAGTTACGGAAGTTAGTCCTCCTCTACTTCCCAACGCAGATCCGTGGGACTTACTTTGCGGAGGATCTGATATCTCAGAAGTTAACCTAGGTTGTAGGACATGTCCATTGGTAGGCTGAGTACTCACCGTTCCGCGGGTCTTCTACACTCGCATGACGCGAGGGTGCAGCGAGCGAACAATTATATGCGTGAGTATCCTTTTCATTCAGGCGTGGTACAAGAGCCACGAACCTTTGCGTAGGCTTAAGATGAAAATCGGTGAGAACTATTAGATACTTGTGCAAGTTGGTTCTGCCTACCGATTACCTGTTCCTTCCACGGAACTGGACCACTCGAAGCCGTGGGACTTGCCGTAGCCATGGCGTCCGAGTCAGGGCTCGCGACCCTTGCCCCATCCCCTGGCTCAGTAGCAGCTATTCCGCAGATAAGGACTCTGTCTAGTCTGAGGCCTTGCTTAATCCTCACCTTGCTGGGGCGCGGTGTGAACGCGAGTTGGGTTAACAGTGTTAGACGGGGGAACCGCCGTTTGCATTTGTGGTGCAGACGGCTGGAACAGTATCGTAAGTTTTTGTGGCGTTAGACAGCTAACATTGACGGACATTGATAGCGGACGTAGGATGGGTTGTAGTATTGGCCATAATCTTCTCTGGTCTGCCATCCGCGGCGCGAACCAACTTGAAATATAGAGTACCAGTCGTGACGTCATCTCACCCTTCTGACGTCATTTTCCATCCTCAGGCCACCGATACTGCCGTAGGACCTGGTGGAGACATCTCCATTAATATTGCCCATTGCCACTGAAAGTACTGAAAGATAGACGGGGAACGTGTGATCAGTGCTGGTCAGCTGTATCGCTTACTGTGATAGGGCTTTCCCATCACCCTTTAGTATGCGGGTAGCATGCTCTCCCCTTTGATGACTCTATGCATTTCATATTCATTTGTTTACTCTTCCTCGGCTGTTTTTGTACTTCTAAATCACACTGCTCATTATTTTCGGTTTCTGACGGGCTGTTTCTAGTAGCTACAGCATGTTCGTATGTATGAAACGGCTAGTAGGACCCCCAGCTCCCTGAAACGTAGCTTTGGTTCCTCGCGGTTGTTCTTGGCCGCTGACCGTTTTGGTTTTCAACTTTGTGGACTGACATCTCGTGTCCTCATGACTGTGCTTCGAGACTCTAGTACCTCCGTGGCTCCACCAGGTTGTCACCCTCGATGCACAGCATCTCCAGTCGAGCTCTCGGGAGTACAGCGCTGCGCTTGCACCTACATGCTCAAGTCGTAGGCCCATACCAGGGGATATGGAAGCGACCGTATCATGCCGCTCTGCACTTCTTGTCTGAAAGAGGGTGCACCGGCCCAAGAATGCCAGCGCAGTGGCTAGCAATGGGTAGAGCGGGATGAACGTCATAATGAGAAGGCAGTTAAACAACAATAAACAGATGAGAGCGGCTGAATAGTGACATTCAGGGTCCCTACGATGACGGAATAGGTAATGATTATAAGAAGACAGCAATGGGAAAGAACACGATTCGCGCAACGAGTGAATATGTATACCGGTGGAGCTGGCATCACATATGGCCGTACAATAGGGCGACGCACCATAGTTGGAGTCAATAGCGTATAACCACCTTGACAAGAAAGTAAACTAAGGCCGGAAATGAGAAGTTTATCTCCACCAATCAGAAAGTGCTTTGCAATAGGTTGATCAGTCCTAGGGTTATAGAACCGTCATAATTCCGTATCGAAATAATGTCCGTTTCTCTGTGAAGGTAATTAACATGTGCGAAATCGTGGGGTTTGCGAAAACTCACTAGCCATGATTTCAGATTATTCCTAACCTGCCACAGAATCTCCAAAACACCGTGAATAGGGCGGAGTCTTATGGAGCCTGCCAGGTGGCTGAGGTCCATTTAAACGATGCGGACACGGGACCAAACAACGCGATAGGAGCCTTAAAGAATAGCGGCCTCTTCTTCCAACGCGCACACCCACCTATAAATTGGTAGAGGGTTGTGCTGCATATTCGATAGCGCAGGGGTCGGGTGTAAAAAACCCTAACCTCAACGCTACACCAACCAGCAGCGGCATGAGTTGCTTCCTCTGAGGGTGTCTTTTATGAAATGATTATCACAGCACAGGTGTATAATGCGCAGGAATAAAAAGAAGGAAAAGAAGGCAGAAGAGTGAGGTGCAAGGAGCGCGAGGAACAGAAATGGGAACGTTAAAGCGACAGACGTGAGTCACGTGACGGGAAGTTGTCCTCTCCGTCGGCGCGGTGCAGGGGCAGGGTTCACAAATAAACCCTAACCTCACATCTCGCACAGCGGAAATGCTTCCGTGTTGGAGCTTGGAGGGCTGTGAGCCTCGCCACTCAGCTCAAATACCACACACACTGTGAGGGAAGCCTTACAGCCACGACGGAGCGCCTGTCAACGCCACAAGTCTTCCTGTCACCCTTCCTGTCTCATGACCTTTTTCTATGGTCCCCTTCCATTGCTATGCTCCTCTCACTGCCTCTATTCAGTACTTACAGCCTCAACCAAGACCACCGTAGGTACCGGCATGTATATAAACTCACCTCCTCACTGTAGTGCAAATATATCGAACAATAAGGAGTTTTCGTCTTTCGTCCAGAGTCCTTCGTGTGCGCCGTCGTTCCTTCTTGTTCTCCCCCATTTACTGTCCTTCCTTCTCTCCCCTGTTTGCACTCTCATCGCAGCCGCAATCTATACAACCCGGCTGCCGCCATTCGATAGCATTTTGAGACCCATCTTTCCACCTTCCCAATAGCCCCCACGCCAAGTGATCACTGTCCCGCTGTGTGTCGTTCCCACGCTCGAGTATCGAAGCATGGCCACTCCGATGGTGTGCAGGGCTGTCACTGGTACAGCATAGCAATAGAGTCAGACACATGGGGGACAACGATAAGGAGTTGATATGCATCGCCTGATACCACTCCCCTGCTAAGGGCCGCTCAGGAACTTGACGGGGGACGATGCTGTAAAACTCCCATCCGCCAGGTCACGTGCAGTACGTCTAGCATACTCGGTCGATGGTCATCCCTCCACTCCCGTAGTTATTTGACCACCACACCTCGAAAGACTCCCCAGACCCAGAGGCCTTTCCTAGACTGATGGTCTTCGAATTTCATATTCATTATTCTGTCTTCCCACTCAAGTTGTTGAACTTCCGAAGGCCACGTCATGCCGGTGTCGTGAGCGGCGGCCCCACTAGTTTGTCCTGGCCGACGTGGCACAAAACGCTACCCGCTGACTGTCAGGCCCTCAGTCAGGCTGTCACCACCCTCAAGAGCGGTGCCTAGACCTACAGTTTAGTCTTCTGGGTCCAGTCTAGTGTTACGCGATGCGACAGCGTGGACCGTATATATTGCACCCCTCACTAGAAGCGTCGGAAAGATCTCAATCGACGATCATCTTTGTCTTTGTCCGCGCCTCATTAACCTTGCCGTCCGTGAGGCCAGAAATGCTCTTAACTGTATCTATGGCCACCGTTTTCAACTAGACCTGTCTTGTCGCAGACGCCTATTCTTGGTCCTTGGATAAAGGATCCTCCAACATCGTCCGGGCCTTGAACTTTGGCAGGTTTTTCATCGCTCTATAAACAAACCCCCACGACTTCCCGCGGCTTTTGTTCTATCACTGGTCAGTCGGATGTCTCTCACCGATCGAACTTCTGAAGCATGTGGGTATGCAAGAGCGATGTGATTTCTGCCGTATGTTGGGCTTCTTCCATGACGAATGGAACCCACATTGGACAAAGCTCCACTGACTTCGTATTCGCTACGTTGATAAGAAAGTACACATGTGGGTGCGTATTGTACGTACTACTCCATCGAACTGATCACAGCATGTGGTCCATGCAAAATATCCCAGTGGTCGTATTCGTCGGGGCGCTTACGCACCTCGTGTCGTAGTCGCATGGAGTTCAATTAGGGTTATTGCGCCCTATTGCTTCCGTAGCTTCTTTAGCGCCCTCTTGTGACCTGCTTTCAACGGATGCGATCGTGCTTTGGGCCTGCCAGAGCAAACGGATCTCAGGCTCATGTGTTTCTTGCCGTCTTGCCGCTGCCTTCGGAACAAAACCTTGCAGATCTCGGGTAGCATGGGCTGAGGTCTGCTCCACAGGGCTCATTTTATTTGGCCCATTCGGACGTGAGCTTCTACTTACGCTTTCTATTCTCCGTTTCGGCATTACGTATGCTTTAATAGTAACGTGCTCAGCCATCAGGATCTTTGCGCCAGAAGAGCAGGAAGTGTGAAATCCACTATGGAATATCTTGAGTTGTCCTGAATATCATTACAAATGGCAAGACGGCATGCAAGGTGGCGCCACCTAACATCCGAAGCTGATGATGATTCTATCTCTCATCTATAAACCGATTTGTGCGGAAGCTGATAATGCTATTTGATAGGCGAATGTTTGTGCTCACTGATCTTCTGGAAGTTATAGATATTTTACTTTAAGTATGCTAAGTCGTAGTGGTCTAAGAAAAATCATACAATATCTTGCACTTGGATATGAATACATGATACAGTGGCTGAACATGAACGATGCGATCACATGGAAAGAAATTGAAAGATGAAAGTGAGAGGAGTATACCCTTATGCTAACAACTATGCTCGTACAGCAAGAATACGTCTCCGCCACTCTCATACTCTATCACCTGTGACTCAAGGAAACATAAGAATCGCGCGTGTACTCGGGCGCATCCCGCCCCATTCTGGAGACACCTGCGGGGTTTGCCAGGGCGGACCCGTGCGCCTCTGACGGTGTTGGGGTCGCTGGGGGAACGAATACATCCGAGGCCACAGCATCCACATCCAAGGCAGGATCTGTCACTAACCGAATGGGAATGACGCAGCGCATATCGCCGATTGGACCTCTGTGTGGGTCTGGAGGCGTAATCGAGACGACGATGCAGTCCTGTGTAGAAACGCGACGTCAAAAGAAGAAAAAAAAAAAAAGACAAAGGGGGGCGACAGGGGAGTGGAGCAGCGTTGGAATGGAACAAACCTTCACCCAGAGCCCCGCAGCTCTGAACCCTCCAGTCGTCACGTCTGAATTTATGTTAATTTCCCCAGCGAATGAGAGCCATTCTGGACCGTCGCCCTAGTGTTTCCGATCGGGGAATAATAAAATATAACGGAAAAACTGTCAGCCCCCGCGCCCAGCGAAATTAGGAGACTGACGACAGAAAAACAGAGACGTGGCACATGTGGGAGGAAATGGTATCATCGTGCCTGACATACCGTTCTGTAAAGCGACCCCTCCCCAATTCCCCAAATGCGCCACATTTCTGATGTCGCCCCAAATGGTACATGTGCGTCCCTGTTCATGCGGTATTGCGCATCCAATCAGCTGGCTGCGTCTTTTTTTTTTTTTTTTTGGGAAGGGGCGTAGGTGGTTGCATCTGGGGGCTCTGGGAAACAACGACGCACTTTACATCGACGCTGGCTTGTCGCAGCACCTGGATCTGCGAGCACGCCCGGCCGCCCGTGCGCGAGGGCAGGTAATTGAGGAGCGTTGCCAAGGCGAGCGCGGGCCCCGTGAACGTGATATGGTACGGGATCGCGCGGCGCATGCACAGCACGTGCGACGCGGGGGTATAAATCTTTGTTAAAGTCAGTGAGAGTGAGTGAGCGATCGAGCGAAAGAGACAGTGTTACTTTGCAGGTGATGTCTCTCGGAGACGACGACCCCGGAATCCGCGCCGCGATTTGGTTTTCGTGCGTTCGCCACTCGGAGGTCAATCGCAGGCCGGGGCTGGTTTTTTCCTGCTCCAGGCGCGGCGGAATCCCCATCGCAGGCCGAGTACGAGGGCAGTAGATGAACGGCGTCAACACAGTCCTGTGCGTTCGCAGGCTTTTTCAGTGATAGTCCAAGCTTGCGCTTCGGTACACAAAAAGCCGAGAGAAAGGGAGAGAGCGATACGCACGTTACGCCGATGCCGAGCTTGATGTTTTTGGTCTTGCTCGCTATCGCCGTCACGGTGTAGTCCACGTTGGCGGTGAAGCCGGGAAGCCCGTCAAGGTGCGCCGCATACGTCGGCGGTAGGGGCTGTAGTGCAGTCCATCGTTTCGCATATGTGATGGTGATGAATATACGTAGTATGATGCGAGGGCACGGGCGAACCGCGTGTATGCGAGCAACCCAGTCAACGCCGCGGATTCGTGCTGCCGACGACACGGCAGGAGAAGAGATCACACACCCACGAGCCACGCTCGTCGCTGAACACCGTCGGCAGGGCGACGCTGAACGGGAGACTGCACGGACACGGCCACTCGTCGACGTCCTTACGCCAGAGCGTGAGCGTCTCTCCGCAAACCATCGTCGTCATCGTCCCGCGACCCGCATGCTCCTTCACCTTGAGCAGGCCCTCGACCTGGGGTTTTCATTTTGATTTTTTAATTTCAATTCATTTTTGTTTTGTTTTGTAAATTTTGGGGGGTTTAATGAAACAAAGGAATGGAAGAGAAAAAATCAAATTCGTTAAGTCGGCTGAAAAGAAAAATACTCACGCGAACTGCGACGTAAGCGAGGTCCTGGGGCTTGAGGAGCTCGAGCGTTCCCTCTACGGGCCCACGCGTGCAAAACACCGGAACGGCAACGTTGTCAGACGCTTGGCCCGAGAGGCGCAGGCGGAGGCTACCGCGCTTTGATTCCTTGACGAACTCGGCGGAAGCGAGAGGAGACGGCGATGTCACCGCAGCGAGCGCGAACGCGCCGGAGGACGGCCGGCCTCGGGAGAGCGTCGTTTCGTGGAGTTGGGGCTCGGCACTATAAGTGGGCGTCTGGAGCGTGGCGTCGACCGTGTAGCCTGGAAGGGAGAGCGTGGACATGGATTGGTGGGAGAGGGTGTATTGGAGCGGAAGGGGTAGGCGAAGAGGGAGCACCGTGCGATGGCAGCGACTGGCCCGATATAAAGTCTGGTTTTATTTTTATTTTTCATTGGGGCTGCTGTTGGGCCGTGATCTAGACGATGCCATCTGAGGGGAAGGCCGTCAGCGTCATTATCCGAAGTCGTCAGGATGCCGAGTGCGACCATATGGTACATCTGTCCATATGGTTCCTTCTCGCGATCCTTACCGCATGGCAGTATCTCGGTCCTTCCATCTTCCGAAGCGCCGCCTCCTTCTTGCTCCAACGTAGCCGGCCTTCAATTACATCACAGTAAGCTCCTCAGTGCTTCGGTAACTTGCTGGTCGGGCGATACAGGGGACAGCCCCTTGGCATTGAGTGGCAACCCCATAGGCGCTGGGTGAACCCGATAAAGCGACCAAAGCGCCCACCAATCGTATCTCAGCATAAATTAACTTTAGCGCATGGCATGGCACTTCTACACTATACACGATAGACATTACTGGTCGTAGCAACTCACTTCGGAATCACGATCCCTGTCATCATACATGGAAGCTCCGAAAATAAAAATAGTAGCTATGCGGTTCCCAGTCCAACTACGCGAGCTCCGAGCCACACCAGATAGCGATCCCTCCATGCATCCTACCTAGACTTCTGTGACAGGTAGGGCATCGCTCGTCCCTGGCGAGTCTGTTGTAAGCCGCATGGGCACTGCCTGCTTGAACGGGAACGAGTGCGTATGCATGCCCGGCACGTTGAGCGTCAGCACGAGCACGTCCTGCACAACGAGCCTATCTGCGACGAAACCACCTGGGCTGGCAAGGTCCAGTGGCACACGCAATTGGCCCCACCAACTGACGGAATCCTGGCCGACCACGGCCTGGCTCAACAGACCCTCAGCGAGTGTGATACCCCGTGTGAAGCACGTGGCGAGCTCGCCAACTACGACGACGAACGTTTCGCGCGGATCCGCCCCGATGCGCCGCACCAAGTGTACGGATATGGGGCCAGAAGTGGGGTCCGGTGCAGGGGTCGCCCCGTTGCCCAATGTCAAGAACGACGATTGTGAGGGTGTGACGAGGAACGGTTTAAGATAGGAATCTGGGGCGGAGAGTGTGATACGGAAGGGGATGACCTCGGTCATGGGCGTAATCTGTGATTGTGGTAAGTAAATCTGTTTGAAGGGAAGGCTGGCATGTCAGTCCGAAGGGCCAGATCTCCAGGGATGAAGACTCCACCTCTGTATGAATGGGCATGGTGTGCTCTTTTCTGGTGGGAACAAGATCAACAAAGGACGTGCGTGGTTGTGATGGCGATGAGTGTGTAGATGCTATCGGAAATGGCCCTGGGAACGGTGGCCGTGTACGTGGACCGTATCCGAACGGCACAACCAACCTATGACCCCAACACGAGCCATCCGCAAAAGTGTGAGTCCCCGGAGGGAAAGATATTGGAGGTATACGCACCGCGTAGTCCGGCGGAAGAGGGAGAGTGGGCTCGTACGCGTGCGCGTAACTCTAACCACGATCGACCAGATCACGCTAACACGAAACCCCGGAATGGCACTTAGTCGACTGTCGAATGTTGGGGGTAGTAAACACCCGGCATTGGAGAAAATAGGCACGGTGCGACGAAAGGAGAACTCGTCAGGTAGACTGGCGCCGGTGGCATTCCAAGAGATCAGCTGGTCCGAGTAGAACACGGTACTACTCCTGCCACCTCCTTGGATCTCTCGAATAGAAACGGATCCTTCCAACTGACACAAAAGTGAGTTTTAGCAGGGCAAGAAGGGAGCTGAAGATCCCGCACCTTCACATCGAGGGAAGCTACGCCTGCTGGTTTTGCGAGGACCACCATACCGTTTAACACACTCCCGCTCTGGTAGACCGGAAATGTTGTCCCCGCCTTGTGTCCTAACAACAACAGCGTGATGCCACTACCATGCTTCACGTACGGGGATCCTTGTATAGTCGGGACATCGGGTTGGTCCAAAGGAGGCTTGATAAAAGCCGTCGCTGAATCCCAGTCTGATCCCATCGATGGGCGTGACGATTCCCAACCATCGAACGCGAATCGACGAGGAGCACGGAGACTCAGGGCGGACATTGACGACGGCAGCCCTTTCCGAAGCAGAGAATAAGGGTGTAGTGGTGAATCCATGGGGTTTTAGTTGCCGGGAGGAAAAGGAATGACTTCTTGCGAAGCGATAGATTGTGGGGAGAGAGCGAAGAGGTGCATCGCCACGGGGATGTGCGGGGGTAGAGATATCAGGATCAGAATTGGCCCCGTGGCAGGAGGGCGCTCGGGGAGGCCCCATCGACGTCGATTTTTGGAGAGGCACCGAAACCTAATGGAGGGAATTTGGATGGGATCAGTGCTGCTGCTGATGGAACTTGCCACTTTCGTTGCACAAATTGTCATCGGCAACCGTGAGACCCCGGGTCGGCCCGGATAACCACTTGATAATTATTATCAAATTATCACCCTGCCATCAATTTCCCAACAACCCAACGCCGTACAGCATGCCCTACGAATTGGCCTCTTCTGGCTGTCCTGTACAGGACACAGACGAATCGCCTTGGGAGGACGCACCATCAACCACGGACACCGCACACGCAGAAGCGGAGTGGACCAGGCTCTCCTCGGGCTTCCAAAACGTACGCACCATCGCCCCTCCCCAAAACAGCGAACGAACTTCCCCCTCTCATCGCCAATGATATAATGTAGGCGGGCTACCGCGAAGGCATAACAGCAGGCAAAGAAGATGCCCTCCAAGAGGGCTTCGACGCAGGCTTCGCACAAGCGGGCGCGCCGTGCGGCCGCGAACTCGGCCTGCTCCGCGGCCTCGCGAGCGCGTTTCTCCTCCACCTCTCGCGATCCCAAGCCCAGCTAGCACGCACACAACCGCAGGACCAAATACAGACGCCGGCAGAGGAGGATCACGACCAAGAGAAGGTGGCGGCGAAGACTGCAGCGCTGTTACCCGCCATACGCGAGATCGTCGAAGCGCTCGCATCCGTGCGGTTTGCGGACATTGCACCGGCGCCGCCTCCTGAGGAGGCGGAGCATATTCGTGCTCATGGCGCTGAGGAAGGGAAGGAGAACGAAGAAAGGGAAGGGGAAGAGGTAGGACGTGGGCCCACTGGGCTCAGTTCGTCCGCTGGCCCAAAAGCGACCATCGAGGACGTGTGTGCGCTCCGCGTGAGGCTCGAGGCTTTGCTGCGCCAAGTCGGACTCAAAGTTGACCTGAACCTCGAATCCCTGGACCCATGACTGCTTTCATCCCCACCCTCGCCCCAGGGCCCCCCAATTACGGGTGGAGATCCGCCGCAGTTCAGCTTCGTGCTGTTGCGGACTGCGCAGTCGGAGGAAATAGCTGGGGCCTGGGCTGCGCCTCGAGGACGCTGCGAGTCGAGTCGAGGCTCCGAAATGGACGGGGTCAATGGGTAAGACACCGTCATGACCAAATCCTTGGCTCCGGCCATCTCATTTACTGGTACACGGGGTCGGCGAGTCGGTGGTAGACGCGCTTGCCTGCAACTGGGTTGTACCCACCCTGACCATGAGGTGACATATTGGTCAATATTGTGGCGCTGCGATTACAAGGGCTTTAAGGCCGAGTATGGGGAGTGAGAAGAGTACACGTCGCAACATATCATTCGCCTCATTACTACTACTGTAGTCGTAGACAGTGTATCTAAGTAGGTACGTGGGTAGCGTAGCACATCGCATCGGGTTCATAGAGATGATCGTGCTGAGCGGTATATCACAGAGAAGAAGAAAAAGCCGAGAAAGGAAGGAGAGGGCGTTAAGTGGAAACGTAGTGCAGGTATAGTGGAACAATGCTACTTTCATTCATGATGCATGCGGCATGGATTCGTGCGCGGGCCATGGGGGCTAGACTAGAAAGACACAGAGAGACAGTGAATGGCAAAATGCCGAAACAGGCAACTGACAATTAAACGCCTCGGGGAAAGAGGAAACGGAGAGTCCGGAACCGCGGAGGGCAACCGAACCATAATAATAACAATAGAAGAAACAGGGACACAACGGGGGGAAGGATGAAACTGACATGTTTGACCGAGAACGGGAAATTTTGCGTGAAGGGAGGACTGTGAGGGACTACAAGCTCCATGATCAGAGAAGGAAATGGCAGAGGTAGAGTAGACGGAGTACGCACACCGCACCGCAAAGGCGCTCGTACAAAAAAAAATTCTATGGGAAGATCTCGGTGATCGTGCGCCGTCGCTCCTTCGCGGTCGACCGGGTGAGCGTTTGTGTGCCATTGCTACCGGTCACTGGCGAGTCAAGGGACAAGTGCGATTTGGGGCCAAGAGTGCGTCTGCCTAACATCATCCGCGGCGGTGGGCGCTCAGTCTCCGATCCAGACTGCGATGTCCACGGCGACGTCGCACTGAGAGGGGTCGTCGGCGTCGGGGCTTCGGTCGTCGATGTCGTGCGGTTACGCGCGTCACGCCGTTGCAGTCCATTCAGTGCGCTCACACTTATAGACAGTGGACGCCTGAACGTAATTGTGTTCGAGAGCCGGCTGCTGCTGGCGCTGGACGAAGACGATTCATTTGACTCGGTTCGCGAGATTGGAAGTGGCGGTGGCGCGGGGGCAACCATATGAGTGACCGCAGTCGTTGGTGCCGCGCTCGGTGTGGTGATAGTTAGGCCAGGATTGGCGCTTGTGCCACCACGTACGGTAGTCGTTGAGGCAGTTGAGATCTTGCGGCGGATTGCTGACTTGTCCACGGTAAAAGAGGATGCTCGTTGATCTGCACGCGACTCGGATGGGAGAGTTGGAAGTGGAGCAGGGATTGAGAGCGGGGGGAGCCTGTGAGTCTCATCCGTTTGTCGGGAACGGGGTGCGGGAGTAGGTGAAGGCTCATAATCGTCCTCGATGTGCAGGGACTTCTGTGATTCGATAGTAGCCAGCTCAGGCTTCGCTGATGCGTTTGGTGTACCTTCCCTTTGCAGCCCGGGCGTGAATGACCTGCGCGCAGATGATGTAGGCGGACGGGCTGGAGCCTCTTCCCCGGGAGCCAGGGGGCTTTGTCTTAGAGGCGGTTCCCGTTCCCTGAGCAACGTCGAAGACGAAGCGCGTTGGCTTGGAAATACGCCAGTATCGACGCGACTCGTCGCGCGACGCATCAGATCAGCTTTGTCTCGCTCGACCCTTGGAAGGTCCCAGCTGCGCCTTGATTCGGCACTCCTGCGTCCACCCACTACGTCGCCGTTCCCGCTCCCCCTGCCACTGCCAGTCCCTGCACTTGTTGATGAGCGGGCATCATTACCAGACCGCAGCAAGACGTCATCACTTGCGCCGCGGAGGTGCTGTAGACCGTTGCCCGCACTGGCGCTAGTAACAGAAGACTCGCGCAATACCTTGCCGACTCCGAGCAAGAAACCGGTCATAGTGCGCACCAGTTCGTCACTCACTCTCAACGTATCTCGGAAGTCCCCACCGACATCCTTCCACAACCCGGCCATGTCGACTTCGTTGCCTGGGCTGGCGTCTGAGATCTCGGCCTCTATAAGCCGCTCGAGTGCGCGATTCGTGGAATTGCGGAGCATCCCGTTGATTTGTTCAGAAAAGCGCACGACGGCCTGCGCACTCCGAAAGACCTCGGGTACAGCCGTAGCTGATGAATCGCCCATTGGTGGTAGACGCGACAGAAGTGCTTCAAACATCGAAAGCGACTCGTCCATCAGTCGGAGATGCTCTACCGCCTGCTCGTCCAGCGGCAGGGCGGGAATCTCTCGTGGGCGTGTGCGCGGCGAGCCGTACGTTCGTTCTTGGGGGGCGGTGGAGAACGGGGTGTACAACGTTTGTCGGGAACTCATACCTTCGCGGTCGCGATCGAACGTAAACGTGGACTTGTATGTGCGCAGCCCCGGAGGTGCAGTGTTTGGCGGGTGAAGGTCCCCATTAGTGGGGCGAAAGTCTGCCATCGATGTCGTTGGTCTTGACTGAGGGCCGGAATACACACCACGCTCCGTACGTTGATTAGAGGTGCCATTTGCGGGGGTATGTGGATCGTGGATCGTACCAGTGCGTGATGGGATATTAGCCCTATTCGCACTCCTGACGGCTTCTCGCTCTTGGGTCGAGAACGTCGAGATCGACACTGGGCGACGGGAAACTTTGATGTTCTCTGGCGGCTCTTCCGGCTCTCGAAACACATCCACCCCATTCTTGAGGCCCATTCCAGCTGCTCGCAGGCTCTCGCCTATTAACCGTGCAGTAGGTGGGTTTTCAATACTCCCTCTGCGCGGCGCTTGTCGATTTACGGGATCACTGCCCTGGCTCAATGGATCGTCGTCATCGTTATCGTCGACGATAGATCGAGAAGACGTGGAGCGTAGATCCTCGGACATCCAGCGAGTTTGATGTTTTCTAGAGGTGGATAACCGGCTGACCTGGGAGGCCCGTGGCGGAGAGTATTGATTATTGAGAGCATGTCGTATGAACGTCCTTGATGGAGAAGTATCGCTGATAAGAGAGCTATACCGTTCCCTTGGTGGCTTTTGGGGCGTAGTCGGCTCCTTGGAGGCCTGTGACGTGGTGATGCTCATCATTAACTGACATACGTGCATTAGTGTGCAACTTACCCTGCCATCCGAGCTCGCCCGTTGGGATTCACGAAACTCTCTGGGTAGGGGTTGTCTGTTTTTCTTTCCGCTGCTACCTGGGCTCCGCCGTAAGGACGCTACCGTCGCCAAAGCGGTAGAAGTGACGTTGTTATGTTCGTGTTGGCGGTGCGCCCCAGAATCGGGCATGGACAGGACGGAGATACGCTTTTGAGGGGTCCTTTGAGACGAACCAGGGGAATGACTGCGCGTTGATGGGGCAACTTTTCCTTTGGAGGGTGATGCAGGTAGTGAAATGCGTCTGAGCCGTCCATCTAAGACAGAAGGTGCCTGTGAAACGGATGAGGGTGGGGTGACAGATTGATCGTCGGATGAATTAGAATAGGCAGCACAGGGTTCGCGCTCTGTCTCGGATCCGGATAGTGCTGCGGGTTCCACTGATCGGGAGCGGGTGCTGGAAGAAGTCGAGGCAGAAGAACCTGACGCTGGTGCGCTGGTTGGAACATTGGGAGAACGCGAGGAACGAGATGATTGAGAGGGGGAAGGTGTATTAAGGCGCATAGATGAGAGCTTGCTGAGGGCCTGTATGCGGTGACAAAGGCGGAAGATTAGGATCGCAGGCAAGGATTATCCAGTATTCATGAAAGACACGTACCATACGGTTCCTCTGCGTAAGGCTCATAACACGCTGCAACGTCACGGCGTGATCACTAGACTGGGATGGACCGGGACGGCGACTCAGATTGAACCTGGCTGTATTATCTTCCTCGTCTTCGCCCTCGTCCTTCACATATTCTCCAGCCCCAGTAGGAGAAGAGGGTCTATTTGACCTCGAAATAGACGACTTTTCTGTGCGGCTTGCCAGAGCGGACGTGAGAGGCCTCATGGAGGGCAGGTCAACATTTTCGCGACTGTCGCCTATGCTGCCGCTTCCTGTGGAATTGGTGGCGGGTGGAGAGGGGAGACCTGAATGGGAAGAAGAAGCTCCGGGACTGGGAGGCTCTGGAAGGTCGGGCAGCTCCGAGGATTGGGCGGATGAGGGAGCGGGGGGACCATCACCGAGAAAGATGGCGGACAAAGGACGGCGCTTGGAAGCAAAAGAGGAGCGGGATGTCATGGAGTCGAAAGGTTGAAATGGGAGAAACTAGACATAAACCGAACTGGGGGAGGGAAGAAAAGGAGGGAAAGAAAGGCAGCTGGAGTTGACTGCTGCCCTGGACCCGAAGGTGAAGACGAGGGGTAAGACGGATGGGCCTACTCCGATCCCGGTTTCGATTGTTGACAATTGACAAAAGGGGGGATCTTGACCTGCAGGTTTGGAACGAAGCAAACTTGTGGGCTGTTTCACAAGAGATGAAAAGTGAAAGTTGCACAGCACAATAGTTGCCGCTCAAAGCGCCGGAAAGAGCGAATGTGACGACGACGACGACAAAGCACCAGTTTGGCCACACCGTGCGACTTTGTCTCCTTTTTAGTAACCAACTCAACACACCACAAACTGCCCCAAAACCCCAAACCAAAACACGGTCACTTCGCAAATATACTTTGCAAGGTCACAGCAACACTCGTTGGTCCGTTGGTCTTACACTCTTCTTACACGTTTAGATCGCTTCTGAGCCGCTAGCCTATTGTATCCCCTCCCACAAATCATTTCCACGGTCACCATGCGACGACCAGCCGTCATAACCCCGCGGTCTCCCAGTCGACGTACATGACTTCAATCGCTCCCCGTAGATACTGTACTGCGAATTCCCCCACGTGTTATCCATGACCCCGATCGGAAGGTTCCACATTTATCGACCACACCTGTGATGAAAGTGAAGAATTTCCCTATACATGCCTGAGGGCAAACACACTGTATCTCCTTCACAATGCCCCCCCTGACGGTCAAGAAGGCCATTCTACTTGCTTCTCTCTTACATGTCACTCAGGAGGCTGTTGCCTCTTATATTAAACCTTACCGCCACCATAAACCCCTACTCGCGCGAATTCCTACCCTTATCCTTATTGGACGCCATTAACGGTGGTTGATTTAGGGGCAGGTTCTTGATCCATCCCTCTGTCCTCCTCCATCGGCTGCATCCCGTGCAACGTTTAGTTCGGTTGCTTCGATCGCCAGGTCACCAATCGAGACCGATTACACCCTCTTCAGGCTTCAGGCACAGTGGACCCGGCAGAACAGTAATTGCGCATTTCCGACCTTGCTATCCTGGTTGAAGAGTGTGTGCCTCGAATCTTTCCTGACGCTTCCATAGATCGTCTGACAGTATTCACTGTCGAAATTTCCGTTTCGGAGTCTGAGTGGTCTGCCCCAATCCCAGCACAAGACAGGCTCGAAGGCATGCTACGCCCGCTACAAGGCGATCGCTTTGATATCCCCGTTCTTGATAGTAGGTCTTTCCTTACCAAAATACTACTACATAGCGCAGTACGTTGTAGTATTCGCTTCGGCCGAGCAAATGATATCATCTATGTCAGTACAGTAACGTTATGGCGATCGACGAAATCTTCCCACAGTTCTCAACTCGAGCCGATATCATTACATCAGGGCCAACAACTCTGCTAGCCGATTTAGTCACCGCTTTAGGTGTCGATTGAATTATCGACCAGATGGGAAGACTTCAGGACGTGAGGAAATGTTAGTCTTGGGTCAATCCATCATCCAAACGAGTTGGTGGCAGTACAATAATCGACCCTGTGTCTTTCCCCGCTTTTCTTGTTTGACATCTGAAGATAAACGCGCGACAGTTACGTCTCAGACGCTAAGCTACTATAATACTACAGTAGTATATGTCACAGCCTTGAGACGGCCTTGTATGTTCTATCCGGCGATGTCAAAGTCAACGTGGTGATGACAGTCGGTAGGGGGTGAGACATGGAAGTACCCGTGACATCCTAACAATCGTTGTGCTTTGAACTACATCGACCTTCGTTAATTATACAACACATACTTGGGGACGAGGTCAAAGTATAGTGATAAGGATCAAGCCAAGTGATGTTTGACATGAAAAATGTCAGCCACCGACCAACCCAGCCTGGCTATTCCTACGCCCTATCCTTCCACGACTGGCACGACTCCGTCGAATCGCCACACAAGGTCAGGGCTGACCAGTTTCCCATCCCTCGCAAAGCCAACGCCCTCACGCACGAGCATGCGCACCTTCTCGTTCTGCAGTGGCCCCATCCCGCCACCCCTGAACGGCCTATGCCAGTTCTCCGCGCCGAGCTCCTTTTGCTCCTTCTCGTTCTTCGCCGTGATATTGTCACCTTGTTTCTGCGGAGCCGACGACGATGCCCACTCTCCCTTGAACCCGCCGACGGAAAAGCTCGATGCGATGACGCGGTGGCATGGGATACGCGGCGCGAAGGGGTTGTTGCGCAGCGCGCCGCCCACGGAGCGTGGCGAGCCCGCTCCGAGAGCCGCGCTGACGTCCTTGTACGTTGAGACCTTACCCGCGGGGATCGTCCGGATGAGGTCATATACCGCCCAGTGGTGAGGCGGGACCCGTTTTCCGGCCTCGGTGCGGAACGCCTCGCGCTCGGAGCGGGTCATGGGATAGTAGATGTCACCTTTTTGAGCGAAATTGGGTGACCATGATCAGTCAGTCCTGGAGACCAAAAAAAAAGTCCTGGTTGAAAGATTCATTTACAGTCAGAGTAGTCCGTCTTCGTTTCGTTAATGGGTTTGCTTTTGCACTCTGTCGGTGACAAGGCATTCCGAGTCGTTGCCGGGGGTTCGACGCCGCATACGGAAGGGCTAAGATTTCCTTTCACTGAGCGCGCGAGCTTCACTGGGGTATATCGAAACGAGGCGAGACTGATCTCGGGCTTTTTCTCTGCTGGCATTATGGTAAAGGTCAAGGTGCATCGTTGGAGACGGACGAGGACGAATGAGTCAACCACGGCACACGGTGATCATGTCAGCAGGTTTCGGTAGACGCGTACACGTGACTGGACTCCCGGTACCGACATGCGTTTTCGATTTTTACCTTCGAACAGCAGCAACTGGCAAGTCGTTGACATTTGATGGGACCGTCAACCTCGCTGTTGTATGACAGCGATTCTTGGGCGTGGGATGGTCAGCCGCATGTACGGGCTGTGTTAATTATGAGAACGGATCGCTGTGCTTTGCACTGGCTGTACATGTCGTAATACGATGGAACATGTACAAGCCTGGCCGGAGTTCTCTCTTCTGGCATAATTCTCATTAGAATCAAAAACTCTCCCATACCCACCTTGCATCACAAGAGTGTCTTGAGGGGGTAGTAGCCAGGTCAACGAACAACTCAGGCTGAATTAGCCTTCTTCACCAATTGCGGTACAGAAAAAAATGCGTCGACATCTGACACTGCCCACGGGCTATTCATTTCTCACGCCCATCCAAGGATCCCTGTCATGGTACGTGGAAGATCTTGAGAATGCCCCTCGGCAACTTACTGTATTTGTCCTAGCGGCTATGTATGTACGGTATTTGTTGAACCCGTGCCATCACTGGCATTGTCCCTTGCCCAACACCCTCTTCCCCATCCTCCCACTGCCAACCTATGTCCTCCACAAGTAACCTGGTACCCAGCATTTCTACGTCCAACTTCACCCGAATATTCCAGGAAGCTTGTGACGAGTACCAGAAGCTCACGGGGCACAATCTATACACACATCCCTTCTCTGCAGAGATTCAGAGTTGCCATTCCCCTGATGCCATCTTGGACGTGCTACGAAAGCAAGCACAAACACTCATTAAATATCGCAAGGGCCATGAGAAACTGCTCAAATGTCTAAACCCGATAGTCAATATCTTATTCATGTTTTCTGGAACGCTTGGGGAGGGTGTCGGGCTGGTGAGTCTTTCGTCCCTTCTTCATCGCTGTGCCTCAACGTCTCTCCCTCAGCCATGCTCTCCCGGAAAGACAATATTTGCAGGTATTGGTGTTCTTCTCGGCGTAGGTCTCTCCCATTGTTTCCCTGCGTGGGTCCGCTTAAGGGTCGTCTTAGGCGATGAGGGATGTTATCGTATGTTATGATAAGCTCGTCTCCCTCTTCGAACGTGTCCATCATTTCCTCGAACGGCTCAACTGTTACGACAATGTCAAACTCTCAACTGCGATGACCGAATTACTTGGGAAAATTATGGCTCAAGTGCTCTTTATTCTCGCGCTTTCGACGAAGGAAATGAGGGCAAGGCGAATCAGTGTGTCGATTCATTTGGCCCATTTCACTTGTCTGACTATGAGATAGAAAGGTTTCTGAAGAGGCTTTTGGGCCGGACGGACGTTGAGGATGCACTTCTACGGTTGGACAGACTCACGGGAGAGGAGCTCCGAATGGCCGCGGCAAGCATCTTGGAGGTTGTACAACAAGTCGATGAAAACATAAATGTGGTCGCGAAGAACACCCTAGACGTCCGCGATGGCGTGAAAAACCTTGAGGTGGAGGCACAGACCGCCAATCGTACTGCCCAAGCCATATACACCAGTGTGTATCGTTCTCTCGACGTCTTCATCAACGTACTGACCGTCTTCCTGGCTCTCTGCCGAAATAGGAGTAGACAATGTCAGAGGTTCGTCAAATCCCAATTCTATGTCGTTAATTGTCGACGCTGAAACATGCTCCACAGAGAGGCAGTTACGAACGGAACTTCGAAAATGGCTCAACCCTCCTAATCCTTCCACCAACCATAACGCCGCATGCGCTACTCAACATGCCGGAACTGCAACGTGGTTTACCCAAGGCGTAGCATTTAACAAATGGAAGAATGAAAATACCCTGTTGTGGGTCCGTGGCAGTCGTACGCTTCTCCCATTCTTACAGCATTCATGACAAGTAATTGCTTCCCGCTTTTACAGCTGGCTCTGGCAAGAGCGTTCTTTGGTACGCCATTCCTACCTGTTTCGTTCACAGGCGACTCATTTCGTTGATTAGCTCCGCCATCGTCGAGGATATTAGACGCATGCGGGAGACTACGTCGGCGTTGATCGCGTATTATTATTTCGATTTCAAGGATGCCGCCAAACGCGACCTCCGGGGACTATTGTCTTCGATCCTTACGCAACTTGGTGCCGACTCTGACAAATGCTTGCGTGTCATATCTCAACTACATATGACATACCGGGATGGTTCCGAACAGCCTAGTGAGGAATCACTTGCACAGTGTCTCAAAATCATGCTGGGACAGTCAGAACAACTCCCGGTTTATGTCATCGTAGACGCACTGGATGAATGCCCCAACAATACTGGGACCCCATCTGCTCGAAAGAAGGTGCTTGATTTTATGACGGATCTGATCAAATTAAGGCATCCCAACCTACACTTGTGCATAACCAGTCGTCCCGAACAAGACATACAGGCTACTTTGGACCCTCTCACTTCCACTTCGCCACGGGTGTCCCTTCACGAGGAAGGTGGTCAAAGAGAAGACATCAACAATTATATCCGGTATTTTGTTCAGACGAATGAAACAATGCGGAAATGGAGAACGGAGGACAAGGAGCTGGTGATTGATACGCTCTCCGAAAGAGCTGATGGCATGTCAGTCATATTTGGCACCATATCTCGTGAGTATTATTCACAGTCTTGGACAGGTTTCGATGGGTATATTGCCAACTGGACACATTGAGTCGATGCTTTTCATCAAGTATCCGCAAGGCCCTGAACGAGCTGCCGGACAGTCTGGATGAGACATACGAAAAGACCTTGCAAGGGATCGCCAGAGAGAGGAAGGAACATGCACATCGTCTATTTCAATGCTTGGTCGCAGCGGTTCGGCCCCTTCGGGTCGATGAACTCGCAGAAATATTCGCTGTGGACTTTGACCCGAATTCGGAGCCAAGGCTAGAGGAGGGTTGGCGTCCAGAAAACCCAGAAGAGGCTGTACTCTCCGCTTGTTCGACTTTAATCACCATAGTCGGTGATGAAGACTCCAAAATTGTCCAGTTTTCGCATTTTTCTGTGAAAGAGTTCTTGACATCCGATCGCTTCCAAACCTCCGAGCTCGGAAAGGCCCTCTACATTCCCCTCGATGCCGCCCACACTATTCTCACCCGAGCATGCCTCACAGTGCTGCTTCAACTGGACGAAAAGTTGGATAAACAGCGTCTCAAGTCGTTCCCCCTGGCAACCTACGCTGCTCGGCACTGGGTCGATCACGCCAAGGTTGAGAATGTGGCACCACAATCTCAAGACCCTATGCAGCGTCTATTCAACCCCAAGAAGCCACATCTCGTCGCATGGACTCGGATGTACAATATCGACAAGGGCAACGAGCCTTCCACGAACGACCTCGATGATAATGAAGAGCGCCCGTCACCGGCCCGGGCAACCTCACTGTACTATGCGGCGTTATGCGGTTTCGCCGGGGTGGCAGAATACCTTATCGTCACGCACCATGAAAATGTCAACGTCGAATGTGGCCATCACAGAACTCCGTTGCATGCGGCCTCATACGAAGGACACGTCGATGCTGCACGTTTACTGGTTGAACACAACGCTGACGTGACAATGACGAACAATCACAAGAGAACTGCCCTGTGTTCGGCATATGATGGCGGTCGCCTGGAGGTCATGCAGATGTTGCTCCAGCACGGGGCAAATGTTGAAGAGCCATATGCTTACTCCGCAGGTCTATTGCACATCGCGTCACACCATGGGCAAGCTGACGTCGTGGAACTACTTCTACGGAACAAGGCGGATGTGAATGCCAGGGACAGCGTAAACGGGACGCCGTTGCACGGAGCATCGACGAATGGACATCTGAAGGTCGTCGAGCTCCTCCTGGATAATGGGGCGGATGTCAATTCGGAAACCAACTCGCACAGCACCCCGCTCCATGGAGCGTCAGAAAGCGGACAGCTCGAGGTCGTGCAGAAGCTGCTTGAGTGCGGAGCGGATGTGCACCTCCGGAACAGGAGGAATCGGAGCCCATTCGACGTGGCTACTTCGAGTGGACATACGGATGTTGCGAACTTGTTGGCAGAGCACGCTGAAAAAAAAGAGTAGGGCTCGGCTAGCACAGCTCCATGATCTGCACGACTACTGTAGTACTCAGTGTCTTATAGAGGGTATGTAGAATGCCTATAATACGGCCGCGCAGGACGACCGTGGCGCATACAGTACCCCTGACGTGAAGGCACTGAAAATCATGATGTCTACACACAGAAAAACATGAAAGTGGGATATAATCATTTCACCCTATTTAATTTCCTGGACATACATGTGTGTGGAGTGGCCGGTCTGTAGGATAACTTACATACGAGCTACGAATGTACTGTAGCCGTGAGTCGAGGAGTATGAGTTTCTCTGCCACATGTTGGCCATGTTTGGCGTTTTCACACTCCGCCCAGGTACAGGTACTTGTTGTGTTTGTGTAGATACGAAATACGGACTATCACTGGACTATCTCGCCAACATAAATATTCCTCTCACCAGTGTTGAGGTCCCTGCATACCCGAATGGCAGACTACAGCATCTTTCGCGAACAGCTGGGAACCAGGTTTCCTACATATGGACATGCCCTATGGGACCCACGTCCGGAGGAGCCGGGTAAGCCTGTGAAAATCGGCGACGTTGGCTTCATACGCGGGGGCAAATTCCACCTTCTTTTCAATGCCCTGTCTTCCGAAGGCGAGCAAGTGCCAGAGGGTGTTCAACAACTTGTCCTCAAACCACCACATCGTGTTTCCGAGAGTTCTCTAAATCGCGGGCGTTACTGCTCTCACGGAATCCGAGTGGTCCCTGAATTGGACATCTACTCACTTGGGTACTTGCAGTTCGCAATCCGAATGATTCATCGCTGATATTGTCTCAGCCCAGACAGCCCCCGTCAGGTCTCGTTTAAGTACTCAGGGGATCGGGGAGGTGCAGTATTGTCCCTCCCAGTAAACGCTCGCCGTGAAGACACTCTCGCGAAGGGCGCATTCGGGGAGTGGATAGTGAAGCAGATCGACCGCTGCTTCGCGTTCGCTCGGGACTCCCAACTTGGAATAGAACAGATGGAAGACATTATCCTGGTTACTGGTTGTGATCGCACGAGATCTTGGACTAATATTGCTTTCTTGGGAGGCGGGGATGATGCGGAGGCGTCATTTGGAGAAAGGGTCTTCCATGGTCCTGACAATAGCATCGATATTCAGTTCTCAACAGAGCACGCTATAGAGGCGGTGTTAAACCTCGGACCTGAAGGGAGGGTACGTTCGTGTGACATTTGTAGAATAGACGGATATGAGATGACTTTGAGGCACGACATGCTCATTAGGACCTATCCGAAGATCAATGCGTATTTATCCGAGGGTTTCGTGTCTCTCGTACCCTCTGGAAGTTTCCAAGGCGTCTAAAAGCTGCCGCGGGTCCCTCTACAGACCGGTATGACCGTGAACCAGACATGGAACTTATATCAATACCTGCCGCTACTACTAGTAAGGTAAAGGATTCTCTTCGATGTTTCTCCATCTTTGTCTGAGGTTTCGAAGTACAGGGATCCTCTCCACGTATTGTTAGACTTTATTATTGAGGTGGGTAATACAGCCCTTGCGTCTTGGTCCTTGTTGTGTGTAGACGGTTGATCATCAGTTCATCACACAGCGGGCACACGAGTGCGATATGGTACTCGTCCACGATGATGACCTGGAACGGATTTCTGGGATTAGTGAAGGTAGTGTGAGTGGATATTTCATTTTCATTTTATCCTCTTCTCATGTCGGCAGTCATCTGTTTCTCCTCAACCAGAAATGGTGATGGATGTCCTGCGGAGGTCTGACATTGAAATAAATAAGGTCTGTTATGGTGAGCTCTCGACGTTGGCAGCATCATATTTCTTTTGATCCACACAAAAAGATTTATCACCCGTCAGTGGTGGCTCAAACACCCAAGCCGATGTCATCTGGGTAGCTATGCTTTCCCAGCCATCCCAAGACTGGAGTACGCGGTCAATGCCTACATATGGTCACAAAAATGTCCATTTCAAAGAAAAAGGAGACGGTCTTGAATCTGTCCGTCTCTTCTGTCACAAGGGAAGGCCAATATCCGTTTCAAAACCCACTTTAAATACTGAGACTGAGTCCGAGGTCACTGAATCCGAGTCTTCCCCTTTTCCGTTCCCGCCCATCAGACTTGGCCCATCTACTTCACTCTCCGAAATCGCCGATTGTTCACCCATCCCCGCTTCTAGTCCGTCTCCCGACGCAAATGTGCACCTCGAATCCGTTACTCTTCTTCCATGTCGGCCACAAGTTCTTCCATCTACTTCACTCTCCGAAATCGCCGATTGTTCACCGATCCCCGCTTCTAGTCCGTCTCCCTACGCAAATGTGCACCTCGAATCCGTTACTCTTCTTCCATGTCTGCCACAAGTTCTTCAAGGTACTATCCTTGTTCGAAATATCGTATATGAAAAGGACGTGGGCGTGCGGTTCACTTTCGATGGCTGGACGACCGTGTCAGAGGTGCTTGCAGCGTACACTGGCCCAATCGCCGCGATGGAGACGCTGGCTGGCAGCAACCAAGGAAAGACGGTGGAAGAAGACCTCGTCGGACCATCAGAGGCTTCGGGGTGGGACCGTTTCAACTTTGCCATCAGACTCGGGGATTATGATCCGTCTATCTGGCGGCGCACTCTCTTCCTTGCCATACGCTACTCTGCACCAGGTGTCGGCGAATTTTGGGATAACAATTCCGGCAAGAATTATCGAATTACTTTTCGGACATGTGGCAGTCCGGCGCAACCAGAAGTCCGACGCACTGGCACTCCTTCGCTAACCCCTCTTCCCATCAGTGCCAGCCCGGCGCAACCAGAAGTCCGACGCACTCCTTCACTAACCCCTCTTCCCATTAGTGCCAGCCCGGCGCAACCAGAAGTCCGACGCACTCCTTCACTAACCCCTCTTCCCATTAGTGCCAGCCCGGCTTCACCTCTCCTTCCCGTACCTCTGCTCATGAAGAGCCCCGTCCGATATTTGTCTTCCCACAGCGAGCCTCAAACAGTTTAGTGTTACCACGACTCGGCTAACCGCGAGTCGACTTACTTAAGCCGCGGCTTATCCCAGAGACGGCTTAACCGTTTTTTATTTTTATTTTTAAATTCTATTGTGTGCATATTGCACTTCTGGATGGAGCTATGTACATCTAACAAACCCAAGACATGACCTGCTTAAAACCCTTCTCAACCTTTATCGGCACCCTTTTCACCCTCCCACCCTCCCAAGATTCAGCGTCACCCTCACCCTTGCATCATTCCACCAGGTCCTAAAACCCCTCCCTCGCCTGACGCTCATCATGAAAACGTTCCAGACCCTCCCCCCCCTCTCACACCGCGCAAGATTGCGCTCTCCTCAGCTCATCAATGACCGATGCAGCGGTGTCCACCTGCCCACGTCCGGGGTGAGCGCGTCCGCACCGTGGTCGAGCAGCAGTCGAACGACGTCTATATGGTCGCCTTCCGACGCGCGATGGAGCGGCATCCACCCGTCCTCGTCTTGGGCGCCTGCCTTCGCGCGGTGCTCAAGGAGCACCCGAGCGACGTCTAGGTGTTCACCTTGCGATGCCACATGTAACGGAGTCGACTGGAACCCATCCTCGGCCCACACCTCGGCCCCATAGTTTGAGAGGACCCAAACCCGCCTTGCGATGCCCAGTGTAATGGAGTCGAGGTGTCTACGTCCTTGGCCTTAGCATCCGCCCCTGCAATGAGAAGGACTTCGGGTACGACTAGGTGACCGCCTTGCGACGACGCATGCAGCGGAGTCGACTTATCTATGTCCTGGACACCCGCATTTGCGTCGTGCTCGATAAGGACCCGAACAGCGTTTGATGTCCGCGTTCCGAAGCCCGATGCAGGGGAGTTGACTTGCGCTTATCCTGGGCGCTCGCATCTGCGCCGTACTGGAGGAGCACCCGAACGACCTCCAGGTGTCCGCTTCGAGACGCACTGGATAGCGGCGTTTCGTTGCTGGAGAAGCCCAGCGCGTCCACAACTTGTCCGTGCTGGTCAACCAAGTACCTGACGATATCGTGCAGGCCAGAGACCGCAGCATAATGCAGGGGCGTTCCTCGGGGCGTTGAAGGTCTCTCAGATCGATCGGGTCGACGCCATATCGTGGTTTTTAGATCGTATACCCAAATCCAGACGGCCAGGTGTCGTGTACTGGGATCAAAAAGAAGTTTTATACTGTTTTGAACGTTATCTCGTCGCATACAATGCTGAACGCGGGATGACCGACTGGCGCCACTACCGCATCACGGTCAAGCCGTACAGTGACTTGGGCCTAAGACATCCAACAAGATGACTCGAAGCAGACTATTAGGTCACCTATGGGATGGATCGATGATACAAAATAGTACAGTAATGTATGTTGCGTACTATTCACGGTATCCTGGACTTGCCGCTGTGGCCCCATTGAGTTGCATTGGACGCTTCAAGGATCAAGACAGCGCTTGGTGAGAATGGTGACGAGAGTGACTCGGGGGGCCATGTATGGCAATGCAGTAGCATAGAGGCTTCACCCTTTGGGTCTTTGTTGTAGGTGACGGATCTCGCAATGGTGTGTCGACGAAAATGGGGGTTAATGGACAAAGCGACGAGGACTGCCAGTGCGACGAAGCTCCCTGAGATTACCCATGCATGGCTCTCTCAGGCTCCCTGCGATCGGGTGTAAGTACTGCTCCATCCCCGACTAGAATAAATACGAAAAAGAGGTAAAGAGTTTGAAGACGGCGTGATACAGTGCTGTCCAACAGTTTGTATGACCCTTTTTTGATGAGAATCATAACGACCAATCTGAACTCAACGTCTGAAGCTATCATTTCTATTCACTATTGAAGAGTATGGAATGTACCAGATCCAGGGCTGGCATTGCATCAACACAATCATGCAGGGATAGAAAGCTTGTTGACAAGGCAATTCTGTGCCACTATCTTTTCCTTCCAGTCACGTTCGACTTCACCCAGATCCCATGTCGACGAAACATATCGACCACTCAGGTTGTCGGCTTTGCCTGTCGTCAAGTACAATACTGTCGCCGCGGACAACCCAACGGTGGAGAAGATGGGAAAATTGCCTTCACCCCCACCAAATTCATCATACAAGGCAGTCTTGATAGTGCCAGGGTGAACGGAGAAGACCTTCAAGCCAGGATACTCTGCGAAGCGATGACGAATTGACATCGAGTACTACTGCTGGGTGATCGTGATGCAAAAATATGGCTTACCGATGGCAATAAACTCCACAAAGCGGTTGATAGCATGCTTGGATATTCAATACTCGCTCATATTTGGGATTCGGACTTGTGCCGCGCTCGAGGTAATGATGACCACTTGGCCTTTTGTTTTCAGTAATTCAGGAACAGAGGAGCTAGGCGATAGGAGGTGAGGGTGGTGCACGACAGCTAACGTATGAGACGCCCTCACTGGATGAAGTTAAATGGGCCACGAATATTGACCTCGAGAACATCCCACCATCCCTTCGCAAAAGCTAAGAACGGGACAAATCAGCTTGAATGTCCCTAGTACTATTAGTAGGGACAACGCACGTTGATCCATTTGGCGAAGAGAACCTGCATTTGCAACGAGGATGTCCAGGTGGCCAAAATGCCTTACGGTGGTGGCGACCGCTTCTTCTGCCTTTGCCACGATCTGCACCTCAGCGGGGAAGACAAGGACCTGTGCAGAGGGGCACTCGCGGAGGATCGCATCTCGTGTCGCGTCGAGACCTGCTTTGCTGCGAGCCACCAGTGTGAGGTTGGCACCAGCGCGGGTGTATTGCATCGCAATCTCTTCACCGATGCCGCGAGATGCACCGGTGATCAGTACGACCTTGCCTGAGAACGTCTGTGCATCGTAATGGGCCTTGGGGTCGGTGGGTGTCAGCATGGAGAAACGAGGATGCGTAGCACAGAAACGTGTTGGACTTACTCGTGACGACGGGTAACTTTAAGATCTTCATCTGAGCCGATGAGCGACATTGTGGTAGCCTTGTATAATCTCTGTAGGGATTCAAACTGGACTTTTGGGACGTAAAGGTAAACGGTTTATATAGTGTCCCAAGGTTCAAGTTTGATACTACTATCGCGGATGACTACATGTCACGGTGTTGGTTCCCCGCACCCGACTCATCTAATGAGTAAGACATCCAACAAGGTGAGCCGGAACAGACTAGTGGGTCAACTTGTATGGGGTGGATCGATGATGCAAAATAGTATAGACGTTCACTCAAGAAGAACATGCGCTATGTTGGTCCCCGCACGTTATCGACTGAGTAAGACATAAGACGAGTCGGAGCAGACTAGTGGGTCAACTATGGGGTGGATCGATGATAGGTGGGTCGATGATGAAATGCAAAATAGTAAGCCTGAGGTCGCATCCATTTACAGTTAATATCACATGACCACGCGTGACTAAGCGTGATAGTTGGTGAAAAACCGAGAAAAGAAATAAATGTGATTTTTATGATCAAGGAAAGATGAAGATTTCAACTTGAAACCCGAGAAAACCGTTTTCAAGTTCTTGCTTTGTGTGGGATGGATGTGTCCTAATTCCACATTTCGGACTTTGAACGCTGGTCCCGCTCAAGAGGACGCTCACCTAAGAAGAACATGCGCTATGTTGGTTTCCCGCACCAGAGTCATCTACTGAGTAAGACATCCAACAAGATGAGCCGGACCAGACCAGTGGATTACCTAGTATGGGGTGGATCGATGATGCAAAATAGTACAGTAGAACTTCCACCGTGACTCAACGAGAATAAGTCGCAGATCGCAGAGGTCGGAGCCGGACCGAAGGCTCCGAGTGTGCACGAACTGTACTATTTGCATTACGTCATCGATCCACCTATCATCGATCCACCCCATAGGCTAGTTGACCCACTAGTCTGCTCCGACTCACCTTGTTGGATGCTTTACTCAGTAGATGAGTCAGGGGCGGGAAAACAACACATGTGGTCATCCGCGATAGTAGTGTCAAACTGGAGCTTAGCCAGTTCGAAATGGTTCCGGGACACTATATAAGCTGCAACCGTTTACCTCCCAAAAGTCCAGTTTGAATCCCTACAGAGATTATATCTCGACACGTTCTACCACAATGTCGCTCATCGGCTCAGATGAAGATCTTAAAGTTACGCATCGTCACGAGTAAGTCCAACACGTTCCTGTGCCATGCGTCCTTGTTTCTCCATGCTGAGACCTACCAAAGTATCTATCCCACTATCGACCCCAAGGCTCAATACGATGCACAGACGTTCTCAGGCAAGGTCGTGCTGATCACTGGTGCATCTCGCGGCATCGGTGAAGAGATTGCGATGCAATACGCCCGCGCTGGTGCCAACCTCACACTGGTGGCTCGCAGCAAAGCAGGTCTCGACGCGACACGAGATGCGGTCCTCCGCGAGTGCCCCTCCGCACAGGTCCTCGTCTTCCCCGCTGAGGTGCAGATCGTGGCAAAGGCAGAAGAAGCGGTCGCCACTACCATAAGGCATTTTGGTCGCCTAGACATCCTCGTTGCAAATGCAGGTTCTCTCCGCCAAATGGATCAACGTGCGTTGTCCCTACAAGTAGTACTAGGGCCATCCAAGCTGATTTGTGCCGTTCTTAGCTTTTGCATCTAAGGATGCGAAGGGATGGTGGGATGTTCTCGAGGTCAATATTCGTGGCCCATTTAACTTCATCCAGTGAGGGCGTCTCCTACGTTGGCTGTCGTGCTCCACCCTCACCTTCTATCGCCTACTAGCTCCTCTGTTCCTGAATTACTGAAAACAAAAGGCCAAGTGGTCATCATCACCTCGAGCGCGGCACAAGTCCGAATCCCAAATATGAGCGAGTATTGCATATCTAAGCATGCTATCAACCGCTTTGTGGAGTTTATTGCCATCGGTAAGCCATATTTTTGCATCACGATCACCCATCAGCAGTACTCAATGTCAATTTGTTATCGCTTCGCAGAGTATCCTGACCTGAAGATCTTCTCCGTTCACCCTGGCACTATCAAGACTGCTTTGTATGATGAATTTGGTGGAGGCGAAGGCAATTTTCCCATCTCCTCCACTGTTGGGTTATCCGCGGCGACAGTGTTGTACTCGACGACGGGCAAGGCGGACTACCTGAGTGGTCGATATGTTTCCTCGACATGGGATCTGGGTGAAGTCGAACGTGACTGGAAGGAAAAGATAGTGGCACAGAATTGCCTTGTCAACAAGCTTTCCATCCCTGCATGATGGTCACTATGAATGCAACAGCTACTGAATCTCAGTAGGCAAAACACCTGAAATCCAGGGTTTTATCACTTGAAACTAAGGTGTTTCCACACCATTCAGTACTTTGATCATGTTCTACTCCAACTTTTTTACATACTAACTACTGAAATTAAGGTGTTTCCACACCGTTCAGTATGTGAAACTACTGAATTTCAGTAGCTCTTGAGTTTATAGTGGGTGTTAACACAATACCAGCCTAGTCTAGTACATTCCATACTCTTCAATAGTGAATAAAATGGATAGCTTCAGACCTTCGAGTCCAGATTGGTCGTTATGTTTCTTATTAAAAAGGGGTTATACAAACTGTTGGACAGCACTGTATCACGCCCTCTACAATTTCTTTACCTCTTTTTCGTATTTTTGTAAACGACCGTCGTCACAAAGTTCATGCAGCGACGAGCGTGATTGAGAGGAGCCGCTGTCAAAGTTATTCTACAGTAGTCGAAGACGGAGCAGTACTCACACCTCATCGCAGGGAGCCTGAGGGAGCCTCCATGTATGGGTAAACTCAGGGAGCTTCGTCGCAGTCCTCGTCGCTTTGCCCATTAACCCCCATTTTCGTCGACGCGCCATCGCGGGATCCGTCACCTACAACGAAGACCCCAAGGGTAAAGCCTCTATGCCTACCGCATTGCCATACATGGCCCTCACCCTCGTCACCAAGTGCTGTCTTGATCCTTGAAGCGTCCAATACAACTCAACGGGGCCACGGCAGCAAGTCCAGGATACCGTGAGTAGTACACCTAAGCAGTCAGTTCATGATGGGGGAAAACACTAGCTAGTGACCAACCGCAGGAGAATATGTATGAACCATAGTAAAATAAAACTGCCGGCTTCGTGACGGAATATAGTGTAGCTACTGTCATTACGCGTCCGAGTCTGTAAGTTACCTATCAAGTCGTAGGTGGACCGGGAGCCGTCAGTCCGGCCCCCGCCTGGGATTCAACTACTGTAGTATTGCTGGAGAGTTGAGCTAACTCGAAGTTACCCGAGTTGAGTTAGCAGAGTTACGAACTCAGCTCAGCTCTGGTGGGAAGAGTTGCAACGGAGTCAACCGTGACTCCGGTTATTACCGCATTTGGTTTGGAGCCACACTAACAGGGTGTCGGTGATGTCATGCTTCTTTCGTTGGTGGCATCCTCTGTCCGCTGTTGGAAGACAATACGGCACCCAATCAAACCTTGAAACCTGATTGGTGGATGTTCCTGGGCCGCACCTGCCAACTCCCAGAGTTGACTCAGGCGCAACTACCGGCGCACGGAGTTGGCCAGAGTTCAACTCAGCTCAGCTCAACTCAACTTTCTGGCAACACTAGTTCCAACACATCACTGCACTATATTGCATCACTCATCTCACAGTTGACCCACTGCCACCCCGACCTGTCTTGTTGATAGTCTCACTCAGTTGATGACTCGGGTGCAGGAAAGTGACATACGTAGTCATCCGTCATCCGTGATGTCAAACGCCTGTTTGGTGGTTGTCATCGTTGGTGTCCTCCTGGAGCGCAGTCAGTTCGAAATGGTTCTGGGCCACTATAGATATAAACTGCCTACCCCCAAAAGCCTAGTTTGAATCCCTACAGAGATTGTACCTCGACAAGGCTACCACAATGTCGTTCATCGGCTTGGATGAAGATCTTAAAGTTACCCATCATCACGAGTAAGTCCAACACGTTCCTGTGCCACGTGCCCTCGTTTCTCAGCTGAGGCCCATCGAAGTATCTATCCCACCATCGATCCCAAGGCCCATTACGATGCACAGACGTTCTCAGGCAAGGTCGTGCTGATCACTGGTGCATCTCGCGGCCTTGGTGAAGAGGTTGCGCTCCAATATGCTCGCGCTGGTGCCAACCTCACACTGGTGGCACGCAGCCAAGCAGGCCTCGAGGCAACACGAGACGTGATCCTCCGCGAGTGCCCCTCTGCACAGGTCCTTGTCTTCCCTGCTGAGGTGAAGGACGTGGCGAAGGCAGAAGAAGCGGTCGCCACCACTGTAAGACACTTTGGCCGCCTAGACATCCTCTTGCAAACGCAGGATCTTTCCGTCCTATAGATCACCGTGCGTTGTCCATACAAGTTGTACTATGGTCATTCAATGACTGAGTTGTCCCGTTCTTAGCTTTCGCATCTAAGGATGCGAGGGGATGGTGGGATGTTCTCGAGGTCAACATTCGTGGCCCATTTAACTTCATTCAGTGAGGAAGTATTACATGCTGGCTATTGTGCCCCACCCTCACCTTTTATCGCCTAGCTCTTCTATCCCCGAATTGCTGAAAACCAAAGGCCGAGTAGTCGTCACTACCTCGGGAGCAGCCCAACTCCGAATTCCAAACGCGAGCGAGTACTGCACATCGAAGCATGCTATCAATCGCTTTGTGGAGTTTATTGCTATCGGTAGTCCTAATTTTTAGCGTCTCCGTCTACCATTAGTGCTCAATGTCGGCCCCTCGTCGCTTTGTAGAGTATCCCGACATCAAGGCCTTCTCCGTTCATCCTGGCACCATCAAGACTGCCATGTATGATAAATTGGGTGAGGCCGAGGGCAAATTTCCAGTCTCCTCCACTGTTGGGCTATACGCCGCGACGGTAATGTACTTGACGGCAGGCAAGGCCGACTACCTGAGCGGTCGATATGTTGCCTCGGCGTGGGACCTCAGTGAAGTCGAACGTGACTGGAAGGAAAAGATAGTGGGACAGAATTGCCTTGTTAACAAACTTTCCGTCCCTGTATGATTGCGTTGGCGGAATGCAAGCCCAGGACTTGATACGTCCCATGCTCTTCAATGATGAATGAAAATGACAGCCTAAGACGTCCAGATTGCTCGCTGGCCTAGTTATGGTCCTTATTAGAAAAGGATTGTACGAACACTGTTACCGAAAAACTCAATCGCAGTTTACAAATTTGACTTACAGTGCTACAGCAGTACTTCCGACATCTAAACTGCTACCGAACAGCACCGCATCTCACCCTCAGCGTCCTAACCATTTTTTGTAATTTTGTGGGCATCCGGTGATGTGATACGGGTTCCGTGTTTGGGGCCGCTGTCAAACTTACTCTAAGCACATCACTTCAAGTTGCGCCCCATCTCAGGGAGCATGAGGGAGCCTCATCGCAGTCCTCGTTGCTTTGACCATGACTCCCGTCTTTGTTGACAACTGGTGGAGAGCGCAAAGCCGTCTCTTCATCGTGAGTGGTTGGCGGCGTGTGGCGTGGATTCTGTGCAGTGGCGCCGCTTCCAGGATATGATCCAATCACATCTCTAGCACGTACCCGATCCTAGCTCGCGACGTGCCATCTAAATAGTTCGGTACTAAATCGCCTGTCCACTATAGTCTCGTGTGACACGACGTTGCTTGGAATCCAGAAGCTCTCCATTGCCTTAGTGAGCCCCTCATTGAAAAAAAAATAATCTAAATCATGTTCCGTTGAGTCTCGCGACAAACTCACACGAGGTACCTACATATACGCTGAAAGACTGTGTTAACAGTAGAGACGGCACAAGGACAAGGAGGCTTAGGGCGGAGGAATCACTGTTACTGTTACCGTGGCGGTTACGGAGCGCAGGAGGGCCAAATCTGTCAAAGAATATCCTGGCGACGGCCTCAACGTCTGCTCCAACGTCACAGCGCTTTTTGCGCGACGTTTCACTTTATGCCACAGGATTAGAGGCGGTATCGAATGTATCATTGTAAGGTGGGAATGCGTGTTACGGAGAGGAGAGCAGGAGCAGGAGCAGGAGGGCAAATCCGTCAAACCAAATCCGGGAGCGGTGGGCCGCTCAACCTCAACTTGTCACGTGGGCTCAGACGGTCCCGCAATCCACATTCTCTGTTTGTCAGCATGATGACCTCCACACATACACGACCCCAGTCGACCCACAGTTGACCCACTTCCGAGTCATCGGGTACTGTAGTGCTCGCTGCGGTGCCATGCGTTCAATAAGGCAATGATGAGGCAAGGGGGCCCCGAGATTAACTTGGAAGCGACCCACCGCCACAATCAGCTGTTGGCGTCCCACTGCCTTGGTACCGTGTCATATTGTACCCGTGGCCATACTGTACTATACAGTACTATCTAGGAAGCCTGGGCCGAACCTCCATCCGCGGGCCTTTTTTAGATATCCAACACTACTGCGTCCGAACTGACGCTCCCACACCACCCCGACCATCCGCTCTCTTCTCTTACCGAAAACTGACAAGGGTCGGATCTTCGTCAGAGTCGTCTCGATAAGGACCTGTGCAACCGGGGGTCTTCTATTCTCGAGGGAGAACTGGCTTTTGCTCCGCACACACACCCTCCCTCCAGTAATTCGTCATGCCGTCATTCGTGCCAGACCGAGTCGTCTTGTGGAGAATGACGCTCGGCATTACAGCCCATGCGGTGCCCATCTCCACTGTACCTACCGTATGGCCGTGATCTATAATATCCTTGTCCCTCGGTAGCGTGCAAAGGTACGGGCCACTAGAAGCAGATCAAGTGAGCAGCCATCTCAATACCCTCTCCTCGGGGTACTCCCCACTCGGACAGTATCCCACCATTTAAAAACGGGTTTCCTTCTTTCTGCCGACGGTACTGTCAAGGGAAAGTCTTCGGCGAGCCCAGCTGAAGACGAAGGGCAACGAAATTAAAAAAACCTCGCAAAGTTACAGTACTACCCGCGGGGCGCCGCTTATCACAGGACCTCGTGTTGTATACATTGCAGCGAGGATCGGTCGGCGGTCAGGGACCGTGATTTGGAGAGAAGGGCGAAAAAATGCGGCATCGGCATCGCTCGAGATTAACGCGGGATTAGATAGAAGCCTGAGGTTGTTGAACCCACAGCCCCATGTGCTCCTGTGCACACTGCGGCGATGCTGTGACCGCGCATATGGTAATTTCAATTGTCAATTGTATACGGCGCGGCGTTACTTTATATACAGTAACTTGAAACACGTCCTTGTAAACCCATTGCAGCGCTGCGAGCGCTTTTTCTTCGGACAGTGACTGTTTCCACCTTCCCCCAGTCGACTTCGGACTTTTACGCGCAGCGTATCATCCTACATGACGCGAC
>Ga0307512_10001121_pt1 | contig 38918 bp, 55 predicted proteins | sample 14_EM_MG_FD_200267 | JGI IMG/M metagenome (GOLD analysis project Ga0307512, IMG submission 200267) | Populus trichocarpa ectomycorrhiza microbial communities from riparian zone in the Pacific Northwest, United States - 14_EM | ecosystem: Host-associated > Plants > Roots > Unclassified | place...
GTATCCTTTATCAACCGGAGTGAGTATCCGTATGTCGCGACTCCCGGCCGTTCTGACGATGCGGGTAGTCGGAATTGCCAAGGCTAACGAACTTTTGATATTTGGCAAGAGGAAGACAGCACAAGAGCTTCTTGGATGCGGGTTTTACAAGTGAGAAACAGACCCTTGTCCCTCTTGTCGGTTTCTGATTGTTCACACATAGCGAGATCTTTCCAGAGAGTTCCGTTGAAGAGTTTCACAAGAGCGTCAAACAACGGGTTGCTGCCGAACTTGACGGCCTAGTGACCGAAGCCGTTCTCAAAACTAAACAACTGCTTCAGCTCGGGCTGAAAGAGAAAAACGACATGGACTCTATATTACTCAGAGAGGGCTACGCGCAAGCTGAAAGGTTTGCCACTGGAGTTCCTGCTGAACGATTCAGGAGGATCGCCCGGAAGGAGATTCGTCATAAATTGTAGTTGATAGTCGGAGGGTACTGACTCTTGATTTGATGCTGAATGGCATTGTGCCTGGGACATCTCCCGAGGCTCCAGTCTGTAGGGACAGTCGATGTCTCTGACGTTTGCATGAGGAGCAGAGGGCTTAGGACAATTATTAATCAAGAACAACACTCCATGCTCGTCTGTCTTCTATAGCGGGGGATGCCTTGCAGCTGCTGATCAGGTTGTGTAGCCGCCATCACATCTTGACACGTCCCCATGTCATCTCAACAGCGGAATCTCTTTGGAGGTGCGATAACCTTCACCATCCCTCCCCAATATAAGGACGCGTCGTGAGTAAGATAATGATTGGAATGCACTTCGTGAACCCAGCTTAGAGCCGGGCAGGCAGATCCGTCAAGTCCCTGACAACCAGGAGGTGTTCCTGTATCCCAATTCCTCGATAAGCATTATCGTTGAAGTTCTTGAACGAGTCGCAGAAAGCGACGATAAAGAAGCAGCAAAGTTCGGTGGTCTTTTTATCTCACTGGAAAATAACCGACAACGACTTCCTAGGTTTCATTTCTCCTCTTTGGCTGATGATAACTCGGCTGCATCTAGTTCTATAGAAAGGGTCGCCAGGATACCGAAAGACAAGGGAGACGACACCCCTTCGCCAATAGTCCTCCAGGGTACCCAACTCGTTCGCAAGTTCAATTCTGCGGTACTGGACACAATCCACATTCTTTTGGCAGTCTTTCGGATCGAGAGCAAGAATGTCGATTTGGTATTGTCCATGAACATTCCGCTTGAAACTGTGGAGGGTAAAGTAGATGATGCAAAATACCAACAGGCACGACTTGACTTCGATACCGCTGTAAAATCACTCCGCATCCTCGACTTCGGACTTTTTGTATGATGGAAGGGGAAATTTATTTGTACAATGATTAGCATCTGGTACACGGTTGTATGAATACACCAAAACAAGAAAAGATATACAAGTCGCGGCCCAAAGCTTTCAAGCTTTTACCAAGGGGGCTCCTCGGCCGCTTCTCCCTGAGGGTCCTCAATGATCTTCTCTCTAACGGGCGAGGATCCAGCAGCGGCAGCAGCTTTTGCTTCCTTCTTCCGTTTCATAGACTCCTTCAACTGGGCCCACCTCTCTCTGAAACGCGCGATCATTTGTTTCTAGGTAGGGATAAGAACATGCTCGCGAATTTACCAGGTCGAGGAACACACCTGAGATTCATTCTCTGCCTTGAGCACCTTGACATCTTCCTCCAGCTCTTTGATCCTCTTGCTCAGCTGACCTTCGCGCTCCTTACTTGCGCTTGGTGTGATCGACAGGGACCCCAAATCTGGAGGAGCCAGTTGCCGTGGTGTTTGTTGTCCCACAACAGAGGCTGTCATGACGCGTTGTGCCTGCAGGTATCATGAGAATCGATTTTCTTCGAGATTATACACCAATCGGACGCACCTCTCTTCGAGCATGAAGGATATTATCCCTGAGGGCGTTATCCTTGTCTTGTCGCAACTTGAGAATGACCTTCATCTCGCTCAATTGATTCTGCAACGTAGAGATTTCTGCTTTCAAGGCTGCGTTCTCCTTCCTGAGTTTGTTTTTCTCGTCCCCAGATGGGATAACAAAGAATGATTCCGCCAGGTCGCTATCTGAAAACCCCATGTCAGACGATGCAGACACCACACATATGGGCGACAAACCATCGTCGGCGAGAACCTCATCGAGATCGTCCTGCATGCTGTTCGACGCAGCTTGGGCTCTCTGGGTCCCAGTCGCGATTTGATACGAGGTATCGACCAGACGTTTAGAGAAACCAGATAAGCGACTTGCGATCCCTCTGTCCGCCTCAGGCTCCACACCTGAGCCGGTTTCCTTTCTGGGAGTAGGGGGATACCGAATGGGAGCGGACGCGAAAGCAACCGGCTGAGAAATATTTTCCAAAAGATCCGTCGTCACTTTCCAGAACTGGTTGAAGAGAAGATCTCCTGGTTCCGACTTGGGCAAGATTAGTGGGGCATAGGCCGGTAGGAGGACATCGGACTCACTCGCTGACCGAGAAGCATGAATGATTCATCCCCAGCGTTCTGGGAGTCTATCATCCTATTGTCTATTTGCGGGGGAGGCGAAGATGAAGCCCCAGAAGCGGGGGGCGGGGCTGGAGTGTGCCTGTAGGGAACATTCTGTGGGAGGGACGGGTCCTTGTTTTCTTCACGTAACTTGGCGATCTTGTGCTGTATATCTTTTGCCGATTTTGCATGTTCGTTATACAACATTCGTAGCGTTCCTTTTGTCTCCACGTCAAGAAAATGTTAGGAAGTGGCGACGGCTAAGACGATTGGACTGACCGGACCTTTTCGTCCGTTGAGACTAACACACATTCCTGGAAAGCCTGTGCTGCCTTCTCGTACTCTTCCGCAGCTGGGATGAGCAGACCTTGGGCTAGATATTCGTCCGCATTTGCACCATGTTGATGGGCCTGAGGGAGATCACACATCAACATCAACACAAACTGGAGGGAGAGTTGACGGAACACAGTGACCTTGTTCAACGGGGACTCTTGGGCACTCATGGAAGTGGAGGATAAGGAGTGGCAGGCAACGTGTTATACGGCTGGTGGCGCTGGGTGGTTAGGATCGTGGCTGGAAGATCACAAGACAGTCGATGAACATGCCGTGCGTACACGTCGTTCACCTGAACATGTCGCTGGGGGATAGTTGGATTATGCACTCACCTTTGTTGTAATCGCAAACGAGCGCACCGTCCTCTATAGATCGCAATCGAAGTTGATCACGCTGACCTCCGTCACTCCCCCATCTCAAAAAATGTCTGGCCTCTTCCAACGCGATCCACGAGCAGGGGCTTTTCTGGGTGGTGACAGAGTGTCTGGGCAGGATATAAGGGACCAAAATGGTATACTTTCTCACTCAATTTTTCGGTGAAATAGCTCACATCCACCTCAGTCATCGCCGCGCAATCAATCGCAAACATCGTTAAGAGCTCCCTAGGTCCGCTCGGTCTCGACAAAATGCTCGTAGACAACATTGGGGTACTGTCGTATTACCCGATTATGCATTTCAGCCAACTGATCTCCACCGACAATGTAGGAGGTCACGATATCCAATGACGGCGCTACTATTTTGTCTCTGCTATCTGTTGAACATCCCGCTGGAAGAATCTTTGTCGACCTTGCCCAGAAACAAGACAAGGAGGTCGGAGACGGAACCACTTCCGTTGTCATCGTCGCTGCCGAACTCCTTCGCCGTGCCAATGAACTTGTCAAGGCTAAAATTCATCCCACAACGATTATAACCGGCTATCGTCTTGCCTGCAGAGAAGCATGCCGTTTCATGCAAGAGCAGCTAAGCATTAGGGTGGATGTTCTCGGACGGGAGGCGTTGATTAATGCTGCAAAGACCAGTATGTCAAGCAAGATCATCGGCAGGTGAGTACATTCGCTTTGCCATTTTCGTGCTCCCTCCTCAATATTTCCATACAGCGATGACGATTTGTTTGCACCTATGGCTGTAGATGCCATGATTGCTGTAAAATCCGTAAACAATCGCGGGGAGACTAAATACCCTGTTAAGGCGGTGAATGTCTTGAAAGCTCACGGAAAAAGTGCACGCGAGTCCCTCTTTGTCAAGGGTTACGCTTTGAACTGCACGGTAGCTAGCCAGGGTGAGTTATACATACTTCTCCGCCCATCCAATCTCACGATCGTAAATGACAGCCATGAAAACTCGCATCACAAACGCCAAGATTGCTTGCTTGGACATTAATCTTCAAAAGGCTCGAATGCAGCTCGGTGTGCAGATTGTCGTCGATAATCCAGAAGAGTTGGAGGCAATTCGGAGACGGTTTGTAGATACCTTGAACTCGCAAACCCAATCACTGATCATTTTTGCTCCACAGTGAATCTGAAATAACTCTGGAGAGGATCAGAAAAATTTTGGCAGCCGGGGCCAATGTTGTTTTGACAACAAAAGGGATCGATGATCTCTGTCTCAAGGAGTTTGTCGAAGCGGGCGCGATGGCAGTCCGGAGATGCAGGAAGGAGGATCTACGCCGGATTGCGCGTGCGACCGGCGGCACACTTGTCTCAAGTCTGGCCAACCTGGAAGGGGAGGAGTCATTTGAATCCACCCTTTTGGGGACTGCAGAAGAAGTCGTCCAGGAAAGGATATCTGACGACGAGCTCATTTTGATCAAGGGAACAAAGGTTGTGAACTCGGCGTCAATTGTGTTGAGGGGGGCCAACGACTATATGCTGGATGAGATGGAACGTGGCCTGCATGACACTCTGTCTGTCATCAAACGGACTCTTGAGAGTGGGTCGGTCGTTCCGGGAGGAGGTGCGGTCGAGACGGCTCTGAGCATCTATCTGGAGAACTTTGCAACCAGCTTGGTGAGTGACGACCGAGTTTTCTGAATTGGCGTTGCTCAAGTAAATACCCAGGGTTCACGAGAGCAACTTGCGATTGCAGAGTTTGCCGGTGCACTTCTGGTGATTCCCAAAACGCTTGCTGTGAATGCAGCCAAAGACTCGACTGAGCTCGTTGCAAAACTTCGTTCTTGTCATAACGCCGCTCAAAAAGCGAATGCTGGAGATCCCAAGAAGGCTTACCTGCGTTATGGCCTCGACCTGTTGAACGGTCAAATAAGGGATAACGTAACGGCCGGTGTTTTAGAGCCTACGATGAGCAAGACGCGTAGTCTCAAGTCTGCGTTCGAAGCCGCCGTCTCGTTGCTTCGGATTGATGATGCCATTCAATGTGTGCCAGGTACGTCCGGCCATACGGATTGTTTAAATAAAAGACTCACTTTTTTGTCGCCCAGAATCCAAGCCGGAGGCAGATGAACATGGGCACTGAATGGCTTAGATATGGGTTTTTGTCGTATAGAACGTCGTGTAAATCGTCTTTCTCAAATGCCAGCTTTGCCATTCCGCGCCATGAGGGCCACAGACGCGTAAGCGCCCGAAAGTCAACATCATCCCCGACTTCCACTGGCACCGTAAACCAACGGCCACCAGTTTTCGTATACCCACCCACTGTGTTGCGCCGAGGGTGCTTACTGTCGCGCCACCCTATTTACGTTCAAGGCTGCCTCTGATTACTCGCAAAGATTCTACATGCCCGCACCGCAGGAAGGGGATGTATCGTCAATTCCACCCACCGTCTCACGACACCTGGCCACCTGTTATACCAACATAATCTGGATGTGTCTCGACTCTGATTTGGTTCAATCCGCCGTTTTCTTCGCCGAACGATACTATGCACTCGATCACAACAATCACGACGCCAGGCATATCTTCGTCACTGCTCTTCTTCATGCCGGACGGAAGAATAGTGCCCTTTCCCTACTCAAGGACTATCGGTGTACAAACTGTTGCGGTTGCCAGCATTTAAAGGCTCAGACATGTGGTCTCTTGGGTAGGCATAGGGAAGCAAGGGAGGCATTGGAAGCGAGCTTGAGTGATCCGGACTACGTACCAACTCGTAAGTCCTCCTTCAATTTTATCAGGCGTTTGAGCTACGAGGGCTCTGATTCCATCAGCTTCGATGTCGAAGCGTACTGCATCCATGTTTCCGAACGAAGCCGCGAGGAAATGCCTTTCAGGCAATCTGGCCCGAAGAGGGCATCTTTTCGAACAGGCTACCGCTAGCTATCACCAGGCGCTTGCTCTGTGTCCATTCTTGTGGGAAGCATTCGAAGGGCTGTGCGCGTTAGGTTAGATATCATTATTTGTTTCATCGAAAGGCTGTTGTGAACCTAATTTCTAGGCACGGTTCCCGATGACATCGACGAACTTTTTCCTCCTCGTAAACTTCCGGATGCTTCGAGTACCCTCGACTCAACCTTGAACACTGTGGGGCCAGTCGCCACCGGTACGGGTTTTTTTACACCGGAACCCGGTGCGGGGCCTCGTAAACCACAATTAGGGGGGGGGAAGGACAACAGAGTGCTGAGGATGGAACTACCTACAGGATCTGTGTACGTGCCGCTATTGACAGTATCTCCGTCAACCGCCTCAACCCCTGTAGGGTTTCAACTGATGCGTCGTTCCTGGAGCAAGATGACTCTATATTACAACAGAGGAAACCGACCAGGATACAACGTTTCACTAATACGATGGGCCAATCTGTAGGTACCCGACCTCTTTCCTCGGCCGATGAGGGACCAGTGACCAAGAGACAACGGTCGGTTGGCATCCCTCAACGAAGTGTCGATGTTCCCAAGCCATCTTCATCCCAGGTGCTGATAGATGAGCGATTGAAAAAGGCACGAACACGCCCGGCCTTAACTATTGCTAATATATTCTCATCTTCCGGTCGCCATGCTCAGTCTGTCGCGACCTCCTCCAGATTGAACACTAAAGCTCATCGCGAGCAGTCTCAGAATCCCGGCTTCACCACTAGACGAAGCTCAAGGCTGCTTGGTGGCGCAACTCATAAAAACCCCAAAGTGTGTTCATTTCGGCCGTTGTGAACTACTCGGTGGTAGTTATCTTACACAAACGCTTAAGGCTGGGTCGAAGGAGAAGAAGCGGCAGGCAGTCAGACAGATTTCACCATCATTGGACTCGGAGATGGACGACGAAGGTTCCGCCTTTGATGAAAGCAATCCAGCTCCCGTACCCCTATCCAGGACTCGATCTCCAGATGATACCTCCACGAGGCGACAGTCAGAAGATCCTCCGATGGAAATAGCGGAGTGTATTGTCTACAACACAATGCGGTCGTGTGCTCGAGCTTTTCGGGCTTTTGCGAGCTATGATTTACAGAAGTGTTTAGACGAGCTGGAGGGGTTAGATGCGGCACAGCAAAGAACCCCATGGGTGATGGCACTGGTTGGAAGGGCGGAATATGAGAAGGGGGACTACGCTGCAGTAAGATGATTTTGCACCCTCCATCCACCTCTTTCTGATGTATCAAAAGTCGAGACGGGCGTTTGAGTCACTGAGGGACCTGGATCCATACCGAATACTTGACATGGAAGTCTATTCCACGTTACTTTGGCACACGGAGAAACACATCGATCTGTCCTTTCTGGCGCAGGAACTCCTCTCAATCGAACCTCGGTCTCCACAGACGTGGATAGCGATTGGAAACTGCTTCTCTCTCCAGAAGGACAAGAAACAGGCCCTCACGTGTTTTGGGAGGGCGACACAATTGGACCCTGGTTGCGCGTATGCATATACTTTAGCTGGTCACGAGCTCGTCGACACACGGATCGATCAAGCAATAAACTATTTTCAATCAGGCATCCGAGCAGATCCGAGGCACTACAACGCTTGGTGTGTTGTCCAACTCACGGGGAGGAGGCTTACTTATACGATACATCCAGGTATGGGTTGGGTACATGCTATCTGAGGATGAACAAAGTACGGATGGCGGAGTACCACTATCGCAAGGCTGCCGAAATCCATCCAACAAACGCTATTCTGATAGGATGTATCGGTCTGGTAAGCTTGTTTTTGTTGTTTTTGTTTCCCGCTATTTTTCACGCTGCACAAGACGAAGGAGCGCGTTGGGGATAACGAGACTGCCATCCAACTCTACGGGAAGGCGATCGAATATTGTCCGGAAAATGCCCTTGTCCGCTATCGGAGGGGAAAACTACTTATCGGAATGAAACGATACAAGGTGGGATGTTTTTGTTTCTGAGCACGTTCAGACGCTCATCCACGCTCAGCTTGCAGTCCAAGATTTGGAGTTCTTGAGAGATCTCTCTCCAGATGAATCCAATGTAGTTTTCCAGTTGGCAAGGGCGTATCGGCTGCTTGGGGACAAGGTCAAGTCTGCGCAGCTGTTGGCTGTCGCTCGTGACGTATCTCCAAAGAGCGTTAAAAAGATTGAACGTTTGCTCGAGCTGAGTAAGGACGAGGACGCAGAGGCAATGGATGAGGACTGATCCTTGGTTTTTCGCACGGAACCAATAAACTACATATACATACCTTAGCATAGACCTGATAGGTAGAAAACCCGGATCGGACGCCTTGCAGCCGACTACCCGCACTTACCAGAGCGGTCTCGATCATAAGCTGCGATTTTGCAAGTACCATCAGGATGCCCCCGATCGTAGATGGATCGGGAGTTGGGTTCCCTCATCCCAAGCCGAATCTCTCGTTTTGGCTCCAGGGTGCACGGAATGACCCATTGATTGGACACAGGACCACGCAGACAATCCCGAGCGACGCTGATGTGGTCATCATCGGTGCTGGAATGTCCGGAGCCGCAACCGCTTATCATCTCTTCAAAGAACATGACCCTGTCGAGGGTGCCATACAGAAGGTGATCATAATAGAGGCCCGGGAGGCTTGCTACGGTGCGACTGGTAGGAATGGTGGTCACTGTAAACCAGATTTTTATAGAGGTGCGCGTTGTGATTTCACTACGCCCGATTACCTCGGTAGATCCTATTGGAAAGGTTATCCCAAATACAAGAAAACATTTGGCAAAGACCAAGCCATGAAAATCCTTCAGAACGAGAAAGTATGTGGTCTTCTATCACTCATTGGTTCTGATAGCGAAAGGGACTCCTTACGGTTGAAGGAAACGTTTGTTCTCTTAACTCGAGTTATCGAGGAAGAAAAGATCGACTGTGACCTCTGGAGAGGACATTCATTCGGTTCGCAGGATGTTGAGTGCAGGATCTAGTTCTCGCCACTTACATTGCTCTTGGCTTTCAGATGTTGCGCTGAATCAATCATGCGCTGATGACTCTCATGCAGCACTTCAGGAATTCGCTGCAGACGGGGGTGAAGTCGATGGTATAGTCGAATGGATATCTGACCCGCAAGAGGCGAAACGCTGGACCCGGTGCGTACACGCCCATGCCGCGGCGAGGTATCCGGCAGGCTCTATCTGGCCGTACAAGTTTGTCTCTTCCCTCCTCCGCCTCTGCATCGATAAGTTTTCCCTGAACCTTCAAACAAACACACCCGTGCTGTCCGTCTCTCCGACTGGCGATGGAAACTGGATGGTCGAAACGGAACGTGGTTCAGTCAAAGCAGCCAAAGTTGTATTTGCGACTAACGCATATACCTCGACCCTCCTGCCGGAGTTTACCAATAAAATCGTTCCCACCCGCGGTCAGTGTTCAGCAGTGGTCCCAACAAAAGCATACTCGGGCGAGAGGCTCCTGACGCACACGTATTCGCTACGGTGGAGGATGGTAGGCGAACGTTCTGCAACCTCGACGTGACTGATCTCCCCACAGCTGGATTCAGACTACTTGATCCAGCGACCATCAGATGGGGCAGTGATTGTTGGCGGCGGGGAATGGAATGCACCACTGGAAGATCAGCTAGGACAGACAGATGACAGTGTCACACACCCTGCTATCACTAAGCACCTGCGAGGGGTCTGTGGGAAGAACTTCGAGGGGTGGGGTGACGAAGCACAAGGGGAAGGCCTCATAAGCGACTGGACGGGGATCATGGGGGAGACCCCAGATTGTTAGTGTGTGACAGTAGAGGGTGATCCCAGCTGACCAGCCTTGAACAGCTATCCCGTATGTGGGCGGGTTAGAGGGGAAACCGGGCTGCTTTATCTGTGCAGGCCACAACGGACATGGTGAGTTTCTTCCATGCTGTTGGGTGATTATGTGAATGATAGATGATTGCTCGCGTACCTCGCAGGGATGTCTAGGATCATGACGTCTGCCCGGGGAATCGCAAAGCTTTTGAGAGGAGGGACGTGGGAGGACACGGGGCTGCCAGAATGCTTCCAGCCGACGTCAGAAAGGCTAATCAAGAATGGGTCGGGGGTTCGGGCGGACTGGACGGGGCTTTGAATTTAAAGCTTAAGCTTGAGCTTGAGTTTCATCAATAAAAGTTTGAACGATCACGTGAACCCGTCTCGTCATCTTGCCTACACCCGGCCAGTCTCTTGGGGGCAGTAGCGATTGGAATCGATCAGCGACTGTTGGCGATGTTTAAAAAGTAGGACAAAAAACGGATCCGTTATGATGATCTTACCCAGTACTCCAGGTTCCAACCCTCGACGGATATTTCGGGTCAAACTCCCGTCAAGTCCTCTGTTCAACGGTCGATCCGCACGAACATTCTTAATCAGTGGAAGATCAACAACGAAACGTTAGAGGCTTTGTGGCCCAAGAAGGAGTCCGTCGTCCATGTCAAGTGGTGAGTAGTTAATTGGGAATCGCAAGCAGGACCAGGATGTGAACTATAACAGCAGAGATCACATATCCATATACACGCTACATGGTGATCCTATTTTCTTCCAGCATTTCGATGGGCCGATTTACCCGACTCTACGAACTTTGCACAAGTGTACGCCTGAAAAACATTGAGCCTCGGTGGGATTCCTGACCGTTCGTGCGACAGATCCATTTGTATTGCCGGTCGTTGGGATCGACCGTGGCGCGATCCGATTCCTGTTACAGGGTGCACACATGATGTGTCCCGGGATGACCTCCAAGGGCGGATATCTTCCCCCAGCCGAGTCGCAGTTGCTCGCTGGGACGCCTGTTGCTTTGCATGCAGAGGGTAAGGAGCACGCGGTAGGTATTGGTATCCTGAAACTCTCCACAGAGGAGATTAAGAAGGTGAACAAGAACATAGGGGTGGAGACCATAACGTATTTGGGAGACGACCTGTGGCAAGCTCAGAAGTTGTAGATATATACATATGTAACAATACTCGATTTTTGTCGTCGATCGATGAACTATAGTTTTAGTAAATGGCGTTTGTCTACCACGACCATAAAGGTTTCAGACCGGCAGCGCGGTCGAAGAAACAGAAGAGGCAACCATTGTCCATCCAGGACCTGGTTTCACGAGCGAGAGAGGAGGTAACGGCCAATGGGGACTGGTTATTCGAGTGTCGCAGTTTGTTATCTCTCCTGATCTGGACGAGTCGCGTATGATCCAATTTTGTGTTCGTATAGGTCTGATTCGCGATTGTGCGGAGCTAGGGACCCGTTACAGGGTGATGTGCCTCGGTTTGGGGAGCTTGTCAGAACTGTTGAACGCCCGAGTTCAATTGGTCTTCCTGCAGCTCGTGTTGCAGCACGCTTTGGATGTTGTGAGCTGACCATTGTTTAGTATCCGGAAAGATCGCGAGGGTTTTGATTCAAATGAACAGACTGACGACAGCGTGACAATCTTTGACCCCGCATTCACAGCTGGTGATGCGTCTTACCTTAGAGATCACGCTGGATACGTTGTGCTATCTGTACGTACAGAGGATGTGATCCTCCACTGCGAGTTGATTTCTGATGTGTTCGCGTTCCAGGCTGAACCGGAGAATTATGCGACCAGCCTTGACACAGTGGCGTATATGCCGCATTGTGAATTGTCCCTCTTTGAGACATTTCTGAAGGACAACTGGTTTCCTGAGAGGATCTCGAGTTTCATCCTCGTGGGCAACACCCTCTCCGATTACGCGGACAAGTGAGCGTCTCATTCGCTTCTATGTAGACACGGTCGATTCACATCAAGCCAACAGTATTCCATCCCACAAGCTATCTGCAGTCTATCCTTGTGTGGCCAAGCTGGGTAGTCTCGACTCTGCTATAAGTGTTGCAGTCAGACTGATCTCCGGTTCAGTTCCCTATCTGGAGAGTCGGCCAATACCAAGGTCGGATTTAATTTACTCAGCGTTTAGCAGCATCTCCATACAGAGGATCCGGAGTTCAGCCGCTCTACCAGAAAGCAATGACAGTTTTTGGGGAATTCAAAGTCAAAGTGACGCCACGATGTAATCATTCGATGAAAAATAGACGATACCAAAATACCAAAAAACTGATGGAGCCATACCAGAAAGGGGGCAGATCAATGGGGAGGGGGAACGGGGACAGGGGAAAAAAAGAAGAGAGAGAGAGAGAGAGAGAGAGCGGAAATTATGACAGAAAGCAAATAAGGAGAAAACTATGATGCAGGCTGATGTACAAAACACGGACAGAACAAGACGAGGGGAAACGTGGTGAGGATGGGGAAAGAGATGCATCTAGCTAACACTCTTGATGATAGACGGCATGAGTATGCTCGTGACTATCATTGGCGAACGGGAGGGGGTCGAGTTCGAAACGATACAAATAAGCAGCGTCCGTGTTAACATATACACGAGGTCGGACCTCGGGAGGAAGGGGGATCGAGGCAGGGTCGACATCAACAGATGGGTTGACGAATGACATAGCTGAGCGGCATGGAGTTGTTAGACTATCCGACTCGTCATCCGACGTGTCCTCTATGGCTTCTGGAACGGACAAGTCGTCTAGCTCGTCAACGTCGTCGTATGGACGACCCGCTCCTTGGAGTGGAGCCGTGCGGCTCAGCGATTCCTCGAGAATTAGGGGAGGGTGAAACAATGGGGGATAAGGAATTGGATAGGATACGGAGATAGGGGAAGACTCATAAAAAGATGAGTGATGTACAAGGTCTTCAGAAGAAGCAACGGGGGACATGGATGGACTGGTAAACAAGTATTCCTGGTCGTCATCCGAGACGGAGCGCCTGGTGCTGATTGGTTCCTCCTCACCGTCATCATCGTCCGAGAAGGATTCGAGCAGGGAATCTAACCACTGAGCCTCGGAAGCATCAGACTTTGGGGACGACGGAGAAGAGGAAGGTGTGAAATCATAGCTGAGAGCATCAGGGTCGGGGAAGAGAAAGGCTTCAGATGGGTCGCATGGATTCCCGTCAGAATCGTGGTCGACCGACTTAGGTGCAAGGTCTTCTGGGGGAGACACGATGCAAGAGTTCTCGGAAATAGTGGAGGAAACAGGGCTTGATGGTTGGGACCTAACAATCGAATTTTTGAGGAGAACCCAACGGTGAAGGGATGCCGTGTCGCGTAAACTGCTATTAGAAACAGAGAGTTGGAGCTTTAAACGGGCAATGCCCACAAGAGAGGTTGCGAATGAAGCCATTGGAATTATGGTCGGTTGAGCGACGGAGGTGTGGTGTGACGGTCCTTGGTAGGGGGTTAGTCGTGTGGACAACGACATGAGGTGCTGGAGAGCGAAATACCTAACGAGAGGTGTTTTGTCCTGCCGGAGACGCAGGATATAAAGTACGGGAGTCGAAATTGTTGTTCACGAACGGTGTATACGGTAGACGATGAAGGGTTCGAAGAGGATGGTACCGTTGGAAGAGGTGCGGGCCCGTTTGTTAACCATAGTTACTCCAGAAGTGACACGCCGGGAGAGACGACGCAAGAGAGCGAAGGATATGAGGGAGAGGGGGAGACAACTTAGACGGACATGGTGGGGGGGAGTAGGTGAAGTTGGAGGACGAGAAGAAAGAGTCATAGGGTGCTTATTTAAAAATGACTTGAATAATTATTTATTTTATTTATTTATTTGAGTTTAAAAATGGAGTGACGGGATGGCGTTACGCTGTGACGAAAGGCGAGTACGACAGCTATGAGGAAGATGAATGTCTCATTGGCTCAGTCGATACTCATACACACTCATTCCAAGTCAGTAGCACGAAAGCCGTCGTCGGTTGCGTGCTGCTCGTCATCCCACACGAGACTGAGCATATTGACTGTGTCTGGTCCATCTGATCCGTTCTCCGTCTCGGTCCGAGCCAATGGTCTCTAGCTGATGGCAAGTTTCCACCCGTCCCCCACCTTTCCCTCGATACAGTGTACGTCCCCACTTCGGGTCCCTGGTAAGTAGAGATGAGTATCAAAAGGATAATCAAGGATCAGTTCACGTACGGACTATCATCTTCACCAGTCTACCGTCCGAGTCAACAATCGGCTCGAATCCCATCGCTCTCCAAATTTCGAGTCCAAGTCTATCGCAAATTTTTCGCATCAGCACGTATCACCGAACGCTCACACGACCAACTCACGCGCTGCTGTCCAGTCCACCTGACACCTCCTTCGCGACATCCTTCATTTCAAGCTCCCTCAATTTCTCCTTTAGTGCCCCAAGTTCACTTTCCTTGGCCGTTAGAATACCCTCCGCGTTATCTATCGCCTTGAGATGACTCCGTCTGTTGCTGTCGAGTTCGTTGATCATCTTCTCATGTCCGCTTGCCGAAGGGACCGATGTCGGTCGGCTGCACGATATCTTTGCCGCTTCCAAAGCCCGTAGTAGTCCTGTAGATTTCCGTTCAAACGATTCACATCACGATAGCTTTTACAACCCCGTGTCTTACCTTTTACCTTGTCGTTAATACTCTCTGAATCCCTCGTTCTTGCCGCTTGAGTGTTCGCAATTTGTTGTTGTAGAGCCTCGACCGCCATAAAGTCGTCATCTGGTACAATTACCGGTCTAAGCGTCTCGAGTGTCTGCCTGAAACAAAGCCATTGTCAGAACACCATCCCTTTGAGTGGGCCGTCGCCACCCACACCGCGTCGTGGAGGTCGACCATCGTGATCGCATATGAATAACCACCGTGGCCAATCGGCTGCCAGAGAGCGCCCGACATCTCTCTCTCCAACAACCAGACAACCCCACCGAGGATGGGATCCGTGAGTCTCTCTCCTCACTACCCGCTCTCAACAGTTCCTGAAGCCGTACCAGAAAATAATCTCGAGGCAGAGACTACGCAAGGTGCGCCTCATCCATCACCGTTGTTCCCCACGCGAACGTCTCACAAGTTGTACCTCTGGACACAGTATTCCTGGCTTCCAGATGTGTTCCGTGTCAAAGATAGCGTGAGCTCACCATTCTTCTATGTATGCGCTACACTCACTCTACCCAGGTCATCCCGCGTTCTTTGGGTCCGATCATAACCGTTACACTCTGGGCAGCTTTTGTCTGCTACTTGTGGTCTAAAGGCATGGCAATCACTATGACAAACTCCGTCGTACCCCTACTCGCGGTTGTTGTAAGTTTCCTTGTCGTATCCTACGCGTGACAAGACCTTCATTCCCCATCGAGGTTGGTTTGATCCTCGTATTCAGGCAAGTTAACCCTGAAACTGCTCTCAATCCCCCTGCCTTTCTAACACTGAACCCAGGAACCAGTATGTTTCCTACTGCTACGCTTGATACATCGGATAACCACGCCTCTCAGGACTTCATATGATCGATACTATGAAGGGAGAAAGATCTTTGGATCCGTCATGTCCAATGTATCCTCCTCCATTTATCACTATTGCCCCTCGATGGTCTTACCTACCCCTTATCTCAGATACGAAACCTTACCCGACTTATTTGGATCAGTGTCGCTCTTCCACCCACCGAATCTTCCATTCCTGAAAACTTAAAAGGCAAGGTTCAGTTCACCCCCGCCACCACTGCGGCCAAGTTGCGTAAGGAAAAACAGGACGTGATCAAGTTGTGCCTTGGCTATGCGTTCGCAGTCAAGCACTATCTACGAGGAGAAGATGGTTTGGATTGGGATGACTACCTCGACGTTTTGCCAACCTCTTTCCTTAAACTCGGGCACAACGATAGAACGACCTCAGAAAACCCTTCCTTGGGCGGTTCCCTGGTTGCCCCATCACCAGATATCTCGTCCGCTAGTCCCAAACGAATCGATGACGGAAGAGAATCTCCCGATGCAACCAAGCGGATCAGGGTTAAGCGAAGTAAACGCAACCTGTCCCGCAGGACCACCCTACTTGAAGGTAGTTATTGGAATGGAGGATACAGCGCGATCGATATACACGCTGACATAACTATGCCTCTCCCTCTGATGTGCGTATTTTCTCGCCAGTTGCCTTGGGACTCCGTTTAATCAAAGCCAACAGGATCGCACACGAGATATCTCGTGCATTGTTCGCCTTCAAGCGTGAGGGACTTCTCGAGACCGTCGGGCCGGCCGGAGCCAACGCGATGCAACAATTGTTCGTACATTTCACTATAAACGGACACAGCCTCCCTGATGGATTTTATCTAGGGTCCAGGGAATGATTGACCATCTAAGCGGCATGGAGAGGATTGTGAACACGCCGATTCCCAAGCCATGTACGTCTTATTCCCAGGTCTCCAGGTGTTCTAACTCCCTAGCTTTGCCGAGTAGATAGCATCCATCTCAAGCAATGTGTTACCATGTATCTGTTTTCCCTGCCATTCGTCTTAGTCAAAGAACTTGGCTGGGCAACTGTCCCAGTCGTGACAGTGGTTGCATTCACCCTCATGGGCATTGAAAGCATTGCCGATATCATCGAAATGCCATTCGGTATGTGTTTTCACCCCATCTTTCGTCCTAGCCTGACCACGGAGCGCAGGCAATGACTCTGCCGATCTCCCCCTGGATATCTACCTGCACGATCTCAAAGAGGAGATATTGTACGTTACGCAGCATCTCTATGGGTGAGCATTGATAAAATTTTGTCTCAGGTACATGTTCTATCACCTTCCAGAGGGTGGCCAAGGGATGGTCGGTTATGACGACGGCGAAGGAGACGATTGAAGGACAGACTTCACGAGTTTGGTGAAGGAACCTCGGCCCAAATGCTTTGAAATATTATCTACTGGATGTGTGCATTTAACAATCTAACTGAACTCTGGGGTGCAGAATTCTCCGGGACCGTATGGCTAGACAATCGTGTGAGGCGACAAGAGTGGAGCCAAGGACAACTGGAACAAACCTTGGATGCGAGTGCGGTCAACCCCGCCGAGTTCTCGCTTGTCTGGCGGCCACTCTGTGGGCCCGGTTTTGGCTTCTGCCCTTTTGAGAACGCGTCCAGTATCTTTTTCGTGGTCTCGGAAGTAAGGTCCTCCTATGGTGGCGGTGGTGCAATCAGAAACGAGCATATGTTCCACCCTGATAGATCGCGTACGTAGAAGTCATCTCCGACGACTATCATCGGAGCATTACTACACGCTCCCTGGCACTCGACCTCGATAACGGTGAACTTGCCGTCTTTGGTTGTCTGACCAGGTTTGATTCCCCCCAATGTGTCGCAAATAGTGTTCAGAATCTCCGTAGAACCGCGCAGCATACAAGGCGTCGTAGTGCAGACTTGAACGAAATGCTCTCCGATGGGCTCACTGACAAACTATGTTGAGCATTTGGCTCGGTCTGCGAGAACTACGGGGCGTACCGGTTGAACATGGTATAAAACGTCGCAACTTCGTACACCCGCATGGGTGGCATAGAAAGAAGTTTCGCGACATAGTTCATGACGCTGATGCTCGTCCATCCCTTATTCTGCCGCTGTGCAAGGTCGAGCAGAGGAATGACGGCCGCTTTCTTGTACTGAGGTGGGTAATGGGAAATGATCTCATTAGCCCGTGTGAGGTTCTCGGGAGTGAACTCGAATGCAATCTGAGCGCCGAGAATCATGTCAGTGAGACACCCGAGCAAAACTAAAAAGGTGTCGCAAACCTTCGGGTTGTTGTATGCGGTGTCCCGGTGCTGTCCAACCAGAAGGTGAAGATTTGTGTGGGTGCACCCGAAGAAAGAGCGACTTACGACGAAGATGGCGTCGGAAGACCTAACGCAGGTTTTCGAGAACGAGCGAGGGGCGGACCGACGGGTGGTAGCGACGGCAAGCTGCCTGGAGATTCCTCTACACGTCGAGGTCAGCATCGTTTGCGGGCTGGCTTGGAGGTAAAGCGTGACAGCAGTCGGGTCACGCATCACCCCCGTTCACTCCAGCGACCATAAGCCGTCCGGTCCTCGCGTGATGGCCAATACTACAGTTCGCGGCGCGCTAGCTATCCACGGTCAAAATCCCCAGGTATGTCGCGAGTATGTCGTTCTGGACTATACCTGGTTCACATTGATCACTCAGTACTTGGTAGAAGCGGTAATTAGGAACCGGATTTATGATTCCATGTACTGGAAGGAGCATTGTTTCGCCTTGACAGGTGCGGTCTCTGCTGTTTTGTCGCCATTACATGTGTGCTCAGTATCTATCGTTCAGCTGAAACCTTGATCGACAGAGCCATCGAATTGCAGAGCATAGGGGGTGTATATGGCAATCAAAAGCCGACAGAATTCATCTCCCTTCTACTCAAGTTGTTGCAGATTCAACCTGAGAAGGAGATTCTAGTCGAATATCTACGTGCAGACGAGTTCAAGTTGGGTTACCATCTCCGAGATCTATACAAGTGAATACTGACAAGAAGCTCAGGTACCTCAGAGCTCTGGCCGCGATGTATATACGCATGACATTCCGTCCCGTTGAGGTCTACGACTTACTTGAACCACTACTCAGGGATTTCCGTAAACTAAGAATGCGCAGTATGGGTGCGTCTTTATCACACTCAAGGAATCTATCAGTAATGGCTTGGACAGCGGGTTATACGCTGACGTTCATGGACGAATTCGTGGATAGCCTCCTCGTGGAGGAACGTGTATGTGACATTATCCTCCCCCGTTTGCAAAAGCGACAGATTCTTGAGGAGAATGGTGAGATTGGGCCTAGGAAGAGCAGGCTTCTCGATGCTATGGAGGGGAACAGTGACCATGGGATCACCAGGGGGAGATCGCGAAGTAGGAGCGCCACCTCTAGCCGCTCTCGGAGTGGCAGCAACGAAAGTAGAGGTTCTGCGAGGTATATCTCAAGGAGTGCTTCTAGGAACCGCTCAGGGTCACCCGGTAGCCCTTCACGGTTTGTATCGAGGAGTCCCTCTTTGTCAAATTCATCGAGGTCCGGCTCTCGCTCGCCCAACGTCATGCAGACGGTCAATTAATATAATTAAGATATTGTGGGACTTGTCATTGATGCTACTTGGTCTCAAACGGTTGTGACTTGAAGGTTGTGAACTCCCTCGAAAGCTCCTTCAGTCTATCGTCGACGAAGGGCATCTTCTTGATGGCCTGCAGTGAGAGGTAACCCCGGTTTCCCCAATGGGTATACCACTCTAAAAGGGAGTTAGCGGACGGGGCGACTTGGTGATGAATTGCAGACAAACCGATATCCTTTCTCTTGGTAGGTGCAGCAGCTATCCTGTCAGTCCTGCCATCGACACAATCCCGGAGGGCAAGGGGGTTATAGTATTTGCAGTAGACGGTACCCCCCGCACGTTCGATGGCCGCAATCGCGGATTTGGATGCACGAGAGGAGACCACATGAATCGGACTACGGAGAAATTCCTTTCCCTGTAGTAGCTCAACTAAATAAATTCGCAGACGCAAGGGATGCACATACATCACCTAAAATTTTGATTCCATCCTTGACATCATGAACACAACCGCTGAGCAAGAGTTCCCGAATTGTGATGGGTTGTTCGGGAGTGGAGACGAGTCGGCCCTGGTCAACCCAATGCTGCAACCTGTCGAGGTTTACTGGGGCATATTCCATTCTGTTTCTGGGTGGCTTGCGTTGGTCGACGAGCGGTATGGGGGTATAAGGAGCGAGTGACATACTGACTGTAAAAACCTCGCTTGGGAATCAATTTTGTGATGGGAGTTTGTCCACCCTCGAAGCCGGGTTTTGGACCAGGACCGGATCTGGACTTTTGCCCGTTGTGCCCACGACCGGAGGTGCCTCCGTAACCGGATCCCTGGCCCCTTCCGACCCGTTTTTGCTGTGGAGGCGTTGAGCAGGGGAAGATGAATAGCAGCAGAACAAACGTACATGATGGAGTGAACCAGGTGCCGGGGAGATATTAAAAAGATGGACCTTCTTCGTCGCTACTCTGGTGGTCATGACGGATGAAGGAGGGAGCGCGACACGTCGGGACGATCACCATCATGGCTTCGCTCCGTCCCGTCATCGCTATATGTGGCACAACTGGCGTCGGGAAATCAAACCTAGCCGTCGAACTCGCGCTGAAGATTGCGGAGGGCGCAGCGGTCATAAATGCCGATTCTATGCAGGTCTACCACGGTCTCGATATTCTCACCAATAAACTCCCGAGAGAAGAGATGAAGGGCGTACCCCATCTCCTCATGGGATTCAAAAAACCGGGCGAGCAGTATGTAGTAGGACAGTGGGTGGAGGAGGCTGCAAAGGCGGTGAGCCTCGTACCATATCTCTTATCCAGCTGCCTTATCCCCCAATCCCCCAATATATAAGATCAACGACATTCACGACCAGAACAAGATCCCAATTGTCGTGGGAGGCACCTCCTACTGGATACAACACTTGATATTTCCAGATCGTCTGGTTGGGAAGGAATCCCAGCCATCTCCTCCGTCTCACTCGTCGAAGAATCTGTTATCAGAACTTTCTCCCGAAGAGAGAGACCTATTCAGCAAACTCCCCGATCTACCGCCGTCCGCTTCGGATGATCCTGACGGTGCTCTGGCGATGCACAGACTACTCCAAAAACTAGACCCCATGGTTGCTTCTAGGTGGCACTGGAGAGATACGCGGAAAGTACTCCGCAGTCTGAGGATTATCGCAGAAACCGGAAGACTGCCGAGCGAGATCATCGCTGAACAGTCAGAGACGGATCTCACTGCAAGGTGTGCGGACTATTTGGGCAAGCCCCAGCAGAACTAAGAAACTGTAGATATCGGACTCTGTTCTTCTGGTTATATGCTGAGCCCAACGCTCTGAACCCACGTTTGGATCAGCGAGTAGATCAAATGCTTCAGGTTCGGAGTCCTCCTCAGGTTGAATCATGGTTAGCCCAACCCCGATTTTTAGCAGGGACTATTGGAAGAAGTGGAACTGTTGAAACGACTTAGGCCATCCGCTGACCCGGTTGAAGGCAACGAAGAATACGAGACTGATTATACTTTGGGAATATATCAGTCGATAGGTGAGGGAGGTTCGGTGGCCCGGACTCGTCTAATCTTTTACAGGCTACCGCGAGTTTGACTATTACGTCGAGCTGAAAGATACTGCAGAATCACAAACTGCGTACGGGCTTGCCGTAGAATCCATGAAGCGGTCGACACGGAAGTATGCAAAGCGGCAGGTTTCATGGATCAAGAACAAGTTGATTCCTACCGTTCTGAGAGTGAACGAAGGATCCACAATAGGCCAGATAACACCATTTTATCTGCTGGACGCCACTGGTTTGTACACGTTCCTTTGTCCGATTCGAACGTCTGAGGATTGAATGAAGTATAGAACTCGGTGACGCTTGGGATGACAACGTGCTGCGTACCGCCAATGCAATTACTCGTGGTGAGTGTAGGTGTACGAGTAGCACGTTCAAATAATCACGAGGATAGCAGATTTTCTGGACAAACGATCACTCCCGAACCCGATGGAGCTGTCCTCTGCGGCGAGGACGCAGTTGGTAGTCCCCGCAAAATCTGTCAGGTATGGGACCACATGTCGAGGAGTTGTGTCTGTCTAAATCCTGGAACACACAGACCATCTGATGTTCTTGCGAGAAGACGTAAAGTTGTGTGTCCTATCTGCTCCTTGGATCCTGATCGACCAGTTATGATTGAGGAGGGAGAACAGTGGGAGATTCATCAGAGGACGAAATCGCACCAAAGGCTTGCCAGAGGAAGAAGTAGTTACCAAGAAAGTTTAGAGCGGTGATGTGTATAGTATACAGTCGGAGGCCTCGAGCAAGCCTGATAGGGAAAGGTCTGGGTGTGATGGAGGGTTCCCTGGCAGACATGACCCGAGTCCCGCCGACCTCGAAGGTGATATCAAGTCGCTCGGGCCATATCGGACGAACAGCTGTGTGGTCGCCTGCCGCCTACGAACTCGGGGTGCGAGAGCGAGCAGCCGCCCATCCGTTCGCTAGAAAGATCTTAGCACACCGGGCGATAACGGACAAACGGGCATGACCCCTAAACGGATTTGAAAGGAATGTTTCGGTGGTTGGCGAATGGTATAAAGCGTCCATCCATCCAAACCTCATCTCTCCATTCCCCACCCATCTCAATACGCTTTTTCTCCTCTTCTCGACAAATGGTCCTCCACCAAACCCCGTACGTTACCCCTCACATCCTCCACAAGAACTATGCCCAGCCTTTCGACTATGAGGCAATCGGCGGTCGTAAGTAATCTAGTCCACCCTCCCTGCATCTCCTCCTAATCGTCCCAACAGTTATTGGAAAGGAGCTCGATTTCTACTCTCAGGCTGGTTTCGAGATGGACAAGATCTATTTGAAGCGCAACGCCCCAGTCTCTCTCCTCTACGAAGATGCCATCCGCAACGAAGGTGCCATCATCTCTTCCTCTGGTGCCCTCATCAACTTCTCTGGCAAGAAGACTGGCCGAAGTCCCAAGGATAAGCGTATCGTCTACGAGGAAACATCCAAGGATAACATCTGGTGGGGCTCGGTGAATATCAAGATGGACGAACGCATGTATTTCTCATTTCACGAATAGCTGAACTACCCTAACCGCTCGGATAGACACTTTCGAGATCAACCGTGAACGTGCCATAGATTACCTGAACACGAGAGAGAACGTGTACGTTTTCGATGGCTACGCCGGTGTACGTCTTCCCTCTCGATCTATTTTGAGATACAAAGTCTCTGATGGAGCATCGTAGTGGGACCCCAAGTATCGGATCAAAGTCCGAGTTATCTGTGCGCGAGCATATCATGCCCTCTTCATGGTAAGCAATCCCCTACCCTCTCAAATGTCGGCTCAAGCGCTAAATCACCGCAATTGCAGAACAACATGTTGATTCGGCCAACTGAGGAAGAACTTCGTGATTTCGGTGAACCGGATTTTATCATCTACAACGCCGGTCAATTCCCTGCCAATCGATTCACCAAGGGCATGAGTTCTACCACCTCGGTCGAGATCAACTTCAAGCGGATGGAAATGGTTATTCTCGGAACAGAATATGCCGGAGAGATGAAGAAGGGGGTCTTCTCTGTCATGCACTACCTCCAACCTGTCAAGTTTGGCCAGCTTTCACTCCATTCCTCCGCAAACGTGGGGGCCAAGGACGGAGACGTTACCCTCTTCTTCGGCCTTTCTGGAACCGGAAAGACCACCCTGTCAGCCGATCCTAACCGCCAACTCATCGGTGATGACGAACATGTCTGGTCAGACAACGGCGTATTCAATATTGAAGGTGGTTGTTACGCCAAGTGCATCAACCTCTCTGCCGAGAAGGAACCTGAGATCTTTAACGCCATCCGTTTCGGTGCCATTCTCGAGAACGTCGTCTATGACCTTGGATCTCGCAAGCCTGACTATGACGATGTCAGCATCACTGAAAACACCCGCTGCGCGTATCCCATCGACTTCATTGCAAATGCCCGCATTCCCTGCATGGCTGACAGGCAGCCGACGAACATCATCATGCTCACTTGTGATGCTTTCGGCGTCCTCCCGCCTGTCAGCAAGCTATCTCCCGAGCAGGCCAGTTATCACTTCTTAGCTGGTTACACCTCGTGAGTGATATCTCATGACCTTATCACAATGCTTATCCGATGTGTTGTGCAGAAAGACCCCTGGGACCGAGGATGGTGTTCTCGAACCAATTCCAACCTTCTCTACTTGTTATAGCGCTCCATTCATTGTCCTCCACGTACGTGTCCTGACCTCCCGCGTTTGTTCAATGACTTTACCGGCATTCCTTCCATATATTTCATCAGCCCGGAAGGTATGCCGAGATGTTGGCCGAGCGCATGGCCAAGCATAAGGTCAACTGCTGGCTCGTGAACACAGGCTGGGCGGGTGGCAAGTACGGAACTGGCTCCCGTTGTCCACTTAAGTATACTCGTCTCATCATCGATGCCATTCACTCTGGTGAACTCGCCAAGGCCGAGTACGAGAACTTTGCTACGTTCAACCTATCAATCCCGACATCGTTGGAGGGCGTGCCCACCGAGTTATTGAACCCTAGGAAGGCCTGGAAGAATAAGGAAGGGTTCGAAAGGGAGGTCAGGAAGCTCGCAGGCATGTTTCAGAAGGCGTTTGCGCTTTACGAGAAGGACGTGGAGGAGAAGGTGAGGTTGGCTGGGCCGCAGTTGTAGGCTCAGTTGTTTTTTTCGTCGCCTCTCGAGACATTGGTGTTGCAGTGGACGGCGTGCCTTCTTCACCTCACCCACCCACCCTGTTGATTTTATCCATTCCTATTGTTGTATCAATTTAGATGTGTCAAGTACCTAATCAAAACTTTACGGATATTCACAAACTATCATTTTGGACATGCCACATACCGGGCTCAATTGCGGCATCGAGGCCGTCTATGCGAAGAGAGGAAGAACGTTTATAAGAGTCAGGCCGCTGTTCTCGCTGATCCAGACTTGTAAGTGGAGTATGACACAGGGAAGAAACGGGTCTGGAAGTATGGATAAGTATGAGACCTAAGCCGGTCCGTCTGCCATGTAGCATCGGGTATGATTCATTCTGCTATCTGCCTAAACTTCTCCTGGATCTCTGCATGGAGTGAATCCAGCTTCTGCTTGATGGCATCCTTCCCTTGCGACGGAGACTGCTCGAACATGAGCGGTGTTACAGTTAAGAGTGCGTTCTTTCTCACCTCAAACTTCATTTGTGAGAGTTTGAACATCAAATCGCCAGCGCTGTCTTTGATCTTGTTGAAGGTGATGTCTCCTTGAGAGACAGCTTTCACCGCGCAATCATGGAATGTGACAAAGTTCCGGAGCATCGCACTGGTCTTGTAAAACGGGCAGTACCTGTCGTACTCGCTCATACCGTTCTGTTGCAAGAAATCGTCCTTCAACATCCGGGCGACCTCCAAAGTAATTTTATCGTTTTCGCCCAGTGCACTCTTCCCGACAAGTTGGACAATCTCTGCTAGATCGTCCTCCTTCTGGAGGATCTCCTTCGTGCGCGTCCTGAGCTCGACGAAACCTGGTTCTGTGGCGTCGTAATGCGGGCCTAGAACCTTGAGATACTTTGAGTAGGACAAGTTCCAATTGACCGATGGGAAATGTTTCCTTTGAGCGAGCTTCTTGTCGAGACCCCAGAAAACTTGCACGATACCAAGTGTGGCCGAAGTTACCGGATCGGAGAAATCGCCTCCAGGAGGAGATACACTATTGAGATAAATAAACCAAACCACCCAAAGGGAAGCATCCTCATAGACTCACGCCCCAACGATAGAAACAGTCCCTTCGCGGAGGGGGTTACCCAACACGGTGACCTTTCCAGCGCGCTCGTAAAAACTTGCTAATTTGGTACCCAGATAAGCAGGATAACCTGAGTCTGCAGGCATCTCTGCCAGTCGACCAGAGATTTCACGCAACGCTTCTGCCCATCGCGAGGTGGAATCGGCCATCATAGAAACGTTTGTTCCTTGGTCACGGAAGTATTCCGCAAGCGTAATTCCCGTGTAAATCGAGGCTTCACGGGCTGCAACGGGCATGTTGGACGTATTCGCAACAAGCGTAGTGCGTTTCATGATTGGTTCCTGTCTGTCGCCGACCTCCATGGTTAACTCCGGGAACTACGAGTGCACAGGATCAGCAGCGGGGTCGAATGAAAAGAAACAGGGCAAACCTCCATAAGAACCTCAGCCATCTGCGCACATCTTTAGCGGTGAATTCTTTTTACGTAGGTTTATCCTTACCTCATTACCACGCTCTCCACACCCAACATAAATGATAATGTCACTGTTCGAGAATTTGGATAGCGCTTGAGAGATAACGGTTTTTCCACAACCAAAGGCACCAGGAATGGCAGTCGTCCCCCCTTGCACACACCTAAACTTTGTCAGCGCAAGACTTTTTGCTTCTGGTTAAGACACACGGGAAAAGGGCATCCAGAATGCGCTGTCCAGTCAAGAGGGGGTGGTTGGCGGTGTGTTTCTCCTTCACGGGGCGCGGAGCACGGACGGGCCACAATTGCATCATGGTATGCTTGGAGGTTTTCCCTTCGAATTCGGTTTCCAAAACGACATCCTAGCGTGAGGGTGAACAAGCTAGTTAGGGTGAAAATTTAAATAAACACACATCGACCGCATAGCTTCCTTTCTCGGCGATGTGGGTGATCGTACCCAACGCGCGAGGAGGAAGCATGGTTTTGTGGCTGTTTACAAGCGAGTTTTCGTAAACGCCACCAAAAATGTCTCCTCCCGAGACATGGTCTCCGACCTTGAAATTGAGGGGGGTGAAATCCCACTGGTGTGACCTGTCCAGCGCATCCGTATTGATCCCACGGGGTATATAGATTGATTTAGATAGCTCTTGGATTGACTAGGATGCGAAACTGTTAGTAAGGATAAGGGCGTCCTTCGAGGATTCCTCACTCGAAGAGGGCGTTGGATACCGTCGACGATATTACCCATCAACCCTGAGGTGATGTCAATGGATCTGATCTTGGGAAAGTACAGATATCACATACCTGGGCCAAGCTCAACACTGAGGGGCTTCCCGGTGCGCAAAACAGGGTCCCCGACCGTCACACCAGATGTTTCTTCGTAAACTTGGATCGTTGTTTTGTCCGCATCGATCCGGATAACCTCTGTTATCGTGGAGTTAGATTAAGGGTGATGACCTAGAATGAGCTAAATACCTCCGACCAGTTCGTCGTGACCGACACGAACAAGTTCGTACATAGCAGAACCAGACATATTCTCTGCGACGACGACCGGGCCAGAGACGCCATAAACCTGACCGAAGCGAGACTCGCGGTCCTCGTCACTAATCTTTGGGAGATTTTTCTTTGCGTTTGGTAGAGCCCCCGCCATGTGGATGAGAATCTGGATGTGAGAGAGATCAAGATGAAGGCTTGGGGGTAAGTGCCTGTGGATTATGTAATCTCTTATCCTGTCACGTGGCGAGCATTTGACCTCAGCGGGACTTACGCGTCCCTCTCATTCCTTCAACTTATCTCCAACATGTCACCAAAGGCGTGCGTGTTTCAATCGCTCTCGACACAGGATTGGTGTCTGACTATTCTACAGCGACTGGGAGAAATGTACTTGAATCATTCCGTGGTTGACTGTAGCCGAAATCTCTGACCGGTATGGATTGTAGGGGACAAGAGCTCCGATCCCAACAAAGACGACGAGAAGATTCAGGGTAAATTCTCATCGGATTATTGCGGCCTCTACGCTTACACTCGATAAACAGCTCTCGACGAGGGTGATATTCAGATTCTGAAAACCTATGTATGAGTCCTGCGGCTGCTTTGCTTCCAGTTCTAAAGGCGCAGGAATAGGGTCAAGGCCCGTACGCAGCGGCTTTGAAAAAGGTCGAGAACGATATCAAGGAAGTTCAGAAACGCATAAATGAGAAACTTGGTGCGTCATCCAGACGATTGCGCTCCAGAGTCTCACTCATACCCGATTGCAGGTGTCAAAGAGTCGGATACCGGTTTGGCATCCCCAAATCTTTGGGACCTTCCAGCGGATCGTCAGCGAATGGCCGAGGAACACCCATTGCAGGTTGCGAGATGTACAAAGATTATCCCCGTCGACCCCACTGCCGCTGAGGCTGCGCGTGCTGTTAACCCTGTTGGTGCTCTGCAAGGGCAGAAGGGTGCCGACGAGCAAGACAAGTATGTTATCAACATCAAACAAATTGCTAAATTCGTTGTGGGGCTTGGGGATCGCGTTGCTCCGACGGATATCGAAGAAGGGATGAGGGTCGGGTAAGGCGAACCCGTTATAGCCATGTGTTGACCTGCTAAAATACTCTCCAGGGTGGATAGAAACAAATACCAGATCCAGATACCACTCCCCCCGAAGATCGACGCATCTGTCACAATGATGCAGGTCGAGGAGAAACCTGATGTGACATATTCAGATATCGGGGGCTGCAAGGAACAAATCGAGAAGCTACGCGAGGTGGTGGAGACCCCACTGTTACATGTATGTGTCTAATCGATCTTTTGGAAATACTCAATGACCCTTTCGTTTAGCCAGAACGGTTCGTCACCCTTGGAATCGACCCTCCCAAAGGGGTATTACTCTTCGGACCCCCAGGTACAGGGAAGACGCTGTGTGCGAGGGCCGTCGCCAATCGTACAGATGCCACGTTCATCCGCGTCATTGGATCTGAACTTGTACAGAAGTACGTCGGAGAGGGCGCAAGGATGGTCCGTGAATTATTCGAGATGGCGCGGAGCAAGAAGGCTTGCATAATCTTCTTTGACGAGGTCGACGCCATCGGCGGTGCACGTTTTGACGATGGTGCTGGTGGGGACAATGAAGTACAGCGGACAATGCTGGAGTTGATCAACCAACTGGACGGTTTCGATCCACGCGGGAACATCAAAGTCCTTATGGCAACAAACCGGTCAGTTGTTACTTCCTTTGTAGCTCTTTCGGTAACGAACGCAAGATTTATAGACCTGACACACTTGACCCCGCGCTGCTGCGGCCCGGACGATTGGATCGCAGAGTGGAATTTGCTCTGCCTGATATCGAAGGAAGGGCACATATCCTACGGATCCACGCTCGAAGGTAACGGATATTATACGCTCATGGGACGACACAGTGCTGATCGTTCATTTGTGTAGTATGAGTGTTGAACGTGACATTCGCTTCGATCTGATTGCTCGTCTGTGCCCCAATACGACGGGAGCAGAGCTGAGATCTGTAGCTACTGAGGTACGGAAGGAACTTCCGGCCTTGGATGTGTTCTGATACGATCTCGTAGGCTGGGATGTTTGCCATACGTGCCAGGCGGAAGGTGGCGACAGAGCGAGACTTTTTGGATGCCGTTGAAAAGGTTGTTCGGCAAGGAACGAAATTCTCCTCGACGTGGGTACTTTTTTTCACTGTTAGATGGCGTCTAACTCCTGGCATAGGCCACTGTATCAGGTGTATAACTGAAGTAGAGTATATTGTCGTCACATTCGGTTGTAAGGTATCATACACACAGTACTGTCTCATAATCTTTCCGTCCTTCATTACGTCCACGTGTTACCGGTTACCGATCATTCAAATATCCATCCCCTCGTCACGCCGCCATGCGTACTCTCCCCCTCGTCCGACGGTTTTCCCGCTCTTCCGTTGACCAGCAAACCCGCTCGAGTGTCGAGCACCTCGTGGAGGATTATTTGACTCGTCCTTCACAACGCTTGCGATTGTCAACTCTGGTGTCCTTCGGTCAGCCTGTGACCGAACAATCCGTTCTGGATTCCGTCAACTATGTGCTCTCGGAGATCCCCCGTCGTCTTGCTACAAGAGTTCGCTCAATGGAAAACCTTCCGTTCATTGTTGGAATGAACCCTTTCATGTCTAGTATCCTCGATGTCCACGCCTCGAGTTTCCATAGGATCGCAACCTACCCGAAAGTTACAACTCTGGAGCAAAACGACCAATTTACCGCGGAGTTAGAGAGACTGGTCAACTCTCATGTGGATGATATCCCTCAAATGGCCAAGGGGTATGTATGCTCATCATTTCGCAAAATTATCGCCGACTATTCCTAACCCCTCATAGCCTGCAGGAGTGTTCTCGATACTTGACTCCGGAGCAAACCTCCCAGTTCCTTGATGGGGCAATCCGTAACAGGATTGCAGTCCGACTCATGGCAGAGCAGCACATCGCTTTGTCTCGTGCTTTACAGCGTCCGGACTCGATGAAAGACCATGTTGGCGTTATTGACCTGAAATGCCGCCCGATGGATTTGATCCGGTATGACGTCTTTAATGACATTTTACCCTTTCGTGACCCCATCTCCTGTAGCACATGCGGCTCATTCGTCAAAGAACTGTGTAGTGCGACGATGGGTACTAGCCCCGAGATAGTTGTTGATGGGAGCCCAGATGCTACTTTTGCGTGCGTGGTTCTGTCATGATCGTTGTTACCGCTTTACAACCCACCCTAGATATGTCCCGGTTCACTTGGAATACATCATTACTGAGATTCTCAAGAATTCTTTTCGCGCGACCGTAGAGAATCACTACAAAAGAAATGGCTCGTCAACCGATGCCGAACTACCTCCCGTCGTGATAACTGTATCGCCTGGAACATCACAAGGGTCAACCAATCCACCCTTCCTCTCATTACGCATCCGAGATCAAGGGGGTGGGGTGTCTCGACAGAACATGCGTCGAATATTCTCCTACGCATTCACGACTGCGGAGGCCACTTCACCAGACGATGGTGGCGCAGAGGGTGGTCCGTATGCTGCCCAGTATATTGGGGGAAGCGCTGCAGTGGGTGGGAAGGACGGTTCAAACCTATTCGCTGAAATCACCCGAAAGGGCATACAGACCGGTTTGGGGACATTTTATGGATTAGGCTATGGCCTCCCCATGAGTGGTTTATATGCAAGGTGTGATTAGAACACTAGAAAACAACAGCTCAAACTCACATAATCCTCAGATACTTTGGAGGTTCGCTACAATTCCTGACAATGGATGGATGGGGTGCGTATCCGTTCCGCAACCTGATCGTGTTGAAAGTAACGGTCTTGTAGGTAGCGATGTGTTTCTTAAGCTCCCGTCCTTGGATCTTGCGGGTGATGTAGAGCTATAGTGAGGGCGAGGAATGACCCATGGGTCGGAAGTAGGATATTTATCATTCGATAGCATTATGGTAATTCTAGTGTGCACATGAAGAATGATGGATCTATAGTTAAGGTGGTGGTCGTTATCAAGTGGTCTTGGCGGTACTCTGCGATAGAATGAGCGTTTGAAACGACAGAATAACCAATCCCCACCTACCGTGAGACTGTTTATTGTCCTTGCTGAGTAGTACCCCGAGTAGGACTGTTGTTGAGAGGTCCGGTGAGATCGAGATGTACTCAGAGTAAGAGAAGACAAGGTGCTCGGCGTCGTTTGTACAGTAGTGCGTGATGACCGAGCTGTGAGCGGCGTTGGTGCACTGATCTGTGATTTTTTCGGAGTCTCCCCTCCTTTCTGCTTGCTGGACGATGGTAAGGACAGAGGTTTGGAGATGGAGGGGCTCGGGCTGGTAAGCCGGGGTCGCCGGCCAGAGGTTATGAATTCGTGTCGTAACGCAGCCTGTGGTTTCATCCGTCGTTCTGGGTCCCAGACTAGGCACTTGGCAATGAAATCAACGAAGATGTGGTCATCCGTGCGGAGGACTTGAGCCAAACTCTTTGTCCCAGGTCGTCTGCGCCTGCCTTTTGAGTTGACTACAGGACGAGGTGCCCCTGTTGAATCTATGCAGATGTATAAACTTGGGTTCAGGTTTGAATAGCAGAATAATCCCACCAAAGAACAAGCGTTTCCGGGAGCTGCGGTTGATAAATTCCTTGTCTGGAACCCCCAAAATCTCCATGATGCAGGAAAGCTGCTCCTGCTCGTTCTCACCCGGGAAAATGGGGAAGCCAGTGTAGAGTTCGGCCATGATACACCCTAGGCTCCACATATCGATAGCCATGTGATAGCTCATACCAAGAATTACTTCCGGCGAACGATAGAAACGGCTTTGGATGTACGTATACACTAGTCTGTCGTTAGGAAATGCAGGAGTGAGGGAGGGGGATACACACTTTTCTCGTGCTCTAAGCAGCTGCTTCCGAAATCAATCACCTTAATGGCACTTTTCGCAGGATGTTTGAGTAGCACGTTCTGTGTGCAATCAATACAGGACTATGGAGGAGCAGGGGAACACAGTACCTCTGGCTTCAGATCACAGTGGACGATGCGGTGGTGCCTCATCAGGGATAATGACATCAACATCTGGCTCGTGAAACGACGTATGAGGCCTGTTGTAAAACCAACAAAGCCATTCGCTTTGATAAGCTCGTAGAGGTTGATGCTCAGAAGTTCCATGGCAATGCAAAGGTGGCCTCTGAAGTAGAAGTGTTCCGTCATCTTGATGACATTGTGCTTCTCTTCAGGGTCCTTTGGAATCTCATGAGCAAGAAGCTGCAAACCGAAGGAGTTTACGAACCCATTTCCGGAGGTTATCAAGGATCTTTATCTCGACTAGCGCTTGGTGATGGAAACGTTTCTTGTTTCGTATGATCTTGACAGCGACAGACTGACCGGTACAGTGATCGCGACAGCTTAGGACCTGGCCAAAGGAACCTTTCCCAAGCGTGTCCGTAACCTCATACCTGAACGCTAAATGGTCATGGGTAACAAGTTGGTAATCGCCACGTTCATCGTCGTAACCGTAATTATTTGCAGTGTTCTCCGGTGTTGCCTGCTTCTTGTCACTTCTTGCCCCAATGAAGTATACTGATTGGTAGTCAAGGATTTCCTTCTTCTCGTAGGGGGAAAGGTATTGGCCTTGACCACTCTTCAGGACGGCTACAAACGGACTGTAAGAAATAGTAGTCGATGGACTGGAGGGTGGTCGAACACACCAGCGGGGGATAACGGAGGGGTGGGTGGAAGTGGCTCGGGGAACCGAAGGAGCTCGTCCAACTCTTCTTGGGTTGCACCGTGGGTCAATCTCTTGACTTGTTGCCGTTTGATGTATTGGAGCATTTCCTCATCGCCAGCAATCTCATCCTCATCTACCACTATACTTGGGGACGAAGATGGTGTCAATAATGACTGTTGGCTTGAGCTTGGTGATGTCACTGTGTGTCTATGAGACTGCGAAGCCGAAGAACTGGGGATCCTGGCCGCGGAGAGCGAGACCTTTGGGGACAGAAGTTTGAGACCCTTCGAGGGTGACAAGGCCGAAAATCTGTGATGGGATGTACTCGTTTCGGCAGGCACGTTAAATGACGTGACAGAACTTGTCGACCCCTTCCTGAGACCGGTCAATGATAAGGATTCCCTATTTGCCTTTCGAGTGACCGACGCCACTAGGTTAGACGATGAAGAGGTAGTGGACTGGCGTGGGACCCGGGACACAGAGCCCGTAGTTGATGGAGAAGCACGGACGGAATGACGGGAGGAGCTCAGCTTTGTGTTCGTGGACGGCGTTTCCAAAATCCCAAACTCATTGAAAAACTCGTGACTTGCGGTGGGTGATTCACTGGACGGTGTTGTTTCGCTCACATGGAGACTTGTGCGGCGGCTCTTGAGCGTAGGAGAAGTGACTGTTGACGATCGACTAGCGATACGGGGTATCTTCGTTGGGGTCTCCTTCGATAATGCTAATGAGGTGTTGTTCAAGGACAACGGAGGGCCCTCTTTTGATGATGTATGACCTACAGTACCCACTGAAGGAGATCCCGCGATTGTGGGCAGTTGATGCCGCCTCAGGGAAGTATCGGATTGTTTTTGCATCGAACTGGCAGTATGAGAGGTCGCACGAGACGTGATAGAGCTCCGAGGAGTCAACGAAGTGGTAGGGAGCGTCGAGCTGGAAGATGACTTCAGACCCGCAACTCGATTGGCGGTGGAGGGAGGTATAGCAGTGACTTGCATTGGCGGAAGGCTAACAGGTTTGGCTTTCTTGGGATCGGTCGATGACAATGTCTACAAGGCAGTCAGGAGCATCCTTGTGAGTATCAGGGGCTACCAACCTTTCCACGTTTCCTTCCCATGAGGACTGAAATACGGCTTTCACTTCGTTCCTTCTCCTCCTTTTTCAACTTTGACCTTTCTGTCTTCTCTTTTTCCTTCTGCTTTGACCTGTTGGCATCTCGATCAGAGTCCCTTCCAGTGTCACTCTTATCCCCTCCGTGGAGGCTTTTCCTTGAACTTGAGCCTTTGAGTAGAGACGGAATTCCCAAGCTTAATACAGAAGACTTCCTATTTGTGCTTGGCGTAGACAAGGAGGAAGTGCTAGGAAGCTCAGTGGAAGGGGATGGGCCGGACTTTGGGAGTGCAGCCCGGGTGCCGGAATATGATGCGGATGAGGTGGTAGGTGATGTAGAACTCGGGATCGTGCCGGAAGGAAAGTGCATGGATTGTGACGAAGAACGACGAAAGAATGGGATGGAAGAAGGGGTAAGGCGTTTCGATGACGCAGAGCCTTGGTGTATAGAAGAAGTAGGACTCAACGGTGCTGGCGGCGGTAGCGAAGTCGTGTTGGTGTTGGTGCCAGCGGATGATTCGATCTTATTTGGATATTCGCTTTCGGAGGCGCGGTCTTCCATGACGTAGGACGATACCGCGTTTGCAGGAGAACCGACAGAAGAGAGGGATGCCAGTGAAGTCGCAGAAGCCATTGCATCGGGTTGACCAGGAGACCAGGTCCCGGAGGTGGCATTCACAAGTGACCGATCCTTGGACAAGGATTTACGAACTTGAGCTGTTGTGATGGAAAGGGGACCACCCGAATGCTTGTCTTTGAGGGATGCAGACGTGGGGGATGCGGCGAGTTTAAAAGCATTCGTAAAGCTCCATTTCTTCGAGGGTGTTTTCATTATTGCCGGGGCAGATCCTGGCGTGAGATATCCTCCCGTCGGCGGATCTTGGCCATTCAGCTGACGGGTACTTTTCGAAGGGGTTCGCGTGGGTGGAATGTCGATGGAGAAGGTTCTATCCGCGTCTTCATACTCGAGGCCAGATTCTCGGTGATCGTGTTGATTGTGTTGGGGAAAGACGGGTGTGGACGACGATGGCGGCGGCGAGCGATAGCTAGACAGGCCCTTAGGTAATGGAGGAACAGGAGGAACGCTGTGTTCGGGGACCGGGTCCTGACCAGATCCTGCGCGCTCCTTGTCGCTGGCAGATTCACCTGCAGAGTGTACGTCGGTGCTGTTCCGTTTAGGTTTCCCCCCGGGGAACCTCACCGAAGCGGTGGAAACTGATGTTACACTGGTGCTAGCAGAGAGGGACACTGAATCCCTGGAACTGGTTGTGGGGCTGGTGTGACTGGCAGAAGAGGTAGAGGCTCGCTTCGCATTGTAACTGAGGCGGGCGGATGTCTTCCTAACCACCCGCTCGGAGGGTACAGGCCCGTTGGCATCATCGCTCGTCATGGCGGCCATGTGAAGTTCGCCACCCTCCGTAGAATGCTCTCCGGTTCGATTACGGCCGCTCGAAGCAGAATCTCGCTTGCCTTCTGAACCAGATTCTACACGAGTGCTAACCCTTCGACTAATGCGCTTCCCATCGACCCCCTCCCACTGAGAAGTGGTTGATTTCGCAGGTGTTCCGGGACGACTAAGGCTATTTGCCCTCGAGGTACCGCCCGTGCTGACGCGGGAGCTGGCGTGGGCACTCTTGGTTGAGAGACCATCCAGCTTGCGGAGAGCATCAACAGTCGCCTCATCATCCATTCCAGACCAGCCCTCCTGAGTTCCACGTAGTAATGATTGGGCTACGCTGGATGGACTATGCACGATGTTTCCAGTACCCTTTAGGAGATGATAGATCGATGAGGTCGATGGAGAAGGGGGTAGGTGAGAGAAATCTGTGGTGTGAACTCGGCGACTGTGATCATGACTTGATGAAGAGCCGATTGATGAGTGCCTAGAGTGTCTATCACCCTTGGTACCACTGCTTTCTTTCGACGGTGTGAGATTTGGGTCCCGTCTTCGATCTTTAACTTTTTGCCCGGGAGGGTGCCCGACGCCAAGGTTACGGTGTTTGCGAACCGCAGTGTCTTTCGTGAGTGGTTGAACAGGTTCCACGCGAGAAGTAGTGCCAGATGAGTCCGAAGGCGGTGCATGATCTAACTCGTGAGTGGGAATATGCTGCAGAGGGCGATGCTCCGATTGTGACGATTGTCTGGGATACAAGATTTCCTCTCCGCCGCTTTCATCTGCCATCGAAGAGCGTCTTCTCATAGGGCGGAGGAGCTGGGGTGCGTCGGACATCTGGATCGAAATCAGCGCAACACAAAGCAGAGAAGAATGGCCGACCCACATGATCCATACTCTCGACCTCGCCATCTCGAGCCTCAATCGTCCAAGGGCTGCCAGGATCCTCTTGTTCGTAATCTCCGTTATCATTGTTCGGGGTCGAGTCGACTTGATCTTCATCATCATCTACGCGTGGTGCACGCGTCCACCGAGGAGTCGCCAGTTCTCCAACACCCACAAGGCCACGTCGATCGATTGAAGCGGGGTCCCTAGCGGGTGTTACAGGTTCAGTGACATGACGGCGCATTTCAGGGGTCCGGGGTGCCAGGTGAATTGCAGGTAACATCGGCTGGGGAAGTTCTGGGGTGTGCACGGTGAAATAATAGGGATCGAGAGAGGATAAGGCTGAGGCCGAACGTGGTTGTGGATCGACTTCTGGGTCGTAAAGATGCCCCGACGGAGAACCGTGAACGCGAGGCTGAGTATCAAAGTGAACAGTATTGAGATGGTTAATCAGGCGTAACCCGGGACAGACCTCACCTCTCTCACGGCGACAGTTGAGTCTTGCGAAGTATCCGATGGAACGTTATCCAGAGAATCCGAGTTCCCTAAATCTAGAAGGGTTGGACGGGCTCGTTTTCGTACACTCAGGCTGTCATGAGCCACTTGGGCTGGAGTTGGGGAGGACATTACGAGCGGAGACGACGGAGGGAGGAGCGAAAAGAGAGACAGAAGAGAAGCACGAGAACAAATGCGAAAGAGTAGGAAGACCAAAGTCTGAGAATACTTTCTGGCAGGACTTGACCGCCACGGGCGGCGATGTCGAGGTTGACGAGGAGGGAGGAAGGGAGTTCAATGAGTGCCCTTGCTCAATGCCCAACACGTGGCAGACAAGCGAGAGGATGTAGTGTGACTACAACTTGTTTGATCCGTGGAAAAGAAAATGTAGTTAGACTACGAATTCATTACAAACACGAGTATAATGGGTTAAGATTAACTAAGACTACAACGGTCCACCGCCAGAGCGGGGTTCTATTCAATCGGAGCAGGATTTCGCTGCGATAGTTGGTCTTCTTGTTTGCCGTCGCCCTCTCGTGTGGTGATCATGCTTCGGCTCTCATTCTCTAGACAATGACACTTCTGACACCGTATTATCCAGGCATCTGCTCTCCCTCCTAGCAGGGCACGACGCTGCGCCGCTCAGGAGCACCAGCTTCGACTCCCCTTTAGGCCGTCCTCCAGCCACGGTCGTCCCAAGTACGTATTCCATCCATCTCCCTCCTCTTACTCTCATCCTCCACCCACTCTGGTAGATGCCGAACAGTCCATCTCCAGAGCCGGACGAACCAGCATCTAATGAAACCCAAACCGCCGATTTGCAGCCGTCTATGACCGTGCATCCTTTGACGTACTCCAGCATGCCGATGCACATGTATCCTTTCCCTAGTGGCATCGTGCCCACCCCTCCCACCCGCAGCAAGCGCAGGCAAGTCAAAAACGCATGTACCAACTGTCAAAAGGCTTGTAAGAAGTGCGACGACGCACGCCCGTGTCTCCGTTGTGTCAAATACGGCATTGCGGAAGAGTGTGTCGACTCTCACCGCAAGGAGCGGAAGAAGGGTATAAAGCGAGGCCCTTACAAGAAGCGCGATGGAAAACGTATGTCCGTCTCAATAACAAATCTTCTGGAACCTCACCATGGCACAGCGTTCTCTTTGGATCCACCATACGATGGCTCGACGCACCAGTCCATCCAAATGGCTACGGCGATACCAGGGGCATCCTCTGCCATACCGTTCATTAGCCCGGTTGGCTTCCCCCCAGGTTTTCTTGGCCAGTATGCTCCTGCACCTCCTAAACCAGGTGACCCAGCGATCTACTATCCCCAATTCTATCTTGCAACCCCCATACCTGCTCACGGGCTATCTCCCCACCAAAACGGTGACGGTGAACCTGCGTATCATCACCCACAATTTTATCCGACCACTTTCTTAACCCCATACCCCCAGCCGTACGCGCCATACATGATGCCACATCGGCCCGATGGCCAGGTGGCGCTGCCATCTGCCCACCTAGGTTTTCCCCCAGTTAGTGCACGCTTACCACCGGGTACCGGTCAACAGGATCAGAGAGATGACAGGCCAGAAGAGGTTACTCCCTCCCAGTGAAACATCGATTCACTCCCCTTCCATCGTGAACACGAACTACGCTGGGATAGACCCGAGTCCTTTTTTGACTTTTTTTTTTCTTTCTTTCTGGTTTGGGCGGGATTCCCTCTTCTTGAATTTCACGACGTAACGTTAAACCGGATCTTTGTCAATGAAAACTTTCTATGTATCGTCGTCACGTCTGGTGGTGTAAGAAGAAACTATGGACCTGCTCCATCGTAGGTCTTTGGTCGGGTCTGACCGCCCAGCAACCCATCATAAGTTTCCATAGGTCGTCCGAGACTTGATTCTTCCCGTCCTGTCCATCCGGTCGGGGCGGGCACTGCCCCTTGGTGGTCCTCGCGTGAAGGACTGCAGCGTCGCGGGCGAGGCTGGAGAACGGCACTTCTTCCGTGATACATTCAAGTATCAGCATTGCGAACGAGAATGTGTCGGAATGCGTCGTTGCGGGGACAATGGCGTCTCCGATGTGCTCGGTGGCTATATACCTAACATCACCTCCGGACGTCATAGTCATTGAGATCGCGGTTCCGTTGACCTTTTCCCAGATTCTTGTTATTCCGAAGTCGCAAATCTGTGGTTCGCCCTTTCCGGTGTGTGATCAGCCCCTATTCTGCGAGTCGGATGTGAACGTGGGATTCACCTCGTGAGAGACAAGCACATTTTTCTATGCGCATTCGGTTAAGCGGCTTTTGTAGAGGGTTATGAGTAACTCACGCATTTTACTGTCTAAAATGTCAAGTCATGCATGCTCGTCAAATCTATGTCGGACTTACCGCTCCCGTGCACAACACCCCGTGAGTGGAGGTAACTCAGGCCAGCTGCAGAGCCACGCAACTGAGTCGTGGCCAGGTGAGGCTTCATTCCTTTATACAACCTGTGATGCAACCCACCAGATAGTTTTTATTCGGTGGGGGGGTGCTCTTGACATAGACAAGTAGATTTCCATTTTCCTGCCATGGTGATACCTAAGGGACCTGAATCGATCCCGTGTTTC
>Ga0307512_10001122_pt1 | contig 38890 bp, 33 predicted proteins | sample 14_EM_MG_FD_200267 | JGI IMG/M metagenome (GOLD analysis project Ga0307512, IMG submission 200267) | Populus trichocarpa ectomycorrhiza microbial communities from riparian zone in the Pacific Northwest, United States - 14_EM | ecosystem: Host-associated > Plants > Roots > Unclassified | place...
ACATTCCGTCCGTCTTGAGGAAGGACGGAGACGGACGGCCTTGGCGCCGTCCGTCCGTCCTGGAGAAATCTCGGACGGACGGGACGGTTGAGAACACTGCCCGCAGATTTAATGTCGACAGCTACTAGCATCAAGGTCTATTAGTGAGAATACGGCATGCTTTAAGCTCACCTATGGATATATGGCTCATTTTTGGGCACACCACCGGATACCCACCCCCGGTAGGCGCCGGTCCTCTATAGGTACCTGTACAGGGCCCTAGGGAAGTAGAAACGTATCCCCAGACGTCCTAGTCAATTGAAAAGATGCCCGAGATGGGACCGCTACGCCGGGCCCCGAAAAACTATAGTCCGCCCCGGGCCGTTCGGATCCCTAACTAGCCGATAACTACCACTAAGTACCAAAGTACTATATGAGACATACTAAAATACTACGCCACAAGATATTCCAAGAGTGAATGTGCGTTGATTTATAGGTGGTAATAATGTCCATCTCTCGAGATGCTTAGGTGTTAGATATGTTCGAATGAATGCCATCTACACGCAACGCGACTGCGTTCTCCCTACCACTCCCAAGTGATCACCGATGAGTTATATACAACAATAACTGACGCCTACGATCGATTCTAGGAGCGGAACATCCATCGATGGCAGCAGTCATGATGATGCCCACGGCGTAATAGATGTTTACCGAAATTACCTTGACAATCTGCGACGATGACCTACGTCCAGTTACGTCTTAGTACTAGAGCATAGAAGCCGTACGAGTTTGTAAATAGATGGTCAGATGCGGTATGGGTTCGGATATGGAGATACGGGGATGAGTGACGGCAGTCGGGGATCGGTTTCCTGCGGCTGAGATATCCGGGGCAACTCTATATAGGCGACTCTCAATGAGCTATTGACGTTTAGCGATAAGCTTACCAACACTTCTACATCTACTATCGCTCAAATGTATATGTTCAACGTTCAACTATATACTTTAATTGTCTACATTGCTGTACATGATAGGGTATACCGGTATCAGCCTTTACAATCCCAAATGAAATTGTATTGGCTGAATAGCTATTTAGGAGCAGATATTGAAATGTTCAGCAGAGTTTAGGGATCATTTGATCAGGGACACTGCAGTACTCATAGATATCAAAAGTCCCTGGATAGCACTAGATTATTACTCCCGGATAGTAAAACCTACCGGTTAGTGCTAGATTGATTAGATTAAAGTGGATAACTAGCCATAAAAACTGGAATGAGTCCGTGCAAAATTTCCCATATCCGACCTAACTGTGACTTACTACAGTTTACACATCCACGCAATTTCTTGGATATTTGCTTAAATGGGGTGTGCGGGAACTTTTGAAAACGTCGAGTAACTAGATAGCCCGTCATGGAAACGACATGCATGCGTAATTTCCATATCCGGCCTTATCGTAACCAAATTACATAATGTCCCGGATTATTCCCTTACTTGGGGTGTCCAGACTCCAGAGACTATATATTTACAACTATTTAGCCTGAAGCAAGAGTTCTGAACTGGGGCATACCAATATAATCCCGTCCATCGCAACGACGGGATTATAAGAGGCCGTCAAGAGATAGGTTTTCAACAAATTTCTCTTCCCCTGCTTTTAAGACGCAAAAATGCCCGTCTGTCAAAACAGCTTGTCCAAGTAAAGTTTGAAGGCCGCAGCCTGACGGAGCTGATAGATCGTATCGACTGAAACATCAGGCTTGAAACAATCATCCTTATTGGATGAATATTGGTGAAGTTGGCATGCGCCAGCATGCAGGACTAGGGTAATGCAGACTGGATGTTACTTTGGATGCCTCTAAGACTTGTTGATTGATTGATCTCTCGAGGCCTGAAGGCCCGTATATATACAGACTTGTCTCCTATATCCATATCCATATCCGTGTCTGTATCCCGTATCCATATCTACATTCGGCATATCCGTTTGCACTGATATGAGCCGCTCTGCACTGATATATGCCGCTCCCCTAAGGCATATCTTCATACACCAACTGCATATCAAACGGACCTGAGCTGTGAGGCTCACGATGCAGGTACACATGCAATACTAGATGTTGCTATAGTACTTAGGGGAGAACCGTGTGTTGATTCTATGATATAGTGAAGAGAAGCAGAGAAGGAGAAAGACTCGATTTATATACAGAGGATCATCGGAGAAAACTTTGATACTTCGCCACTCGCCACTCTGAGTCACTCGCCACAAGATATGTAACTCTGGATGTTACGATATGGAAGTTGGGGAGAACCGTGCGCGTGTATTCTATGGTACAGAGAAAAGAAAGGAGGAGAAAGACTCGAGATATATACAGGAGACATCGGCCCCTGCAGCAGGACCGTGTATCAGACCTGTAATATCATGTACATCTGTAACACTGGACTGAAGGTACCTGCCGAGTGACATCTCATGCCACTAGCTTTTGTAGGAGGCTTTGGTAGCTCCAATCGCATGGTATGGTGTACCACTTCAACGTGCTGAATCCCAGAGCGATAGAGTGCAATTGCTTGGTTGATGCAGCCATACTATGGTCGTCATTCGGTCATTACTTCATCGCTTGTGATCACAATTCCATCACTCGTAATCATCGATGAGTCACTCGATGGCCTGCAGGACCCTATGATGCATATGTACTTGCATCGTGCCGTCTGCAATCTCAGGCCCGTTTGCTGGCTCGTAAGCAGTTGGTGTTTCATATGAGGATATGCATAGTCTGTATTCAGGATCAAAGAGAGCGGCTCATATCAATGAAACGGATATGGATATGGATATGGATATGGATATGGATATAGGAGACAAGTCTGTATATATACGGGCCTTCTGGCCTCGAGAGATCAGTCAACCCACAAATCTTTCTAGATCTAAAGTAATAACCTAAAGGTTGACGGCCTTACTTTCTAGAAGACTGGAACCCCTAGTCTAAAGTGAAGGCGCCCGGAAATTCGTAATTCAGGCTAGGTTGAGATAGGACGGACTTTTTCCATCCCTGATTTCCCTTTTTGTACCCTCTCATTATGACCCTATGTTGGTTTCATCAATACTGATCAGATAAGGATAATGTTGGGTGTGGAATAACTGCTCAAAGCGATGTACACAACCTTGTTCTGTTGGCAATCCATCGCAGTTGAAATTGCGAGCGACATCTATGAATGAGAAAATAAACAGTTTACGAATCTGTTGACGGAAATACGGGCTTTCGCCAGAGAGCATCGACGGGAATCGTGTCATTGCTTAGCTGTTACGTGGGCTGCCACTCTCAGTATAATTGTCTTAATATCGTGTACTTAAGCAGTGTTCTCAACCGTCCGGTCCAACGGCCGGGGACGGTAGTGCCGTCCGACATCAAAGCCGGATGGACGGGATGGCGCCAAGGCCGTCTGTCCTGCCCTTACTCAAGACGGACGGACTGTCGGCCGTCATCCACCGTCATCGGGCGGTTACTGTATATCTTTACACGCGACATCTTGGTGCAGCAGGGCTTAATCTTTGGAGCAACGGAGTCTGACAGGGTACGGATGAAGCAGATGTTCACGGATCTTGCATCACGGTCAGCATAATTTTCATATAGGTTTTTGTTATGTACACTAAGATCCATAGATATCGGTGGCTGACCGCCAGGGACGGCTCTTCTCTGTCCCCCGGCCGTCCTTTCCGTCAATCCCCGTCCCCGTCCTGCGTGATCCCGGACAGACGGGAAGGTTGAGAACACTGTACTTAAGCTTTTCCTGTTCTCTTCTGCTCTCTAGAATTCAGACGATTGACGAATTCTCGGCGCACATTGCAACATCCGCGTGTCAACAGAATCATGGGGCTTAAGAGGAGCAGCGTTACAGCTGTGCTAGACGGCGTGTAGACGTGCGTGGTGCATTTCGCGTAGACATACCGTAATATCTGGGTGGATCGAGTTGATTTGAAGTGCCGCAGGTTGCATGTCTCAACGGTGGTCACTTATTCGTACTGAGAGTTTGAAGCCACCCTACACAAAAATTGGACAAATGAGGGCGATATGGCAATCATGTCTTCGTCGAATACCAAGCAGGAAATGTGGGGCTGTGTAGAGTACATAATCATATGCGAGCGACTTTTTTTGTCGACCTATCAAATCTATGATATTCTAATCTAGGCGGTATAGATGTGCAACTCACCTAGTCGGGTAGTAAAATCTCCGCGACGAATGGTTGTACTAACTATGTCAGACCAAGTTTCCTAGCCCCTTCTGTACCGAGGGAAAATTTCTCCAAATCCACCATATCAATTGGACACCTCAGTCAATAACAAGCAAGCGCACTGACTGAATTGGATCTGGTGAACACAGAGTACATTACAGCTGACAGCTAAGAGTAGAGAGAATTGAGTGTTATGCCGAACCTGTTATGCTGAACCTCTCTCTTGACCGAACTGAACTGACTATCTCTAGACTAAGTCTAAGATGTCACAGACTGAATTTACACGCTAGCGGCTCCATACTCAACCCTAACCCTAGAGCACAGGAGAACGTACTCTACCATCCGTTCCAACATAGAGAGCTATACATAGATCAATAACTACAGGAGCTTGACATTATACATTACACTATGTGGGTTCGATTCCAGAGTCAACACGCAAAAGTGTCGGAGAATTGAAAATCCGACGATCTAATCAGTTATCGTATCTATCTATCTATCTCTCCACCAAATCATGCATCATAGGTCAAATAGCATACCCATTTTATGTATCATAACAATATGCCTACAAGAAAATACAGCATTACATATATGCAAAAGTAGATGAGTAACCAATTGATTGTCCATAAGATTGGCTGCGGTCAGTGTCAATAAAGCAAATACAATCGCGAAGCATGCGCTAAGCGCCAACTCTATCATTCACCCAGTTACCAACCCGCAACAGTAGGTTTTAGTTTCCTTGATAATCTAAATCCTTCTCATGTTTGATTGCTTCGTCAGCCATTCCACTTATAGGACCCACCGAAAATACCTGGCAGACTTGCTACTGCGTGATGGTTTACAGAGGTGATACAGTGTGAATGCGAAATGGATTGCCGAAATCAAAGTATCTCTTTGATCATAGACAGGCATAGGAAAAGCCACTCTACTGTGTGGGTGCAGACGTGACGATAAGATTTCAGTACGCTAGCGGAAACTGCACTCCCCCTTATTGCGCGCTGACCTGAGTTCGGCTAGAAATGTATTTTGGCAGGGATACAGTGAACGCCTGGACAGTGGAATCTGTTCTACGTATTTGGCTCATCAGTTTGTTAAACGTACCGGATATGTTCCAAGAAGTTATCAGACGACTCTGCATCGCGAACCGCATCACCCTTACTCAAATTGACGCGAATTCGCAAAACCGGTCGGATCCACAGTTTCCTACATGTACTATGTTACGTCTGCAGCAGTCAAGAAAATCTCACCAATCGAGATCCACATGGACCTTTCCACTGAAGTAACTCCCGAATAACCGCTACCACACGAGTGGATCAAGAACTGTAATGGTTGCATTAGCGCTGGTTCAGAACCGTTATTCCTAGTGAGACGGAAACTTCGACTTACGTCATCGCCGGCTTGTCATGGTACTAAGGTCAAGTTCAAGGATAGGCTTCGGCCTTGAGGGGATCGGATTCTGGTATCCACTCGCACTTGCTGCTCTTCTGCATCTCATGCAATAGGTGCATCTACCGGGGTTCGTGGGTACCACAAAAAGCACAGTACCGAGACACCGTGTTCATACAGAACTTTAGCCTAATACAAGAACTGTGATGTGAAGATAAGCTTTCCTAGTTATGCATAGTGGAAACTATACCCTGGCTTATCGGCATGACCCCAGCTATTTTAGTCCACAAGATCTTATCGCATGACCCTGTTAGGGCATTAGATTAAGATCCTAAAGCCAGGGTAGACAAGCAGAGAAAACGTAGTAGTGATTACCCGATCTAAGACCCATGTACTTCTTTGTCATTCCGAAATAACTAATATGCAAACCATCAAGGCAGCCGTGTAAGGAGATAGTTCTATGCGCACGCAGTATTGAGGGAGATGTTGATTCTACGGCACAGCTGATGAAGGGAACCCGAGAATCACTCCAATCTCTCGCACACATTCTCTCAACTAGAATGGAGTACGAGCATTCGGTGTGATAACCCAGTCAAATAGAACCGTATGCATGAATGGCAAACGACCCGATACTTTGGGAGTATCAACAGCCCGTAACCTAGTGCTAAAAACGTTATAGTTCCATAGGTCATGTAGTTACTAGGTTTGGAGCGGTTACACATGCACAATTGCTTTATTATAGCTGAGATTGTGCATCCCTGAGTGATGTAGACTGGACACATAAGCAAAACGAGAGAGGTAGATTGTACGCGCAGTTACGCAGACCCGAAAAGTGCAAAAAAAAGCGGAATGTAAATTTTACGGATCAGATATATGATCCTGTATCATATTGCGGAGCGTATGTTCTGTTGATGTGAATGAGTGAGTTGATTGTAGGTACAAGAGAGACGGACAAAGGTGCGTCTTATATATGATGAGCATGAGGGCGAGCATCGTGTGAAGTCTAAAAGGGCAGTCATGGTGTGAAGTCTAATGAGACAGTCACGATCATGAACCTTAGGGCTTCCTGCAACACTCCCCCCTCTTGCTACACTCCGTGAAGCAAGAACTAACTAAACAAATGCGAGTACCAAGCATGATTGAAGATTGAAACATCCATGTAAACAAATGATAGCAAGCGTACGTGCGCTGCAAGTGATTCCCATAGTAGCCTCCTTAAAAACCCTGCTCGTGAGAGGTGACTGTGTGAGCAGGGAAACGAGTACTACCGTAGCCTGTGGATGGCCATCCATAAACAAACAAATGCATGAAACAATCTTAAATCAATATTCCATCATTACGCCTACTTTTCTACCATCACCCCATTCCTTTGTGAACTGCGTGTGCTTCTCTTTGGTAAGCGGCTTCATTAGGATATCGGCCACATTGTGGTTCGTGTTTACGTAGGAGTAGGCGACGATCTTGCGAGCATGGCGATCTCGACAGTCATGGTAGCACACATTGGTGTTCTTCGTTCTGGCCTTGATCACTCCGGTAGTGATGTATGAGGGCCCCCTGATTGTCACAGTAGATTGGTAGATGTGTCGCTCGGAGAGCCGTGAATATCCCCGCGATTGTACCAGCCATCTCACTGTGTTACGGGGGTTCTTAGTCCCACTAATCGATACAACACTTTATTGAACTAAGTACAGCCGCCTATCCAAGTATCTCTTTCTCTCCTCGTCTGATCCTAAGACTCAACTTCTCGTTCCTGTACAACGAGAACACCCGTTCTGAATCTGTCCCACAGTCCCTCTCCTCTGTAGATGTAGATCAATCCTCCGCGCTCCAATACTCTTCCTCGGAAAACTCCTCGAATGGTAAAAACCCGGTATTCAGATACCGTAGCACCAGGTAGTCGATATTCTCGAGTTGCACGAAACGAAAAACCACTCGGTAGGTGTGGATTAAATTTTGCTCTTGTAAAGTAAACAGCAAATTGCCGATAGTCTCGACAACTTGAATGAGAGCGTATTCGGCTGGCGTATACCTGTGTCCAGGCATATACGGGATAATCGCGTAAGTTGATTAGGGAAGAAATAGTGAAGGCTATTTCTTTAAAGATAGATAGATAGAATTCTTAATAATATTTTATGATCGTCTTCGCTGTTCTGATAGCTAACTTTGCTCGCTGATGATTCCCAATTCCTTCGACCATCGCTTGCTCTTTATAGCCCACTCTTCCTCTTAGCTTGATAGAGTTATCTCGGCCCCGCCCCCTTAGCGCCCGGCAATAACTCGCCTCAACACCCTCAGGTAATTGTGCTCATGCAGTGTGGTTTGAAAGCGTTACGCTCCTGATAACAATCAGGCCATCCATCGCGCGATATCAGCCCACCATCCTTATCATCATGGGTCGGTAGTCGGAACACTTATCGCCCTTGCGATAATGCTTGCGCCTCTTAAATCCCTCATGCGCGTGAGTTATTTAATTGCGTCATAGACTTAGTCGGCGACCAACCGATGCTATGCCAACGTAGATTAATGACGCGTCAGCTCGTATCCGATACGAAGGTTACATTGCGATCCAGACCACTAGAGTCAACTTAGTGGTGCTCGCTCTAGGCGCAAGGCCTACGTCATTAATCCCTCAGTTACGTCATGCTTAGGTCGAGACATATCTCCAGACCGGAATGTGCCTCTCCGAATCCACACTGCTTATCGGGTGGGGAGAAGAGCTCTCTTAATCGCATATGACCTATCAACTGCCTTGTGTAATTACTACACATGTCACCCATAGTATCCAGGCGTGAACGAAGTACCCTCACTTCGCGCGACCAACATGTACTCCCCATGGAGCATGTTGCTGACCACTTGAACGTTCACATGCATAAGTGTTTTTGCATATCCTTGATATGTATGCATCTTGTATCATAATTCAAGTATCTTTATCGCTATTAGGAGATACCCCTAACACACTGCTCGGGAGGCTTCGGAGCAGGCGATGTATTCGGCTTCGAGTGTGGATAGGGCGATGAGGTCTTGCTTCTGAGACTGCCATGATATGGCACCACCACCGTGACACATAAGAATGACATGTCCACCTTTGCGGTCGGTGCTATCGCTGGCCCAATCAGAGTCCATAATCCAACGACGCCGTCGTTGCTGTAGTCATTGCCGTCGCCATAGCAGTTGAAGTGCAGTCGAAAGTATGCTGTGGCTTTGAAATACTGGAGCGCTCTCTTTGCTGCGGTCATATTGCAGGTGAATGGACGGGAATTGTATCAGTAGAGAGTGGCGACTGCATATGATATATCTGGCCGCTTTGCAAGTGCTGCGTACATCAATGATCCGACGATCACATGATAGTGCTTGACACTCTCCTTGTCGAGTTCCTTCTCCCCCCGATCGTCGGCAATGTCGAGTTCGATATTTGGAACCATGGGAGTCGAGACTTCGTGAGCATTCTGCATGTGGCATCGCTTGAGGATTGTGGTGATGAAGGCCTTCTGGCCAAAACTAATGCCATGATCGCCATTGCAGTGGAGAATTGCCGTGCTGGGCTGTGGTTCGTGATATCTTGGACATATCGTCAAGGTAGAGGAGGATGAGAATGCCATCGCTGGGGATAGAGCGGTTAGGGTCGGCTAGTGATTGTGTGAACCCGGGGAATAGGAGGAAGGTATTAATATCGTCGTGCCAGAGCTGTGGTGCTTGCTTGAGACTGTAGTGAGCTTTCCTAAGTCTCACAATAATTGGAGGTGTATGTGCGTGTGCATCGGGGCCTTCTGGCTAGCATCTATATGGTCGATGTTCCATCCACATCTCCCGACCAGAGAGATGAGATATCGAAAGGTAGTTAGCTCTCTTAAAGGACCGTAAGTCTCACCGAATTGTCTGCTCATAGCCTTTGATAACTAGGTGTGCCTTGTAACGTGTAGACCCATCAGGGTTTCTCTTAGTCTTGAAGACCCACTTGGAGCCAACCGGCCTCACATGCAATTGTTTTGCTTTCTTCAGTATTCTTGTAGTGGGCCTGTCATAGCTTCTGCATATGTCAATTGGTCCCCATTGGTGGTAGTTGATGCCAGCATCAATGCTATCAAAGCTTCCGCCTTGACTTCTGGTAACGTGAGTTGTGATCAATGATGGTAGTAATAGCCTTTGTGATGACTTCTTGGTCATGGCCGTGGCTTGCCTGCGGGCAGTGTGATTCTCGCGGCGGAGATGTCGGCTGTGCTCGAACCACTTGAAAATTTGGGGCCCAAATCCTCCATAATGTCGTTGAGTCGTGGGTGTAGCCTACCATCATGCAGGGCTTTGATCGAGGACCGAATTTACTTCGGCGCTGGGCTTCGGGGAGGAGCTTGCTCGCACGGAGGCAGGCTGCATGTGAGCAAAGCGCCGATGCCATAGTCTTGACTGTGAGATGGTGAGAGTCTTTCGAGTGGACTTTGACTTTGTGGCAGCGATTGGTGGGCTTGTGGAGGTAGATGTATGTGCACTCAGAGGGGCATTCGGAGATAGACTCGTAGGATCGGTGGTGAGTGTGCTTCGTGTTCTCTTCCTTCGAGTGGACTTGGAGATTGTGCTTGAATCGGTGCTCGAAGGCGTGTTTGGAACTGTGATCAGAGGTGTGCTTGGAAGTGCATCCAAGGTTGGTGCTGTATGTGCGCTTGCAGTGGGAGATATAAAGTAGAGGTCATTGACACGATGACCGGTGATTGTGGTCTGTGATTGTGGCGATGATATGGAGCATTTGCCGCCGCCAAACGTGGCTGTAGATCCAGCGGAGTCCAGTTGATTGATGGAGAAGAGTGAAAGACGGAATGTAGGTGTATAAAGAGCATCGATCTCATAGCCCTGAGTAGCGTCAACAAGTCCATGATTAGTTACTCTTACCGTGTTATCATCGCCGAGTTCAATGAGCATAGGTCGGCATAGTTTCTTGAATGACTTGAAGGAGCAGCGATTATTGCACATATGATGAGAAGCTCTGGAATCGATGACCCATGTCGTTTGGGCGGTGGATGCTTTGCGAACTCTGCTTGGTGCCTCCTTCGCGCGGTTGAAGTGAATGCAGTCAGTTCTGATGTGGCCTGGGAGCCCGCATTGGTAGCATCATTTATCGTGGTTTCCTCCGGAGTTGTCTCCTCCGGAACTGCCGTTTCCACTGCTCTGAGTGCGCTTTCGTCATACCACACCCACGCGCACGATGACCTCCGCTTTGTAAATAAAGCACAGCGCCAGTCGATGCGTCTGCAATCTCGGCCACGACAGCCGCTTTCTCTTCATCCAATCAAATGTCATCCAAAATTTGTTGAGATATGGGAGGCGGGGCTTGTCGATTGAATATGTTGATCGTTGTCCCAATGTTCATTGGTATATGCGTAAAGAGGTGAGTTACGAAGGAGTGACCGAATTTCGGGAGCGTGTTGTCGAATCAATCATTAAGGATGTCCTTCATCTCTGCAGGATCGGTGGTGTTTCTGATGTGTGGGAGGATCTCGTCGGAGTATTCCATGTAGAGGATGGCTGGTGCATCATTTCGTTGTGTACGCCAGTTGCGCTGCCTGGTACGGCTGTCTGCGGTTTTGCCTTCTGGTGCAGGCTCTTCTCTAGCAACAATATTGTAAGCATCGGCTCCCATGAGTACTCGGTGAACTGTCTACTTCCATATGGGGTAGTTGTTCTCGGTCAACTTAGGGATGTTGCCGTAAACGCTCTTGAAGGTTTCGGTAGGCATTGTGCGGGAGGGTGGTGTATTCGAGGGTTTGGAGGTCTTTGTAAGAGCGGAAGAACAGAGGTTTCGGGGGTCTTGGTGATAATGAGAGAATGGTGATTACGAGGTTTCGGAGGTCTTGGTGATCGACGAGGTTTTTGGGAGGTTGTAGAATGATAGAAAGAAAAAATAGGTGATTTTAGTCAGTAGCGACCGCCGGGCTCATAACCTGTTGATGTGAATGAGTGAGTTGATTGTAGGTACAAGAGAGACGGACAAAGGTGCGTCTTATATATGATGAGCATGAGGGCGAGCATCGTGTGAAGTCTAAAAGGGCAGTCATGGTGTGAAGTCTAATGAGACAGTCACGATCATGAACCTTAGGGCTTCCTGCAACATGTTCTAGCTACAGTGAGGATGATATGGTTCCAAAGGGATAGGTATAAAACATACAAGTTTCCAATGAACAGTGAACGCAATAATGTAGTGCATTTCAATTACCGGATGATTGCTTCCTAGCCCAAAGGACTTCATCACCTATCACTCGGCAGCACTTGACAGACTATTGTTGCATGTACATATAGACCTGACACAAGCTGATCATATCCGGGGCTAATGGTACGGGACGAGGCATACTTTCTCTCATATATAAACTCGCGTCTTTCTCCTTCTCTCTGTATCTAAGTCTGTTCGTACGGTTCTCCCCATATCGCAACAACTATCACAAATATATAGACCTGACACGAGCTGACCGTAAGCGGGGCTGATGGTAATGCAAGGCACACTTCTCTCTTGTATACATCTCGCGTCTCTCTACTTCTCTCTTCTCTGTATATAAGTCTATACACACGGTTCTCCGCATATTCGCAATTGACAACGCAGACTGTTACGGCTTGCGGAATCCTCGATTCTCTATAACATAAGAGGTGAGAGCAACGATATGGAGAGTGGCGCCGTTTGTTACTCAAACATTTGGGAGCATCAACAATCGGTGGATAGACCCGCGCCAGCCCAATCTCCATCCGCATCAACTAGAATCGTTCCGACGCTCACAGAGCCTAAAGTGACACTCATGTAACTATAATAACTGAGCTTTGGGCATTTGCGGGGGTCTTTGGCTCGTCTGGATCTGGTATGAAAGATGAATATAGTACCATGTACTAGAACATTGCGAAACTGAAGTTGAGGTACGAGAACCCATGGTAACCGGCAGCATACCCCCACTAATTCAGGATTTAGTCATGATATGTTGGTGGCTGTCGGTGAATCATCGCTTTCAAACCCCTGTACTTGCTGACCCTCTACACTTCTCACCATCCTGTTGCTCAGGTGAGAAGATTCAATTATGTAACTGGTGTGCTCAATTCTGTCACCTCGGGGAAAAATAATTCTTATAGAGCGTCTCTATGGGTAGCATTGGATTATTTCTGTTTTCTGATAGTTATAAATCCCTAAAGTGGTAACTGCTTGAGGAGGGTGGGGACCAAAATTGGATGATAAGGTAACTTCCACTCTCAAACTCAAATGCAGGCTAGAATTGATTCGTTGGAGTAGTGTCTCGGCTATGTCAGCTACTATAACGGGGATAAATCACGATTACTGCCGGTGATGACGCTTGAGTTTGCTAGGCGAACTTCTAACACATCTCAACGGATGGAATGCCGCGGGCAGCAATCGAGCTGCAACCATAGTTGCTCTCCATCTTCCACATCTAACAAAAGAGTTACAAATTTTTTAGCATCGATTCTTTGATTTCTAGATTCCAACCAGCCAAACATCAATTATTTCCAACCAATTCATTATTATATAGGAAATCAGAATTAATAAACAGCTATCCAAAAAACAATCCATCTCGACACAAATTAAGTCGCGAACTGCAGCGCATGTGTATGTCCTAAGCGGTAGACAGTAACATTGTAGAAATCCAGATCCCTCTTGTCATAACCACGATTCAGCATCGCGGAAGTTGCCTACCCTCTTGCGAAGCATACAATTCTATACATTGTTAGCAGTCGAATCTACAAAACCATGGAGTGTTTTACATTCAGTCTCGATTGCAGGAACCGTGACGGTCTCTGTCGCAGCGGCAGTCACCACGTTGATAGTCGGGGTGCACTCCGACGCAGTCTCAGTCGTAATAGACGTGATTGGTGTACACACAGCTGCCGTAATCTGCAATTGGTGTTAGCCTCCGCAGTTTATATTGGGCAACCAGCCTACCGATGTGATTGTGTGAGTGACAATGGGTGGGCATGTCCTCTGTCTGACAAAAACCGTCGAAGTCGTGGACCGGACCCCCAAGGTCACAGTTTGCCACGCTGTGCGTGTAACAACTCTGAGCCTGGTAGTAGTAATCCGCTGGGTACTGTATTCCAACGGTCAGCTTCGGTTTATCCATGGCTTGCGATCACCCACATGACGGTATCTCTACGACCAGGTACCTGAGGCATGGCCGAGACGACAACTGCGAACAAGAGGGCAAGACAATAGGTGATGACACTGAACTTCATGGTGATAAAGACGGGAAATAAATTACTAAAAGAGTGTGTAATGTGTAATGAACGTGTGTAGACGAATTACCAAATATGAATGAGTGAAGACTTCGGATGGCCGCGCTGTTGTTTTGACCGACGGCAATCCGGTTGTATTTATCAGAAGAATACCAGGAGACATCCACTCAGCCGATATAACATCTCTTGCAAAAATAAATCTTATACGATATTGAAAGGACTATGTATTCATGCTTCCTGCGTAACCTTCGCTTCCCATGCAAGCCCATGAGCGGCTGGGTGGATGTTCCTGCGTTTGTCCCACCTCGAGGTTAATGACGCCTTTGTGCCAGGTTAGCTCCCGAGGGGCAAAGTGGCTTTTCGCGTTTGTTGGTGCAGTTCTCAAAAAACCAATTGCAACATAATCGTATCCGGAATATTTAACGCTTCAATCAAGGAGAAAGCTTCCGACCTTCGGCCAGCAACTGGTCCCCTTTGACCGAGCTGAAACTTGACGCGAAAAATCATGTTGCACCCGTCTCGTCTATGTGGGCTCGCGCTGTGAATCACATTTTATGTGCTAATAGGCATAACAAATTCTGTCGAATCTATTTTTATTCCCCGGCACAGCGATTCTAGACAGATGGGGACAGTGCGGGAGAGTTTCATAGAAGAGAATGTAGTGAGAGGGGAAGGCACAGTCAGGCAATGCTTCGGTCATAGAGTGTCGAGGAACCGGGGAATAGCATAGTTGTGTCACGGCCGCAAGCGGCCAAATACAATATGAGTACAAAGAACAAAGTCTGGTTATGGGAAATACGAAGAGTAGCTATACAATAATAACTGCTTATTGTGAAACCGCACTTCCAGTGTGGGGGTCTCGGAGAATTTGCAACCGAGTATGTATGAGTACACACGTGCGTCTTGTACAACGGCCATGGACTGGAATCATGGAACATGTGCCAAGACACCTCATTTCAGGAAGAAACTGGAATTATCAGAGCACCGTGCGCTAAACTGGGTAAAACGCGGGAAGAAAATGCAAAGCAACAAATAGCCGTTGTCTCAGCCTCCTCCCCTCAAGTTAATGCCCTTGTCTGATAGCAAAAACTCACTTTCAGAAATGGGATCCGGACTCATCTTCCATGGCCCGTACAACTGTCTTGAACGATAATGACGCCGATTAACGAATCCTCCCTACCGAACACCAAGTTCGATTGAAGGAGATTGCACGTGATTTGCTTTGTCACCTTTAGAAGTACAGCGGGTTCGATATTAGACAGAACCAACAGACCTTATTGTTGATCATTTCCCAACACAACAAAATTTGTTCAGTGGCGTTCGAGGGGCGAATGAAAACGTGCGCACATTTTTCAAATGAAGGTTGGCTGCGCATGCATGTCTGCAGGCGCGTACAAGGTTGGACAGCGCCTAATGCAAATAGTGAACGGTGGCGCTTATGACCGCACCCTAGTACGCATAGAGACACCACATCTGTTTAGCACATCCAACAGCTCTTTCAACGAGTGGTGCGGAGAAATGGCGGGAATGCAGCGTCCCTCCCCTGCCGGATGCGCTCTCTATAACCTTGGCAGTAATCATCATGGGTTATTCGTTTCAGTATCCAGAGTTGCAATTCAGCTAGAATATAGCAATCAAAGTGCTGAAATAGACTGGAGGGCTTGTAAGGAACTACATGTAGAAATGAGCGGACTCTCTCGTGTATCTTTCGCTGGGTCTTTCCAATCATGGTCTTTGATGGTCGGGGAACAGCTACACAGTGCACTTAGGTGTCAAAGCTGATGTGATGCGGTGGGGATGAGTCCTTCATTGAAGAAACATGTTGGGATTCACTAAACACGAGTGAGTCATAGTTGGAAGTATTCGGTTTATCTAGACGAGCTTGGGTAGATGAGGAGGGCCGGCCACTATGCGTCAGTGCTTTCTTGGCTGAGGTGTAAGCATGCAGGTACGCGACGGGAGATGTGCGGGAGCACCACATACTTCAAAAATATAAATCCCGAGAACAACCTCAATGGGGTAGATAACTAATTGTATTAATATCCAGTTCCCTCTAAAACTATTCTTGCATATCCCCATGCGCGGGTTAAGGAGCGAAACCCACGGTTGACCACTTATCTCCATTCTCCAGCTTGTTTTAGATAATATAGCCAGACAATGGTCGGTCAGCTGAAGGAAGTGCACTCCGCTGAGAGTTGGTGTATTTGAAGCATGGAGAAATGTCAGGTATCTCCTTGTACATTAGACAGCTGAAAGGTACGTCGAATGTTCTAGGTACTACAGTCAACCGCCGGGTAGTTCAGCCCCAAGCCACATCTCTCGCCATACCCAGATCACACACCGGTTTAGCTTTTGCAATTACCACCTTGATGTTTTAGGACAAGGTTGCGCTTAGCTTTATATTCATATACTGCTAAATCCGTGCACTAGATATCCGGTGTAGATACGCTTCAGTGACGTGCTCGCAAGCATGTAGTCAGCCGAATCTATTCATCATCTCTAGGCACGAAAGAAAGACACGCTGGTATTCAGTTTCGGGGTCCAGAATAATTATCCGCTTAGGATGTAGACTACAGGAGTGTATGGAGTGGAGACGGACTTTTTGGTCATACGGGAACGGCTTGGCTGTTCTAGCTTGTCCGATCGATGACACGTATTGTACGACTCTGGCGGGATGTTACATGCTCCCCTGAAATATTCTAACTGATTATCACTTTTATCTCCGCGGCTGATACAACGATATGCAACAAAGACCCATGTAGTTTCTAGGGCTGAATGAACATTTTTCTAACCATGATGGTTGCTTTTTCACAGTTTTTCCTACACTTTACACAATTGAGTAACATCAATTTCCGGAACATGTTGCCTGGATAGCCGAAATCATTTTCCAGGCCATGTTTGGTATTCTGGAGACCCCTTTCTGTGGTAGTGATTATGGCGTTCATGTAGTCACTGCTGGGCAGCGGGTATATAGCTACTGACCAGTGGACAGATCGAAGTTCTTAGAAACCAGACAACTCACTGGCGACCTTTCGCCCTGCCTCACTCTTTCCTTTGAACATTCCTTTAGATGCGAATTAACTAGCCTTTGGGCGAATCCATTCTTTACTTGACTGTCTTTTCATATTACACAATTCGTTCATTCATCACACTCCAATCATGAAGATTAGCATTGTCCTATCTCTCCTTGCTCTCTTCGGTGTTGCAGCCTCTACCTGGCCGGGTTTAGGGGGTTCCGGCCCAAACGCTTTGTAGGTTACTCAGATGCAATGATAGATAAGATGTCAGCTAACTTTGGGCTATAGAGCTAAGCGAAGGATATTTACCAGAACGAGGCGTATAACTAGCTGGCAACGTTCTACTACAACGAGGTGGAGGACTCGAACATCATTCAGTAGCGTCAGTGTTAGTGTTAGAACAGTAACGGTTAAGCCGAGGACCTGTGCTCAGGATAGTGACCAGACGGTTACTTCAGTAAGTTCTTGCAGTTGAGGTCTATCATGAGAAAGTCCTAATATCGTCTAGTTCATCCCATCCGTTTGCACTCCGGCAATAACCATTGAAACCGTGATGGTACCCGGCTCCTGTTCATCTGATATCACAACTACGTCAACGGAGACTGTTACAATCAGTACCACGGGTTCTACAGCAACTGTCAGCAGCACGGAGCCAATAACATCAACCAGTGTTTCTTCAACCGATGTCTCAACTGAGATTGGCAGCAGTTCTACGAGCACCGCAGCCGCGGAGACAACCGAGACCAGTATTAGTACTAGCGAACCAACGACTGTGTCCATAAGTTCCTCGGTATCTAGCTCATCTACAGAGATTGTCGGCGAGTCTAGCACCGTCACTTCGACTGATCCAGGGAGTTCTTCGGCAACCGGGTCTCCTGTAGAGTCATCCAGCGTGTCAACGACCGAGCCTACCAGTGATACCAGCAGCATCGCATCTACGGAATTCGTAGTTACTTCGACAGATGCTGCCACAGATACTTCGGCAATTGAGCCCAGCAGCAGTTCGTCTGCCGAGTCTACTAGTGTCATAACAACTTTGGACTCTACCATTCAAAGCTCTAGCGCTTTATCCAGCGAAACTAGCACCACAATCGCTGAGACTAGCAGTTCTGAGTCCACGAGCACATCGCTATCAGATCCCGCAACTAGCTCTAGTAGCACTGTGGTGATCGATACAGTTGATGTAACCACCTTGGATCCTGTGACCACATCCAGTGCTGAGTCGACTATCGCTTCATCAACCGACACCAGCACCCTGATTACGGTCACTCTCACTTCCGAGTCCACCCAGTCTAGCACCGATTCCTCTATTATTGTCATCCCTGAGACTACTATATCGAACACTCTTTCTGCTACCGACTCCAGCACCGGGACCACTGTCACACTCGCCTCTGAGACTAGCATTGCTGAGTCCACCAGCGCTTCTGCCACGGAGACTAGCACCGCCTCGGATCTCACCAGCGTATCTTCGTCAGAGTCTAGTAGTCCTTCGTCCACTGAGGTTGCGGTTACATCTACATTGGAATCTAGTAGCACTGAGACAGCCATCACATCCACCTTGGAGTCCACTAGTGCTTCATCAATCGAGTCCAGCACCGCTACAGATCCTACCGGCGTGTCTTTCTCAGAGCCTAGCAGTTCTTCGTCTACCGATGCTACCACTAGTGTTTCGATAACCGAGACGAGCGCAGAGTCGAGTATTATTTCCACCGTCACAACAGATGATAGCAGTGCCTCTGCCTCCGAAACTGGCACTACTCTCACATCGGAACCGAGCAGTACCTCGATCATTACAGGAGAATCTAGCAGTGCTACGTCGACTGAAACTGCCAGTGTAGCAACTTCGGACTCTAGCAGTGCTACTTCTGCCGACATCACCGTCACTGGCACCACCGAAGCTAGCAGTACTTCATCAACTGAGACCACTGTCACCGCGGAGTCTAGCAGTGCCATATCGACGGAAACTTTCGACGGAACAATTTCGGATCCGAGCACAACCGAGACCCCTAGCACTAGCATCTCACTGTCCAGTACCACTTCCATCGACACTTCCACTACGGCATCAGAGTCTAGCAGTGTTACATCCACCGATGTTACCGCTACAGTTTCATCTGAATCTAGCAGCACCCAATCCACTGAGACGGCTGGAGAATCTAGCAGCACCTCAGCCACTGAGTCTGGTAGTACTTCGGCCACCGAGACAATCGAGACCAGTGCAACAGTTACGTTGGAGGCAAGCAGTAGCTCATTTACTGACACTACCGCTGTAGCAAGCTCAGATCCAACCACTGCCACTTCCAGCGACATTACGGCTACGGTTATACCTGATTCTAGTACTTCCTCATCTACGGAGATAATCGCGGAATCTAGCAGCACTGTAACTAGTGAGACTAGCGGAACATCACCTACGGAGACAATCGCGGAATCCAGCAGCACTGCAACCTCGGAGACTATCATTACCTCATCTACAGAGACAATCGCGGAATTCAGCAGCACTGTACCCATAGAGGCTAGCATTACGTCATCGACGGAGACAATCGCAGAATCCAGCAGCACTATAACCACTGAGACTGGCACTGCCTTACCTTCAGAGATAATCGCGGAATCTAGCAGCACTGTCACTACAGATACTAGCACTACCTCACCTACAGAGACAATCACAGAATCCAGCAGCATTGTAACCACGGAGCCTAGCACTACCTCTTCTACGGAGACAATCGCAGAATCCAGCAGCATAGTAACCACGGAGACTAGCAGTAGCTCATCTACGGAGACAATCCCGGAATCCAGCAGCACTGTCATCACTGAAATTAGCAGTACCTCATCTAGCGATGCATCCACTGTGACTGCTACATCTGCATCAGAGTCAACAGGCACTGAGATATCTGTCACTGTCAATCCTGAATCCAGCAGCTCCTCAGCTACCGAGACCAGCAGTTCTTCATTAGTGGAAACAACCGACATAGCTACGACAGTTACATCAGAGTCCGGTAGTTCATCAACAGATGTGGCAACCGACACTGCTACGGTTGTTACTTCAGAGCCTAGCAGTTCCTCGTCTACTGATGCAGCCGTCACTTTCACCTCTGAAACCAGCAGTTCCTCATCTACCGATTCTCCAATCACCGTTACATCAGAGTCTAGCAGCACCTCTGAGCCCAGCAGCACCTCACCCATTGAGAGCAGCAGTACCTCAGCCACGGAGACATTTGACATCACCGCCACCATTTCTCCAGAGTCGAGCAGTTCATCATCCACCGGGACATTCGAGGACACCGCTACAGTTACGTCGGAGTCTAGTACCATCTCACCTACCGAGAGTAGCAGTACCTCACCCACCGAGACAACCGACGCTGTTACGACGGAGCCAAGCAGCAGTTCATCAACCGGAACACCCGCAGTGACTGCCACGGTTACTTCCGAGTCCAGCAGTTCTTCATCCACAGGAACCATCCTTACCACTGCCACAACAGACCCGAGCAGTTCCACTTCCACTACTACCTCGGCCCCAAGCACAACTACAAGCCAGCACAATAACGACAACAACAATGGCAACAACGATCGCGGCGGGAACCGTGGCAACAGAGGAAATGGCCGCAACGGAAGAAATGGGCGGAACGGAGGCAACAGATGGAACAGAGGTAACAGATGGAATGGACGGAACGGAGGAAACGGACGGAACGGAGGGAACGGAAGGAACGGAGGCAACGGAAGGAACGGAGGCAACGGACGCAATGGAGGCAATGGGGGCCGTGGTGGTCGCAACTAAATCTATCGGTAATACAGCAGCAACTAAGGTAAGCCTATCTACACCTTTCTTCCAGTATTGCATTCCCTAATATTGAATTCAGTAGTACACAGGTCTGGGAGTCGTAAAATTAGTTGGGAGGTTTCTTATGTGTTTTCGTTTGTATGGTCTTTATTGAGTGCCTTTAGTAGTAATTTATTTCTAAGTATTGAAATGTCGGTCGCGAGTCACGTTGGTGATCCTATGATCACGATACTTTATCCCTCTACGAAGAGTTCATTGTGAAAAGATTTTGTAGGCCACAAGGGTAAGGGTTCGGGTCGTTCTGTGTCGGAAATACATTCCCAAATGCATTCTCGGACTTGAAGCTACTCAAATTTTTGAATGGCACCATGTGACATGGGTGAGCTGTAGCGTACACTCTAATGGAATCCACATGCAATTAGTGTATTGGTGTGACTTCGGTTGATGCGCTCTCGGTTTGTGGTATTATGTATGCCGAAGGACCATCTGGGCATTTCGGAACTATTCATGTTCATTTACGAACTTAGTGATAATTGCACCATTAAACCAATGAAACAGAATGTCATGACAACAACAGAAAACACACATCACAAATTACTCCCCCAAGCATTACGACCAGACACGCAACATACAGCGGCCGTAACTACTTCAATTACTCCTGCATTCTCCTCTAAGGCGCACAGCAATAACCTCACCTACCCCATCTTCATTTCTTACAATGCCACCCCACTAACTCTAGCAGCAACACGAAGAGAAGTAAAAGTATCCATAACCCACAGACATATTAGTTGGATCCGAGCGATCTGGTTAGCAGCCCGGGTATACCAGGAGATCTTTCTTCGGCTCGTGAGTTGAAAATCTAGACAAGGGGAACCGAATTGGCTATTTTTTGTCCTTGAAGCGGGATACGAGGATTAATCGAAGTAGAGGTACACAAACACTGAGAATTTCGTTATAAATAGCAAATAACGCTTCTTCCACTTGGTTTACCACTAAGGTAACATCTGCTGCGACGATTGATACAACGTTGGAGGCTGAGATCGCTTCATCTACGAGGTCCATCACTGAGTCTACGATCGTGTCAACAAGCACTTTTTTATCTTACCCCATCACTGAGTCCATCAATACATCTGCCAAGGCGTTCAATAGTGAACCAACCACCTCATGCATACGGCCCAGGCGCTTTATTAGGGGCGTGGGCGCGTCCAGCGCCCACACCTAACAAGCCGCTAGCGGCGCACCTCGTAGCCACGCTCCCAACCTCAGCTCCCTACTCCCATATCTATCCAACTTTGAGCTCAGTTAACTCCATGAGTTTTACTTTGACCAGGATATTGTTTATATATGAAATGTAGTTAACAAGATGCTCTTTCACTTGCTTGTCTCCTCTTTTAGTTTCCTCTAATATTCAAGGAGTGGTTGATGATCAAGTACAGTGGCGTAGACAATACTTAGTACTGTTAATGCTGCTAAGCACTGCTTAGCACGGCTCGTATTTTGCATCAGGTAAATTATTTCTCCCTGTAGTCTAGATACATGTCATATACCATCCGGTAAATGATTTTTACCTGACTGTATGTTACGATATGGAAGTTGGGGAGAACCGTGAACGTGTATTCTATGGTACAGAGAAGAGAGAAGGAGAAAGACTCGAGATATATGGACGAGACATCAGCCCCTGCAGCAGCGGCCGTGTATCAGATCTCTAACATCATGTACATCTATAACACTATAAGGTACATTTGTGATGAGTGACAGCTTATGACTCAATTATAGAGACCAACCAGTTTACAACCAGTATCAGTACCAGGCCAATGATAATGCAGAACTCATCTTTATATAGTATAGCTACACTGTGCCAAAGAACTTTGAATTTGGCTAAGGATTGGTGGACTTATAGGTTGACTGCTAAGGGAGAATAAGGAGAATGAGGGCTACCTACTCCATATGATTTCTCCTCCACTTGTTGTTGGAATTCATTGCCCTTGCTGCCTGAGCCTCTCTAGCATGCTACAAGACTACTTGGGTGCTGCTTGTTAGTTTTGAGGGACAATGAAATGTCACTTGGGCAAAAATTACCTGAGTTATGATACTATAGAGGGTCTCCATCTTCAGCAACTCAGAAATAGTACCTATCTCAACAACCATCTGCCCAAAGCTGCCAAGACTGGTATTAACCGACAACTAGCATACCATATATGCTCTGATAGTATTACCAGTGATTTCCATTTACAATTGGTGATGAAACAGGGGTTAGAAGGTGGGCAAAAATCCGCCAGCTTCATGAACTCTCACTCACATTTTCATCTTACTCAAAATTGGTCTGCTTGACTTGATTTTTAGATTGACATGTTGGCCGTGGAGTTGTCTATCATACTACAGTCTCTGATATTCTCTCCATTGCGTGGTTGTTGAGCAATTTGCAATTATGAAAAAATTCCGGGATTGGCAAGGTTCCCCGCTAGCAGCTTGTTAGGTGTGGGCGCTGGGCCTGCCCACGCCCTTAATACGGCGCCAGGGCTGTATGCATGAGGTGGAATCGATGACAACGTCAGAATCTACCAGTACTCCAAGCGCCGGGTCCACCTCTGCAGATGCAAATACCGCCACCCCCGGTGGTGCCCCCATCACTTCCACTGGTGCCACTATCAGCACTTCCACTGCATCTACCAAGATGTGAGCATTTCAATCTTACCATGATATTATTCATATACCGACTCCGAATTCAGTATTGTACCGGATAGAAACCTTAAAAATACTCCCAGATATCTGGTTCTAGTTTCCTTTTGTTTCTTCTGTACGGGTTTCGATCGGTACGCGTAATTGTTTAGTAGTGAATGAAATACCCATTGAGAGACGCTTTCGTGGGCCTAGGCTCATCCTGTAGCCCTGTCGGTTCAATTCTTCTCATACTAAATCCAACAAAATTTTCAGCGCTAGAAGTATTCTACCACCGTGTAGACTAGAAGGATAGAACTCTTACCCTCATTAAATAGCGGCAGTAAGACTGGGGTTAACTGTCCTCAGCCATTGACGCTGTGGACGCTGTGATGTGGATTGATCCACAGGATGGACTCAGCGCTCGCATCCCTGAAGTTGATTCTCGATGGGTTATGTTCGACTCTGCGATGGTGTTAATCCAATTAGGGATTGATATAGTGGATATAGTACTTAGGTGGAAGTAGGAATGTTTAGAAACTTGATTGCGGTTCCATACGGGGAATTAGTGACTTGCAGTTGTGGTAAGCAGAAAAGAACCAGATCTACCAGAAGCACCCATACTTTGCAGTATCTCCAAATTTCGAGCAATAGCTTCCGAAATTAACTGACGCTAAGTGCATAAGGGTCAATGGTACGCACATCAACACCCCACTCGCACCCGGATCGAGTTGGAAATATGGTTCAGCTTGACTAGGGGCTAGTGGAAGTGAATTGGCGGGCGGGACTCGACCGATGGCTAGTGGAGGCGAGCTTTTCGGCGGAGGCGAGCATCTGGGCCGACTAAAGGCGGGCGGAGGAGGGTGGTCGAATCCTTGAACTAGGGCGTGAGCTTGAGCGTGAGCGTGAGCTTGAGCCGGAGCTTAAGGTTGGGCCAGAGCGCGAGCTTGAGCGCGAGCTTGAGCTCGAGCCAGAGCCAGAGCTTGGGAGGGAGCGGAGGAATCCAGAGCGAGGGAAGGGGGTATATAAGAGGAGCGGAGCGGCAGTGGTTAGGCAAGAACCGCCTTCAGCATCAACCCGCCCACCCTCACCTCTGCATATACTGTTGCTAGTTCTGCACGTTTTTGACTCTACACCCAGTGAAGGGCTTCCGGCCCCGAATGGGAGAGTGCAGGTGGAGCGGAGGCCGCAGCGGTGGCCTTCGCTCCCCCGAGGCGGCTCCATTGTTTATACTTCGTTTACTGTTTTGTTTCGTTCGGGTTTTTGCTTCGTGCCATTTCTTGTGCTGCAAATGTTTGTATATGAATAAATGGAAAGCACGTGCTAGGGGGAAGAGCGAGTCCACTAGTTCACTACTCTTCAGAACCAAAGGGTAATGTGAACGATTTGATTCCGTTAAGGAGGAGCGCTACATGGCTAACGAAACTGTTTAGATATTTAAGCCATACTTTCCTGATTCTGGACCCCGTACAGAAAGTTTAGTATGATAAGTGGCCCCCACTACCGTCATGGCGGGAAGGGTTAGGGCTTTACTTCATTTTCTCATGGTCAACTCATGAAATATCTACACCCAAAACAAATGAGAAAACGCACAAAAGAACCAGTTAATCCTAGGACACTTCCGGGATATCGAACTATTCGTGTCTCTATCCTTCCAAGACAGTTATTGCCATTACCTACACCCTTTAATTCTTTGGCTCAATTGAAAATATGAATCGCAATTGATATCTTGAAATATAGCTCTGGGTACTAGCTAGGAATGATTGCCTCTTATAGCTATGATTACAGCAAATAGGTCGTTGGTATATGTACAGTTATAGGATCGAGCAGACACAACAACTTCACCACCATAACACATCACCTGGGAGAAGGATGGTTTTCAGCAATGATAGCTTTCATAGGAACAAGTTGGATCCCAGCTTCCGAACGAAGACAAAGTCATTTCAACATAGAGTTGGGAGCACCGAGTTAAGAAGTTGTGATGGTACTTGAAGTCAAGCGGAACAGGACCAGAAAAACTGTAAAGGTCGTCCGACAGGTCTTAGATATGAATTAACTGCATATGTACTGCTGAGTAGTCTCAAAACCACTAATTTCGCAAGACACATCCCTACCGGTAAAGAAAGACGTGTTTCCATGATACAAGTACATTAACACATCCAGCGGGTAGTAATTAAGTATACTCTGAATCGGCAATTGCAATATAGCCCATCCAACATATTGAATTATGCACACTGGCAGCAGTATGGACCACCCAACAGGATAAACGCACTTCCGTAGTTGGCAGCGGTGGTTTCAGCTAAGTTGCACAGCCGGAAAATCAAAAATTCCAAAGTCTGTAAAAATGAATTAACCCTAATTAGTCTAGATATATGCTCGTGAGCTAGCCAACTAACCAGCTGGTAAATAATTGTGAATTGTGAAGATAGGCGGTGCATCCAACGTGAGATAGTTGTGGTTGGCAATGCCGGGGATGTTTTGAGTCTCATATTCTAGGCCAGTTTTATAGCTTCAGACAGGTGACTAAATGGTGTAATTATATTTCTATTGGTGACCATTCTGGGTGCCTTATTGCATGTAGTGAGAACTACGAGATGGTAACGGGACGGATTTCATGGTCCATTATCCCATTATCCCATCCTGCGACAAGATATCGGATGAGAAAATCGCAAAATCTTGCGTGGTATTAGACAGGATGCCATGTCATTTTGTGTTAAAGCAGCACCCTGCGTGTCCAATCTTAGTTTACAACAGCCGTCCTTACTCGGTGGCCGTTTTTGTGATTTTTGAGCGGTAGTAGAGCAGCGGGGAGAATCCCGTCCGCATACGTGATGTCGCCGGACCGCGAGAAATCCCCGTCTTGGCACTTGCACGGACGGTTTTTGGATGGGATTACCGTCCTGTTTTCATCCCGTGGTTCACACTAATTGAAGGCAGCAGAATATCGTCCGGAGCTGCCTAGCGCTGACTGCATCGCAGTGATGCAATACGAATACGACATCATTTTCTCGGGTGCAACCTTCTCCACCAAATCTTTTTAACTCTACCGTGTTCTGTTTTACTGGTGTATATATGGAGGGGATGGATTTTGAATTGCCGGGCTAACTGATTACCATATATGGTAATAAAGTAGTGATAAAAAGAGTTCTAATAATATTTGTCAGTAACTCTCATTTTGAGTACTAAATGTTTTCAATACAAGCTAACTCAACTCTTTTGGGCAATTGATTACCATTTCGCGTGCTTTGAGGACTCAGTGTGCAGGGAACTGCTCAAGGTATGCAAATGCACTAAATTTACCCGAAACGTTAATTATTGTTCAGCCTCCACGCACTCACATCCCTGCATTACATCTCTTAGCATTCAAATACCGCTGTCTACCCCGCCTCATCACCCCATCAACCCACCAACTCATCTTAACCGCACAGTCGTCAACCGGTACACGTTCTGTCAACCAAAATCGCCGTATACGAGTACACCTTCCGCCAATATAACACTGCGAATATTTCAATACCAGTAGAGCCTTCTTTAGAACACGCGATTACAACTACACAGCAACGGTTCTTTCCGTACCGAGCCGCTAGCATCGTCGCAAACTTGAACGCCACGTCGCCCAATACTCTCCGCCGCAACATCCGCCGCTGCCAATACAATGTCCTGGCCATCATTTCTTTCACTCCCTACGGAACTCCACAACATAATTCTTTCCCATCTCACCCAAGCGCGTAGTCTCTACGCCGTTTCTCAGACCTGCCGATATCTCTCCATTCTCGTTGCTCCATATCTCTTCAACTCCGCTGTCAACGCGAAAGACTCCTATGCACTCCGCTGGGCTACCTCCGTCAACAACACCGAACTGATGACACGACTTCTAAGAGCTGGTGTCGATGTCACTGGGAGAGAAATCGGCAATGGATACTCTCCATATAGGCTGGGGGAGCCACGTGGCTTGAAGTACAAAACTGCGTTGCAAATTACGCTGGAAGTGGGGCATACGGATGCTCTAAACATTCTATTGGATCACGGAGGTGCAGTTAGATCTCAGCTTCTGGAGGGTAGTTTACTACTAGCTCCAGTGTCTAGAGGTGATTTACCGATGCTCGAAATATTACTGGAATACATCCTTTCCGACCTTGAACGATCTGACAATGGTACATTGGTATGGGACGGTGCATGGGACGATGCTGTCACGGAAGCGATTCGGTCTGGCAAAGTCGAAACCGTGGAATTCTTTCTGGACTGTGGGTTTGAGTTTTCCGATCCCTTACACCAGGCTGCAAGCGAAGGTCACATTGAAATTGCCAGGCTGTTGCTGGAAAGGGGTGTTATTGAGGATATCGGAGGTCGATCCCTTGGGTGGGACGACATGACGCCAATGGATTTGGCGGCTCAGCAAGGGCATGTTCATCTGATGGAGCTGTTATTGGGCAATGGCGCTGAAATAGATTGCACTTCTGACGAAGGGATTCAGCCAGTCCATCACGCGGCAGAGTCCGGTGGAGACGATGCTGTGAAGTTCTTGGCCCAAAATGGAGCAGATGTGAATGCGTCATCTATCGATGGAACCACGCCCATCCACCTTGCAGCCCTGTACTATCAATATTCCACGCTGGAAGTGCTGATCGATATGGGAGGGGATGTGAACACTACTGATTATCAGGGCCGTGCAGCGTTGTATCATGCGGCGAGAGCAACTGAATTTCACGAACCATATAATTTACTGACATCCTCACCTTATGAAGTACGTACATACGGCATTGATTTAGCATGGTTGCTCTTGCAGAACGGAGCGATACTTGATCAACAGGACGAGAATGGATGGACGGCAATGGATGTGGCTGTGCAGGGAGGTAGGATTGGAATGGCGAGGACGTTGCTTATGGCTCGCAAGATGAAGGGCATTGAATATATTGCGGATACTTTGGAGGGGTTGTATGACCATTTCGACAATATGGATCGAGACTATAAATGGTTTGGTTCACCAGTTGTGTGATCGGAAAAATCTCAGGCTCGTGCATGGTATGACTATCCCCCCCTCAGTTTCAGTTAGAGTGAGCTGAACTAGTTAGCCTTGCTTCGTTTGGTACTACATCTTACACCACCCATTGAAACACTCGTTTGCTCACCAGCAATAGGAGATATCAAGATGCGAACTCTCAGTTAGTACTGGAGTAGAAATACCGGGTATTATTGGTGATAACAGACGTCGCATAACCGATTTTCGCATAACTGTAGTATTAGAAAATTGCAATATGATTGTCAAATACAGACAAAGAAATTCCGGTTGAAATCCCTTAACTAACAGTGCTCTCTGGCAAAGCAATCGAATGCATGCGCGACCACAGACAGACGGGTCTTTTCCATCGTGGTGGAGCCACAAAGAATGTCATATGTTACTGGGTATCAAGATGTTGCTTATTGTGTAATAAATATCTGTAATATCTCCCACAGGCCCGATTGCTCAAGTTGCACAATTGTTGCATTTTGTCATAGTGAAGGTTCCACAACGCTGTAACGATAGCTACATGAGAGAGGTCTGGGAGACAATCTGCATAACGCTTAAAGAGTGTGATCAACTGGGAACCAAAGAACGAACGATATGAAGGGGTTGCATCTCGAGAGTAAAGAGTAAAGAACTAATTTGTAAATGTAGGGCAAATGCATTATATCTATTATTGCTACATATGGTTTGAGTGCCTAGTTGTTTTGCCCTGACTTGAACAGTCTGTGGAACTGCCTTAGTGTTGCCACTCCCTGTCCAGAGAACCTCTGATGATACGGCTTTTCAATGGCGTATTCGAACTTCTTTTAATAGGTGAAGTATGTTTGACGTAATAATGTACGCGTTCAGAATCTATATCCTCCAGTTCATCGCTCCTGGCAAAGCACGGAAATGAAACTACTACTTTGGAAACATACTCGTTCGCAGCGCTTGAAAGTTTCCCAACGTAGAGTGATGCTGGCTGGGGAGGAATCAGTGCACATTGCAAAAACTCGCCACAGCTTTCAAAGATCGCGCGAATTTTGGAAAGCCTCTGAACTCTCAAGGAGCGGCAGCTTATAGGTGTCTAAGTGCCAAAACCTCATCTCGCACTCACCAAAAAATTTATATCCCAATATTGAAAATAAATAATCAGATTACGCGGGCTAAACACTAATACATAGTAAATTTGATACAAAGACCACCTAAATTGTCGGGCAGTGGTGGTGGTTACCGGCAACTGGAATGTTCTAGTCAGTTCACGGAGGATGTCAGCGTCAACCCGCAGTGTAACTGGGCTCCGTGAACTGACCGGTCACTTCGTTGAGGGATACAGCCGATCATAGGGAGAATCGGGGGGGAAAAAGGTTGACATTTCTCTGCTCAGCTGCACTGATAAAAATAACAAAGTCAATCCAATTAAGTCTACAAGTATTTGTCCAATCACAAAGTGATGTATACATGAAATATGCATAATTCATAGCTCTTTCACTTCCCGTTTTTCGATTTAGAATATCTTTATTCCTGATTGAGTGGCTCTAAAAAAACACCCAAAAAAAGCTGAAAATCAATGTTTTTCCACAACCATTCTGCCAATATTAAAGATATGGTAAATTGGAGACCCAAAGTTGAAAGAGCAATGAATTGTGAATATTTTCATGTATACATAACTTTGTGATCGAAGTAATTGTTATTCTTGATTGACCACAACTAGCACTGGTCAGTTCACAGAGCGCTGATCTGACTGTCATTCACGGAAGGTGGGACTCCGTGAACTTACTGGTTACTCTGTGGACTGACATTGTCCGTGAACTGACTAGAACATTGAACAAAGACACTGTATGAAGCGGCTAAATTATTAGTCTTAAGCCACCTGATGTCACAAAATTAAACTTCGAGCAAAAGAAAATATTTTGCAATGGTGAATACTGAATATCGACTAGTGATTATGAATTCCATGGCTAGAAAGTGCATCGTCATTCATTTTTGGGCTGCATTGTATAAATGCGTCTACTAAGTGCTGCCTCTGGCTGCATCTCCAACCAATACCATTAGCACGGTCATACGCCCACAAAGAAGGCCTCTATTTCATCTCCAAACTGCTTGCACCTTTTCCTTGCACTGGAGCCGTAGTCATTATTTGCCTAACTTGGGTACATTCGCACAATTTCATTACGTGTTTTGGCATGTCTTGGCACCCCCCACTCGCTATCTTGCATGTCATCCCCTACGAAGTGAGAGAGTAATCTCGAATGTATATGATTAATTTAAACATGATTCTTGTTGCTTTTGGACATACTTTTAGAATGCCAGTGATTGTTAGATCGCCTGTTTAGGCGCTTCATACAGCCAGTAATAAGCGTTCAATAGTACACAAGGACTACCTGGAGACACTCCGATCTCTAAATGCAGCTGAGTACTGTAGCTAGTTCCCATCTCCAAGTGCACTTTACCAGCGTAGCCAGCTCCTGTCTCTAGCGCACTTATACCATAGCTAGCTTATGTTTCTAATCGAGTACCGCAGCCAACTCTTGTCTCCAAGTGCACTTGAGTACCGCATCCAGCATGCTTTCGTTGAGCCTATAGTCGCCTTCGATAGATAGATCGATAAATGGGACAATTGAATCGGCGTGAAGCATACTCCAAGAGCTTCCTGTGCACCCAGGCGGCCAAGCCTTCATGTGTACCAAAAGCTTCCAGTGAAAACGAGTCAAAGTATAGCCAGATCCGCCGCCAGAAATACTAGAGTTTACCAAGTCAATAAACCTAAAATCTGCATATAGTTTTCCAGGCTGGTGAACCTAATACCGATCTGCAGCCTTAAGCAGGGTTTCCCAACGGTCCGGGAGGACTATAGTCTTGACTAGGGTCAGATATAGTCTTTACTAGGGTTTACCAGGGTCGGATATTTGTAGTTCCGGGATAAATAAATTCCACTCTGCAAGAGTACAGTAACCAAATCCGGGAAGAAATCTTCAGCTGCAGTATCTCTGGGGGCAATTAATAGACTGTAGCTCTCCGCAGTTGTGTAGTCTTGTCATGGAGCGCCCTGGTCCGTCCAGTCCTAAAATTTTGAGCCCCGCAAACTATCGTCCAGTCGGAGGTATGTCCTCGGTCGGACGGGATGGACTATAGGGATGCCTGTTCTCTCGTTCCCAGGTTGACTAGTCACGTGCTCGTAAACTCCCACGCTGCTAGCCTCTGGAATTAACCCTCCCCATTACAAGTCCCAGTACCATACTCCAAATTCCGAATCACGAACCATTTTCCCGATAGCTTCTCGCTCGATTCCGATCTTGAGCATGAGAAGTACCTTGTCGGGTTGATTAGAGAGCGGCAAGCCACATTACTGAGCATATTTTCACTACAGAAAAGATACCTTGTACATTCTCCCTATAGCGCATTTTCTGCTGCGAGTTTCTTCGGGCCACTATTCGGGTTGTGTTTCGGGTTTCGGGAATTGGGAATGTTTGATTAGGGCTCAGGATTAATTGTAAACTCAACCCCCCATTTTCGGGAAGGGTCTATTCCAGAGGTCAGCGGTATTTATTCGCCGCTACACTGGGCACGAGAGAAGGATGCCTGACTTGAGTGCCGAAAATCTGGAAAGTTACCAACAGGAAATCTAGAATTATAGCGCCGCTTTCAAAGTTTACTCTGAGATATCAACTTATTTCAGACTTTCGTGAAGATGAAAGCCGAAAATCACCCTCCGAGTTGTAGCGATGCACGTGCACGACCATATCTCGGATACTCACGTCGTTTATTTAGTAGATTATATATATGGCTATACAGAAACGGAATATATATGTTCCGCACGGTATTTAATCCATTTGGTGGACTAGACAAAGTCCAACTTTGCCGATACTGCCGGAAGAACATATTCCCTTAAAAATCATGCCTCTACCAACCACAAGAAAGTGAGAATGAAAAGTATTGGGATGTGGAATATTGAAAACCCACTTTCCAGTTTACAAACCAATACTTTCTATGTCATCCTTTTTCATATATGTGTGTGTAACCTAGTTGTCAAATATCCGGGTACGTATGATTCGTAGTAGGTACGAGACCAGGGATACCAAGCATCCTGAGAGTTATGGGCTCTATTGCGACTATCGCCCTCGCGCATCTACAGCTAGTACACACCTGCTCACACACAAGGGTGAAATTGGCCCTTCTTTTCTCGTGCCAATGGAGCTTGCGACTGAGCCGCAGGAGGCTGGGCACGAGAAAAGAGCAGTGCATTAAATATGACATACTCTAGTTGGGGACCCCAATACCTGGGATGTTTTGAGTCCCTCTATCTAGACAGTTTTCTTCACCAATCTTTTTTTTGTTTATAACTATACGAAATTTTCAATTTTGCTTGCATTGGCTACAGAAGGGATGGAGCCGGGTCAATTAATTACGACATATGGTAATAATGCGGTACTAAAGGGTTGTTCGCATTTTGGGTACTAACATTTTAGGCTAAAAGCTTACTCAATACTTCAGGTATGAAAATGCTCTAAATTTACCCGAAAAGTACTAAAAGATAACACTTAAGCAATTTATTTTAGCTTCAGCCTCCAAGCGCTCGCATCCCTGCGTCAACATAGCTTAACATTCAAATACCCCTCTCTATCCCGCTTCTTCATAGATTCGTCAACGTTGCTGAATCTGCTAGTTGTCAGCTACTGCCCATCCTTTCAACTGAATTTGCCGCATCCGAGCAGATTTCCTTACACCGATTCACCACGAGTATCCTAACAACCCGCGGAACCTTCCTAACCGACCGATTGCCACCAAACAGCCGCCTACTCTATTTAGTAGCAAGTTGCTAGCTGTGCTCGTAACAGTCAAAACAACGTTCGACGATATTTTCCGCTGCAAATGTCCCAATCATCATTTCTTTCACTCCCTACCGAACTCCACAACCTGATTCTTTCCCATCTCACCAAAGCCAGCAGTCTCCATGCTGTTTCTCAAACCTGCCGATACCTCTCTGTTCTCGTCGCTCCATATCTTTTCATCTCGGCAGTCAAATCGAAAAATTCAATCGCACTCCGCTGGGCCACCTCCGTCAACAACACTGAGCTCATGACACGACTTCTATATGCCGGCGTCAATGTCTCTGCAATTGATAATTGCCTAGGTATTTAGTCCCTCTGGGGACGAGTTTCTTTGTTAAAACTAGCAACTGATTTCATAGACCAAACTGCGTTACAGATCGCGTTAGAAACGGGGCATACGGAGGCTCTCAAGGTTCTTCTAGACCATAGTAGTACCGTCACAGCTCAGCTTCCGAAGGATGATTATCTACGGAGTCCGGCGACCAGAGGCCATTTACGGATGCTGGAAATGCTACTGGAACACATCCCAAGAGACCAGCAACTACTTAACGGAGGGCTTTTGGTATGGGACTGGATGGCCTCTGTCGCGGTTTCGGCCGGCAATGTCGAAACCGTGCAATTTTTTTTGGACCAAGGGTTACCATTTTCAGACCCTTTACATGATGCTGCACACAGAGGACGCCCCGAAGTAGCAAGACTATTGGTCGAAGGAGTCAAACAGCTTGATATCAGTGCTCGATCGGAGAAGTGGAACGACATGACGGCAATGGATTTGGCGGCCAAGTACGGAAATGTTAATATGATTGAACAGTTATTGGATTACGGCGCTGAAGTGGATTGCGTTGCTGAAGATGGGATGCAGCCAATTCACCATGCTGCCGAATGCGGCGAAGCTGATGCAGTGGTGTGCTTGGTTCAGAAGGGAGCGGATGTGGATGCAAAATCGGACTATGGACTTACGCCTATCCACCTTGCTACCTGCGAAGACAACTATTCCGCGCTAGAAGCGTTGATCGCGATGGGAGGGGATGTGAACGCCACAGATAATGATGGACATGCAGCTCTATATTATACTACTAAAGCATTTGACTTGGAACAACCGTTTCGCACACTGCGATACAATGTTGCGGGTTCACGAGGCGTTGATTTGGCGTGGTTACTTTTGCGGAATGGAGCTGATCCTGAGCATAAGGATTGCATTGGATGGACGGCAATGGATGCGGCTGTGCGGAGTGGTAGGATTGGGTTGGCACGAACTTTGCTTATGGCTCGCACGATAGAGGGGATTGAAAATGTTCCGGATACTTTGGAAGCTTTGTATAATTGTCTTGTAGATATGGAACGGGACGATGACTGGCTTAATTAACTCACCAGTTACTAGGTCAGGAACATCACAAGCTCATATGTATGGTCTGAGCACCCCCGCCCCCACCTCCTAATCAGTTAGAGTTTGTTGATCGAACCAATCTACTTTTGCTACATATCAGATGGTAAAGAGTGGCAAAAGGTTGCGCAACTCTCGCCACTCCCTTGTTCTATATATATCAAGCCTTTCTCATTTTTTCTCTGTATCGTAGTCTATACACGCGGTTCTCTGTCATGTCGCAACATTTGTTGGTGCTATATCTTATCCACCAAGAGGACAACAAGCAGCTACAGCGTCGAGTGTGCAGGGCGACGAAACCCTCATTATCACCTGATCAGTTCCTTGAGACCAAACTTGAAGCTGCTGCCGTGTTAGGAAGGTGGCTATACGAATGCAGAACTGAGATGGGGTACACATGCGCCGCGCCGAGACATTTCAATTGCGCAAATATCGCTTGGCATATCTCGCACTTCCCTACTGTTTCATAAACAAACCAAATTCCGTAACCCCCTAGTTAGCATTAGCCCCAACTTATTCTTCCGATCAAGTCGCCGTATACGGGTACACATTCTGGCACTATACCATAGTGAGTATGTCAACTCGCAGTGTAACATTCTTTTAGCACCCATGATCACTACTACTTCTGTCCAATCCCGATACTGCATATATATAGATCTGACACGAGCTGACTGTAAGCGGGGCTAATGGTTAGGCACCAGGCACACAGATCTCTCGTATATATCGTGAGTCTTTCCCCTCTCTTCTCTCTGTGCCTTAAGTCCACACACGCGCATGGTTCTCCCCTCCATATCGCAACAACTAAGCTGCTAGCATCGAACGCAAAGTCGCCCGATATTCTCCGCCGCGGCATTCCCTACTACAAATACAATGTCGACGTCCTGGTCATCGTTTCTTTCACTACCTACCGAACTCCACAACCTGATTCTTTCCCACCTCTCCGAAGCGTACAACCTCCACGCCGTTTCCCGAACCTGCCGATACCTCTCCACTCTCGTCGCGCCGTATCTTTTCAACTCCGCAGTCAAAGCGAAACACTCACATGCGCTTCGTTGGGCCGCCTCCGTCAACAACATCGAATTCATGACAAGACTTCTACGTGCCGGTGTCGATGTCTCTGCGACTGAAATCCGTGACGACGGTGGTTTCGGGCGGCGCAAGCCTGGTGACTTGAAGTATAAAACTGCCTTGGAGATTACGTTGGAGGCGGGGCATATGGAGGCTCTGAGGGTTCTTTGGGATCATGGAGATACAGTTAGAGCTCAGCTTCTGAAGGGTGGTGTGCTACTGGCTCCAGTGGTCAGGGGTGATTTACCGATGCTCGAAATGTTACTGGAATACATCCCTTCGGGTCAACTAGATGAAAAGGGCTATTTGGCATGGGATCATGTTATCTCAGTGGCGATTGGGTCTGGCAAAGTCGAAACCGTGGAATTCTGTCTGGACCGTGGGTTTGGGGTTTCCGATCCGTTACACCAGGCTGCAAGCGAAGGTTACCTCGAAATTGCTAGGCTGTTGCTGGAGAGGGGTGTTATTGAAGATATAGGAGGTCGATCCGCGTGGTGGAACCACATGACGGCAATGGATTTGGCAGCCAAGGCTGGGCAAGTGCATCTTATGGAGCTGTTATTGGAGAATGGCGCCACAGTGGATTGCACCTCTGAAGAAGGAATCCAGCCAGTGCATCACGCTGCAGAATCGGGTGGAGTTGAAGCTGTGAAGTTTTTGGTTCAGAACGGAGTTGATGTGAATGCGCCATCAAACGACGGAACTACTCCCATCCACGAGGCCGCGCGGTATAATCAATATTCCACTCTGGAAGCGTTGATTGAGATGAGAGGGGATGTGAATGTATCAGATAATGACCACCATGCAGCGCTGTATCATGCAGCTAGGGCATCTCCCGCATTGCATATAGTGAGATCCGAAGGAGATGATGCGTACACATATGGCGTTGATTTGGCATGGTTACTTTTGCGGAACGGAGCGGTGGTTGATCAACGGGACCTCAGTGGATTGACGGCAATGGATGTGGCTGTTCGGGGAGGCTGGATTGGAATGGCAAAAACGTTGAGTATGGCTAGCACTGCTGGAGGTATTGAGAATGTTGCAGATAGTTTGGAGGAGTTGTACGAAAATCTTAACGAAATGGACCGGGACGATGAATGGTATTAATCAGATACTTGATTGGAAACATCGCAGTTTCATATATGGTATGACTACTCCCCATTTCAGTTGGAGTGTGCTGATCTATCTAGCCTTGCTTCGTTCGGCACTAGTTATTACACCACCCACCGAGACACTGGTTTGCTTACTAACAGGATTTTCAAATTGTGAACTCTTCATTTGTACTAGAGTAGAAAGAATACCAGGTACTGGCGGTGAAAACACAGACGTCACACTACTAGAGTGACTTTGGCATATCATAAATACTAGCAATTTGTGATATGTTAATGCAGGAAAACAATCAACTTCGAATGAATTCCTTAGATAACACTGCCCCTAGCAAAATAATTAAATACGTGTGTAGTCACTTGTCTAAGTTCACGTCACTAATTGCTACCACTGGGTTTGACAATGGTGTAGTGTTCAGTGTTCCTAAGCGGCCCGCATGAAGCCGGGCCTGGCTGCCGCCAAGGCAGGCCTCCAAATTCGAGGCCGGGCCGCTAAGGAACACTGGTAGTGTCCTTAGTATTTTATGCTCTTTCGAATAGGATACTAGAGCTCTACTACTACTACAATTATCTACTTTGGTGGTACATCTAAAACTGCTATATCGAGTAAATAGTCTACCACTGGGAACAGGTATAGAGCACCACCAGTGGGATATATTGCCTACCCTGACACCGCACAACTGCAACCGCACACCGGCAACGTGAATTGCCTACACAATTCTAACGGATACATGCTTCCCTCATCTGTTAGAAGAGGTTCTGTACCGGTTATTTCACGGATCTGTGATCAGACTAGTTGATTCACGGAAGGTGGGACTCCGTGAACTGTGTTGAAATAGTGATGATAGAGAAGCTTGATTGTATTTTATCTAAGAGTGCCACAAGGCCATATATATACGAGTACAAGTGTGAATGCGTGCGTACGCATCTATGTATAGACCCTTCAGGCCGACAGCAATCTCCGGTCATACGAGAGTCATCTCCGGCCATAAGATGGCAGAGACCTATCATGCAATAAAAGGCTTGTAAATGCTTGCTAGTGATAAGTGATGATGGGGTATTACCTGTTAAATACATCGAAACAGCCGATGACAGCAGCTTTTTCCGGTTGAGAGGCTCACAATGCATACAATTCGATACCTCAGCTTATTCGGGTCAAGTGCCTCCATTGCACCTCATCCGTAGTGATGGTAGTTTGGGATTGTGCAGCAAGTCCCTAACTAGCCTACGTCTCCCCCAACCTTGCACGCAGACTGGAATCCACAGTTTTTCCATGGAAGCGGATTAGCTAGGTTGCAGCCATGAATATCATAATCTTATGAGAAGCTGACTCGGGGATAGTGTCGAGTCGAGATGAGAATGGCGGAAGGATTCGAGAGCCGTAGCTAGGATTAATCAAACATCCGCCACCCAGCTGTGAAGTACACATCTTATCGATACTAGCTCGCATAGCATGGAACCAATAACAGCGCATTGTCGTGGTGGTGGTGGTGGTGGATATGATATATGCCTACCATATTAGGTATTACTCGGAATCATCAACTTTGAGTAAAAGACTGGTGTAATTTAGCAGCAGGTTTAAGTATGGCGGGCAGCGATGATGAAGATGGAAGGAAGGTGGAGGGATGGGGGTGGGTGAGACGAAGGGAAGTGGGTGAGACGAAGGGAAGTGGGGAAGAACGATGAACGTGGAACTGCGTCCTGTTTGGTGATTGGTACATCAAGTACTATGTATGTAAATCTTCTTGAACGTCCTTACACCTCAATTCCTACATCGACCATCACGCGTTCTTAATATAGTGAGTTGATAGTCTTACATTGGTGGACCCTAGTCATGGCTGGATTTGAGATGTCTCACCTCGTTGGCCATCTCAATAAGAGAGGTCCTGTTTGCGGTCTCGGGAGCTTTCAGAAATAATATAATATATTGTATGAAAGGAGTGGACGGAGGGTACGAACCCGTGGAGATGGCCACGGTGGTGCAGAAGCACGGCCTTTGTCACCTGGATGTTGACAATCCAGTGTAGGGGTTGTGAGTTCAGTTGTTGAGGGTGATGAACGGTGAATTTAGACTGCAAAAGTAGGACACGAAATTTCCATCCACCAACTACTTCGTTACCTTGATCATACACAATCACTCGTGTCAGTTTGGCACGAGTTTATTGCATGATAGGTCTCTGTCTTCTGTGGCCAGAGATGAGTCTCGTATGGCTAGAGATGAGTCTCGTATGGCTAGAGATGAGTCTCGTATGGCCGGAGATTACTGTCGGCCTGATAAGTCTATACA
>Ga0307512_10001123_pt1 | contig 38880 bp, 47 predicted proteins | sample 14_EM_MG_FD_200267 | JGI IMG/M metagenome (GOLD analysis project Ga0307512, IMG submission 200267) | Populus trichocarpa ectomycorrhiza microbial communities from riparian zone in the Pacific Northwest, United States - 14_EM | ecosystem: Host-associated > Plants > Roots > Unclassified | place...
TATCCTGGTCAAAGTAAAACTCATGGAGTTAATTGAGCTCCAAGTTGAATAGATGTGGGAACTGGGAGCGGGGGAGGTGGCTCTGGTGGGAGTGTGGCTGCGATGTGCCCCGCTAGCGAGCGGCTTGTTAGGTGTGGGCGTTGGACGCGCCCACACCCCTAATAAGGCGCCTGGGCCGTATGCATGAGGTGATCATCTACTGGTGGAGATGCTGGGCACGGACGCTTCTTCTCTGGAAGATTAGGATGGCTGTGGCGTATGGAACGAAGTGCTGATGGAGACTCATACTTGGGCTTGGACAAAATCTGGCAGCATGACTGCTGGGGTTCCCAGCAGCGAGTCATGTTTAGGTCCTTGGCTAAGGCTAAGAAATCTCATTTGCGTAAAGGTAGCTGGTAGGAAAGAACAGAATTCAACGGGCTAGGTTGAGAAAAGTTAACCTAACTTTTCGCTATTGAGCTCTCTCAACCAATGAACTTTAATTAAACTCGGCGCCGTCTATTCCCTTGCTACGCGGATTATACGGTATATGATCCATTGAAAAGTAATTAATCGTGTTGGATTTATGTAACAGCTGGCAAAATCGCCCGTTCATTACGGTTACTTAATGACCACGAAAAAGCTCATCACACTCCCAGTGGCCAAACCAAGCACTAAACATAATCCCATGAAGCCACCGCAGACTTCCTTTTCATCGTTTTCAACGTAGTTTGGGGCAACAATCATACAACTAGTCCCAACCCAGCCGTTAGTGAATCCAAAAACCAGCTGTACCAGCCAGTAAAAGCCATCATTCTCTATGATAGCCCCATGCCCGCCCACATTGCACATGAAATATAGTGGTATGAAGGCCGCTCTCGACATCGAAATAAAGACCAACATTCGGGGACTAGTGATGGTGACTGATTTCCATCCGCAAGCTATACGACCTGAAAGATCGCCAATGTTCCAAAGCAAGAATGCAGTGGGGATAAACACATCTGGTTGGAATGCCCGTCCTGCGCCATCGGACTTTACAGAGGTGATTGCCTGGGTAAACACAGGGAAGACCATAGTGAGACAAAAGCTCAGCCATATCGCAAAGGAAGGGTACATCAGCTTCCGCCACAGAACAAAAAGCGACACCACTCGTCTAGTTTCGATATCTTGTTCGGAGTCTGAGCAACTCAGGAAATGTGAATTGGTCTTCGAATTGATGGTCAAGCCGTAGCGGGAAAGCAGAAAAAGAAAGAGAATAAAGCTAAGTCCAGATACGAACGTGGCTGCGAGGAAATAGGCAAATGCGGATTTGGGTGAAGATGGTCCGGACTGTTCACCGGTCGACTGTGCGAACGCAAGAACTGAAACGATTTGTGCTATTGCCGGTAACACTCCGGCTATTCCCTGTCCACTGAAATATGGGTTGGCACACAAACGTTTTACACGAATGTATAGGGAACAAACGTCATAATAGCTTGCGTGTAAATTCCACCAAAAGAATTCACGAACGCAAACACACCATTTTGACTGAAACCACAACTGAGGGACGCAACTATGACGCTCATCAAGGTGAACACTAGATACGTTGTTGAACCGACATGGAACGTGATGGTGGACATCGCGAACAGAGTAAACATCATGCAGTTGAGAATGAGTGAAGTGCAGATTCGATACGGGTAGTTTGCTGAACTTTGATGTTTGGAAAGATACACCATCACACCAAGATTCGTTACTGTGCTCACACCAAGAATCATCGACTGGAAGTTGTGGAGGATAAACTCGTTCTGTTGTAAACAAGGTTAGCTCAGTGCACTGCTAGCCCCATAAGTCATGATTCACCTCTGCGAATCTCCCTTGAAAATAGGTCGCACATGCCATGAACATGTTCCAACTCCAGAGCCTGACGATAGATATGTTAGCTCCACTGAACCACAGATGTAGACTGCCACCTTGACCGGCTCGCCCGGAGGCGGAGGGGAATTTGGCTCTGTCATACTCTAGTAAGAGTGAATACAGTATGAATAAAACAAAACAATACCCCAGATGAAGATTGTGACATACATAGCAACACCCAACAGCACAAACACCGCATATTCAAAAAAGGAGAACTTGTGCTGTAATTCGACATTGGATACAGGACTATTTCCTGAACTTGATTCGTGTTCAGCATTGTCTCCAGTCGGGACAGATTGATAGCGGGCCAAATCCTTCGATGGTAACGACTTCTTCACAGTATCGACGAACGTAGCAATCATACTGGACATGATAGAGCCAGATGTTGTACGTTTAGAGGCGCGCCGAGAGCGACCAAGTGCATTGGATGAATCAGCGAGGACGGGAGGAAGATGCGTCATAATAGATCCACCGGAGATTTAGATCAACTGTCTACCTACTTAAGTACTTAATTGGATGATAGTATACACCAGAGATTCCCTGTGTTCAAATATTAGACACCAACACGGTATAGACACTGGGTAGGCAATAAAGATTCGGAAGCTCGAATTCCGTTAATGGAGGCGAAACTGATAGGGTGTTAACCTTATCAGGTATAGCAATAAATTTCCGTCAGAATACTCCATGGCATGACCCTATACCCCATTTCCATGCCCAAAATCTGAATTTTACACTGTGCCCAGTTACCACTATTAAAATAAGACTTTATCTATGGGGCTGTACAATAGTATAAAATGTTATTGGATTGGATTGTGAAATGGAATACAGTGTTATTAAATGGGGTTGTAGAACAGAGTAAATAGTTATAGATATAGTTGGAATTCAAAACATATCTTACTCTAATCTATAAAAACCCAACCATAATGTAGAGAATATATTCAATCTGCATGATTCTAGACCTTTCAATATTTGCTTTCAATTACCCCCTGTATTATGGTTCAATATAAAGGAAAATATTTTATATTTATACAGTTCCCAGGACGAATTGTAAAATTTAGACTTGGTCTACAGATATAAAATATAATCTTGTTCCATAGAGTATACTTTATAGATACAAAGCTGTATTTACTAGAGGCAGAGTCTGAATAATATACTATTGCATACTTGTTTTAATATTTTGAATATTTATTGTAATAAACTGTTCAAATTGTTCTCTGTATACTTGTTTACATTTAATATACTGTAATTCTCCATTTGATAATTATTTATATTGATAAGGTGAAAAGTTGTAGAATACACAACATGGTTAGCCAATGACTATAGTACTGACAAGGTTAGATTCTACTGTACTCTGGGATATACAATTTACCCCACTGATAGTTATTAGACTCAGAAAGAACTTGACTTGAAATGTTACCAAAATGATATCTTGAAACAAATGTTGAAGAATCTACCATACCAGATGAAGGAATAGAAAACTGATGGAAAAAATCACAATATGGTGATTAAAAAGAGTGAAAAGGTAATTATAAAACTTTAAATGCCCAACAGAAATATTGGGAATATAGAGAGTATCTGACAGGATATCAATTGGCATTTGACCTTATAATTATATATATTGTAATACTAGAAGTACAGTTTCAAGTAGCATTGTAGGTGACAGTAGGTATAGATAAATAGGTAAAATTATCACTCATAATCTGAGGCTTATATCAAGCCGACCATAAAAGATCAATATTTTCCTACTCTCGACTTGTTTTGAGCTGCAGTGCTGTTACATTTTCCCTCTCTCTCTATATAGATCTTATGGACTGTTTTGCCACAGGCATGTGCAGTGTGCAATATAGTCACTGGAAGCCTCCAGGAGTGTGAAAGAGATGGTAGAGTATAAACATAGAAGTGTTAAATTTGTGAGAGACTTAGACTCTAGGAGGGCATTCAGGCTGGCAGTAGGAGTTACTGGAATATTTGATCACTGGTATATAAGTACCATGGGAGTGATTGTGCCAAGTTTGAGAGCACATTGAAGCATTAGATAGAACTTTGCGAGTACTGAGGACAGTTATCTAACCAAGACAGAAAGATTTAGCAAACTATAAGTAATTGCTGTGTTTTCATGAATCTGCAGTTGGAGGACTGCAGGTGTTATTAAGAACATTCTAGATGTATATGAGTACATATTACCCTGCATGGCAAATATGATTCATGGATTATTGTTCATTATCAATTTCAGAATCATACTATAGTATCTAACATCTTCATTGACATTCTGTTTTTTGCATCCCAAGTTTGAGCAATCAAAGAAAATGGTGAGTGGTTGAACAATCACAGCAGGTACACTGAAATAATGACACCACAAAGTGATCTAAAAATATCAATGAAACATGGTATCAATATCATCGACTCAATCTACCATCTCACCAGAGCTGAGGACAGCAGGAATACACCAATAATTGACTTTGCAAAGAAGCTGCAGGCTTTCCTTGAATTTGCCCAAGATTTGGACCTGGCAAGTGGGTGAAATTGGATACCAATAATGTTTGGCTCAATTTGGATTATCTAACAACAATTATAAATAGATGTTAGCTAGCTGCAAATTAGAATTGAGTGTGAAAGGCAATATGACATATGTGGGTGAAGAAGAGAAGCACCACCAGGAAAGGAGGAGTGCAAAACAGGAAGCTCAAAGTGAAAAAGAGAAATACAGAGGGTAGTGGAGGAGTGCTGAGTAAAATAGCATGGTTTGAATCCAGGCCAAGAGGTCCCAATGAGGATGAGCAGTGCAAATCCAGCAGAGCAGTATCCATTCTAGTAGAGCAGTACTGAGAGGAGGCAAATTGTGTGCAATGAAATAGTAGCAATTTTAATTGAGGTCGAGAAGTGCCAATGCAATGTGAGGTGTACAAAACCGTAAGGCCGTATATCCGTATATGGCCGCATATGAGAGTTTATGGGAAGATACGGTTGTACACGTGGATGTGGTAATATAATAGAGTAGTTGATAGGTATGATTATCGCTGGCAATCTCAGAGAGATCACAAATCATCTATATAAGGTTGCAGAAACGCGGCCCTGGACACGTCTCGTGTTATTGCCGAGAACCTAATCATGACTGATATTACATCATCCCCTCCATTAGGAGCAGACCCCCTGGGCTGCTGCATACGTCTATACAACAAGAAAAACCCCACAAAAAGAAGCAACACCAATGCATACGCCTCCGCCCGACTTAATAAGTCCCACAACCTATCAGTGCCCTATGGGCAGCGTCACGGGGGATTCAGTTCACGGGGAAACTCCACCTCCCATGGTAGGTGGTAAAAACCAGTGCCGATGCCATATCTACTCGCCCAAGATGTAAAAGAAAGTAAGAAAAGTACAACCTCCGTAGAAAACATCAAATCTTCATCGAGGCTTCCTTGGATGCTCTCGGTGAAACTCATCGATCAATTCCTGCGAATTCCCGAGATTCTCCGCAGGTTGCCAGCTAGTGCATATGAAACTGTAACTGGCCCACTGTACAGGACAATGAAGCTTCCAGTAGCGCCGCGTGGAGTCGAGAACCTGGTCGACTTCCCATTCTTCCGAGTTGTCGACCATCCTCGGCTGCAGTCCAGATGGCGGCTGGCCGGCGGTTGAAGGTTTGTTGGGGTCGAGCAAAGAGACATGGAAAACGTTGTGGTTCCGGATCGTATATGGGAGGTCTAATATGTACGCAATCTTATTGATGACGTTACTTACCATGTACAGTCCTGTCCGATTGTAATCCAACTTCTTTGACGGTCTTGTCGTCCAGAAGTGCTGCGTTGAAAGCCAGACTTTATCTCCAACCTCGGAAACAACCTCTTTGCCGCTGGTGTATTTCGTCTGACTGGCTTGAGCCTCCTGCGAGTTGTTCCAGTGAGTTTGGTGAGTCTCCACCAAGCCAGCTGCGAAAGTGTCTGTTTGGATTTCCGAATTCAGGCTAGATGGTTGGATCGGGGCCTTAAACTGCATCACCGGGTGGCAGTGGTAATTCTCCCACAACACAGTCATCCTCGTAGATGTGTGTACCGCATTATTGGAAGTGAAATCGTCTCGCGGCCAGAGTTCGACCCAATTGTCCAGTTGGTAGTTGGAGGAAGCCTGGAGATACTGCTCCATCATCTGATTTTGACGCTCTGTCTGCCCGTCTGTCTGTGGATGGAAGGCTGTAGAGAGCCGATGGTCAGTACTGAAGTGAGAACATACGCAGGTCCACACTGGGCTTGTGAACTGGGTGCCGCGATCTGTGACTATGTTGTCTCGGACGCCGTGCTTGTAAATGATGTGTTCAAAGAGGGGCTGGGCCAACTCTGGCGAGTCGATATCCTTCCGGCACCATAAGTTGATTGTAATCAGACTCAGTCGGTCCACAATAACGAGAATCGAAGTGTAGCCAAATGCTGTTTACTCGGGCAAGTCAGTGACGAAGTCCATCCTGACGCGTTCCCATGGCCGCGATAGTGTCTCCAAGGGCATGTGTCACCGTCCGAGTTACGAGTGAGGGGTATGGAAGGTACTCAGGAATAGTATCGAATGTGCGGAAGGAATTGGTGTTAGGGAAAGGTGGAGATGCTGATAGACGTGGGAATGGCGTGGGGACTTTGTGAGATGGTGGCGGTATATTTTGTAAAGATAAGGAAGTGGTCTGAGGTGTTGCAACATCGGGAGATGTGGTGTGGTTGGGTTGATAAGGAGTTGTGTTGGTGATGTGTAAGATTATGAGGAAATATTCAGATGGTACATTGGAGCATAGGGAATGGTTTGAGCATGGCAGACAAAGTGTATATAAAGAGAGGTTGTTAGGTGTTGAAGGATTTCCTTTTCATCTCCCCTTACTCGTTCTCTTGTATAGCAAAGCAAGTACGACTTTGAGACAGCTCTGACTCTTGTCTTGTCTTGATTTCCTCGATATGAATTTCGAAGCATCTTGTCTCAATTCAGATGTCATATTATTGTTACCAATATCACTGACGCCTGACCCTGCCCATTACAGCATATTGATCCCGTGCCTGGCGTGCCGAGGTGCTTTGATTCATTGGCAAACTTCGCAGCCACTGACATACTTACACACGTGCGAGTCCATTGCTGGCAAGTAGAAAACCCTAGATTCCCGCTCAGCAGTCTTAAGAGCTCCAAAATGACTGGACTCAGGGTTGTCATGGAATAGACTTATCACTTTTTGGCGTAGAGAATCGACCACAGGAACCTATATCCTTCCCCACTAAGTTGATGCCACCACGACAACTTCCCATTGAGTCTCCTTCTGCCCAGAATCTGTGCCATCTGCAGCTGGTCGGTCGACTAGCTGTGCCGCAACGTTGACAGCCAAGGAGTCAGAAGCCTGAGCCGCAATAATTGCTGGCATAAGGTCATCATATGGTTCCACTGGGGGGGTGGCCGCTAGTCGGGCTACAGGCCTATCATAGCCGATCTCGTAGTCGGGTAATCCAGACGGGCCATCTGCATGGTTCATTGTGCCTTGCAGGTATTTGATGACGAAGTAGTAAGCTGAGAGATTTTTGGACCATGTGGTGTGTCTCCTGGAGAGTACTTTCAATGGGTGGTAGTATTCGAGATTCTTGCGGTCGATCCGAATTAAGACCTTGTAATTGGCGCCCTCGAGGTGATGCCACTACTGAATCAGTGTTTCCACGATGGCCAATTGCTCCCAATCATAACTGTCGTAATTCTGTTCGGCTGCAGAGCACTGCTGGGAGTAGAAATTGACTGGCCAGAAAACCCCAAAGACATCGTACTGATTGAGAATGCCTACAATCGTGAATCCTCTCGGGTCAGTTTGGAGAATGATTGGCTTCGCCAGATCTAAATGCTGGAGGATCGGTGCCTCAGTGATGGTCCTTGTTAGTTTCTGGAATGCCAACTCAGCTTCCCTAGTCAATTCCCATTTGGCCGAGCCTTCCGATTTCTCTCCGCGAGATGTCTCTGATTTCCTTAGTAATTCTGTCAGTGGATGGGTCACATTGGCATATTTCCAGATGAATCTGCAGTAGAAGTTCGTCAATCCAACAATCACCTGGACGTCTCTAACTGATTTCGGTGTCAGCCAGTCCTCGATTGTGGACATCAGGTCCGATTCCGTGCCAAGTCAATTGGGAGTGATAACAACCCCAGGAAGCCGACTTCCGAAACTCCGAATTGACACATCTCGGCCCTGCAATAGAGACCGAATTCCCCCAGTCGCTGCAGCACTTGGCTCAGATGCTCCTCATGCTCCTCCTTCTCGTTTGTCAAATCGATCAGTCTGTGCTCGAGGTAGTATACTATGAAGTCATCAATTTATAACCGTAGGCAATCATCCATGTACGACTGGAAGGTAGCAGGTGTGTTTGTTGGACCAAATGGTGTCACCTTGTATTCCAATCGGCAGTAACGCTTTCGAGATGCTGTCTTGTATTGGTCGCCTGCCTTGATCCGGATGAGGTTTTAGGCACCATGGAGGTCCAGTTTCGTGAATATTCGGGCATCGCGTACACCGTCAAGCATCTCTGAGATTAATGGAAGGGGATACCAATCCTTCACCATCGCCAGATTGAGCATGTGGTAATCAACAGACAGCTTTAATCCTCCATCCTTCATTTTTGCAAAAAGAATTGGCGCTGCCACCGGCGCTAATGATCCCTGAATTAACCTGTTGGCTAGGTTTGCCTCGATGTAACCCTTCAACGTACTTAATTTAAACTCTGATACGTTGTAGATCCGCCCATATGGCAGCTCATAGGCGGGCTCTAGGTCAATTGCATGGTCGGTTGACTGATACAGTGGGAGTGTCTCCACCATATCTTTGCTGAAAACCTCCATCAATTCTCCATATGTGGCCGGGATATGTCCTCCATCATCTGTAGGCACCATCTTTGTCGTTGAGCTGGCTACATCTGCACCCATTAGTTCTCAATTCATAATAGATATGGAATGGTAAGAAGGAATATCAAGGAGCCCGGATGTAGAATGGTTTGCCACAATAGGGACAAGCCCCGCCGTCCAGTACTCCCTTCATGTTTCGGCGTGCCAGTAGCAGTCCTTCAAGCTTGCCTCCTGGACGCTCTTCTGCCCCAACTACCGCTGCTGCTCCCTGCTTGCCCATCCAGCACCTGGGGCTTATCTCGCTCACCATCAGTGATGCCTTCCACGGTCGCTCCCAGCAGCCCTGCACAATTCCCACCTCTTAGGAAAAATGTCACGATGACCTGCTCACTGGCCAGGAGATCGTCAAAGGCAGTTGCTCCTAGTATTTGAATATCTGGGATACCGCCACCTCCTTTGGAACATGCCTCCTCCCTACACGCAGATCCTGGTACATGGTCGGGGCAATCCTGATGGTCTACCCGGTCCACTGCCACCAGATTCGCTCCCACTGGGGTTTGCAGAGCCAAAAGTCGACTGCGTTGCCAATCGACATCAAGATTCCTGCACTGGAACCAAGGCAATCCCGAAACCAAGTCTTTAGCCCGCCTGGGCACACCTAGCACCTCCGATTCTCGAACCTGTGATAATTGCTCCATACAGTGAACCGTGAACGCCGTATTTCGACATTCATTTGCGTGAGCCATTGCCTGGCCATTGATGCCTAGGGTCGTGACGTATGTTGGTTGGTGTGCTAGACCAAGCTGTGTTCGCACTCTCGGTGCCATAAAGATGCTTGTCGCGCTGCTATTGATGAGAGCTCGCACATGTTGCATTTCCCCACTTCCATCTAACTTAGAATTTTCGTGAATAATATGGGACGTATCTGGTCTGGACTTGCCACATACATTCTGACTGGATGTGAAAGCTTTTGGGCTCTCCAACAACACCCCTGACTTCAAAGCAATCCGATGCGGTTGTACGCTGTCCATCGTTGCCATCAAAGTCTGCATTGCCAACGTCTATAACCCCAAATCCACGTCGTCGATTCTCTCCTGTTGGGCCATATGCGGAGAGAGGACTATGAGTTTGTTCGTTGTTGATTGTCGAAGGACTTCTGTCGTTTAATTTGGTGTCCTCCGTCCCTGTTTGGGAATAGTGCCTGGTCCTACTGTTGCGGTGGGTCACCTCCTCATGAGTAATTAGGCCAGAAGCTTGGCTTGTGGTTTGGAGCTTCGCATCATAAGCATTTACGGGTGGAACGTCGGCCTTCGAAGATTTCCGTTGAGACCCATGGCGCAGGTGGGAAGCCTGATGATTGTCCTCCGCACCCTGATTTGCGGTGTTTGTCTGATCCTGATTGGCCAGATTTGCTGCCGCCAGTGGTGTCCGCTAATTCAGAAATGGATGGCCGGTAGCCTTGTTTGCCGCCTGTGGAAAACGAGTCCATAGGCTGTTTCTGCTGCTGTTGTTGCTGCTGCAGTTGCTACAGCTGTGGCTTCTTTATTTCGACATGTGTAACTTCCGAAGCTGAGGCCTTATCGAAGAATTCATCGAAGGTGTCAAATTTGCCCCACCTGGGCATCATCGGTGCAACTTCATTCTGGAGAGAATCGCGGAGGATTGCCCAGGCAATATCGTAGAGGTCTTCTTCATGCTTCTGTCGATTCTACCATCCCTGTCTCCAATTAGCTTTCTCATGATTTGCATAGGCTCTGATCGATTCTTGTGGAAGTTGTATGTATTCCTGCATCAGCGTAATCACCGCCACGCGACGTCGATCCTTGTCCTCAGAAACCTTGGCTATCTCCTGTGAAAAGGGGTTGAAGTCCTGTGAGAATAGGCCGGATTCCGCAGATAAGTCCCGAGCCCATTCCGGAGGGTTTGTGTTCGCCGTCTGTCTGAGTGCCACGTTTTGGTGATTGCTCCAGGCGGCCAGAAGGGAGATCGCGTATTAGACATGATTAGGTCCACCAAGAGGGAATATGAGGCCGTGGGAGTTGAAAATCGAGCGTAACACGTCGAGAAATCGGTCCAGCTCTTATGCACTGCTGCAGTACCGTACGGGGTCAACCATCTTGGAGGTATTCGGTATTGCGCCTGCCGTGCTTTGTTCGGCACGTTCAGGGTATTCGGCAGCCCATCAAACCCGTTCAGCAGCCATTCGTTCCCGTTCAGCAGCCACCCACTCCCATTCGAGTCTCTGTTCGGCATTCAGCTGCGCTTGGTTATCGAACAGCATTTCCAGCATTAACCGGTTTCGAGTCGCCACGTCTAGACGATCCTGGGCAGTAATTTGGGAATGGAGATCACAAATATCGTTCTCGATCGGGCTATCTTCGTCTCTTTAACCTCTCAGGTCATCGTTGAGGTCATCGTCATCATCAATCTTGGCCGCAGGTAAGACAATTGATGTAGTGCGTTCGGCTGTTGATGCTGCTGCCTGCAGAGTGTCATCGCTCTCATGGATGTCAGTGACACGCAATTGAGTTCTGGTAGACTGCTTTGGAGGCATGTCGTTTGATAAAACACATTATTTTGTGGCGATGCGTCGAAAGGGGTAAATCGTGAAATCCCATGAGCGAAACATATCAAATTGACCAAGAGTGATAACAGTGTAAGGCCGTATATCCGTATATGGCTGTGTATGAGAGTATATGGGAAGATACGGTTGCACACATGGATCTGATACTATAATAGAGTAGTTGCTAGGCAAGATTATCGCTGGCAATCTCAGAGAGATCACGAGTCGTCTATATAAAGTTGCGGTTACCCGATCCTGGACACGTCTCGTGCCATTGCCGAGAATGTAATCATGACTGCCATTGCAAACACTTTGATGAGTAAATCTGAAAGGTCAGTATGCGGAATGGAACAAGATATCACAGTGTAAATCTGCACTCAAGAGTATCAATGCGGATTGCATAGCACCTGTTAAAGATGAGGAGTATTATACTAAAAGCCCGATGAGGGCCACAAATGTATAATTTATGAGAATTGCAGCTGCTGCTGTAATATCTATCTCTGGGGAAGTGTAAAATTTACCTCCATATTCATCATGAGAAGACACAACAGTAACATTCTTTGCAATGGCATATTCACACAGCATACAATCAATAGCTGCATTGGCCAGTGATGAAGTCTGCAGTGGCAGAGGTTTGAAAGATTGTGATGAGGTAGACTGGTACCCCAAGCTATTGGCAGTGAAGAAAAATGGATGGTAAATTAAATACAGCACTTCCACTCATGTGAACTATGGTTGCTTACCATCCACACCCTTTGAGAGATAATCTTGATTAATCCGGAGCTCTTTAATGTGGGTTCAAAACTCAGTCATAGAGCCAAATTCCAACTATTAAGTACAACCAATTGTTCAATGAGCTCCATCTGCCAACCATCCTTACATGATACTAATGATCAGTTTTAACTATGTATATTTTGGTGCTTAGTCAATATTGTAAGTCTAATAGAAAAGGATCAAATAGAATACAATTCTTATAGCTTGGTTTGTTTGCAGATTAATATTAATAGAATGATGATTAGGTAATGGCACAGAGAAGGTGCATCTACAGGAGCATCTGCTAATAACCACTGATGATTGTAAGCTTCATTGGCTAGTTTCCAAACTTCATCAACCATCAAGTACTTCTTGTCCAATATTAATGGCCAAGGAGTCTTGCTGATTACAATTGATTCACTGAATCTGTTTGCTACTTCAAATATTACCATTTGGAGTTGAAGGATAATTTGATTTCCATCAGGCTTGGGTTGGGAAGCATTCTAGTCTCCACTATACTTGCATAGCAGGAGCGCCAGAGCCAGTGCAGGTTCAGAATTTTGTAACAAATTGAGAGTTGACCGATGGTGATTGTATCACAAAGGTGGTATAGCAATAGCTGGATTTCATAAAATTGGAAGCAGAGAGTGTGCAATGAAAGCATTGTTAGACCGGGTCTTTGTAGAGTACGTCATCACGTGGCTGTGGGTTAGGGCTGGCAGCTATGATATAGGCTACATGTCATCTTAAACTTAGACTCAATCGATTGATCGTCTCAACTGGTGTGTCACAATAGGTTGTCAGCCCGGGCGCCGCCACGGTCCGGAAACCATTTTAGACAACTATCAGGAGATCACAGTCGAATCGCACACCTTCATAAGAGCGAGGCCGCATGGTCTCGACACCCTACGGACTCAGGACGACGATTCAACGGTGCAAATGACATCTCCTCTCTATGAAATTGCACACTCAACCGCTGAGAGGACTGCGATGACTGTGATGGCCGCGATTGCCGTGATGGCCGGATAGCCGCGATGGCTTTGATGGCTTTGATGGCCGCAGTGATGTGTTCTACCGTTATACAAGATTCTGGCAACCGAACAATACGTCGAGAGGACATGGTCGGGACGAGCACGGAGAGCAGTTTGGCAGGAGTGCAGAATAAGTTCTGGTCAACACCCTCGGAGAAGCTTGGATCAACACCCTCGGAGGAGTTCGGGTCAACATTGGCATCATCGGATGTGTTCGAAGCGATTTCGAGAATAAGTCAACCAGTGGCACAGCCAAGGAGAGATCGACATACAGTATGGTATTTGGATAGTCTATGAGAAGTGGGCGGGTAATGGACCATGGATACTTGGGAGATGTTGGCAAACACACACAAAACCCCCGGGGAGCGCTGCAGTTTGTCCGCTACAGTGCGCTGGGTATGTGATTTGCGACAGCCTTGAGAGACTGGTGGTGGCAATTGTGGCCATGAATTCAAGAAGTCTGTGGACTCCTCTACTGTGAGGACGAGGAAGCTTTGTTAGCAGTACAGTGTGTATTGTACCTTCACCCTAAACCATCAATGACGACAACCCCATTCCTCCACCTGGGAGGCCCCGTACGGGAATCCATGATCTACAAGAATGAGTTCCCTAGGGCTAGCTGAGACGGACGAGCGACCTTCGTAGAAGCATCTCCAATTCGAATTGCAGCTATGGAGAAGTGTCTCCAATTTCGAAACTGACACCGCCACCGACACCGACACTGACACTGACACCGACACTGACACTGACACCAACACCAACACCGACTCCGACACCGACACCGACACCGACACCGACACCGACACCGACAGCGACACCGACAGCGACACCGACTCCGACACCGACACCGACACCGACACCGACACCGACACCGACACCGACACCGACACCGACACCGACACCGACACTGACAGTGACACCGGCTCCGTGACATACTCGAGTACACGAGCATCCGCAATGGAACCGGCTATGATGAACACTTCAACTTAGTTTGTCGAGCGGAAGTCCACATCGCCATGGAGAAGTGTCTCCAATTTTGATAACGACACTGACTCACCTTCGCATACACACGCACACACTCGACTACTCGAGAATCCGCCCCCGTACAACAGATTATGAGCACTTGTATTTACAAAGGGAAACGACGGTATTCCGCCGCATTTGTCGACCGGAAGTCAACATCGCCACTGCGAAGCAGCTCCAATTCTGACACCGACACCGACAGCACAACCCATGATTGGGACCGTGAGGCTGCCTGCGAGAATTAACGATGCTCTAGCTGGTTGGAGCAGTACCTTCAATACAGTTCTTCGGTGCAATACCGATCACACTACACCCGGACTGTGTGTCACTTCCGGAGGAGCGGCTGACTGGCAGTCAAGACAGTTGAAGCCGACAGCACAATCAACCACCTGGTTTGGGCATAGGCCCAGGATGGACAACTCTAACGGCATGAGCGGGAGTTGTTTGGGAGGAGCTCAGGGCATGGCATTGTTTGGCTTCTGTCTTCTGTCTTCTGTTTGTGTTCTGTCTGTTTTATCAATGGCTTAGTGTTTCATGGACGTGATAATGCCCTGGAGGAGTGTTAGACCGGGTCTTTGTAGAGTACGTCATCACGTGGCTGTGGGTTAGGGCTGGCAGCTACAATAGAGGCTACGTGTCGTCTTAGACTTAGACTCAATCAATCGATCGTCTCGACAGGTTTGTCACAACAAGTATCAGCATGGGTCTGTTGCTTTGTGAGTGGAAATGTTGTAATGCACAGTGTCATTGTGTGGCACACAAGACCTGGAAGTAGAATTGCCTGTCGGTAGTTGATATCATCTTCTTTGATGTCAGAATACAATGTGGTCTAGAAGGGTTGTTCACGATTGCTATTATTGATCTCGCAATCAGTATCTTCATTATGCTCATTCAGATCAGTCATTGAGTCGAAAATAGCCATTGCAGATATAATACTTCCAGGCAAGGGTGGAACTCAAACATCTGCAGCATATTAAGGAATGGGTAACTTCTTGAATCTGAGTGCTAGTGTTTTCTGATGGTATGCCTCTTCATTTTTCGGTAATTACTGATTTCTCACATGGCTGGCTCTAGATTCCATATTGATCATGTGAAGATAGCAGCTGGGGAATGTAGAATGACAAGTATACAAGGGAATATATAGTACGAAGTGCAATTATATAATGGCAAAACAGTGCAAGGAAGAAGTCGTTGATCGAATGGAATGCATTTTCAGATTATCATGGACTGAGTCCAAAAGATTCAATTTCAATAGTTCATATTTATATTGTAGATGCCAGTACTAGCTTGTGATTTAGGTAGTGTTGGGTGTACAGGATTTGATTTTTTCCATATGCCCCCAATGTGGAAGGTTAGCATGTATATGTAAGTACACTATTGATAAAAGAATTGGAGATTGGTTTCAGCCAATGTATTTAGAAGTGAACCAGATGCACCTGAAGAATTTGACACACCTGAAGAACTTAACACATGTAAAGAACATGACACATTTGAAAATATGGAAACACTTGAGAAACTTGCCACATCTGATGAACTCAACATTCCTGAAGAACTTGACACACCGGAAAAAGTCCAAGCATATACATTGCTGTATTACTCAGTAACTCTTGGGCGCAGTCATATACTGTACTGATACCTGGCCTGATAATAATTACCCATGAATATAGCTCCTTCAGATGTAGTGATGATGCCTCTAGTTGGAGCATATGTAGTAACTGCATGTCATAGATTTGTTGCTGGGTAGAGAATTAACAAAACTTTAATACAGTTGGAACCTTGATGAGTGGTGACAGTTAATGTTACAAGGGTTCATAGTGAGCTTGTTGTTAATAGTGGATAATTATGAATCACTGAATGTAGTATATCAGTTGAAAGAACACCATATTTGGAAGATATTTTGTTGTATTGGGATTCTGTAGCAATATTAGAGGTCAATAAGGCAATATCATGGGCAGAACTTCACTTTGAGTAATCTATATTTATCAGAATCACTACACAATCATATTACAGTCAAAGTCAGTTGATGAGAATTTCGATTCACCAAGGAGATATTCAATATACAGAAGGAATGGTAAGGTACAATGAAGATTCAGGGTTAATCTAATTGATTCCAGTTGTTGTCAATGCTATAATTGCTATAAAATGGGTTATAAATATTCACTCTCATTCAGATATTGTGCATAATATCTAGTGATCAGTATATTATTCAATCTCACATTTATTCTGAGTCTCACTGCTACACAGCTGACTTAACAGTACCTGTCCAGTTCCAAGCTGCATAGAAGATAATCTGTGAACACCATGATATATAGTTGGTGAGTGGGCAGATGAATGATTGAATGCTGTGCCGATGAATAAATGTTCCACCAGCCATGAATTTGTATACAGGAGTCATGGCAATGGCAGGAATTGGAGACTCACCATACTTCAACTGTTACATTGACTCTCAGCAGCAATGATTTTTTAATGTGAGCTTTCATCTCAATTTGATCTTCATGTACACTTGGGATGGAGAATTGGAGGTAATCATATAGAGTCTGTCCAGGAGTTGTCCCAATGATAGACTTTTCGAGATATGAAGTGGGCGGTAGTGACTGGTCATCTATTCAGTCACTGAGCAGACACACCCTTTTAGATTGTCTCTCTTTGAGCTTTGTTGATGGAAATCGGTTCATATAATATATTTTAAAATATAGTTTTTAGATGCTCACTTATAGAATTTGGTTAGAATTCAGTTCAGTCAGCATTGGATGTGTGGTGTATGTAAACATCTTTTAGAAAGTGCAGTTTACATTTAGAGTGGAAGGTTGCTGGTCATATGCAGAGTCACAAAGCAGAAACCATGTTTTGAGACTTTCCCTCTGATGCTGCAGCTTGAATATGAAGCCAGAAGAACAGATGCTATATTAGCATCTTGGAAACATAGAAACAAACATACTTGTTAGTTATTCTCCAGTCAAATGTGGTTATCAATAGACCAGGGCTGTGGATTTATGGCATTGTGTGTGGTGGATGCCTTTCTCCAAAGGACAGGTAAAATAAAGCATGACAGTTGTGGCATTTTAGCAGCAGCCTGCAGATAGCAATGTACTGTACAATCAGCAGCCAGCTCATGTAGAGTGAAATATGCTGCCTGGTTGCAAACATGTAGTGTCGAAAAGCGAGTAATCTGTGTGTTCTTGCTGTTACTGATTCGAATGTATTTAGGAAGGAAGAATATTCACTTGGAATATAGCAAAATCAATCATTCAAGGGTAATACAAACTGGGAATACACACTTCTGTGACTCTAAGGTGTGTCTGGACTGGAATCATATGTTAATAATAACTTGAGCCTTGTGATAATTGGCATTGTTAATAGAATATGCCATACTGGATTTGACAAAATACAAGGCTAGATGGGTCAGGAAGTCCATGGTGCAATTGACTGTATTCAATTCAACCTGTTTGATTCTGTGGGCACAAAGTGTCTCTGTGCATATGGAAGTGAATGTGATTGATGATCGAGCTGAGATCTCGCTAGAATCAACCACATCATGGGCCTCCCGCAGAGCCGCACCTTATCATGACCAGAGCCATCCACCAACATCACAACATTCCCCAATCATCTTCCAGAAACCTCTCGAAGTCACAAAACAGCCCAAAATAAAAAATTACAATTCCTCCGCAATGTCTCCCATCCATCCAAAATAGACACTTGCATCTCATGCCTTCTTCCGTGTCGTTTTTTTCTTTGCCTTTGCCCACCCGCCTATTTGCTTCCAATATTGCTTCCCCAGCTCAGGTGCTTTTGCCATATTCTCCTCCGGCTCCAATGCGTAATCCTTCTCGTCCGAACCTTCCCTGATCACTTCGTATCCTCACCCAGTTCCCTCAGAGCTATGTTGGAGATCTGCGATTGATTCAATGACATAACATGTGCCCACATGGCTTGTCCATACCAGCAGAGGTGGCGGTCGCCAGGCAACCCTAGAATCATCCGTGCGGTCAACTTTGAGCCTGCTGATGTTGACACTGTTGTAGATCGACATGTAAGGAGGGAGGTCCAGTTCGACCGCGTTCCCATATATTCGGAGGATCTTGTATGTGCCAATGTGGTGATGTACCACTTTGTGTCTTGTTGGGTTGAGGTTGCTGTATGCGATTGGTAGAACCTCAGTATATAGAGATACCTCTGCTCCAGCGGTGCTGGCGGGGTCGATTGGGCCCCGTGACTTGTTAGGCTCCGCTGTCGGTTTGTCCTGAGCATTGCACAGTGCATCCCTGGCCACTCCCAAAATGCGCTGCAATTGTTCAACGAATTCACGCCCTGGTAAGGTTTTCGCTGACTCATTGGCCTGCAGCTGGTGGATGTCTGCAATAAAGTGTAGTGGCAAAGGTGGCACATAACCATGATCAAGTTCAAATGGTGTCTGCTTCATCGAACGGTGCACTAAGGAAGTATCTGCATACTTCACTAATGTGAGGTTGTCGTTGCGATTGGCCTGATCATGAGTGGCAAAGCCACGCAAATAGCGTACGACTGCCTTGTTCCAGTTCTCTGAAGGGCCCTCCGTGTCTGGGTGGAATTCCGTTGACATGAGCAGCTTCGTTTGCACAATCCTCGCTACTTCTCTCCATTAGTCTGCTCTGAAGTGTACATCCCGGTCAGACACAACCTCTTGAGGCACTCCGTGTTGGCGGACGGTGTAGGCGGATGATGTCGTCGATGAATATTGGCACAAAGGCCGTGGCTTCCATTGTTAACCTGCAGGCTCACCAATGTGCTCTCTTTGTCATGTGGTGAACAAATGTTACAATGTAGTTGTGGCTATTTCCTGAGACCGGCAGGTCAGTTATAAAGTCAATGCTGATGCTTTGGCAGCGGCCTTTGGCCATAAGAAGTGGCGGTAGGAGGCCGATGGGTTTTCTGCGCCGGTGGTTGGTTCGATGGCATAACTTACAGCCCGCTATGCATCGCTGCGTATCACGTCACTTTTGATTGCACAAATACCGGTCTCTTATGCGTAAGTATGTTCTGTCTGAACCGATGTGTCCCCTTGCTGGAATGTTGTGGGCCTCATGCAGGATTCGTCGCTGTATCACCTTTGGAATACACAACCATCCTCTCTTCTCTGCCTTTCCTTCTTCCTCCTTCACTGCCTTTCCTTTTGCCTCCATCACTGCCTTTCCTCCTTCCTCCTTTTCTTTTGCCCTTATGGTTATCTCCACTTCTTCTTCATTCTTCTTCTGTGCCCTTGCATTCTTCTCCACCTGTTTCTTTTCCAACTCTCCATGTAACCACAGTAGGCCATTCTCTTCCAAATAGAACCATTGCGCTGACACCCATCATTTGCGTTCTTTTGTGGATGAAGTGGATGGCGGGGGGCGGGGGAATGGGTTGGCCAAGGAACGTGCAATAGGCCAGAACCCCTTGTCATCAATTATGCTTGCCTTGATGTCCTCAATCTATCTGCTGGCGGTAGTAAATTCCTGTGCCATTATATTGCAGTGCTCCTGCCAGAATTCCGGACAGCGAGATAATGCATCAGCCACCTGATTGTTGACATCTGGGATGAGGTTGACCTCCCCGTCAAAATGTTGGAGGACAATCAGGAGATCCATCTGACGTATGGTGTGGTGTGGTTGTGTGAGGATCCAATGGTCGGTTGCATGGTCCATGTGGACCAAAAATAGTCGCTTGGCTCTGTGTAGGGTTAATTTCCAGTATAATATCCTGTCTCAGATGGCAAATAGATCTCTGTCATATGCAGGGAATTGCGTCTCCGGATTATGTAATTTGCAGTTGAAATCACCCAGCACCTTGTCAGTCTCGTCTTGCCCCTGGGAGAGCACCACACCCAATGCAAACTAGCTAGCATCAATCTGCAGGCAATGATCTGCTTCGGGGTCCGGTAGAGCCAGGAGTGAAGCATTGCAGAGTGCCTTATTGATGGCGTTGAAACCATGCTGGCATTCTCTGTCCCAGGTGAATGGAGTGCGCCTGACATTCCTCAGCTCTCCACATCACCACCCAACGTCACCCTTCCCTTCGGAGGGGTGCCCATTGCATATAATGGCATTGCAATGTCAGCATAGAGTTCAATGAATTTACTATAGTCAGTGGTGAGCCCCAGGAAGCCTCACATGTCCTTACTATTCTCAGGTTGAGGCCAATCCATTACCGCATGGGTCTTATGTTTCTAGCCATGGATGCCATCATTGTCAATGTCAAAGCCGCAAAAGTTGACTTTCTGACAAGCCCAGGCACATATTCCGCATATGGCCTTGAGTGCATGTTCCGTCAGTAAGGTAAGCACCTCTCGAACGTGTAGGACATGTTGAGCCTGGGTCTGGCTGTGAATCAAAATATCGTAAAGGTACACCACAATGCATTTGCGTTTCATTGGCTCCAAGTTGCTGTTCATCATTTGCATGAACTGGCTAGGCGCATTCGCCAGGCCAAACAGCAGGACTCGCCACTTGTACAAATGAAATTTCGTGGAGCAGGCCATATTTCGCCAGTCGGCTGTTGCAATGCGAATTTGATCGTAACAAGCCGCCAAGTCCAATTTGGTGAACCAGCAGGCGCCCTTCCTGGAGGTGAGTAACTTCACGATGTGTCGGAGAGGATAATGAACTTTGACAGTTATGGCGTTTACTGAGCGATAATCTATGCACATATGCAGCATACCGTCAGGCATTGGCAGGAATAAAACTGGTGATCCATAATTGTTCCGAAAGGGCTGAATCCGACCGGAGGAAATCTCCTTGTCTATCTGCCTGTGACGCTCCGCTTCTTCCTGAGGAGAGATGTGGTGTGGTGAGCAGGATGGTATTTTGCCATTTGGGTCTGTTTTCATCTTGCAATCAGCCTGCCTTCCATTCTGCAAATTTGCATCAGTTGGCTCGCCAAAGAGGCCCTGGAATTCTGTCAATATCACTTGGAACTCACCTGGTGGTTTGTATGTCAGAAGTGTGTCGCCATCACTGTGTTGGTGTACTTTGAGTAAGAAGGCCCATTGTAGCAGGCGGGCAGATATGTTTTTAAGCTCTGCCTTCTGTATGATACGGATTGACATGAATGTAGCTTGCTCCACTATTCCTTCGTCGATGTCAACGGCGCATAGGCCAGGCAAGTAGGGTACTCGGCTGTCCTTTCTTTCCCTCAACAGGATATCTGGAATCCACATTTCGTTGCTGTCATGGTCGATTTTATACTGACAGTGTATATCACACATCCATCTTTTGCCTAGCACAATATCAAAGCCATTGATGTCAAAGACCTTAAAGTCTGCCTCAGAAACATAGGATGCACCAACTCGTAGTTTCAATTTGACTCGTTGGCGGTTCTCTTTGTCATCCTCTGTGTCGACATTCGCTGTCTCCACAATCATCCGTCCAGCATCCTTTGCACTGAAGGCAGCGCCTTGGTGTTTTAGTTCATCAACATCAGCGAAATGTATTTTAGTGACTGGAAGCCTCCAGGAGTGTTTGAAAGGATGTGGAGTGTAAACTTGGATGTGTCAATTTCAGGAGAGCATCAGTCCCTAGGAGGGCATTCCTGCCGGCCATCGGAGTAACTGCGATCTCTGATGACTGTTACAGGAGTATCATGGGAGTGATTGTGATAGGATTGGGATCATCTCGGGGTGCTGGAGAGAGCTGTGGGTGCACCTGGGAGCACCTGGGAGCGCTGGCGACAAGCCTTAATGTACTGATGACAAGCCAGGGAGCACCTGTGAGCGCCAGCGACAAGCCTGTGATTGCCAGCGACAAGTCTGGGACCACCTCCAATCACAGTAGAGCAGCCTAGGAAAAACAACATCTTCTTTGGGTATGGTGCTGGTGTGCCTGGAATTCACAGGTACAACTTATCATTCAACAATTTTTAAAACTCATGTCTTCTGTTTGTATTCTCATCTATGTATGTATATAGCTACCAATGTACATGTGGAATATCTGGACTGCCTGCAGGTGGTGCTTGAGAGCTATTTCAGGTACGCCTGAAAATGACGATCGAGCGAACTCAGAGATACTCTCCGACGCCATGATCCAGCGAGTTTCGAGATTCATGTGGAGGCGGTAATAGAGCATATTTGCAGATGAACTTGGAGGGTGTAGTGGAGTGAACTTAGATATGCACTCCGAGATCGTGATCGAGTGAGTTTCGAGATGCACTTGGAGCCTGGAATCGAGCCAGTTTGGAGATACACTTGGAGGCCATGATCGAGCGACTTTGGAGGCCGTAATCTTGGGAGTTCGGAGATGCACTTGGAGTCAGTGATCGTATGAACTTGAAGGCCGTAATTGAGCATGTTTAGATGAGAACTTGGAGGCGGTCAATGGACGGCGTGCCGGATGCTGAGACTCGTTTCATCAGTTAGTCAACTTGCGACCGTTGGAATGTGACAGGGTAACTTCACCCTGGAGCTGTCATGGAGAGCTGGCTGATCACGGTCGATCGTGTAGGGAGGCAAGCAGGCAGATGAAGCTACATTCAGGGGTCAACTCATAGTTAGGAGAATGGAGGGAAGACACACAATAATGGGTGGATGTTGTACTCGGAGTATGCTGGACTCGGTGTCAACTCATGATCACGACATGGTGAGATAGCGAGGGATGACTTAACATTGTGTTCTGTGATGATGGTAGAGTTGTTGACGAGAAAGAGAGACATGGGGGATGAAGATGTGAACAATGTGGAGGATATGAGCACATTTGAGAAATCAGGGGTATGACTTGGCAGATTGGGTTGGGAAGACCTCCTGTCAGTGATAATACATGCCAGATCGGTACTCGTACCTGCCGTATCGGGGATGGTAAATTGCCTTGCGCATGAAATTCTCTCAACTCCCTGGTTCTCATGATGATTTCCCTCATCTCTCTCTTTGTCATCCTCAACTCTACCATCACCTAAAAACACAAAGTTAAGTGGACCTTCTCTATCTCTCCATGCCATGATCAAGAGTTAACACCGAGTACAGCATACACCGAGTACAGCATACACTGAGTACTGCATACACCACATACCGCATCATCCCAACATTGACTGTCTCCCGCTCCCAGCCAGTCTCTCATCTCTCGGCAGACCATGTTGTACTCAATTCACTACATTCCCACTATTACGAGTGAACCAATAAATTGAGTCTCAGCTCCCGTCGCGCCTCCCTCCTGAACCGTAACCTCCAGATTCACAGCTTCCAAGTACTTCTCCAATCTCACTTGATGATGGCCTCCAAGTGCATCTCCAAACTCACTTGATCATGGCCTCGGAGTGCATGTCCAACCTCGCATGATCACTGCCTCCAAGTGTATCTACAAACTCGCACAATTACGGGCTCCAAGTTTGCACGATCACTACCTCCAAGTGCATCTCCAAACTCACTCGATCACAGCGTCCAAGTGTATCTCCAAACCCCCTCGATCACGGCCTCCAAGTGCATCTCCAAACTCGCACTGTCACAGACTCGTAGCGCATCTCCTAATTCGCTCAATCACAGCCTCCAACTGTATCTCCAAACTCACTCAATTACGGTCTCAGAGTGCATCTGTAAATTCACTCGATCACGATATGGCGATCCAGTGGAGTCAGAAAGCAGACACCCCATCAGCAACATTCCGCCGCACCTCGAATGGCATTCGAAGCTAATTCATCAGACACAGCAGTTGTGGCTCCATCAGCTTACGAACAGGGTTTGAGGATATGAAGGGATACCTGGCCATGATGAACCACACGAGTCGGGTGGATCTATGAATGATTGGCAATACTGCGTGAGGAACCACACATATTTCGTGGATCTGTGAAAGCTCGGCAAGAGTGTGTGAGGAACCATACCACTTGAGTGGATCTATCAATGCTTGGCAAGAGTGCATGAGACAAAGTGTTGGGATAGTTAGAGTGTGTATTACGTATAATGCAATGATGTCTATCAACTCTGGGGTCTTCGAAATATATGCTCCCTGTCGCTGAGTCCATATCCGTTATCCCTGTATCTCCGTATATATGTATATAGAGAGACTTAGATAATGCCTGCCGTATTATGATGTAGGGAGTCTTGCGACTGTAACAAAGACAAATATGATAAACCCAATGCCTTGTAGTCGCGGAACCCTAAGAACCACTGCTGTGAGAATATGGCACCATGTCTCCCACAGAGCATTTGCCGAGGTCACAGCTTGTCCCAAAGTGTCCCTCTGACCTGCGCTGACGTCTCAGATGCTCTCGAAGTCTCAGGAGCTCCGGAAGTCTACTGTAGACCTGCATGGAGGTCACAGTAGCTCCAAAATTCGACTATCAGAGTAGTCAAATCTTGTAGCATCCTGAATGCACCTCCACAACTGCAGGTGTTTTCAAGAGCACCTGAGAATGCTCTTGCAGAGTCTGAGAGCACATTGCTAAGCTCCAGGGGGGCCTGGGAGCATGTGGAAGTACTTACAAGGACAGGTGAGGGTTACCGGAGTGTATGGGGGGTCTGCATGTGGCTTCCGGACCGATTTACATGTTGGTGATGATGGAACCTTCAACCCACCTAGCTCTCCAACGCACCGTCGTCCTTCACCACTCTTCATCATTTGCTTCTCCACCGTCCTTTTTTCGTCTGGTATTGTATCTTTCCTTTGAACCTTCGCAGGTAGACCACTGATTCATCTCGTTTACTAACTTTCAAGTGGTGGTAATGGGAGAAAAACTTGAATTGACTATCTGGCACCAATTTGCAACCATTTTTTTGACCATACCGTACATGATGGTGTTTTTATGGGAAGTACAGCCTCAGCTACTGACCTGCTTTGCCTTTTCCCACTTCAGAGTCAGAGTCTGAGAGACATTCCAACTTGCTCTCTGCCGCACTGTCCGTCTCCTGCTTGGCCTGTTTGTTCCCGGCAAGCTGTACACTCTCCTTTCGACCGGTTAGTGCACTTCCCTTTTGATTGTCCATGTTTGGGCGTCCAGACTTGGCTCTTGGGGCATCTTTACCGACCAAAGCTTGTTCAAGTAGCTTGTTCATCAAGTCAGAATTTGGGCAATTTTGAGAGATATGACCAATCTGACCACTGTTATTGCAGGTTAAACCGTCGTCTTTGGCCATGCCAGCTATGCTATTAGTACCACCTTTCTTGGAGTCCATTTTCCTAGCTGGAGCTTTAGTCATTGTGTTCATGCTTGGGCTGCAGCCACTTCCTTGTTGAAACTTGATGCGAGACGTGTCACACGTGGCAACGTGCTCCATGCACTGCTCCAGGGTTGGAGTCCAACCGGGCATGCCAATATACAGAACCAAGTCTTTATATATTCCATCGTTGCCCTTTTCGATCGTATACCCATAAGCGTCGGCTAACATTTCGGCTGGCATAAGCTGGCGTGGGTCCAACTTTGAATGGAGGCCACAGCAATGCTAATGAAATTCTGTGAAATGTTCTCCCTTCTTTAGACTCAGTTCCTCCCATTCTCATGGGACCAGGTCTGAGGTGTTGGACAGACTATACTTAGCTTTGAACTGAGTGCAAAGGTGGACCATTCGATGGGAGTCCTCATTGGAAAATGGTGCGTGGCCCTGACTGCCGTGTCGCCTTTCAGCTGTAGCACTGCTTGCTCTCCCCCACCTGTTGTGCTGACCTATCCAATGGCCTGGGCTGCACTTTTGAAATGTCGTTCCAAAGCACAAAGGATGGTGGTGACATTGTCCAAGGTTCATTTGCCTTCATATGTCAGAACGTTAGATGACTTGACAGAGATGCCATGGCTTGATGACAGGGCAGGCGTTGCTAGGGACAAGCGAATGGTTTGGAATAAGCCAGGAGTTGGTTCGGGGGAGCGACAGATCCCAAATGATCCTCGGGGTGGTTGGGAGGCGCTCGGTGCCAGAGTTGCATGCAGTCGGTGAGTTGTTACTCTCCGAATGACATGTTCAAATGCTCTCAACTGGGATTCCAGTCCCCCTCGCTTTCTTGAGAGTTTTTTTTGGTTTGCCCAGCAGTATGTCTTACTCCAGCCGGAGCTGTGTGACGTTGGAATGCTCCACAGCCTCCGGCTGCCACTTGCACTGGTTCAGCAGGATCTCCAACTTGGCGGAGCGTTGTTTCTCGATCCTGAGCTCTTCTTCCAACTCCTCAATTTCCTGGTCGGCAACCGCTAACTCCTGGCCCATGCCATCTTGGACGAGCTCAGCAGCCTCCAAATCCTTCACATTAGAGGCCAAGCTTTCATTGAGGATGCAAATCAAGTTGAATTTCTCGGCCTTTTTGAGACTTTCGGAGAGGTGAAAATCGATAATCTCCGTCTGGATGTCCTCTGTACCTGTGATCCGGTGAATTGCTTGTTGAGACAAGAGCCCATGACCCTCATCGATGTCATTCATTCGTTTGGTTACCTGATTCGTTGTGCAAAGTTCTGTAGGTTGGAAGTCCACAATGGCAGAGGTCTTGAACCTGCTGCTAAACCCTATTGACTGGGCCTTGTCAATTGTGTTGGTAAAACAGGAATCATCTTGTCGTGGGTGTCGTGCATGTCGTGACCGGTGGTATGGGCTACAACGTCGGAGGACTTGTGCGATGTCACCCAGCCGCCGGCATTTCACGGGTTCAAAGATAATCTAAGTACATCAGGCATCATGGGTTGTTTTTTGGTAGCTTCTGACGCTCGTGAGGCTGTCAGAAGTCGAGTGTTGCTACAAATGTTGGCGAAATAACTCTCTGAACATATGGAAGTGAATGTTATTGATGATCGAGCTGACATCTCGCTACAACTAACTACTATGCGGGCCTCCCGCAGAGCCAGAGCTTATCATGACCAGAGCCATCCAGCTAAAGATTCATTGAATATCGTAATTGTTGCCTCAATCTAGTTTGCAGTCCATCTGAAATATCCCCATAACAAATACTTTGAATTACCCAAGAAATCTCCAGTGCATTTGAAATATGCAGTTGACAAATATCTCAAATTGCTATTGCCATTTGTGGTACACCTGCATATTGTCATTCACAATTAATTCTAATTGTATTTGCTAATGTAGGTATTACAATACCACCCAGACCATGTACTATGAAATGAGAACCGCTAGCATGTTTAAATCTTTTTCATAATGCAAATTTATCGCACAGTGGAAATTCACTCAGTCTTTTGTGTGCTGCTGATTTTGTTCATTGACTCTACACCGTTGAACCACAACAGACATTGTTCCACACAGATTGGGCAATTGATATGAGGCAACATTTCAATTTAACAAATCTGAGTTTTTCTTTAACTCTATTCCATAGTTGTAACTGATAATCAACTATCACAACATTGATTCAAATACTTACCAACTCTGATCTGGAACAAATTTGTACCATACTATTGATACCATTGGTCTAATTTGCATCAGCTGAAGGAATTGGATTGATTGAATGTTTCAAGAGGTGTATCTTCCATTCGCAAATCAGATAAGTATTGTTCACCGACACCAGCTGATTGCAAACTGTCTGATGGATTTATAAGCGTATTTGTATAGTCCTCAAGAGATACCAGATTCTGAAATACAATTGACATGGTCATATTCAGTCAGCTCATGAGGCTATGCAGGACATACATTTCGGCCACTCCAGAGTATGAGTAGAGATTACTAACTGATCTGTCACAGCCTCCAGACTTGAGTTCGGCAGCCATAAATATGGAACATCATCTTATGCTAGTCTGGAAACCCATATAATTCCCTGGCACTGCTGCATCGACAAAAAACATTTCTTTCCAGGTGGATTGGCTGCGTCATAGTGGATGTGCTGCGCCCGAGCTGTCAGAGACACACCAGTGAAAGATAACTCCGTGCCTGGACTGAATACCACACCTACCATTGCATATCGCCCTCTGATTGAAGTTTCATCGTTTCTTCTCCCTGTGTCGGTCTTCTATTTCAAGCGAACACTCCGGCATTGTGGCCACGTGTGTCCTTATGTTGGAATGGGTTCATTAGGTACGGGCTTCCATTGGGACTGCATTTTGATGGGTGATGGTGCAAAAATCTCTCCTCGTGTCCCTTCTACCTGCATGCAAAATCCAATTCTCTCTTTACCTATTATACACATCATTCCAAGTCACCAGATGAATGTGCCTATTGACAATCCATCGCTTGTTCCGGCCGGCTACTGACTTACCACTAGTCGCTATCCCTGGAATTAGGTGCGCGCAGCTGACGATGTTTCCATGATGACAACTTGCAATGCAATGGCTGCCAGTGCATTTCTCACTTGTACAAATTTCAAGACGGGATCTAGGTTACCCAAGTTTTCAGCTATTGTGGCGAGCACCAGGGCTGAATAGTACTCAGCGAAAGCTCCATCCTTGTTCAGGAGCTTGATTTTGAATAGTCAATGCAGTTGCCACGGGAGACGCCCATTCAGTGCGACATATCTCCTCCCTGGGCGTTGCATTACCCACACCCTGTTGTTTCTGCGATACCCTCTGCGCGAGCTCTTGCTTCCTGTGCATCGACACATCCGACATATTCATTGACCTTCTAAACACTTAACTTGATCCTTAATACCATGGTAGAAACAGAGCTCCATCACGTGCAGTTGTTCATCTGATAAAAACGTCGTGCTAGGACTCTTATGCGTGACAAACTCCCGTGCACTGCTGAATATTGCCAAGGGGTGCGTTGCGTCTTGCGTATTGTCGAGTAATGCTTTGAAGTTTTTCACCATAGCATCAAGATGCTTTCCATGATGGTGTGTTTGGGGTCCCATGAATTAGAGATTCGGATATGACTGGGAGCTCAGGGGGGAAGACATATCCGCAGCGGAATGCAGGACATCGCAGGCGGCAGCACTATTCTCCCGATGCTGAGCAAAGGCTTGGTGATTGAGCTCCCTGATTTCGGAGCAGAGAATGCGATGCTGAATGCTTATTACATGTGGCAGGTAGTTGAGATTGTGATTCGAGGCTTTCCAACCATCCTTGAGATTCATTTCATGAGCATGTTCATGTCTCTCGGCAGAATAATGTTGCAAGGCTCTGTATCGATGAATCTGTTTGACCCAATCAGACATGAAGTGGATCTTCTGAAAGTTGAAGTTGGCATCTTACTCCTTGGAAACATCTATCTCGTGGCTGATATAATCCAGCCAGGCATCCACTTCATGCCGCCTCTTGGACTGTGTCCAAGTTTCAGCATGTGTTTCCTCATCTACCTTTCGTTTCTTCATGAGTTTTGTTCTCAGGTCATAGGCTTTGGACTTCGCATTTTTGCCGGGTCGGCCGAGTAGGAAATTATCTTTGAAGATGTGAAAACGACGCTAGGCATCCTCCATCTAGCACAATGGAGCATCATTGTGACTTGTATATCGAGCATACATATAAAATTCTAACAATACCGGTGAGCACTCACGTGCGCGATTGAACATATGACACTGATTGAGGCTTCCACCTCGTAGAGACTGGGTTACAACTCCATTCAGGTACCGGATCATTCCCTTCATCTCCTTCCCATTCCATGGAGAAACTTCCTCATATGACGTAACTTTGGTGTGAGGTAGTGGTAAACAGGCACGGATAACCAGATTGCATTGTCCTTGTTGAGCCATTCGTGCATCATCCTGAAGTGGAAAATCCACATCTGGAGGTGTTCAAGCATGGCACTCTGCATTGTATGGAGGAGGTTGGGCATTGGGAGGTCGCTCACGATACAGGGAATATGTTGAAACATGTGGAATCCTCGATCCACTTGGGGCGAGGAGGGTTTGGCATCGGCTGCTGTGGTGTTGGTATCGCTGAGTGTTCTATGTACGTTGTGATTCCGTCGGGGTTGTTGTTTGTCAGGAGGTAAATAATCTCCAAGTTCATTCTTTGAACACTTGCACTGATAACAGACATCCTGCTTGGGATGATGTAGGTTGCTATACTCTGGGCAATCCGCAAGCTATGCTGCTAAAACTGGTTTGCAAAGCCTGAAGTTACCACCTGCACTGAGCACATTGTAATACATGCTCTCAGCGCTGGGATTGTATTTGAAGGTGAGAGGCCGGAGTACCCACCGGAGTACATCATTCGGCACCTCTCGGTTTGTTTGCCGCTGCTCATCCAGCCGCTTCTGAAGACTATAGCGGTTATTGAATTGAATAGGCAGGAGAGCAACCATTACGACGCTGTGTGTTGAAGGCATCAGTCGGATCTTCAAAGATTGATTGCCAATTGTCATATGTGCAGGATACTCCGTCTTGTGGCCAGCAAAATCCGAGAGATGTGTTCCATCGGACATGAAGACCAACTGAACCAGTGTATCCCCTGCTCTGAGTGTTGACTTAAAGTCGATTAGCACATTATCATCCTCAAGTACCTCTCCTGACCTGTGTCTCCCACCACCAGTCCGCAGTGTACAGTTCAGTATAGAGGCGTTTCAGTGAGATATAGCTGCTTGAGCAATGCTGAAGGGTGTAACCAAAATGCTCGGTGTAGGCAGGCTGCTGCATCAAACATCTCATGCGTTTGATGACGTCTCCAGTCCAGTACTTAATAGGGCATTGGCGATTGTCAATACATCTCATATCCTCGAGCATGTGTAGTTCCCACTCCCTGAGAGCCGGATCATCTGGCATGCTAGCCAACAGCTTCTTGACACCATCCCAGTTTTTGAAGCTTGGGAAACGCAGACCGGTGTTTTCTTCCTTCAGCACGTAGTCATAGTACATCTTCATGCCCATCTTCTTGATCCCACACTGGATAAAGTTGTAATCTTCACACATTGCAAACGGGTAGTAGGGATTGTTGTGTAGGTTCATCTCAAGGCTGAGCATTGCATTCCCCTGGATCAGCAATGTAATCGCTCAGCAGACTGCCGGCACTGTGGTATGTTTCCGTCCTGAGCAGAGGAGTTGGTGGTGGTTGAGACTCCGAGTCAGTGATGTTTGCAACATGTTTGAGGTAGTGAAATGCATCCCAGGATTCGACTGAATCATTGCGAGCATTGAATTCACGATGCTGAGCAGGTTCAACAGGTCAGGGCACCCTGCGAATAGTCAGATTCTCCGGGAGTGCAACTCGAAGGTGTTCAGGATTGTGTATTTTGATATGTTTAAGTGGCCAGCTGTCGGAGTTGAACCTCTTTGGGCATGAAATTTTGAGGGAATGGAAAGGGGTCTTCTCTGGCATTGTCGATAACACCTGAAGAGAAGAGTATACACCGTAGACAGGGATGAAAGTTGGTGCTGGGCCTGAGTGGCTTGGTGTGGGTGTAAGCTCACCATACTTTCAGCTGACTTGAGAGAGTTGGTGAGCCTCAACACCATCACAAGGAGGTTCCTTACATGCCAGGAGTTTCAAAAACGCTGCATGCGTGATGTCCTTTAATACTATTAATAACACAAAAGCAATTCAAAACCCATAAATAAAATAAACTCTGAGCAATCCAAAAACCTTGCGACTCATGTAATAATCAATGCCAGAGATGAATAGATCAGAACAAAGAAAACGTACAAGACAAGGAACTGACCCTAACCAAAGCACAACAACCATGGCGTCCTCGGCAAGGCGGGGACTGGTTCACTCCTCACCTTCCGAGCCATCTGGGCACGCCTCAGGCAGACATACATCGGGGAGAGGCACATCGGGGAGAATGTCGAAACTAGCCGATTTGCCGAGCAGCTGCTAATCCACATCCAAATCCGCGGTGGTTCCGGCTTCACCATCTCCTCCCAAAGTTGGAACCTCCAGGCGAGGTTGTTGCAGCATTACATGGGTCAACAACTCCAGCCCACCGAGAAGATGACTATCCGAAGTTCATGGTCGAGGGCAAGGCTTCGGGGTTTGTGGCCATCGGGCAGGCGCCGGAGGTTGTGGCCATGGGGTATGTTTGTGCATCTCCTGCCCGTCATCACTTAGCCCGATGGGCCGATTGTCTCTCATGATACCTACATTGTCACCCAATGACTGTACCATCTCTCCGTGGCCAATTGTCCGAGGTTCTTTGCCATCATCCTCATCCTCAACCTCCTCCTCATCCTGATCTTCCTCCTCCTCATCTTTCTCCTCTTCATCTTCCTCCTCTTCATCATCCTTCGTATCATCACCTTCCCTGTCCATATCCACATCACCGTCTGGATCAATGCCGTATGGTGCGTCCATGTCATCCTCTAAGTGCATATCCACATCAGAATCATGTTCTGAGTCATATTCACCGTCCGACTCCTGGGTAGAGTTGGCATCATCATCTGAGGAAATTGACACACCGTGTGATGCTTCCGGCTCGAAATATACCCGCTCTAGTTAAACCTCTGTGTCTGAGTTTGCCTCATACATGTCCATCTGCAACTGCAAAGCAATGGCATGAGAGATAGCATCTCCCCCTGGGGTTTGTTTATCAATACCATACCCTTGACTGTGTCCCTTCCTCTTCCCCTTCCCTTCCTCCGTTGCCCTCACCTTCCCCTTCCCATTCCCCTTCCTTTTCCCCTTCCCATCCTTGTTCCCTTCCCTTTCCTGGTTCGTTTCTCACCACACTGCGTCTCCTCCTCACCCTTGCCATCGTCAATCTCTTTCCCATAGCCAGGATGGCTACTTCAACTGCTTGGAGCTGTGGAATCCGCCCAGTTCTCATCATCATCATCCTAGTTGATTATCACATCCCAATCCAGTAGTCTAACAGCCAGGAGATCACCTCGCTTGCACTGCCGGCAGCTTGGCGGCTCAAACATTGCCCTGTGATCATCACTACCATACCAAGAGAAACACTCGCCAGTGTGATTAAACTTCCCTGAGATGGTTGTCTGAAAAATGAAGCTATCAGGTTGATCCCCGAAGGCACGTGGGTTGACCCACCGCCAATTGTTCATTTGGTCGCAGGTTTTGTCAAACATTTGCCCAATATATGAGTGGAAAGCTACCCACCACCCCGGAAAAGGCAAACACCTGCACCTTCGGTGCAGCCACAGTAGCTGGAATTGTGAAACAAGGCGAGTCGTGACTGGATCAAGGAAGATTATATCATACAAGAGGTCCCATGCCCTCTGATCCTTCGAGCTGCAAACAATGTATATCCATATTAGTCCACAGATGTGTTCCGGGATCAATCCGTCTATCCTGTACCAATCCAATGAAAGGCATCGATTCGCAACTGATGTCGGTATTTCTGCCATAGCAGTTGCCTTCCCTTTCCTTCATGGCTGCCCTTTGGAGCGATTGCTGTGAGTTGAGAATGAATCTATACCCGAGGCATTAGCAGTATGATACAGTTGCATATAGCGGAAGGAAGCCCTGAGGGAACGTTCAAAGTTGTGGAGGTTATTGGGTGTGTTTTGGAATGAGAGGCGTTGTTTTGCGCACCTTAAGTGATGTCGAGACTGTTCAGGACGCTGGCGGTGTGTTTAATATGGGAGGAAAAAAGAATGGAGGTGTAGAGGGGAAGAAGGGATATATATACTGGAGTGTTTGCGATATCTTGGTTAAATTTGTTTTGTTGGTTAACGAACACAAAACGGCGCAGCCTTCAGCTTGAACAACCACCAGGCACCGCATGAATGACAAGCCACAAGACGAGATTCTGTACTTACGGAGAGGAACATTTACGACGCAGGGCATTGCTTTTGCATCACACACCACTTCTACCGCTCAGACTTCATGCACCTCGGCGCGAGCTGATTAGTTGTCAGGTTGTCCAAACTGTGAAATCATCCAATACGGCTACTAATAGGCCGAGCGGTGGACAAGGATCATGCAACTGACGTGATACAATAGAGAAGATGTCATTGTTCGCTTTGTCATGGTTTGAGCTCTGCGAAGGGGGGCTTTCAACCGGAAAACAGAAGATATACACAATCGATGGTTCGAAGTATGGAGCCAAGAACGAGTGCAATACTTTGGGAACACCACCAAAATGGCAGAAATACCCTTCAAGTGGTGCAAATAGACCTTCAGACAGTGCTGTAACAGTTAATATCAATGCGGAGTATCATCTGATGACAGCGAACCGCATAATTGAATGCTGGTCAAGGGATTTCGTCCCTGAGTATTGTCACTGTGCAGAGTCTAGTGTGGTCTACACTGCGCCTCGTTCTTTTGTCAAATCACTCAATGGTTGCTCAAATAGGAGTGTGCCTTGCCTGCCATTGCATATGCATGCAGATGAAATTATTCCTACATTCTGAATGTCAAACGTCTATATCAATCTATGCCATCCCAAAGTGGTTACCCTCACATGACTCCAGTCGTATGAAATGTTCGAAGATTTGATACTCTTCATAATCATCAACAGTGTGGGCCATCGGGGAATTCGCAACTTCCCCCTGCTAAGGGTCACGTTTCCTTACCGGCTGGTGAGAGTGTTTCCTTCAAAGGCGGGTGTTCCGTGTCCTCTACAAGCCAAGGTCTGAACTCCATCCCCTCATCTTCGCTTGACAATTCTCGCCTTGCAGAGATCAGTCGACGGGTGACTTCCACCATGTCCGCAATACAGTGATGGTCAATAAAAACTCAAACCACCACGCCGGGTACAAGCAGTTGTTGCACACCAGCACCAGGAGGAACCTCACAGACAGACTCAATGCGTCACGTTGTATCCAGCCCCGCATCTGGCATTGCGAGCACTCCCACTCCTCTCAGTGGTCTTGAATAACTGCCTACCCCCGTGCCTATTCCAGACTCCCGCACGATCATTACAAATCCACTGCGAACACGTGCTACAGAATGGACTCAGTGACAGAGGCAGTGGCAATTGCAACCGCGGGCGGTCTCTACACCTCGATCAATGGTCTCCGGCAGTCGCAGTATCCATCAATTTGGTCACTTAGACATGACGCGTCTTGTATTTGCAACACACAGACTCCTGGAGTTCTACATGTAGAACACATGGCCATGTATTAGTGCAAGCGACATTGGGACAGTAAGTTATGCAATGCGACGAGATGCTAAAGCATTAGCTGAAGGCCCACACTGACAGATAATAGTGACCTACTGGAATACCTCAATGCAGCAAAACAACATTTGGTCCATAGCATTTGAGGCTTGCACAAAGGAGATCTTGAAAGAGGTATGCTGAAGCAATGGCCCACGTTGGATATTACACGCTCAAAACAGTACCAGGTTCAAGCCCAAGTCGACAAGGTTAGATCCCATTTTATTCAATCAGCAGAGGACAACATTGCAGAGCATTATGATCTCCACCACCTGGAATCCGACCCAGAGCATTTGCAATTCGTTGATTCCCTTCTGGCAGACAATACATATTTTTTTCCTGTAGAAGAGCGTGCGGAAGGTGTTGTACGCAGTCCAAATCCAACACAGTGAGAGTCGAAAGCTGCCAAAGTATGGCCAGCGTCCACTTTACTTCCTGGCGGAAGCAATCCGGCGGCTCATCTACATTAAATTTTATCATCGGGTGAGTAAACATCATATGTATGCTGATGGATTTTATAATTCCATGACTGACGACAAGGATGGTCATATACCCTCGCCACTGATCATGTTTACCCGCACCACGTCGCGCGATGCTGTCCTGGAGTGGCAAAAGAACACAACTGTTCATTTGAAAGCTCCCAAGTCAAAGCTGAATGCGGACAGACCTGATCGCTCGAAATACTTCAAGTACAGGAATGATCGTGGTAAGAATGCATCCTGGTGCACTACAACAGGTTGCAAGTTGTTGACCTCACCTGGCATTGCAGACACGTATACATTCTTGATGAATACCTGGAACACACCACCAGTGAGCTACCAACACAGGGTGTATACAAACACTGTTGCTACAGTCAAGCGTCAGATCCAACAGGCGGAGAACACAACATCTGCCATGGTCATCAGGTTGGTGGCAGCCCGTGTTGGCAATGGTATTCATCTTGACCATTTGACCTCCGAAGTGGCGCTTGAGGATGCTGAGATTGGAAGCACAGACCCAAAAATCCTGATAGACAACAATTGCACGGATTACAAATTGTATTTCGGGATAGCAGGGGGCAGTGGGGATCATGATGATGAAGGTGACAAAAGCGACAAGCGCAATGCCATCGCCACCGCCAGACGGCGACAACGGGCCGCCACTAAACTAGAGACGTTTTGCCTGGAATCAAATGATGTCGACGGGCATGAGGGCGAGGACGGTGACAATGAGAATGTGGATGATGAGGAAGAAGCATCCCAAGCCAATGATGGATCAACACAGAATGTGGAGGACTGAGGGCATAGTAGGTTTGTCCTGGGAACCAGTGATGTCGACAGGTATGAGGTCGAGGTTGGCGACGATGTGAATGTGGATGAGGAGGAAGCAGCATCCCAAGCCAATGATGGATCAACGCAGAATCTTGAGGACTGAGGGCATAGTACTAGACAGCGTGAAGATTGGAAAGTATATTTAAGACCTGTATACTATGATGATGGCGAAGCAAATGCAACGGCAAGCAATGTATCCAAAGCGAAAACTGTATTGTAATAAGTGACAATATCTCAAAGATAAACATACATGGGGAGAGTGTGGCATCTGATATATAGCAAGAGCGGAGAGGTAAAATGTGGCACTCAGCCAGAGAAAGGCATAAACATCCCCAGGCATTGAGTAAACAACGTCAGCATAACTGCAGCCCCTGCGAAGAGTGTGGCTCATGTGTCATTCTGATCCTGCATATAACTCACCAGATTATGGGGGCTAAGTAAAGGAGGTCCGTATGGAATGCGATGGGAAGGGTGTAACTCTCCATCTGAGGCTATGAGGTTCCGTCAGAGCTGTCAGAGCCGTCCGTAACACCCCGGTGTTTCTGACTGAAACTAGGGTTGTTGCTGATGTCATTGAACATCAAGGCATTCTGTATTATTACCCCATGGTTTGCTGTTATCAGAATTAACCCTTTCCTGCCCACTTTCAGTGTAGTAACAGATACATACGGTTTGGTAAATCTTGGAATTTGAGCTGCATGTCACTGTTTTCGTGATTGTCCATTTCTGCAAGCATGTTGATATTATCCTAATGTTCTCTGAAAATCCTCATGAGACACCACTTCAAATGATTGCTTTGGCCATGAAGAGCACATAATTGGACAGCCTTGAGTGGAAATGGTGCACCAGGCAAAGCATTTTCACTGGTTTCAGGCAGGAGGAGGAGAATATCTTCAATGTTTTGTCTTGATCCAGTTCGGGATACTGTTCTGATGGAATGAATAGTATTGACAGAACTCGTTTTCTCAGCCATTGGAGCATTGGAAAGTGCACCCAAGTAGCATGTGGCCAGTCATTATATGATGGTTCCAAAATGTCATTGCAATACTGTGTATCTCCCAAAACTAATGCAAAAGATTGTAGCTATCATCTATATACCAACAATGCTCTTGAAGAACCTTGTAACTATATCATTCAACAAGAATCTCCAGCTTTGATTGCTCATTCTCTGTCCAGCTGACATCAAACAGGTGGGCATTCTTGGTCAGATTCTGAACTGGTGGATTCCTATTTAGAAGGATTGATTCAGAATACTCCTAGATGGTCAAGGCCTGGCAATATGTATTATGTGGTGGGCCATATCATTTTCAACTTGATTGTCTGCAGTTAGCATGGGAGGGATTAATCACTTCACTGTGGAATATAGGGCATTGGCATGGTGTATTTCTATTACAGCAGTATCCTCTTGAACTTCATAGACACCAGAATACAGTCACAGTGTCTGGTCAAACTAATCAATCAGTAAATTGAATCATGGTGTTGCTGTGATTTGAAGCATGAATCCAATTCTACCATTCATCGCAATTTGACAGCCAATACAGTTTCTCAATTTGTACCAAACTGACTGATTAAAAATTCAAAAACTCTGTGAACAATGTGAAAGTTGGCTTTTGCTTGATTATTTTGCTCTGGATGTTAAAGCATCATATCAAATATGGTAGATATTCCATTTGTTGCCTGGCTTCGTAATACTGGTGTGCAGATTCTTGTGTGTGTAATTTACATTGTTTCCTGCCCAACCAGTTCCCCAAATCAAAATGGTTCGACATGTTATTCATTCAATTACACTGTAGAATCTCATTACCAACCATGGCATTGTGACCACTATGATTGGTTCTAGTGCTAGAGTGAATGCGAGATGCCTCTGAGGTGGAGTTGTCTGAAGTTTTAAATGGGGGTGGGGCACTCAATTCTGTCTCTGCACCTGATACCAATCTCAATCATCACCAATAATTTCAGGATTGGCATTGTGGGCAACATTCAGCAACTCGTCAATGGTATTCCCCCTCATCATTGAGAGTGGCAACCCTATAACAATCGTTGCCTTCTGGATTATGCATATTATAGATTCTCCCACTGATGTTAATATCTTCCTGAGGCCCAGTTTATTTGCCACCAGCCCTGCTGCCATATCCAAATCCCAAACTCATCTTCACACAATGAATAATATTGTTGAAACATGGTGCACTAGAAATGTAGCTCAAGGTAGTCTTGAAATTGACTGCTTGTTGCCAGGAACCCGATTACCATTGAATTGGTGAATTGGACCAGCATTCAGTATTCCGACCACCTTATTCAGACCATTATGTTCAACTTAATGCTGAATGTATTGGAAACTGTTCTCAGTACTAAACTGCTATGATCTGAATCATAATCCTCCTCACCATCCACTGGCTCCTGGACAACTGTTGCACCATTGTGTATTTTTTTTTCGCTCCTTTTGATCTCTTTCAATTGCTCTGTGGCAGGTCAGGCAGATGGGCTCATCTGATACTCTGGCTCTCTGGAAATTAATTATGATATTGGGTATTTCAGAGACAAGCATTTGGTACCAATAAATACATGTGGAATATAATCAATTCTATTGTTTCAATCAGAACTTATAGTAATTGTACTACCATTCTGTTGCCCACCAGCCCCCCCCCC
>Ga0307512_10001124_pt1 | contig 38877 bp, 35 predicted proteins | sample 14_EM_MG_FD_200267 | JGI IMG/M metagenome (GOLD analysis project Ga0307512, IMG submission 200267) | Populus trichocarpa ectomycorrhiza microbial communities from riparian zone in the Pacific Northwest, United States - 14_EM | ecosystem: Host-associated > Plants > Roots > Unclassified | place...
AGTTGGATATGGTTTATGTTTCGTACTTTTGAGACTTTCTTAGTAAAGGCAGCAGAGAATCTTTCGAACAAAATATTCTGTTTAGGCTTAGTCCGCCAAAAAAAGCCGCCCGGCCGCCAAGAAAAAGCCGCCAGGCCCGGCCGGAAAAGCCTGCAGGCCCGGCCCGGCCCTCATTCAAAAGCCGCCGCTTAGGAACACTGCATATACCGCTCTTGATCTCATTAGCTGATGTTTTAGTCGCTTCTTTGCCAACTTTCTGCAATGCAGATTTTTAAGTCTTGCCGCTACAAATAATGCTTAGTTTTGCTGTTCTAGTTACAATTTAAGTCACTTGCGGCAACTTATAATTCGACTTTAGGCGAGTTAGAAAGCTTCATGTTCAACCTAAGTAGCTGAGGTTAGCCACAATGCTATATTATAGCTTCGTCCACCGGACTTCCTACGTAACATACCTCCGGGAACACTATCATATCATGAGGTCTAGTTGCATTCTGTCTAATATATATCTCGATTCTTTCTCCTCTTCTCTCTGTACAATTGTCTATATTCATGATTTTCCCCGTATTGCAATAGAAACTTCGCCAACTTGGTTGTTCGTCAAATCCTTTGGTTTATCATCGTCGAGTAGGGTCTTTTGACTATATCTATAATATATTGTAGTATATGCACCTAGTTACGGAGGCCCAATCTTGAGTCGTCTATTCCATAGCCCTAGCAAAATTCTTGGCTTGCACAACGCCGCATTGATTTTTATCCAAATGACTGCTACAGCGAGATCACCGATGCTAATGTCACCAGACTAAATATCTTGTTTTGATGGTTGTTTCTAAAATTAGACGATAACCGCGTCAGCAGCAACTTACTGGTCTGTGTTCGGCTATTGATAAGAGTGCTGGGTACAGAGACTGTCACTACGTAAGATATTCAATTAATTGATGTTACTGAGTTGTCTTGCTCCAGACGTTGCAGGGCGAATAATCTTCTGTAGGATGGATTTGAGTGCGGTTATCACGTGGGTTGGTTTAGGGTTGAGCGGCAGAGCCGCTCGCCCTTTAGTTTGTTTTTTGTTTTATTCATACTGTATTCACTCTAATTAGAGTATGACAGAGCCTAGACACCCCCTCCGCCTCCGGGCGAGCCGGCTAGATGGCAGAGCTCCCACCTGCTACCCATCGTCCCCTTTGACAAAAGAAATCCAGCAGCCGCAGAGAAATCAATAAGAGTAAGAACAAAAGAGACCCACGAAAAGAGAGACCACCCCCGGATCACACCCTTACTCCTGCCCGCTCTCCTCCTGTCCGCTCTCCTCCTGCCCGCGCTCCTCCTGCCAGCGCTCCTCCGGTTGCTTGGGCGGGAACTTCCCGACGTCAGTAGCTGCCAGGAAGTCCATTACCGCTTGGTCGCGTTTCTCCATGGAAAACAGCTCAGAGATCTGCACGTGTCGGCATCTGCCCGCTTTCCAGCCTGTGGCCTTCCCCACCGCCTTCCAGAGCACTTTTTGCTGGTCTTTCCACCGGCTGCAGTGGCGGAATAGATGCTCTCGCGTCTGCACTGCTCCGCCTCCGCACCACCAGCACATATCGTCCTCTCGGTGTCCAAACCGCTCTAGGTACGGTCCAGTCGGCGCATGTCCGCTCTTCAGCCTGTAGAACCTCGCTGCCAGTGGCTTCACGCTTGTCATTGGGACGGGTCTCCTGCTTCCGGCTTTGCCCTTCAGCCTGTAGCCGTAATGTTTGGTGCATTTGTCGGCCTCCCACTTCGCCTTCGCCGCCGTCCTTCCTTCGGAGATCCGTCTAGCTCTATTCGCGGCCGAGGTTTATATTCGCTCCCGCACTGTGTACCCTCGGCCTTCCCGTGCCCTGTTCGCCTGGCGGTCGGCCTCTTCGTTCCCGGGGATGCCTGAGTGTCCCGGCACCCAGTGGACCACGACCTCGATACCGTGGGCGCGAAGGGCCCTAGCATGTTTGTTGATTGTTCTTGCCAGCTGCTGCCCTGGCCCTGGGTCCAAGTGCGCCGCCCGTCTGATGGCTGCCTGCGAATCACTGAAAACCGCCACTGTCGTGACCCCGTGTGCTCGCAGCGCCTCCGCTCTTGCAACGGACTTTCGGAGTGCGATTCCAATTGCCCATAGTTCAGCGTCGAACACCTCCATTCGTCCCGTGCGGGTAACCTATGTTATTCAGTGTGTAGTAGATCTTGCTTTACCTTAGTCACTCTCTACAATGTCATAGATGGCTTTCCATTGATCGCCCTATGTTTAACGGATTTAGAGCAAATTATTTCAATGCAGTCCGTACGTACTATTGACCGCTAATTATGGACTGTATGAAGCTGCTAAATAGGCAGCCAAACGACAAGCGTCATTCTAATAGAAACTATAGAATATTTTACGGTGACCAGAAATATTCCCTAATTGCAAATGCATATTCTGCTCAATCGTTTAGCTATTTGCCACACAATATTGGGTGAGATATTGTAAGTGTGTGATCAGGGCGCGGTTTGGCGGGGATGTCACGACATTGAAAATTGTTGAAATAGTGATGATTAGAGAAGCTTGATTGTATTCTATCTAAGAGGGCCACAAGGCCAGTATATATATGAAAGTACAAGTACGGCTGAATGCCATCAGCTCGTACCAGAGTCAACAGTCATCTCCAAATGAATAACGTCACATTGTTTGTTTACCAAATCCTTTGTTACTAGTCCGGCTTCAGTCTTCATCAGTACTAAATATTTACACCGCACAATTCGTTTATGATGTCGCTTAAGACAAATAATTTATACGCTTCATACAGTCTGTAATAAGCAGTCAACAGTACGTACGGACTACCCTGAAACATTCCGGGTTTAAATAGGGGGTATCAGAATAGGTTTTTAGAGATGACCCTCCCCAAGTTGACCCCTTACTGGACCCCAGCCAATGCCAGCACCTGGCCAGAAAGCGAGACAATGGCGGAATACCTTAATCGGACGAGTCGCTGTTGGACTACGTCACCGCACGCGCCACTAGTTCCAACAAATTGTAGTTGCACCACGACATTGAGGGATACAGCCGATCGTAGGGATCATGATGAAGGTGTACAGAGTAATTGATATTTTCGGTTAATCGTAATTCGCACATATGTATACTGGAGAGCCCACGGAGTGTATACGCCCCCCGGAGTGACCAGTCCATTCACGGAGTGTGGGACACCATGAACTGACCGGACAACCTCTGTGCATGGACAAGAACATGGTATACTTATCTCCGCTAGCGCGAGGACTTAGCTTAGCACTGAAAGAGTTTTTATGAATTTAGCCGCGTAACGGTAGTCTCACGTGACCGCGAGCGCTTTGAAATAAGTACTTCCATTCTGATGAAGTCAAGTAACCGAAGTGAATTGCCGAAAGTCTAATTACACTACTGGAAATGATCTGCTCTTCACAATAGCTACCGCTCTAGAAAACGACTAGCGTGCCTGCCTCAGGCGTCATGTGCCCCGTCCAAGTGGCCGCTTGAACCATGTACTGCGCCATGCACAATGCACCATGAGCAGCGTTGTATCCACTGCTTCGGCCCGCAACCGTGTGTTACCCGCCAGCATCAGTTCACCAGTGGTATAGGCTGTATCGGGGCCAAGATTAATTCCAAGGGCTGCGGCCGATTGGTGCCACTTGGCTTTTTGTAGTTGTCGAAGGTACCGGAATACAAAACAAGCTACTGACTCATTTTTCGCATAATTATGGGCTGAGACCTTTCGTCCTCTCCGCCCACCATCCATTCTCGCAATCGTCGTTCGCGCCAACAAAAAGCAGTATGAATAATATTCTATTAGCTATTCACAGCTCTGCTGTTGCCCTCACTAGTACTACTACGAGTGCTATTGCTAACCTCCCTAGAATTATTGCATGTGGGTGTAATTTTATAGCTATGAATATCTATAAGTAGGGGGGCTAATTGAGCCGCTCTGCAGTATTAACCGACGACCCACCTGGAAGCCCATCCGCTATATTGAAGAGTATGGGTATGACATGGAGCAATACTATTACACCAGTTCTTGGGCCTGAAGTTGGAGGAGTGTATGCTTGGGTGTGGTGGAAAAGGCGGGGTGAGAGTGGCTGGTAGGATGAGAGGGATTAGCTAGTCCATTTACTTCAAGATAATGACTCTGGACTGTTTCTGTCCAGTAACGGTATTCTAGTCCATATAATCACAGCGCTTATTCATATCACAACCTGCCACTGCAATTGCTATTACCATCTCCATGTCGGTGAACACTAAAATGCCGTCATTCGTTATCACATCCAGTCACTGTAAGAAAAATGCGCGAAATAGGCCCCACTGTACCTATCTTGCCAGACCGGACGCGCCAGGTCATAAAGGCGCCATAAGTGCTACCTCAAATGCCAAAACGCAGCCCTCGTTAGTGCTACCTCAAACGCCAAATCGCAGCACACCGTAGTCACCCCGAATTTTCCTTTAACAACCTAGTGTCCTTCACATATAAGGACCGCCTATACTGACAAATACCACCCTTACGCGAAGCTTATCGCATTCAGCACATAACTTCCGCATTCCAGCCCCCCCACGACCGCATTGCCATCTTTGCTACAGTGCGCTCTGTATGAGCCGTCTCTTCCGCACCTTCACCAACCGAGATGGGATTGAGACCAGAATCCACTAATCCAGACGTTCACAGAATGAGGCAGGTATCTCAATAGTCCGTTCCACCCGAACAACACTATGCCCGGGACTGGACTATGATTTTCGGGACTGAGACTTCTGGACCGTTTAAGACTACGGCAAATAATTCTTGGAAAACATACCTACAAGGTCCTGTAGATTTTATGATGTCATGGGCTACAGGAGTCAACTGCGGGATGCAGTGGAAATTATATTATTTTATGCTATTCAGGCCCTTTACCGGTACTGTGTCATCTGCTACCGCTTGTTTTAAGGCCCACCCCCAACAAGTTTCATGGCATCATAACGCCGACTGAAGCTAATTTTAAGGCCCATCACAGGCACTCACTTGTAGCATCACCGGATGCCTCTCCCGGTAGCCGCCTGTCCCCTGTAGGTACCTGTATAGAACCTTAGGGGAACCAACATCAGTAAAATGATGCCCCGGGACGGGACGGCGACACCAGGTCCCGAAATCCTGTAGTCGCCCCAGAGCATTGCGAACCCTGATCACAGCCTTTGAAGAGTTCACTCCCGTGCAGAAATCCTCTCATAACAGCGAGGCTGATACACTTTTACCACCTCGAGCTCTCTCACGCTATTACTGGGGGTACTTGTTCGTGTGAGAGTCGACGATTTTGGGATGATCTGATACGGCCCAAGCCGCTTGCGCAGGCGCTGATCTTGAAACCAAGTCTCGCAATTCGAGAGTAATCCGCAGTTTAGCCAAGGAGTATTGATAGAGTATGTTGATTGAATACATATCCAGACGATGTATACCAGCAAATTTTATAGATGACCTTGTGATTCTCTTTGGGTGATATATCAAGACATCGGTGGCGTGTTCAGATCAGTGTATGGTCTGATGGCGAATAGATAAGGAATGGCAAACTAACAAACGGGGGTTGCTATTAGAACATACACAACATGTGATAGCACTAAATTTGTCCAGGATACTAATAGCTAAGGAGCATACCCTGGGAGAAATGGGTTCCCAACCATCCGTCCAGGCTGGCGTCTTTCGGGGACCCGGCACCACCGTTTAGACCGGGTGAACACTTTCTTTGCCCTAGGTCGTCTGGGCCGAGACGAGAATCCCTAGCGCCTGTTCAGTGTGACTGCAGGTCCCCAGCGGAGGTTGCCGCTACCGGATGTGCACAATTCCGGCTAACAGCCAGGCCGGCAACCAGATTACCGTAGGCGTTGCCACACCTAAAACCGGAGGTAAGAACGGAGATTTGACCGTTATTTGGTAGCTTCTCACCCTGTCAGCATAGCTTTGTAGTTGATCCGCTTCACATAATTGGTGGGTATGAGTAGTCCTATGACCTTAGCACAATTCAGCTTTAAGCATCACGCGCAAAGACTGGAAGAGGGCAGGAATTCTCAGCCCGGAAATTGTAATCGATGGTCAGGCATCTCTGCCCCGATGAGACAGATGGGAAGCCTGATTTCACTGAACCTGGAAGGAGATTGTTCATTGCGCCAAATCAGGGGAACCTATTTTGTGTTATTCGGTTAGTTCACAATACAACTAGCATCATAGAGTAGAATTGCATAGCACTCTTTTGCTTTCAGACCTAGCATAGTACAATACTCTACTCATCAGATTTTCAAGTCTCCTGATACATCACTATAAGAGCTCTTAGCGACGAATCAATTTACAATGACGACTCATCCAATTACCAGTGTTCTCAACAGTCCCGTCCGACGGCTGGCCGGCATCCTGTCTTCGGCTGACATCAAACATTTAAGTGTTCTATATGGTTAGAGATGGGTGGAACATTGCTAATGGATAGAGCTTGCGGTACATAGTGTTAGTCTCGGAGTGCCCGCCAGGGTTCCGAGACTAACATAGTGCAGATAAATTTGAGGGTTGGCATGGTTCAGCTCGGTTTACTACTGCTGAATTTCGTTGTTAATGGATATCTACCGGAGACTGCCGCGGACGACCGAAGACGGCAACGTGGCGTCCCCGGCCGTCCTTTCCGTTAGTCCCCGTCCTGCCTCCAAAAGATGGCGCCTGGCCGTCCGTCCCCACCCTCAGTGATCCCGGATGGACGGGACGGTTGCGTTCACTGCCAATTACCACAACTACATATTACTATCAAATGGCTATCAAATCAAAATCAGGTGCCAACTGCAGAAGCAATGAAGTTCAGGAACAAATACTCTGCTACTCTACCATGAAATGCACTTGCGATTTGAAGCCACAAGTACCAAGACAGGCATGTTAGCAGTGAGATCTCGGTAGAAGTTAATCTTTGGAAGTCATCTAATCAAGGACTAGGGTGACTGGAGACTTGAAAATTTGGCGTATACTTGAAATGGATTGCCCAATTTTTCAGCAGCGGTTCATGCAATTCCCGTCTCCTCCGGACCTTCCATTACCTCGTGGCTGGGTCTTGTGGAACCCAAGTTACGACATACGATGCTTACCAGACATGCCCATCAATACACGTTTTTCAATAATAACACAGGAGTCACTCCAAATGCCGCAACTTCCACACTTTAACACACAGCACTGCCCTCGCACCTCTGATTGTGTTAATCCGGAAAGAGTAGCTCAGGCAGAAATATTTGAATTCTTCATACTCATTTACAATTTGGGTAGGTTTTCATTGGTTTGTTATTGTCCCCATGCGGCGTGGCGCAGTATGTTTCAGCGCTAGGCGCATTAGCGAGGTGATTTTCCCTTTTGCTACAGATGTCCAAACTACTTTCCCATATGTAGAGTAGCGTGCCTAAACTGCCCGGCCCGGCCGGCCTGCATGAAGCCGGGCCTGATCTTCGCTAGTGCAGGCTTATGCAGGCCATGAAGATATATGCAGACTTTAATGATATGCAGGCCGGCCGTCAGATATCTGCAGGTCGGTGCGGCTTTTAAATTGCAAATACTCTCCTCTGCACGCAGAATTGCGTATGCACTGGCATGTACGCACACTCAGCTGGCTCTATTCAGCGGGATCCAATTAGTGCAACTGCGTACGTTCAGCGCAGTGCAATTGTTTCAAAGCGAAAGTCGGGTGCACACTTCATTGCCATGGCCGAGATGGTGCTGCACAGTGCACAAATACTAAAGCTTCTGCAACGCCATCTGATACTTTCCATCTCGAACAAAACACAAGAATAGCTCCACCCGAGCCCAGTCACAATGAAAAACACCGTCGAGCAAATACACTAGGAGATACCTGCGAGGGTATAGATCCCACATCCGCAGAGGATACTGCCGATGAGAGCAGCGATTTCACAGAACTGGATACTGCGGGTGGGGGGTTCTTAAGAAGGAAGTGGACTCTGGGAGGAAGAGGAAGAGAAAGCGGGCAATGAGATGGAGGGAAATGTGGAGGAGGGAAATGAAGAAGATGAGACGGTTTTAAACGATGACATGGAGCACAGTGCGATTTTAGTTGCGCCAGGACGTCCAGGATGCAGCCCATCGCATGGATCACGTTGATGTATAAAGTATTTGTAATTTTTGGTTTGACTCCGTGAACGAACCAGTCAGTTCACAGACGGTAGGCCTCCGTGAACTGACTTGGTACTTCGCGGAGGAACCGCTTCCGTGAATGGACTAGAACATGCAACTGTCCTTCTTCCCGAAATTCACCTCTTCATCATCTTGCGTATCTCACCTTCTACGCACTCACTCCTGACTATCCCTCACCAGCTACTACCTACACAACATTACCAGTGGTTTCCCACTCCATGAACACTCGAACCCGCTCCGCACCACCGCGTATGTTTTAGAAGCATTCGCCCCTCTCCTCCGTCACACAAGCCAGCGTAAAATTTCAAACCAATGGCACACCTCACTCGACTGCTGTCTTGAAGGGAACCACCACAGCATACAAAATCATTGATTATTCTTTGCCATCACTCTCGAGGAGTATCTTGACTACTACGTATTCATCAAGTTGTTGACTAAGGGATTTAGCCCGAAGGCTACCGGAACTTAGACAGGGACTAACTTTAGCTGCAGGCCATTGAGACTAAGGCATGCACTAGACTTAGCGGGCTTGGTACGAAGCCTATCTCCCCGTAAACCTCGAACTTGGTGCAGTGCCTATCTCCCCGCCAGCCTCAGGCTTGGTGCGGTGCCGATCTCCCCATGAGCCTCGGGCCTGAGTAGTGCCATTCTCGTGATGCTTCGCTCTTAGTGCTTTTCTCTTAGTGACTTGTTCTTAGTGCTTGAGATGATTTCTTTCATTATATATGTCTATCTTCTTCTCTCTCTGTACTATAGACAGTTCAAACATCATCATCTTTCTCTCCCCCGTCTGATTGTCTCATCACTAGTGTAGTGTCCGACCGCGAAGACGCTACTGATATAAAGTACATAGATATCTCAGAATGTATCCTACCTCATGGCTGAAGATTGTGTAGTCAGAGTTTGTTTGTTTGTTTGTAATCATATTGCATTCAGCTGCTAGTGGCCATGGCATATCCCATACATTGATTCTCCCCGCTTCGTCCATAACATAAAGAAACAAAAGCAAAGTTGGGAGTCCTCTTCTCCAAAAAGCTGCCAAAAAGCAACATCTACTTTGTACACCCCCCTATCACTCAACTCCCCGTGATCTGAGTTCTCCGCCTCCTCCACCACTCCACTAACTCTGCCAACATCCATTTGGACAAAAAAATTCAACAATGCCTGCAAACATTTTTCTTCTGGAAAAACAAGAGACATCGGCAAACTGATCTTTTGCTTCTTCATCACTTTTTCAATAGCATCATATCCATCTTCCCGCTTTTTGCCATCAACCCAAAGCCTTTTCTGTTCTCGTCTTCACTTTTTACACCACTTAATCAAGTGGTCCCTTGTCTGATATTTGTACCCACACCACCAGGTTGTTGTTGTTTATTCATACTGTATGCACTCTAATTAGAGTATGACAGGAACTAATACCCCCTCTGCCTCCGGGCGAGCCGGCTAGATGGCGGAGCTCCCCCCCCGCTATCCTTCATCCCCGCTGACATATGAAAGTTGAGAGATAGTATAGAACAAAAATGAACTGAAAAGAAGGAGAGGAAAGGAAAGGAACAGAAAAGAACGGAGATAAACCCCACCGCCGCCGCCCCCTGCACCTGAGTCAGTCTCTGCGCCTGCTCCATACCGTCATTCATTTGGGTGGGAACTTCCCGACTTCAGTAGCCGCCAGGAAGTCCATCACCGCTTGGTCGCACTCCTCCATGGAAAACAGCTCAGAGATCTGCACATGTCGGCATCTGCCCGCTTTCCAGCCCGTCACCTTTCCCACCGCCTTCCATAGTGCTTTCTGCTGGTCTCTCCACCGGCTGCAGTGGCGGAAGAGGTGTTCCCGTGTCTGGGCCGCCGTCCTGCCTCCGCCGCCGCACCACCAGCATTTGTCGTCCTCTCGATGGCCGAACCGTTTTAGGTAGACTCCAGTGGGTGCATGCCCGCTCTTTAGTCTGTAGAACCTGGTAGCCAGCGACATCACGCTTGTCATCGGAACAGGTCTCTTGGTCCCCGTCTTGCCCTTGAGTCTGTAGCTGAAGTGTTTGCTGTTGGGTGGACTTTGAGTGCGGTCATCACGTGGCGTTGGGTTAGGGCTGAGCGGCGGAGCCGCATTCACTCTACTTCTTGTGTACGTGTCAAATAGATGAATAGACAAGTCAATATACGCATCACCAATTTGGCAGCTGCACCATAAGTCGACGTACGCTTCCCTCTGCGCCAGGATTGGTCCAACATTTGCTGCACTTGTTGGCCTCCCACTTTGCCTTGGCTGCTGACCTTCCCTTGGAGATTCGTCTAGCTCTATTCCAGGCCGAGGTGTATGGCCGCTCTATCACCGTGTCTCCGCTGGCGTCTCGGGCCAGGTTTGCCTGATGGTCCGCCTCTTCGTTTCCAGGGATGCCGGAGTGTCCCGGGACCCAGTGAATCTCAGTTGCGATGCCGTGGGCGAACTTGCTAAGTTAGTATGCAATAGTTCAGAATGGGTCTTCCTCATGTCACTGAAGGGTATCTAGGAGATTGGAATTCCGGTCTAGAGTTTAGTTACGGATCTAGGGATGTTTCTCTATTATTTTCACGTTTCTTCTACTGGTCATGGAAGATGTGGTATTTGGGAAAATTCGGGGGTATAAATGTAATATTGATTCTCTTCGGTTAAATAATACTTAACCAAGAAAAATATCTCATTCTGCTGATAAATAAAAATTGGTGGCAGCGAACACTTATTTAGACCACCCGATAACCAGTATGGAAACCCTACAACCTCGACCTCCTGTGGTCGTTGCTGATGGAACCTCACGTAGTATTGAAACACCATCAATACGCAATCTTGGATCACACTTTTATTTTATTTTAACCATACTGCATTCACTCTGGCTAGAATATGGCAAAGGTCGCTGTATTCCGTCCACCCGCCAGTCTTTCAGGTCATCCCGGCGTCGTCAGGTCTTGGGCAAGATATTGCAAGACCAACAGACCAGGGAGACGGGGGGGTGGCGCCTAGGGCTCAGGTTACGGCATCACCTGTATTTTTGCAGCTATGTCGATTGAGACATAGTGATATGGACTTTCCCAAATGTGGATGATCAAATGGATAGGTGCTGATAGTACGGATATATACCCTAGACGCGGTTGGGAGGCATCTTGGATATCATCACGGCATCGCTAGCATCATGGATTCATCACTTGGAAGACCGCCGGCACCTACAGCCCCACAGTGTAAAACCCCTTAGGACGGAAAATCGGTGATAGACTTCCTGGCGGCCACGGAGGTCGGAAAGTTCCCTCACCGCTGAAAAGAGCGGAGGTGGCGGTTGTCTTTCTCTCACATTTCTTTATTGTTTAACCATTCATTTCGATCGCATTTGTCAAAAGGGGAAGGAGGATAGGATGATATATAAGTAGACGAAGGGGATCTCCCCATTCTAGCCGCTCATCCGGAGCGAGAAGAGAAGTTGAGCACTGCCATACTCTAGTTAGAGTGAATCAAAGTCCGTCCCGGCCGGGCTGATGTCGACACATTCCTAGACCACGATTTGTCAGGCACAGGATTTCTGGACTAAGGGACTACTGGGCCCACAAGTAAGCCGAGTGATGGTTGGGTGAAGCGAGTTATGTGGCAGTGAGTGGCCTTCTCTCGGATTTGTGCTCATACGCACATATTACAAGGTTCCTACGCCCAGAATTGAGATACGAGAGTTGTATGCTATGTAATAAGTTCCGAAAGGAGTAGTTTTCAACCTAAATAACCCCAGATAGGGTACGGCAACCTCCGTCAGGGCCTGCTAGATTTCCGCTCAGGGCCCTAGGCAGGCATCTCAACGGAGTCGTGATGCCGGTGATGAGCCTTAAATTTCCCATATGGAGCCTTGAAACTACTGGTGCTAGGCCTTAAAACAAGTGGCAGCGAGTATAGTGATACTGGGGATAAACCTGAATACGAAAATTAGTATAAAATAACATGATTTCGACCGCCCCTCGCAGTGCAATCCAGGCAACTCAATAGTCCGTCCCGTCCAGGTAACACCTAGTTAGTCCCACCCCGGACTATAATTTGGGGGCAAGTAATATCAAAGATTACAAATACGAGGGCATGAAACTGTAGCCTCGAATACCTGCAGGGCCTTATAATCTTGCCAAGTCACAGTATCCGGCAATAATACAGCAAGTGTTATAGTTAGTTCACAGAGGATATTGCTCGCAGAGTCCCACGTTCCATGAACCAGCTGTCAGATCACGGATCCGTGAACAGACTGGTACAAAATTACACTCAACCAAAAATAATTATTACCCATTACACCTTCATCTTGATTCCTAGAATTCACTGTATCACACAACGTTATGGCGCAACTATAATTACACGATACTCCACGGCATTATTTGAAGCAATCTCTTGCTCTTCCTCATTTCCCACTTTTCTCAAATCACTCTGGGCGCCACCTACTGCGAGGGTGCCTCTCCGGACAGTTCTAGGAACCTGTAGAACGACTACATTATCTGTAATTTCTCAAGTTGAACCAAAACCCTCGTAACCCGCAAATCTAGCGATGTCAGAGCTTAATTTATTCATGTCAGCGTCAAATATGGGGCCTTTTGACAGAAGAAAGCCCAAAGCCGTGTAGTCCCTCCCTTCAAGACCCACCAAACCACAAAGCCAGTGTATGACAACCCTAACCCTATTATACTAGAACTTGTCGGGTCGACGTGGTGTGAACATATCTATTGATGCAGCAGAGGAATTTTACATAATATCACGTGTTTCGTTTACATATCTGCTGGATTCTTCTTGTCTCCTTTTCTCTCGAACTTTGGTAAGTTCGACATCAGCGAGTTTCCACCCTAGCCAGCGAGTAGGTACCAACAATACCTTACCATCCGTTCAGTTTTACGCCTCAACGATCTCGAATGAAATACCTACGTCATGGGCTGTATTTCAGCACAGCCAATGCCAACGTGCATCTTCAGAGTGCCAGGTTACCACTGAGGGAGGTAAACCCCAATTTGAAGCCGTCGCAGAACCGAGAGGAAGGCTCCTAGGTGATAGACACCATCCGGGTTAGAGTCGAGGATACTCCGATTGATACCCTGTGGATCACTATAAGGTTCCGTGAGACCTTAGCTTAGACTGCGAATCCGCGCCAAGACGGAGAGTTGGAGCACTGTCTGGTGAGTAAAAGAGAGCAGCTTGTGTTGACCACTGGTTCCGAGGAACCTGTTTGGGAGATCCCCGCTCCGTGTATTATGTATAGCCAAAATTGCAAGCTCTTCTGAGAATGGTTGAGGTATTAATGCCACTTCTGGTACAAGTTCAGCACAAGTCGCCCAACTGTTTCTCAGCAAACTATGCCACCACACAACCTGATCGGCGAAGTATACCTACCCAGATGTTTGGGAACTGCCCAAGCTAAATGAGAACATGAGCCGTGCATCGAATAGATGCTAGGGTTTTGCCACTAGGGAGGCTAGACTCAAAACATGGCCGTTGTGTCTTCCGAAGGTGACAATGAAGAGCGGGGATTATTACTTTAGATAGTTGGTTGTACTGATTAGTTTTCTATTTGTCGAGGCCGGATGGCCCTCTATATACGATAATCCGTTATGCTTTATGCGCATGCATGCGCTCTCTTAGTTGGCCCTATGCAGCGGAATTCCAATTAACCTTAGTCCTCGGTATAATCCTTCTGAAGCCCAAGTGAGCACCGTACGCCCGTATCCGCAAGTCATACGCAGGACCTAAGTATAATCACATTCAACAGAGATATCAGGACGACGTATGTGATGGGGTCAGGAAAGATTGATTTAACTAGATTGTGCGAGATCAATGCTATGAGATAAGTAGAAAGGTCATGTGATTAAACAAGACAGACTTTCCGAGTTTGAGCTGGCTCGATTGGAGACATCATCACCTCTCACAGCCCATACACCACCTCTGGCGAATACTCGCTTTCTCGTACCGCAGCATTACCCCGCTTTGAGCCCCACCTTCCCGATTCAGCCTCGGCTACAATGCATGCCTGGCAACGGAACGGGCCGAGCCACATTTGCGTAGTTCATCTCGAGAAGACTGATTCTAAATTGCTACTTGGCCCTAGATTGCTACGAAAACAGCGATCTGAATGTTTCGTCCCTCACGATCGCAACACGTCAGAAGTCACATTCGACACGAATAAATCATTCATTGAGGTGAAGCCTGCTGTAATTGTACTATTTTAGTTGGGTACCTATCCGAAGCGCCAGACATTACCAAAATACTGTCGCCTACATATTATAATGTATGCAAGCCTGAGGAAATGACATGTGCATACTGTTGCATACTTAGACAGTTATCCTTCATAGGGCTTTGTTTTGTTTTTCTATTTAACCATATTGGATTCACTCTATCCAGAGCATGGCAATGCCTGATTATCCTCCTCCTCCTGATGGACCTCCCACCATCTACCCTTCCTCCTCTTAACAAACGAAGCACAATGGAAAAAAAAGCATGGTAGCATATAGAAATAAAAGAAACGAAAGAGAAAGATTGCTAATTATACTCTGCTCTGCTCAGTGGCGTGGAAACTTTCCCATATTTATACAAACTGGTGTGTTCTCCTGTTTTTATAATGAGACATTAATGGGATGACTTTGAAGCTACCGTTATTATCCAATTGTGTAACCACCCTCCATCCCGAGGTTCTCCTCTTCATCGTCTTCCATATCCAACCTTCTACCACGTGTCTAAGCATTTTGGTAGTGAGACTGGGAGGATGACGAAGATCCAAAGCCCCCCGATGATACGCGATTCACTGAACCAGTTGACGGAGAGGCTACTGCCGGGATATCTGGTGAGGAATTGTTCCGATATGTAAGGGAGACTGGTGTGCACGGTACAGAGACTATGATACAGAGTAGAATGACAAACACTCGAAATATATAGTACAGGAGAGTGGTTTCAGTTGCGCGGTCTTTTCCACCGGGGAGATTCGAGGAGGTGATAGCGGATGTGGAAACGGACAGGAGAAAGTGATGGAGTAAGACCATGGCATGGATATCTGAATTGTACCCAAACACATATCCAAAGCTAAGGTTATTTACAAATAATGGGATTGCAAAGCAGTTAAGTAGTATCCAATTTATGTGCCCAACTCAGCCGCACTGACACTTCGGAGTTCGTAAAAGTTCGTAGTCCACATCGAGGGGTCGAAATAGAGTAATCCGTCTGTCCGTCCATCCCCGCCTTCTCATTTTCTAGTCTCTGGAGAGATAATACAATACCTGAGCCCTACCTAGGTGAAACTATGTTTTTTTTGACCATATTAGTTCCGAGGTGTGTTTGGAGAATGGTCTCTCTGTCCCAGATATGGCATGAGTAGTACTATACCCGGTGATTCGGTCACAGCTCCATCACTCGCGTTACTGCTGCTGCACGGAGTTTAAGAAAATTCATTTGAGGTGACCCAACAATATGACAGAACAATTTTCCCCCGTCCAAAATCCGGTAGACTCACCGGGTGCTGCGAAGGGGTATGATTAGGCGCCGGAATGCCAATACCCGAACTACGTAAGAATGTTTATTTATAGCTTGGCTAGCATGGTAGCTCGTCACTTACGCATGATCAAATTCCGCCTCGAATCCGCCCCCATGCATTCCTTTAACCGCCAATCCCACGAATGAAACACAAAATAAGTATCCATTGTTGTGGGTTGATTGGCAACCACTGCACCACGACAACCAGAGAGGGTTTATGCTGTGCGATCCTGTCTCTTGGGTAAACTTGTAACAAGCGATAGAAATTTACAGGTTGTTCTGCGGACTTGATTGGAGCACTCGCTCAGGGAGCAGGCTCGTTAAACGTTCAGTGCTTTTGCAAACAAAGATTACATGCCCGTCGACCCACCGACCCACACACCCTGCAGTGACACCACACCTCAACAATCGACACTATATAACACCGTGTTGACGGCGGTTGGGTGAACAAACAATCGCATTTTACCTACCTTCAAGCAGCGATGAAGTGTGACGAACCCCTGGCCCCGGAACCGATCGATGTTTGTATTCTTATGGGAAAGACTGGAGCTGGGAAAAGCAGTTTTATAAGATTGTTGGGAGGGAGAGATCAGGCCGGCAACGAGCCCGTTGTTAATGCCGGTATTGATTCATGTGAGTATACCATCTACACATTAAATGTAAGACTAAGTGCCCTCCAGGTACGCAACACGCTACTATATATACCGTACAAGTTTCTGGCCAGAGATTACTGCTCCTCGATACTCCTGGCTTCGATGACTCTGTAGTGGACAACTTCAAAGTCCTGGAGGAAATTATATCACACTTCTACTATACTGCTCTCCGCCGCGATTCAATCAATATTCGCGGTGTGATATTCTTGCACGATATCAGCGAAACGAGGATGAGCTCGAGCCAGAAGAAAACTTGGGAAATTCTCCGGGCATTCTGTGGACCATCTTGTATGTCGAGTGTGATTGTTGGGACTACAATGTGGAGTGATGAAGGCTCGAAAAAATTCAAGAACGAAGAAGAAAGGGAAAGGCATTTTCAAAAAGAGTGTGGATTGAAACGGGCGGACACGTGCGACTGGCCGATGACGACCGAGACGCCGCAGGCCAAATTGTAACAGATCTTTTGGCTAAGCCTCCTTGCCTCCTTCAGGTCCAGCTGGAGCTGCTTCGACCTCCGCATACCGCTGAAGAAACGACAGTCGGTCGTATCGCTATGCCCGAAGGCCGCGCTGAGAGGGACAGACTTCAGAAGCAACTCGAAGAGCAGACGAGAGAACTTAGAGAAGAGGCATCGAGGCACAAGGAGGCGTTGGAAAGAGAAAGGGAAGAGATTAGGAGACGATTGGATGAAGCGAATCATAATAAAGAGGAAAGACAGAGGCTAGAAGACAAGTACCAAGAACAGCTTGAACGCCAGAGGGAATTTGAAGAGAGTATGCGGCAGCGTGAAGAAGAGATGACAAGCGAACTGAAGAGGATGTCCAATGAATTGGAACGTCAACTGAAGCGATTCCGCGAAATTCCGATTATATCATTTATTTCGGAGAGGATTTCTTCTTGGTGGGCATGGGCTTGGGGAGGGAAAAAGGATCTTTGAACGAAAAAATAATTCTTGGTCACTTTACTCTTCGTTATTTGTTATTCTATCTTGTTCATTGGACCAAATTTGTTGAAACAGAGAAATGAGTACTCCGCTCGACACGGTGCGCTTGAGATTCCAACAGCATTATTCCACGACCATAATTGTGTAAATACAGGTTTCGACCAGCTAACGCGGTCAGTACAGCAGTCATACGGGTGCGTAAAGCACACTGGGTGAACATGTGTTCGAAATTATGCATGCTATATATAGGTAAATATAAGTTAGGACAAAAGTTTTCGCGATTTCTTGCGCAACTCATCCCTTATTGAGACGATAAATTACATGACACTATATACTCGCCTGCTACACTGCATGATCACTTAGGATTGCCGACCGTTTGGTACAATATTCTAACAAAACTATTCGATCGGCTTCTACTAAACACTTCGTTAGTGGGAGAACAACAGCCCCGTAGTTTCGAGTTATAATTAGCCCAGGGCACTTGCACGTACCGTTACGCGGTGCGGGGTATCGGAGTTTCCGCCCACACTAAAAACGACCCGTCTGCTCGTCTAAACGAGGTGTTTGCAGACTGAATGCAGATGGTTGATGGATAAGTACATGCCTGAAGGGGCACGCCGATGATTGATAAATGTCACTGGCTGGCGGGTAGCCTGGGCGCATGAAGCAGAAGGCGGCAAAACAATTCAGGTGCGATCATCGTTCTGACTCAACGATTGCAGGCCCGCAATAAGCGAACGAAATCTCGGCAAATCTGGAGCGGTAAGCGAACGCAAAGAGTTTCCGAGGAAAGGCAAACGTGCGTGGTAATCTGCCGGCGCTAGCACCGGCCTGACGCGTGTATACTACTCGTGCCCCTGAAGGCTTTTGACTCCACACCCTGCATCCTCTACCTCTCAGGCTCCACTGCATCAACATCAACTTCGAGTCAATATCGCTCTCTGTGCGATCGTCCGAGCCTGTTGTCTACGCCTCGTGTCCGCGTCTTTCTTCCACGCCTGTTCACTTCGTCATCTCCGCATCTTTCTCGTTCCTCTTCCACCCTGTTCGCGACTCTATTCCTCGTTTCCGCACTCATCCTTTTCTTCACCTCCACCCTATAGTACCTCCGCCCCCGCGCATTCCATACCCGCGTTTATGTTACTTCCTGATATCCCCATACGAACGCACACGGCGACTCCTCGAGAGCGCACGTCTCCTAAACCGTTATCAACAGTAAGTATTCCCACCACGAGCTCAATAATTTAGTAATACTATTTTGGACTATTACATTGCTAACTATGAGGTTTGGGCGGATACTAAAGTCACTAGCGCCCGCCCGGACCTGACTATGAACCGCGAGATTTTCGTTTCCCACTGATTGTCGTAGGGCGCGTCAAATGGACGGCTAGAAGTCACATCAGCATTTCAAGCGTTCCGACTTCTGGCGCCATCTCTTCCGCCTCGTCTCCGCCCTCGTATACATGCAACTCATCTAGTCTATGCCGTCGCCTACCCGTCTCCTTCGTCTACCGTTCCATCGTCGTTTCTCCGTCGTCATCTCTCCTGAGCCCTCTTCCCGTCTACTCCGCCTCGTCTACGTGCAACTTTTCTACCCCGTCGTCTACTGCACGCCGTTGTCTACTCCTCTGCCCTCCTCTCTTCTTCGCCCTCGTCACTCCTTTGTCCTCGTCTATTTCGCCGTTGTATACTCCGCCCTCGTCAACGTGCAACTTGTCTACACTGTCTACGCCTCCGCCGTCGTCTTTCCCCAACCTCCTGTCTTCAAGCCGTCGACTACTCCACCGTCTACGCCGTATGCTCCTCTGCTGCGCACCGTCGTCTACGCCCTCCTCCGGCGTCACCTACCTCACCGCCGCCGTCTACTCCACTGCCGACGTCGTCTCATTATCTGCCAGCTCTCCTCAAAAGCACGGTTTTGAGACTCATTTGGCACCAGTATGAGGCCACAAAAGATGTTCGAATTTGAGATTACGGCGTGATGAAGCTACATTTCGACCAAAACACTACGATGTGCAGCACGACTGAAGCCACTCGGGAACACAGTCGATATAGACTGCGGAGGCTTCAAACGATGAGTGTACCTTCGATAGAGACTACCGGCGAGATAGCGACGGAGTATATATTCGGTTAGACATAGACTGATCAACACGACTATGATCAACTGACAAGATACCGACTAAACGACGTGAGAAGCTGAACACGGTCTGGATTAGGTCTGGGAGTCCAGTCACGGGGTGCGGCCCTGCGGAGCACCAGGCCGAGGATGACCCTGAGGGATTTGATGCAGCTACTGAGCGGGCTATGGATAGCGATCGGGAGTATCATGGAGATTGGGGGATGATTTGGGGTTGTATTCAGGTAGATTTATTTCATTCTTTGGCGGCAATGCTTTTTTTTTAGACGGTGCGGGATGCAGGGAGTACAGTCGGTGCATGTCGGCGGGCACATCGAGGTATAGATATCTTGGTCAGTCTCTGAGACTGGACTTTATGCACTTTGTACATTACAGATGGGCATACCGGACGTGAAATGAATTCCGTAAACAGTTAAAGAGTGAGACCTCCTTAACGCACCGTTCAACCTCCGGGGAAAGCAGCATCTCCGCACCGTTACCGTGAAGCGCCATGTGGCCACCTTCCGGTGACAGAAACTCACGTATATTGAGAACCGACATACTTTGAAAGTGACAAGGAGACAGAATCACGAGCTGGCTAAAGATGACATGCACATTAGGCTTTATAATGATAGACATTCTGAATTAGAGGTTGTCAGACTTCCATAATATACCTCTTAGCAAGCACTTAGGGATAGAGTTGATGAGGCTCCATTTGTTAATGAGCTTCACTCCCGAGCTCCGTTACCACTCGACTACCGAATCGGATCGATTACCGAAGTGTTACGCTTACCCCAGTTTTTAAACACACTAATGCCAACTCCCTCGTACCGCTACTTTTGAGCCGCTACATATTCTTGCGCAGTGCAGTGGGGTCACCATTCACAGACTTTGAGGTCACTTCTCCCTTTCGGCCCCCTTCCGACTGCTAAGTTTCTGGATTTCACTTGCTGGGTATCGGCTGTTGTTGTTGTTTGTTGTTTATTCATACTGTATTCACTCTTGCTAGAGTATGACAGAGGTATCGGCTGTTTGGTAGTGGGCGCTCGCATCGGTGCGGACAAGCCATCAACTCTGGCCTATAATTCGAAAACACTGGCACCTACAAGATAACCAGGTTTACCCATATGTTTTGGTCACGCTCCGTATGGGCTATGTCGTTGTCTCTAAGAGACCTGAAATGTATCCATTTAATGTATCGAGCCCGGTACATTAAAGTGACCGAAAATTGAATGTATCCGAAAAGTATCTATCTTAATTGCACCCTACATTTTCTAATGCATCCGGCCTCTAATGAATTTCGGCTGTATATATTGTTCTAGTCCATTCACGCAGGCTGTCCCTCCGCGGAGTGAGCGGTCCATTCACTAAGTCTCACACTCCACTTCCGTTGATGATAGCAACAAGAGCGCTGAGGAAAACGACGAAAGTGATATGACAGAACTGGATATTTAGGAAGGAGAGGGTATCGAGGAGGACAAGAACGCGAAGGTGGATGGGGAGTACAAGGAGGAGGAAGAGGGCAACGAGGGAGAGATTGTTTCCAGTCAGGATATGGAGCACACTGTAATTTAGTTGCACGACAACGATGTTGAGCGACACAGCTGATCATAGGGATGATGATGATCGAGAATGCTCTGTGAATGAACCAGTCCACTCGCGGAGGGTGGGGTACAGGGGTGTACTCCGCGGATGAACCAGTTCAGTCATGGAGGGTGGGACTCCATGAATGGACCGGTCTCTCTGCGGAGGGACATCCTCGGTGACTGGACTAGAACATATATCATGGATATGTGTCATGAGAATGTATCCGGAATACATCTCCGCAATGTATCTCCCATAAATTTGGGGTATAAAATTTCACCCGAGGGAGTCAGATTCTTCAACAACATTGCCATCACCATCGCCATTGAACAGAGTTATCAAAGCGCGTCTAGCTAGCTACGCCTACGTATATACGCACAAAATCACGGTGAAACTGCCAAATCATTCCCATTTATTATAAGAGGCAAAAGTAATACTCCCATCATCCTAACTTCGACTATAAGCAATTCCCGCTGTCTTTTAAACCTCAACACCATCAACAAAACCTCACGATGATTCTGGATACATATGTTAATGTACCATTGTAGATCTTTATCCAGCAAATGTATCCTCAAATATACCCATGATACATATTCAACGTATCTATGCCCAATAAATGTATCACATCAGTAATGGATTGAGTAAATGTATTATAAATGTATCGTGAGATACATTTCATGGCAATATGTATCGATCTTATGTATCTGTGATACATTCTTTTTTCAAATCCAATTAATGTATCCGGAAATGTATCTGTAGATAGATTTTGGGTCTCTTAGAGTGGGCTGAGGTTTTGCATCAGCGGAAAGAGCAAGCTGGCCAATGGGAACGTTTATTCGCCCTGCCAGGATATCCCATTTCTTCCCTCGTAATCGGTCCGTACTTCGCTGTTGCCACCTTTTGTTCGGGCTGAATTTACCCCCATCTCATTTTCTCTACAACGTGCACTCCGGACGAGCCCCTGCCTCCAGAGGCCGAATTTTCCTAATGAATGCTGTTTCTAACAATAACTGCTTTTTGAATCTGCCGGTCTAGACTGGGGTAGCTGCATAGCCTGTTGACTGGTAATAGCTATGCTTAGAAGTTTACCGGGTATTTCGCATACAGCTGCCCGATATCTCAATATATTCTAATCACCTGCGGAGTGCAGGTATGGGGCAATTCTGCAATCTAATCATTTAGAATCATGTACTGACCTTCCATATGACTGAATATCTTAATACTGAGGTAATGACTTCATATGTGCTTGGGTACGTATACCGTGCGGGGCGCGTTGCCTTTGTTTGAATTACATTGTATTCACTCTACCTGAAGTATGAGGGTGCCGCTTCTCTCAAATATGGATGTTCCGGTTAGATAGGGAAGATCCCCCACTCCACCCGAGGCGCGCTTCCTTGCGTGACAGGGTTCGCGATAAGGCGCTGAATGTACTCTACAGCCTCATCCGCTGTGTATATTAATACATCAATTCAATTTACTCAACAATTCTCAGATACTGTCCCTTGGTGTGATCTTTACAAGTACGAGCGCTGACTATATAAACAAAGATCTAGTAACATCTTACAATTCCGTATTTAGACTGCACTCGATTGTTTCAAAGTGTACAATGTAATCCATCAATAGATCTGAGCCTTCGTATGGCAGCTTCTTGGGCTGATACTGATACGAGTTGATACCTCGTATGGAGGCTTACTGGATTGGTACCGATACGGGTTGATGGCATTTAGCCGTATCTATACATAGATGAGTACGTACGCAATCTTACTCGGACTACCGTTTATATATTGGCCTTTGCGGCCCTCTTAGACAGTACAATCAAGCTTCTCTATCAACTCTACATTTAACAAAAGGGACTGCCGTGCACTATGTTTTCAACGCGCAACTCCGCGCTGGTACCGCATTCTGATGGAATGTTTACCTGCTACTCCGCCTCCATTAGCCGTTCTAACGGCGACGTCCAAAGAGACTTGATCGCATTCCTTTCAGTCGTCCAAAAATGCAATGTCGATTTCCTCTCCATCACATGGCAACCTACTCTCGGTATTCTCGGTACGGGTGGCTCTGGGACAATAAGTCAGTCTACATTCACTACCGACATACCCCTTGCATTCAAGCGCTATAACCAGGATGGAGATTCGGACATGGATTTTCTACCTTTGATATCGGAGGTACTAATTTTGAGTCAACCCCCTATGCATGACCATCCACATATAGTCAATCTTGAAGGTATTTGTTGGGAAATCGAGCCCAGGACAGAGAAAGCGGTACCTACATTGGTCTTTGAGAAAGCATCATGGGATCTACAGCAGTTCATGAATGTGAGTGAGGGTAAGAACATGTCAATCGATAACCGGCTTAAAATCTGTGCCGATATTGGAAGTGCTATTATGACTTTACATGCGTATGGTTTGTTATCCCAAACGATTACACATGATTGTTTCCTAGCTGGTTGGACTTCTAACACCGACACAGATGTGATTCACGGAGATATCAAGCCGCAGAATGTGCTCGTGTTTAAGGACGCCACCGGAAAGACTACAGTGAAGGTGGCCGACTTCGGTTATTCCACTCTTGCTCCAACTGAACTCCTTGCCACGGGTGAAGGTCTTGACCCAGGTGGAACAGCAAGGGTTTTTCTGCCAAAGTCCAGACCGTGGAATGCTCCCGAGCACCATTTCGGGGAGTTTACAGTTACAGGAGCAAAATTAACAGATATATACTCTTTTGGTATGCTGTGCCTTTGGATTCTATTTGGGAGCGCGCAGACGGAATGCATGACTAAGAGTATTTTGTTTGACGCATTCACCGGGCTGCGCCCACCGATTGAGCAGCTCAAAGATGGTAACGAATTGGAAGCCATCACGGATCAACTTATTGACTCCATTCCATTGGCATCCTTCAATGATGAACATAGGATTCGTCTGAAAGAGTTCTTCAGCTTGACTGTTCAGCTTAACCCTGAAAACCGGGCGTCTGACATAGGAAAATTGGTGGGTCTGCTTAGCCAGGAACAGTGAATTTCACCGATCATGTCAAATGTGGGCCATTCGCTAATATGTTTAGAGCTGAATTTCAAACTATTACCTTAACACCGTTTCAGACAAACATAAATGTCCCAATGTATGTCGGTTTTCGGGTAAGTCTCAATAATTCCTCCACATATTCCTACAAACACTTGACTGAGTCTAGTTCTAGATTGCCGAAAACCTTGCAGACCTTGTGGCAGCAGACTATCGTGTACGAATACAAATTAGACAGTGCCTGGAAAATACCTACTGGAAGAATCGAGATCAACCTTTTGCCGCAAATATCGCATTTCAGGTTGCCTTTTGTTATCAGATTGGATTTGGGGCCAAATCAAATGACATCCAATGTCAAATATGGCTTGAAAGAAGCATGAGACAACCCGACGATCTGATGATCGAAAAAGAAACGGTACGGCCTGCCAGCTGGAAGAGTAAGAGAATGCATGTATTCAACAAACTTGTACATGTCGACCTCATTCACGAATATCGCACATCAGGGCCGAAAAAACTGCAGGCAGCTTGCAAAGAGTACGAAAGAGAGGTTAGTGATATGGCACGAGAGTTTGGAGAACTCCATTTCATACCATTGGACTTGCATAGTACCATTACAGATCTGCTGGATGAATTAGGACAGCTTGAGAAATCAAAAGAGCTGCGATTGCAGATACGAGACCAAATACACAAAAGAGACGGAATTAATCATCCATATTACATTAATTCGATCCGCGATGTTGCTATGTCGCACGTAAAGTTGGGGGAATGGAGTGAAGCACAGCTATTGTACGAAGAGGCTCTAACTCATATTGAAAGAACCTATGGAGCGCAGAGCTCATTGGCCCAGTCAATCAAACTCAACCTCGCATTCATGTTTTTAAAACAAGGGCGAATGAAGGAAACCGAGGAAGTGGAGATGCAGGTCATGGAGAGAAAGAGGGTACTGGGCCAAGAGCACCCTTCTACTTTGACCAGCATGAGCAACCTTGCAGCGACATACGCGAACCTTGGGCGATCGAAGGAGGCTGAGGAGCTGCTTGTGCAGGTAATGGAGATAACGAAAAAGGTACTTGGGCAAGAGCATCTGGATACGTTGACCAGCATGAATAACCTCGCATCAACATACCGCAACCAAGGGCGATCGAAGGAGGCCGAGGTGTTGTTTGTACAGGTCATTGAGACAGCGAAGAGGTTACTCGGCCAAGAGCATCCAGATACCTTGGCTAGCATGGGCAACCTCGCATCAACATACACCAACCTGGGGCGATTAAAGGAGGGCGAGGAGCTAGAAGTGCAGGTCATGGAGATAATGAAGAGGGTACTCGGCCAGGACCATCCAAATACCTTGAACAGCATGGGCAACCTTGCATCGACATACAGGGACCAGGGGCGATCGATGGAGGCCGAGGTGTTGGAGGTGCAGGTCATAGAGATGAGAATGAAGGTACTCGGCAATGAACATCCAGATACGCTGGTCAGCATGTCCAACCTCGCATCAACATACACGAAGCAGGGGCGGTCGAAGGAGGCCGAGGTGCTGTTTGTGCAGTTCATAGAGACAGCAAAGAGGGTACTCGGCCAAGATCACCCTTCTACCTTGACCAGCATGAGCAACCTCGCAACGACATACATGAACCAGGGGCGATTGAAGGAGGCCAACGAGCTGTTTGTGCAGGTGATGGAGATAACACAGAGGGTACTCGGCCAAGAGCATCCACATACCTTGACGAGTATGAATAACGTCGCATCAACATACATGAATCAGGGGCAATTGAAGAAGGCCGAGGTGCTGTTTGTGCAGGTCATGGAGACAACAAAAAATGTACGCGGTCAAGAGCATCCAGATACCTTGGTCAGCATGGGAAACCTTGCAACGACATACGGAAACCAAGGGCGATCGCTGGAGGCCGAGGTGCTAGAGGTGCAGGTCATGGAGATAATGAAGAGGGTACTCGGCCAGGACCATCCAGATACCTTGACTAGCATGGGCAACCTCGCATCAACATATAGGAACCAAGGGCGATCGATGGAGGCGGAGGCACTAGAGGTACAGGTCATGGAGACGATGAAGAGGGTACTCGGCAAGGAGCATCCAGCTACGTTGGTCAGCATAAATAACCTCGCATTAACATACAGCAACCAGAGGCAATTGAAGGAAGCCGAGGAGCTGTTAGTGCAGGTCATGGAGACAAGAAAGAGATTACTTGGGGATGGGCACCCAGATACGTTGAACAGCATGAATAACCTCGCATCAATATACATGAAACAAGGGCAATGGAAAGAAGCCAAAGAACTGCAGATTAAAGTAGTCAATGGACTTCGGACAACATTGGGCGACGATCATCCCAACACAGTAGATGCCACCGCTAATTTGACTTTCCTTCGGAAAAAAGCCGCAGTATCACAACACTTTTCAGGTGCAAACGCATTGGCACAGGGCCTTCGGGATATGATGCTGCAGTTTACAGCATCCCGGTCTTTAGGTGAGAGCAACGATAGCCAAGAACGATTACAACGTACTTCTGAGATGTTGCAGAAGCAAACTACCGAGGACGACGATCCAATGACAGACGAGGAAAGGCTCCAATTTGCACTTGCTATGTCTATGGAGGAGAACGACAACAGTTATACGGATGAAGAAAGGCTTCGACGCGCGCTAGCTATTCCAATCGAAGTGGAGGAGGATAATGAGACCAATGAAGAGCGGCTTCAACGTGCACTTGCTATGTCTCTGGAGGTGGATGACGACAACGATACAGACGAAGAAAGGCTTCGACGCGCTCTCGCTTTGTCGATCGAAGTGGATGAGGACAATGAAACAAATGAAGAACGGCTTCGAGGTGCACTAGTTATGTTGATGAAGGATAAGAACGACGACGATGCTATTGGTTGCTTCAAAAGAGAATACTCGTCTGATACGGCTGGTATGCCGACTCTAGACTTAGCTGGTGTTTATTGCTAGATAGCTAACATTGTCGCTAGATTGCAAATCGCCCGCGGCGAAGCAGCTAGAGGATTAGGAAATACGACAGCATAAGTACTGCGAGGGCTGGAGGAGTGCGACAACCCACCGAGAAATGACCCTGGGGCATGTATTATGCCGTTGTGTGGTTAGTTGGGTTTTGGTGGGAAACATAACTAGCGACCAAACAACGAAACACGGATATAATTTAAGGATAACCAGACATTGTAGAGATTTTTGGAGAACATGGTGTGCTATTGAATTTAGACAAACTGTCATGTGTTCGCGTAGTTAGTATTGGGAGTTCATATTGAAGAAACCGAATTGTAATCTGGACTGCTGGCTGCGGAAAACGTATGGTGACCGTGTTCATTTATCTCATCAAAGCAGCCAAGAAGTGGTAGGATTTTTAGCAATCATCATCTGTACCCAAGCCGGACTGTAGTAACCCGCGGCTGATGATATTGACTCCTTCGATTTCGTACGTCTCAGTTTAGTATTCAGTCTGGTCGGTGTTTTTGTTTTAATCATTCTGCATGCACTCTAACTAGAGCTTGGCAGTACCTAATTACCCTCTCCCTCCGGATAGCAGGCTAGGTGGGCGTGCTCCCCTCCTTCTACCCTTTTCTTCTTCCGCTTAGAACAAATGAAACGTAGCCAAATGAATGGTCGCACCTGAAGACAGAAGGAAACGAAACGAAACGAGTGACTGCTAAGTACACTCTGCTCTACTCTACTCTGCTCAGCGGCGCGGGAACTTCCCGACTTCTGTGGCCGCAAGGAAGTTTATCACCGCTTCAGGTACGTTGCAGTGGGCGCATGCCCGTACTTGAGCTAGTAGTATCTCGTGGCGAGTGACTTCCTGCTTCTCGTTGGGATTGGGCGTCGGTTTCCTGCTTTTCCACTGGCAGGTCCGCTCCTGTACCCGATCGACAGAACCTCGTGATCAAGCGATTCGACACACAATCGCACCACTAAAGTCTTGAGTATGACCTTGGGCGCCCCGAAGCCTCGAGTACGCCCTCGAGCACCTCTGAAGTCTCAAGTACGACTTTGAGCACCACGAAGCCTCGAGTACCGACCTCGAGCACCGACCTTGAGCATCGCATCGACAACCCGGTGTCAACTCCGTGTTTGACTACCCGTCTGCCATCGATTGCTCGTAATGTCGACCTCGACCACCGCCACGAAGCTCAATGAGCGCAACTATCGTCAATGGGCCATTGAAGCGGAAGCCCTACTGCGTAGGCAAGGCCTATATATACATCACCGGCGAAATACGCGTCCCACGTCCACCGATTGTACCGAGCAGTGGAACTGCCTCGACTACGCCAGCTGCTCCTCGAGATCCTGGAGATCCAAGCTACGACTTCCAACCCGAACCGACCGACTCTGCTTACCTCACCCGATCCAACCATTTCCTCCGAGATTGGCAGAGATGGCAGATGAATACCGACACGGCATCGTTACTACGATGATGGACCCGTCTATCTAAATGAATTACCGAGAACGCCATGAGCCGAAGGAGCTCTGGGACACGATCAAGACCAACTTCGAGAAGGTCATTAAACTCGACGGGCAGTAGGAGCTGGTGAAGCTCACAAGCTGCAAACTCGAATCATACGCTTCAGTCACCGAGTGGATCGCAGCACAAGAGACGATTATTCGCGACCTTGCCATATCCGGGGTCAAAGTTGAAGAAACTTGGCGAAAGTTCTATATCCTTTCGAATTTACCGAATACCAAAGAGTGGAGAACCTTCAAATTGACCCTCAAACTTACTGGAAAGACGGAAATAACCAAATGTTCTTAGGCCCTCAGGAAAGAGCGAAATCAATACCTTCACTAACAACGGTTACTTACTCCACATCTCAGTTCACAGAACCATTAACTTCCACTTCACCAATCATTGGTATCTCACATGCACCACCGCCGCCGCCGGAACCGTTAAATACGATCATATCAACTACTTCGCCATCTCCACACCCAGTAGCAGTAGCACCAACACTAGTCTGAAGAATATAATATTCCTAGCTGTAAAACTTGCTAAAGCAACAAAACTCCCAACTAACCCATATACACATACTTCTATGTCCTTTGGGAATTACGATATCGGGTGGTGGAATAGCATATCGATCGAGAATGACGTCGGCGCTAAGTATGAACAGCTGTACTAAACTCTCATTTTGAAGTATTACACACTACGGCTGGATGAACTTTATCATCCTTTAAGCGTCTCAAGGTCCCTGTCCTCCTTATGCATGAGGAAGTGAGTAGGCAAGATGTTGTGGCGGGTCTGTTGTGCTGAATCTCTCTTGCCCGAACCACTCTTCACTTCTCTAAGTCTAAAGACTCGTACTCAGCTCAACCTTAACCCGACAGAAGTTATAACCGCACTCAAAATCCGTCCAACACAAGAGATAATGGTATCGGGACCTCGCGTCTTAGGGACATCCGCCGTGGTATAGCCCCCGGTTCATTGCCGTGGAAATTTGCGTGGACGATTTAACACATTATTGGCCTAGGCAAAGTACATTTTGAACTAAAGAATAGCAGTTACTCTACGGTGTCGGCCGATGGGATATGCAATCACACTAGTTCATGGCAACTTCGAGTCGGTTATTGTGCATGTACCGAAGTTTGATTAGTTGCCTAAGATACTTAATTTGGAATGAAGCGGTTTTGTTTGCATATTATGGCAGAATTTAACGTCAAGTTCGTCTTAATCGTTAGTGGTTTACTTGAGAGCATGCTGGTGATCATAGCAGCCCTCAATATGGCCCGTTCCTAAATAAACTCTAGGAGTTTCCTGCGGGTCACCAAGTGAGGGTGAGTAGAAATTCTGAGCGAGATCTGACTCCGGATTGTGGTGGTTTTACTATTTACTTGGTGGGTAGGATAACCCTCTTGGCCGGTGGGGTAGAACATTTCTTATGGTCCACAAATTTCGTCTAAAATCTCCGAAACAAGAATTGATGCCATTCTGAAGGCACAGTGATGACTCTTCAATGATTTACCGGCTGGCGGAACGACTTTCACGGTAAGGTAGTGCAACATAGCTGAGCACTCGCACAGGTAGCGTCACTCGACCATCTATAGAAAATCACTGTTAAAATAGAGATTGTAAAGATGATAGAGAAGCTTTATTGTGGGGGCTGCAAGGCTATATATATATGGCCATACAAGTACGAGTGCGTACGTACTCACCTATGTATAGATCCGGCTGAATGCCTCAGCCCGACAGCAATCTCCGGCCATACGAAGGCTAAGATCTATTTATGCAATAATCACTGTAGGCTTTGTACCTCATCGTTATTTATCGTCAGAATTTCGTCCTGATCTGAAGCGAACGCCTCTGAGTTTCCTAGAAATTGCAACTTGATCGGCATATATCTGTCACTCGAGAGGAGGAGCTGACGAGTAGTATTAAACGATTTCAAGAGTAGAGTATCAATGACATCTTCGGTGATGAGACCCACGAGCGCGCTAACACCTCCAACATGATACCCGAATCGCGAGCACAAGAATTGATGACATAACATAGCAATTCATTTGGGGCATGAGAATATATACTAACGTACAAATGTGCAATATTCAGAATAAAGAAGGTAACCAATGGAAAACAAAGTTTCGTACGAGATATGGATTACAAAGCCTGTCCGAATCTTCGTTCGCCATTGTATGCTCGCAATTCGTCGCCGAAGCAAGTTGTGCTATGAGTTGATATCTACAAACAAAAACGAAACAAGACTTATTCGTCTCGAAATTGCTCTAGTTCAAGTACCTAGGCATCTCAACGGTCCACGACGACTACTCTCTCGGAGCCCGATATCACGGTCTTAGGTATCTTTTCTGCGGCTTGGTCCGTCTGAGGCTGAATTATTCAGCCCTAGGGCCCCATAAACGTAGCTATAGGGGGCCGGCTGCTACCGGAGGTGTGCTTCCGGTGATGACGCCGGTGGGTTTAAAATGGTCACTGGTTGATGTCGTGGTGCCGGTTGAGTTTTGCAATTCCCGTATCAAGCCAGAAACTACCGTGGTAGCCGTTAAAATAAGCAGCTGTGGGTGCTGGGATACTGGCGATCGTACAGAAGGAATTAGCTTGAAAGCTTTTGGGGCTAAGGCGGGAATTAGATTTAGCTTCGGCTTTTGTATGAAGGCTGCCATCAGGTAATTTAGCACAGTATAGTGATGTGTCGTGATGATGCAATAGAAAAAGTTATGATATATACATGTAATCGGATACCTGTCGCCACTCCATCACTCCCGGAATGCACGCAAGGAGTCGCCGCCCCCCACCTCGAGATTTTCGACTCGGAGATCCTCATTGTCGAGATCATCAACGCCGATATCACCCAAACACTCCTTGCCCTCTACCGATTTTCCACCACCGGTACTTACCTCTCCCCTCGCCATCTCCCTATACGCCTTCTTAACCAACTCAATCAACTCACAGCCCAAATACCACTGCCTCGGACCCTCAGGAGGATACCGTTTCTCCGCTACTCAAAGCCACGTTAGTACCCATTCAGTTCCCTTTACAGTAGAGGCATACGCATCGCAATATTAAGCTTCCGCAGCTTCTCAAATTGTGTCACCGCCGCCGCGAGCTCCAAGGGATGGTGTGCCGAAAGGTGTGACATTGCCGTGGGATGTGCACACGATAGCCGAATAACCTCAGACAGTGCTTCCGGGCTGATGGTACCTTTGGTGGTTGTCGGGATTCTGGCGGCGCACTGGGGAGCTTGAGAATTCGGTGGCGAGTGATAGGCCGAGTCTTCAATATCCCGAGTGCGTTCGCCAGGTGCATCGAGGCCGTGGGGTTCATCTCCCCCATTGTCTTCTGGTTTCTGCCGGGACTTTACTCGACCCTGTGCAAGCTGGTTAAACCACTGCAAACCATCCACGCTCTGCTGTGCCTCCCATTTCCCGCTAACAGTGTTCCAGGTGGTGATTCGAATGCCACTCCTCTTGATAAACGCCTTTGCGAGCGGAAATATCGCCCAAGCAAACCGAACAAAGAGGAACTGCGGAGAGATGACAGAACTCAAGGCCGCGACCTCACGGTTGTGGTATATAGGGCAGAAGTCGGGGGTGCGAGCGAGGAAGTGGACGTAGAACGCGCCGGAATTGGTCTTGGGAACGAAGACGAAGACGCGCTTGTCGAATGCGGAATGCAGATCTTTCCGCAGCGCTAGTAAATTGTCGATGTCCGTTGTGGGGTTGGAATCCGATATCTGTTTGTTCGATGCATAGGCCGACATGCTGTTGGCGCAATACTGGGGGCGGTGTCAGCGCCACAATGCAATAGATATGACATAATTAGATGGGAGAGCACAAACCCAATTCGCTTCCTCCTTCGGAACCGTATGTGCGCTCTCTAGCCCATCTGCGTAGTCAGATATCTTACACCGACGATCCCGCTCTTTCACGAACTGCGACACGGCAGATGTAGCGACAATAGGCTCCACGTTGTCCACCTCGGCGTCACTATCACCATCACCGGTAAGGTTCCAAGGCACAAGAGTTGCGAAGTGCTCATGTGGGAAACCCCAACGCCTAAAATCAGGACACACAGGGTAGTCGGGAGTATCATCGGTATCCCAGTCGAGTGGGTAGAAATAATATCGCGGTTCCGACAACAGTTGATCGAGATCCAGAGAGGGGTTGACAGCGTCAAGGTTGGCTTCCACATACACAGAAAACTCGGACTGTGTGAGCAGACTTGGGAGAAGTATTCCGATGCGGTTGGCGGCGAGGAAGAAGCAAGCGGTGGCTGCAGTGTTGCGGTGAATGCCGAAGGACGTACGAGGAGTGGGGGCGGTGGTGGTATCGCTCAATGTCAGGTTTGCTGTTGCGTCGTTGAGATCGGTGTGTGCGACAGCAGGAGGGGTGGTTGTGGTGTTGGAGTCGACTTGTGGGAGCAGGAGCATGACGTGGAGAATGGGAGGTCGGCTGGGATAGCCCGGGTGACAGAGTTCCACTACGGCTTTCCGTCGCCGTGGCATAACGAGACGCGGGGTTGCATTATCGGATATGTTGACGGGACCTCGCAGATCGATGTGGGACATGGTGATGTGGGAGACTGTGAAGCGCTGTGCGTGGTTGGAGAAGAGAAGGACGACGTCATGCAGCCCATCTTCGGAAACGCGACCGTGGATGCCAAGCGACAGGGGTCAAAGGCGATTGATTAGATCGCGCTAGATTAGATGCACGTACATAAAAACTCTGCGCAGGCTCGCACAATGAGTGGCAATGCTTATTGTGTGGTGGCAAGATTGAGCGACAAATTGTGGAGAAGGCATGCCCGAAGTTTCTCTATATATACACCGATACTTTGTTCTCTCTTCTCTCTGTAGGTAACTCATGCTCACTGTTCTCCCCTTCATATTCGCAACACATCACTCGGAATTGCATGTATGTTTGTTATGCGTATGCGTACGGATATGGGGAGACCGTACACTTACGGTCCTCGTGGCCTTGTTAGAGGGTTATAATTTACGATCACTATGACATTCAACATCATCAACGAAGGAATGGACGAGTGGCCTCTTGGAAGTTCATTGGGATGACGTGCAGATTCCGCCCAGCCGGAGCGCAGAACAAACAGGGTGGGAATTAAATACTTCGCAAATGAGCTCAAGATAAGGAAAAGCCTTACAAACTCGAGCTGTTAGGAAAAAGGTTAAAAGAGTTGTATTAATGGCTAATTCATGGTTATAATAGCAGAAATTCTTAAAGTTGTCAAAGCGGCGGAGGAGGATGATAAGCGAAAATCGAAATTTAACACCGTATGCCTAAGTGATGTAAATTACTATTAGATTATGAGGAAGAGCAGTTAGAAGATGGTTCAATAGCGGAAGAATGGGATTCTGATGACGGTAATTTTGTAGAGACGAGTTTCTAGTGCTAGTATTGTTAAAATGCCACCGGATACATTGCTTTTATTCCGCATTATACTGCATACTCGCTTTCCTTCCTACTCGGAAATTTTGATAGCAACTACAAGCGTTTTTAGATCCGTACCATTCCAACAAAACCAGAACATTACGCCACAGCCACAGCTGCCTTACTCGTAAGCGCCGCTGCTAAAGCAACAACCAGCGCGGCAATAATTGCAACCGCCGCAACGATGTCCGCAGCCTTCAATAAGGCATCCACAAAATTCTTCACTGCAGCAACGCATTCAGTGACGGCAGAGCTAAAGTCATCAAAGCAGCTGTCGAAAACAGTCGTCCTGGTAACACTATCCCAAGCATACAAACAGGTCTTCCCGGAAGAGATGTACTTGACGATGTGCAAGTTGACCATCGGGGTGTACGAGTTTCTGGGTGCTTGTTTGTCAATGTGAAAGTTGACATGATTGGCGTTTGGGAATTTCGGGCCAGCGTAGCCGTCGTGTGGATTGGTGAGGTACAGCTTGAGGTTACCAATGTATACAGGGCCCCACGCGAGACCAGCCAGCCGTTGTTGAAGGTCGTGGTCCGTGGAGGCTGCGGCGACTGATGACAAGCAGTTGAAGGCGAGAACGAAGAAAATAGGAAACTTCAAAATGCCCCCTTGTCTTTTGTGGAAGGAGAGGCTGGTGGTTGATGTGTGATCTTCGGAGGAGGGGCCCATTTTCTGTGGTTAAGACCAAGTGCTAATGTTCGTAGCTATCTTGCGGCTGGCCGAATCCTGCTTCAAGCAACGGCTTCCTTCTGAAATATAGTCGAGTACCTCGACCAGCCACTGTCAACCCCTTTGCTACACTCTGTCAGCGATAGTTTTCTCCTCAGCGACAAAACTATACTTGGAAAGAGTAATTGCATCCGAAGGCAAGAAGTGCGGATCTACTCTTGTACTCGGCGTCGATTTCCTGAAGGACCACCGTGTCATGCATAATCACGTCAGATCATGCGATATATTCTAGGGACACAATTCCGAGTTTGGAATCGCCGAACGGTGCAGGCTCCACACCATCCTGATCAGGAATCAGGACACGAGTACCTTTCTGTAGCAGTCATATTTTTCATGCTGCCACGAGAAGTGAGAATATGCTCTTCGACCTGCGGTCAAAGGACTGCCGTGCAAAGGGAATTGGCTAAATGCTCCACTCTATGTCGTGCACGACTGGAAGAAAAGTTCCTTGGCTAATGATCATGCTTGCCTTGTCGCATAGCTGGTTACAAGCATTTTAGCAGCCTGCAAGATCGCTTTGCCTGCAGCTAAGTTATCATCACAGGTGGTAGTGAGCGCCGGCAGTGACGGGGGTTCTCATGACCACTTGTTCTGGCGTTTTAGCAAACGGTTGCTGCAATGCTGTGATACTGGCTGCCTATTGCTTGTGCAAGTTGAGCCTGCGTGGCCTGATTGCATTGGAATGCAACGTCACTATGTGTTACATGGTTTGCGTTTCGCTAGCAGCAGGGCACCTAATCAGCAGTAGCTTCCTCCACATGTGGGATAAAACACCTGCCACGTCCTACCGGTAGTGGATCCGACTGGTTTCAAGTACTCGTGCTCGTGCCGACACTTCCCCTGGGCGCACTTAGGGGGCTGACTTCGGCTATCACCGAGTGCATCCACCGTCACTCACCACTCTGGCACCAACCTCAACTCCACCGATAAGTACTAGAGTACCAAAGCATTCGTCATAACATGTGCGATAGTTTGAATATTCAATGGTAGGCTATGGTTTTATTTTCAGTTGGAGTCAAGCTAAGGCAAATAGCTAATTGTTCGTCGATTAATCACTTCACTTCATGCTTTGTTTCAGTCAATTCAAGGAGGATGTTGCTCCACAGAGTGACCAGTTTATATGTGGAGTAGCTAGGTTCCTTAAACGACCTGATCATTTCACCGAGCGTACACTGTCAGCGAGCTGACGGGTTATTATTCCTCTTCTACCCCGTCCTCCGGTGCTTAAAAACTCTGTCTTCCAACTTTTAAGTTGTCATCCATCACTTTCCTCGCTTATATCCTAGTTATCGAACTCGACACGTCCTCAGGGTACAATTATAATCATGTCGTCTTTGGCGCAGTACCTCGGAATGTTGACCAGTAAGTCCGCCGCTTCGTCCGGCAGGAGTATGGTGTTCTTCACCGATTCATTTATTCGTTTTATTCATTTTGCATCCACTCTAGCTAGAGTATGGCAGTACACAATTCCCCACCCCCTCCCGATAACCAGCTAGGTGGGGGAGCTCCACCCCTGCGACCATCCTTTCCCGAAACGAAAGTAAAATGCATGGTTGCACCTGAGACAAAAGAAAGAAAAAAGATCGACTGCTAGCTACACCGTGCTCTTCTCTGCTTCACTGATTCGTTCATGTATGGTGACAGATTCGGTGTTTGGAAGTGATTAGATCATCTGCCCGGTAATCTACAAATTCGAAGGCCGGCCAGATGCGGTCATAGGTTTGAGAGCCGCACATGACATATATGGGCCCAGTTGCATGTAGCAGATATCTAGCGTATTTACAAGGCCCGTATATATCTACACCATGGAGAATATCTATAGTGTTTGAATATATCTGGCGTATAGAGAAGATAATGATAGATACTGGACCCAATCTGACGCTGCTAAAGGCCAAAAGTCGCAGTTGTATATATAGCGCCCTAGATCATACGGATAAGACCTCCAAAAATGACTCTTTCAACATTGAAAGCTTTTGTTCATGCAAACATGTGTTGACTAAGGATTTAGTCCGAAAGGCCCTCAAACCGCTGGAATGGCCTACAGGTTACTGGAAGGTCACCTATGCTACGGGAAAGGACTGGAGAGTGGTTGCTAATATTATCAAAGTTATCAGAAAGCACTGGAGAGTAATTTCTAACGTTCTGTGGTATCAGTGTGGACTCTTTCACGAACTATCACTCACCAGCTCCTCCGCCACACTGTTAAAATAGTGATGCTAGAGAAGCTTGATTGTATATTATCTAAGAGGGCCACAAGGCCAATATATATGAAAGTGTAAGTACAGCTGAATGCCATCAGCCCGTATCAGAGTCAACAGTCATCTCCGGCCATACAAGACATCTCCGTCTCCGGCCATACGAGACATCTCCGTCTCCGGCCATACGAGACTCATCTCCGGCTGAGACCTGTATATGCAATACTCCCCCTCTTGCTATACACCGTAGAGCAAGAAACAAATGAAAAAGATAAAACAAAGTGATTCCCATAGTAGCCTCCTTAAAACCCTGCGAAAGTGAGCAGGGAAAGAGTACTACCGTAGCCTGAGGATGGCCATCCATAAAAAAACAAAGAAATCCACGTGCCCAAATGAAAAGTGAAACAACCTTCAATCCAACCATAAATCGACCTTCCGTGATGGTAGAGCTTCCGCTCGTGACTCGGTATCAATGGGAGCTTCCGCTGCCAGCATATTTCGTAGCCGTCGGTGATTGTCAATCGTACACGGCATATCTATCATGTCAGCATCTCAGGATGTGGTTATGCTCACCATGTATTAAGTGCGCTTGTGCTCTTCCGAGCCCTCGTACAGTGCTTCCGCATGCTTTATACAATATCGGTAATCTTCGTGTAGTATCAGACATATCGGTAGTCATCGGCAATTGGCATTGACTTGTAGATGCTTCTCAGTGATGTTGTTCGGAATAAGTGTCAGTGACCTTCCGGTCGACTTCTTGGTAGTTATCTCGGTGGAGCATTTGGTACGTGACTCTGATGTATTCGTTTTCCCATATCTTCTCCCGTGATCTTGTCCTGTGATCTTTCTCCTCTGATCTTTTCCTGTGATCTTTTCCCCCTGGTCCTTCTCCCCGATGAAAGTCTTCTGGCGGAGGCTGATTCCAGTACCGCCGATGTTTCAGCAAATCTTGGTCGAATTGGTAGACTTTGCCAGTCAACTTCGCGGTAGTCTTCTTGGTCGACTTCTTGGTGCGTGTCTCGGTAGGCAGCTTCGGTAGAATATCCATTGGCTTCTTGGTAGTCCTTTGGTAGGCCTCTGGCAAGGTGATTCGGCATTACGTTTGGTATGCTGTTCGGCCATAGTTTCTTGATCCTTTGGTATGCCATTCGGTAAACATCTCCAGCAGTGGCTTTGTCCGGTTGGGCTTCCGGTAATCCTCTTGTTCGATCTCCATGTGAAGTCTTTCGGCAGTGATATCCATCGCTGTGAGATCTCGGTGATTATGCTCGGTGGTGATTTTCGATCTCTTTCGGGACCAATTTGGTAGCCATATCACAGTCATTCGGTACCTCGTTCGGAAGGCTTCCATTCGGTTCCCTTCATTGTACATCTTTGTAGTTTCGTATTTATCCCAATTGCTGCAATGATAGCGGCCTCCATACACGGGTATATCGGGAAGATTTCATCCGCATACAGCAGCATCAGAATACCATCGTCGCGGGTTTGTCCAAGTCTGATTCGTGTGTTTGATTGAGACTGTAAGTTGCTTTCTTGAGTCTGGGGAAGATCACAGATGCATAGGTGTCTTCTGGCAGTGTCATGTGGAGATTGTCATCAACTTTGTGGTTGGGAGATGCGGTTTGGGCCAGAAAGGGAAACATGCGTATTCACACATTTGAGTGGATCGGCGGGAAGATAGACATCGCTTGCTTAGACAAAGAATAGAATATCGTCACTTCATACTACTACAGTTAGCTTGTCAATAGGAGTATAAGTCATACTGAAGTTTATGTGCTTGTAGCTTGCCAGCTTTGATCAATTTAGATGCAAGTAATAATCATACAATCACTTTCTCAGAGGCCTGGAGTGGTACGAGTTGTGGCTTGTAGTGGTAGTAGGCATGATCTGCGTTCAATAGTAGTATTGACTTCTTGGTCATGGCCGCTGCTTGGCAGGCTAGGCTGTATCATGTATGCGGTGGAGATGTCGAGTGTAAACGACGGTTTCTCTAGACACCGGTGGTGCAACCTCCTCGTCAGAAGGATGTGATCTCACACCTGTACATGCAGGGAGACTTCGACGGCTTGTCAGCGT
>Ga0307512_10001125_pt1 | contig 38846 bp, 37 predicted proteins | sample 14_EM_MG_FD_200267 | JGI IMG/M metagenome (GOLD analysis project Ga0307512, IMG submission 200267) | Populus trichocarpa ectomycorrhiza microbial communities from riparian zone in the Pacific Northwest, United States - 14_EM | ecosystem: Host-associated > Plants > Roots > Unclassified | place...
ACTTACAAACTGCACTGCACTGCACTGTGAGCCTCCACCAACTGCACTGCACTGCCAAGAACTAACTACATACCGCACTGGTTAACTCTTTACAAGCAGTGCACTGGTTCAACCGTTGGGAGGTCTGCTTAATCTATTGTGGTTCTTGAGTTCCCTTGCCCATATATCTTATTAGCAGGAAGGTGTGGAACTGCAGTATTTACCATGATTCATTTCCTTCCACATCAATGAACCCGTTCTCCACTGATCTGGCTGCTTTAACAATAATATCTTCGTACAGGAGAACCATCTGTCCAGTTGGATTTTGTTGCATGATTGCAGTGATTGCGCCTCTATCATTCATTTTCGCTTTCATAATCCAAACATGTACCCGGGTCTGCTGCTGTAACAGAGCTCTGTTGACCGCAGACACGATTTCCTCATCCATCTCATTGAATCGAGGGATGCTTTCATCCCGCCTCATGATCAGGAGTCTATCTGCCATACTGGAGCAGGATATCGGGGCTCAGCCTGGGCTGGTAGTTTCGGGCAGTATTGTCATTGTTGGGGTTCTCGTCTGGTACCTTGGTGGGACAGTCTCCCACTGTCTGGTCGGTGTATGTTTCATTATTGTTGTTATCCTTGGAGGTTGGGTCAGGGATGTGGTCTCTGTTGGCTGCTGTTGCTGCCGCGCCAGGTCTTATTTTCATTCCGGCTGTGTTGTGCCTGCGAATTTTGATGTTTGCAGGCCATTTTCGGACTCTGGTTCTCTCTCCTCCTGCTCTTCCTCCAGCCATAATCATTGCGGCCATGTCCGAGATGCCCATCCCCCATAGTACATCGTCCTTGTGGCGAGCTTGCCACTTCCTCTCCCTATCCTCCATCCACTTTCTCATCCCGAGCCATTGCATCTCTTCACACGCCGCATGCGCCTCTAGCATTCTTGCCATCTTGTCGACGGTTTGGTGCAACAGTGTCACTTCCAGTGTTTCTAAGCGGCCCGGCCTGGGTCAAAGCCGCCTGGCCTGCACGTGATTTAAAAAGCCTGTATCGGCCTGTATAAGCCTTGGTCTGGTTGATGGATGGAATACGGCAATGGCAGGGCTATGACGATTGGGTTGGATATGGTTTATGTTTCGTACTTTGGAGACTTACTTAGTTTAGGCAGCAGAGAATCTTTCGAACGAAACATTCTGTTCAGGCTTAGTCCGCCAAGAAACGCCGCCAGGCCCGCCGGAAAAGCCTGCAGGCCTGGCCCGGCCCTCATTTGAAAGCCGCCGCTAAGGCCGGCCTAGCCGCTTAGGAACACTGGCCACTTCGTCCATCTGCTGCTTTAATGTGCTTTCCATTCGGCTTCTCCAGTCTCCCGTTGTGCTTGATGACTCCGAGATCTCACTTCTCAGCCTTTTCGCATTCTTGTTCCGCTCCCACTGCTCACTTGCAGCCATAAAGGTGACGCGTGTTGTCTCTCCTGACATTTCGCCAGCCATGCCGCTAGTCTCTGCTGCTTCTGCCACATCCATATCTCTCTCAATCGGTGACTCTCCGATCATCCCACCAATAGGGCTCCCACCCTCTTGGGGCACCATCGTCGCTGGTTTGTTGGTCGTCGCGTTGCATCGGTCGAGTGCGCGTTCTGCAGTTGCCGTGCCCGGCCTCCTCCAATCGTCCAGAGGTGCCGTTCTGGGGTTAATTCGATGCTAGAAATCGAATGCCGGTGTCCGCTTGTCAATCACTATCGTGGTTGCTGAGTTATTTCGCCGTTTTTGTTTCGGTTTTCGCCAAGACTTGGTTTCTCCATCGTAACCCAGGCCGTAGTGGCAATTGATCCACTGAATGAAGTACACATAAATCTGCAGCACCTGTTGGCTACCACACACATCAGGGCGGACGGTGATAAAAAACACAAGCCATGTTGCGTGTTCTAGTCCAGTCACGGAGGATGTCCCTCCGCGGAGAGACCGGTCCAGTGACGGAGTCCCACCCTCAGTGACTGGACTGGTTCATTCGCGGAGTGTACCCCTGCACCCCACCTCCGTGAATTGACCGGTCCATTCACCGAGTGTACACTCGGTGAACGCTCTGCACGCATATATTCCCACGCATGTGTGCGCGCTCAGCTGGCCATATTCAGCCCAGCGCAACTACGTGCATTCAGACCAGCACAACTGCGTGCATTCAGCCCAGCGCAACTGCATGCATTCAGCCCAGCGCAACTACGTGCATTCAGCCCAGCGCAACTGTGTACCTTCAGCCCAGCACAAGTGAGGATTGTATGTGTAGCCAAATATCTCCGCGATGATGATCATGATCTAAATACACTATCTGTCCGTATATATGTCGTTGATTCTGCTGTCGGAGCTGACTACATGTACATTGTTTAATAGTATCTTCCAAATATCGAAACTCACAGTATCTTTCCCAATCAACCACAACCACTACGTTCTTTATCTTAATAATCATGGCTTTATCTGGTCCTACAACAGCTTTAGAAGAGCCCTTCAGTACTGAAGCTTGTGATGCCTTCTTGCAGCATATTGATTCCTCTGGGCACAAGAATCGATACCGCTTGGATGGATTCATGCAACTCCAAATTAAGGTCCGTACACACTTGCATATCACAATGAATCTTTCTGATAGTAAAACATAGCTTTACGCCGACAATCCAAAGCGCCCTGCGGAAACAATTGAGCCGCAATGCGTTCGATATACAGCCTTGCATGATTATCAGCTTAACAGTGGTCACATATACCATCAGACAGATGAAAAGCATAAGACTCCGCGCTTCTGTCCTCGCAAACACGAAGTTTTTGACCTAATAATCATAGAACATGCCAGTGAACTCATGCACGCTGGGCGAGACAAGACATGGGCTGAAATCGATCGCAAGTACTACGGTATTACGAAGAAAGAAGTTGCAGTCTTACTTGATCACTGCACAACTTGGGCAAAAACAAGATCTGCAAACACTGCAGCTCCACTCGAGGCAATAGTTGTCAAGGAACTCTTGGAACGACTTCAAATTGATCTGATTGATTTTAGTCATTTGGGCCAGAAATTCAAATGGTGCTTGCATGTATGGGATCACTTCAGTAAGTTCACAGCTGCGTTTCCAATGGAGTCAAAAGAAAGCGAGAATGTTGTGTTACACTTGGGAGGATTTATCGGAATCTTTGGGGTCCCTGGAATACAGCAATGTGATAATGGGACTGAGATCAAAGGAGCATGCGACCAGCTTGTAAAACACCATTGTATACCAGTAGTCCACAGCAACCCTCGTACCCCACAAACCATTGGACTTATTGAACAGGCCAATGGAGTTCTGAAGAGTAAGATCCTTGCATGGATGACCGAAATGAAATCAATAGAATGGTGGCTTGCACTTCCCGAAGCCATGCTCTCGATGAATTGGCACGTTCAATCAACAACAGGACAGAGTCCATACAAGGCTGTCTTCAAGCAACTTATGCCCTATCGTCCACTAATATCCCCAGCCAAGCGATCAACTGCAGTGGTTGTAGGCAATGCAGAATCACACCAAGAAATTGAACCATCCATCAATCCACAACTGCAGGTATCAGGCAATATACCAGAGGTCACTCAACACCATCCTGCATCGGAAATGCAGTCCCAAGCAACTCTGGATTTGAATAAAGAGGTTATTGCAAATACACAGCGAGAGGTCAGCGCTATGGAAACGAGATATAACAACATCAATACAGTAGAAGTATTTGAGAAGGGAGACCTTGTATGCCTAAAGATTCCAGTGAAGGATAGATTTTCAACAGATAACAAGCGAATCTTCTGCAAGGTGGTTGAAGTCAAGCATGGCAATCATTATGGCTTGCAGTGTCAATATGGTATTCTGCAGGGTTTCTGTTATACGAAAAATATGGACCGCCTTACAGTGACCATTCCTCATGAAATTCAAACAATCAAGAAGGGTAGTCATTGTATGCTTTCTTTCTGGGAGGCTGCATGCCTCCAGTCCCCTGGTAAGCATATGCAAGTACCTTGTCAATGTAACGGGAACTGCAATACAATTCACTGCAAGTGTTTCAAAGCGAAGGTTGAGTGCACACTTCATTGCCATGGCCAAAATGATGGAGTTAAATGCAAAAACAATGGTGTTTCAGCAGCACCATCTGGTACTTTCCATCTTAAACGGAAGACAACACCAAGGCCCATTCACAATAACAATCAAATGCGACTTCGAGCAAATACCCAATGAGAGGCAACAGCGCAAACATACTCCCCTTCTCTTGATGATGACAGTGATTTGACAGAACAGGATATTGAGGAAGGAGAGGGTATTGAGGAGTACAACGATGTGGACGAGGAGGAGGAGGCGGAAGATGACAATCTAGAGGAAGAGGAAAACGACGAGAGTGATTTGACAGAACTAGATAGTGAGGAAGGAGAGGGTCTCGAGGAGTACCAGAATGTGGACGCGGAGGAGGTGGAGAAAGAGGACGACGAGGAAGAGCTGGTTTCAAGTCAGGATATGGAGCACAGTGTAATTGTAGTTGCACCACGACGTTGAGTGTAATTAGCACCTTGTATGTATGCTCCGTGAATGAACCAGTCCAGTCACGGAGGTGGGGTGCAGGGGTACATTCCGTGAATGAACCAGTCCAGTCACTGAGGGTGGGACTCCGTGACTGGACTGGTCTCTCCGCGGAGGGACATCCTCCGTGACTGGACTAGAACATTGCGTAGCTGCTGTGATGTGTATCGGCTATGAATGTGTAAAAATGGCAGTAGACTGCGGTTCATCAAGTGTTGCACCCAAATAGGTTCAGCATAAGGTCTCTTACATGATAGATATTTCTCAAATCATTTCACAGTTTTTGGTTAAAGCCTTGCAGAATGAAAACTATAAATGTCATACATTTCTCATGCCCATACACGCCCACCCACCGTGAACAATCGAATATCACTTCCGACCCAACTCATCATAAAACAAATTTGTCCAAAAAAGTCCACTGCGGGAAATTAGCAACTAAATAGTAGGCTATGATTAGAATAAGCCTATACCAAATAATATGACTCGCTAGAGTTCTAAAGTTAACGTGTGATGTATACAACTCTCACACTTCCGAGAAATTAATCTGGGTTAGCGATTAGTTCCTAAGGTTATATAACTGGCAACTCACAGGTTTCTAAACAAAGTAAGGGATGCCAATTAGTGAATATAATCACATCCTAAGAAGGAACGTACGGCCTAACGAATACAGTCAGTAGATTGATTCAACGATACTTAACAAGAAAGGAGACCAAGGAGAATCTGACAGGCTGTAAGATTAAGCCGTGGGACTAAGGTTAGCTATGCGTCCTCATGGCAGCCATCAAGTATGCAAGGGAATCTTACTGGCTGTGTAATCAAGCCGTTAGATTCAGGTTAACCAAAGCATCATGTGACAATCAAGAATCCGGGGGAAATTCACAAGCTTAGGGATAAAGCCATGGGATCCAGGTAAGTCACGTATGATCATATAGCCATCGGTTCTCAAGAGGAAACTCACAAGCTATAGGAACAAGTCATCGGGCACAGGTTACCAACATATGATCACAGCAAAAATCAAGGATCCGGGGGAACTCACCATCTGTTGAGTCAGGCCATCGGGCTCAGGTTAGCCATGAATCATGGCAGCCACTACGAATCCAGGGGAAACTCACTCGCTGTGGGTTTAATCCATCGGGCTTAGGTTAGCCGCGCATCATAGCAGCCATCAAGTATCCGGTTGAACTCACTCGCTGTGGGATCAAGCCATCGGGCTCAGGTTAGCCACGCATCATGGCAGCCATCAAGGGTTCAGTAGAACTCACTTGCTGTAGGATCAAGACATCGGGCTCAGGTTAGCCACGCATTATGGCAGCCATCATGTATCCGGATGAACTCACGGGCTGTGGGATCAAGCCATCGGGCTCAGGTTAACCACGCATCATGGCAGTCATCATGTATCCGGATGAACTCACTGGCTGTGGGATCAAGCCATCGGGATCAGGTTAGCTATGCATCATTGCAGCCATCAAGGGTCCGGTAGAACTCACGGGCTGTGGGATCAAGCCATCGGACTAAGGTTAGCCACGCATCATGGCAGTCATCATGTATCCGGATGAACTCACTGGCTGTGGGATCAAGCCATCGGGATCAGGTTAGCTACGCATCATTCCAGCCATCAAGGGTCCGATAGAACTCACGGGCTGTGGGATCATGCCATCGAGCTCAGGTTAGCTACGCTTCGTGAAGTTTGCAAAGGAAACTTACTTGCTGAGGGATCAAGCCATCGGGCTTAGATTAGCTACGCCTCATAGCTGCCATCAGTTATCCGGTAGAACTCACTAGCTGCGGGATCAAGCCATCGGGCTCAGTTAGCCACGCATCACAGCAACCATCCGGTATCCGGTAGAACTCACCAGCTGTCGGGTCAAGGCATCGCGCTCAGGTTAGCCACGCATCATCAAGTGTACTAGTCAGTTCATGGAGGATGTCAGTCCGCGAAGTGACCGGCCAACCCACGGAGCGGGGGCTCCATGAACTGACCGGTCACATCATGAAGTCTACCACACTCCATGAACTGACCAGTCACTTCACGGAGGACACGGCTGTGCTCTCATATATGACTAAAGGTCGGTCTAATTAAGTGGGCGAGTATTTGTCCAATCACAAAGTGATGTATACATGTACGATGCAAAATCATCGTTCTTTCACTTCCCGGTCCTTGATATACGATATCTTTAAAACTGATAGAGCGGCTTTAAAAGAACACCTATAAAACGCCGCATATCGATGCTTTTTCACAACCATTCCAACAATATTAGAGATATGGTAAATTGGAGACCAGGAGTTGAAAGAGCAATGGATTATGCATATTGCTTGCATAGATTAAACTTGGCGATCAGAGTAATTGGTAGTTTTGGTTGAGCATAATTAGGACTGGTCAGTTCACGAAGCGTTGATCTGACTGGTTTATTCACGGAAGATGGGACTCCGTGAACTAAATGATTACTCCGCGGACTGACAACTGACTAGAATATCATGTATCCAGGGGAACCTCACAGGCTGTCGGATCAAGCCACCAAGCCAAAGTTAGCCATTCATCATGCAGCTATCACCTATGTAGGAGCAACTCACAGTCTATATGGTTAAGCCATCGGGCTCTAATTTGCCACGCATCATGGTAGCTGTTAAGTATCTAATGGAAACTCACAGGCTGTGGGATCATGTCATCGAACTATGGTTAACGACATATCTTCATGTATCTGGGGAAACACACTCTCTATAGAATTAAGTCATCGGGTTCAGTTTAGCCACGCATCATGGCAGCCATCAAGGATCCGTGGGAAACACACCGGCTGTGGAACCAAGCCATAAGGCTCAGGTTAGCCACGCATCACCGTAACCATCCAGTATCCGGGGGAAACACACTCTCTATAGGATTAAGTCATCGGGTTCAGTTTAGCCACGCATCATGGCAACCATCAAGGATCCGTGGTAAACACACCCGCTGTGGAAGCAAGCCATCAGGCTCAGGTTAGCCACGCATCATCGAAACTATCCAGTATCCGGGGAAACTCACAAGCTGTTGGATCAAACCATCGGGTTCGGGTTAACCATATGTCATCAGGGTAGCCATCAAGTATCCAGGGCAACTCACGACCTATGGGATCATTGCCGAGCTTCTGGTTAGTCACGCATCAATATAAAAAGAATAGATCTTCTGAGGAAAACTCACACACTGTTGAATGAAGCCATCATCCCTAGTTTTAGCGTTGTATCATACCAGCTTCGTGAGAGAAACTTGCAAGCTGAACGATATAACCATTGTGCTTATATTAGCCAGAACCAATTGCAGCAGTGAACACCATGCATTGTACTTACTCGCTATTCAATCAAGCCAGGTTAGCTATCGCAATTACTCAGGAATGGCTGAAACTTACTCTCTGTCCAACGAATCCACCAGAAGTATGTCAATCATACATTACCGAACCTACAATAATCGAAGACTCACTTCCTATCGAATTTATCAGTCCCATGTTGTAACACCCGTCACATATGTGCTAGGTGTGAACTAACTGGCTGTTTCATGGACCTCAGACACCATTTAGCTATACATACATTCTGTTCACAGACGTTTAGCAAGCAGAAACTCACCGTCTACACAATGAAGCCATTTAGCTCCCATTAGTTATTCATCATCGCTGTTGGGTCAGTAGGGAAAATAACTGACTGTCTAAGTCATCGTGTCTAGGTTAGGGATGCATCAATGCAGCAGGGAGTGGGAAGGTCGCACTCGCTATTGAATGCAGTTGTGCAGCTTGGTTATCTTCACTTCATCTCCATAGATGATGACGCAGGAGATTCTCACCCCCTAAAGAGTGGAATGATTAAACCTGAGTCAGCTAGTTATTGCCACTATAGGCGATGATGTGGGAGACTCACATTCTTTTTGATGCGCCATTTGGGTGAGGTTAGCGAGATAATGCCCTGATAGGAAGCATCAAGGAACAACTCACAAGCTATATTGCCGGCCATCAAACACGGATTAACACACACTCTTGCAGTTACAGAGGGTTGAGAGAAACCCACATGCTATCCGATTGTCCCATTCGGGTCTACTTAGTATGCTGTCACCGCCTTGTGTTGGAGTAACTCACTGGCTATTGAAGGTGCCATCGAAGTAAGATTCGCAATCCATTATCACAATGAAAAGAACTCACTCTCTATTTTGTCGAGCCATGGTCCTAGTTAGCCACCGTTATCACCGCAAGGCGACCACACTAGTAATACTCACTTGCTGTGAATTTAATCTAAAGTTAGCAATGCAGCTTGAAGATTCGACTATTCACGGAGAAACCCACAAACTATTAGACCACGCCACCGGGTGTAGGTTAGAAATTCCATGTTGCTCTAGGAAATGCTTAGGATATGGTGCTTACTCGCTATCAGGTTTGTCGGACTTCAGCTAGAAACGCATTAAAGTAAGACAGAAGGATCAAAGAAAACTCACTATCTGTGGAATTCAGTTCAAGAGCAAACACACCAAGCAACAGTTTAACTGTGCACTTTCTCGATAAAGCGTAATCGAAAAAAAACCCACATTCTATGAATCAAAACAGCGGGCTAAAATCAGCCATCCAAAGTCGCGATGCTACATAATTGTAGCAACTTACCGGCTAATAAGGTTAGCCATTATCCGTCAGTTAGCTGTGAACGTTGCCGGTAGGATCCGAAGATAGCGAAACTCACCGGCTGTGAGTTCAATTCATTTATTGGGGACTCTGGTTAGCGGTAGGTGGCCAGTTACAGGTCAACATGGTGAAACGCACCCGCTATTCGGTAAAACCATTATATTTAGATTAGCTACATTCTAGTAGCTGTAGCAAAACTCACCGGCTGCGTGGCAGAATTATTGTAGTCTAGTTAGCCAATGGACACTATAGTAGAAACACTCATGCAGTAACTCACTTGCTATCCAGTTAGGTTCAAGCTGCGGTTAGCCATCATCCTTACCAGCTTAAATTTAAACTTAACATTTATAGCTTACTCACTATTGAACCCACTCAGTTTAGTCATGCAATTGTTAGTATCGATAAAAGTTGGCAGAAACTTACATGCTATGAAACGAAGCAATCAATTTTCTAATTTCTCATGTATTATTTGGCGAGAAACAGCCTAGGAAAACTCACGGACTATGTAATGAACGCATTATTAGACATCCACCGTGATAGTATCATACGATCAAGAACTCAAGAGCATACCACTTCGCAATCGCTAGTCGCAGAGGTGTCAGCCCTTCTTTGTCCTTCGCAGCTCTGTTAGCTCCCTTTTGTAGTAGTAATTGTGCAATTGCCTCGTGTCCGTTTTGTACCGCATGATGCAAAGCTCGCTGCCCTAAGTTGTCCTGAAACTCCATATCAACACCTTGGTCGAGCCATAATCGCACCTAGCCTCAAGGCCGTTCCCTGCCGCAATGAATAAAATTCTTTCCAGATGAGAGTCACAAATTAGCAACAATGCATAAACCACTCGGGATAACTCAATGTTTGCTGCAGCGTTCAAAATTTTAAATTTGAAGTCTATTTCCGCGTCTGCCGTCGAAGATCGAGTCTCGCCGGTTATTTTAGGGGTAACGGTCTGCTCGGCTAGTCCGCGGCGAGAAGCCTTCCGCAGTAAAACATTAGTCATTCTGGTTAACTTAGTTTTTGCTATGGCTTTATGGGTGGCATATTTAAACTCCGAATCAGTGACTTGATTGGCGTTAACCAGTTTGGTTTGCCCGAGATGAGAAGCGATCCAGGTTCCCAAAAAACGAGAACATTGGTTGTCGATCAGTTGATTGATGAGAGTAGAAACGATCTGTGATATATTTTCCTCGTTTGCACAGTTTTCTAGATGTTCTTTGAGGTTTTCGAGTGCGTAGTTGATGACTGGCCATTGATCAAGATACTTGGCATGGGTTTCAAAGTGATTGGGAGCCCAAGCCTCAATACTTGGAAAATCATCCTGGATCGATGAGTTTAGGAAGCAAAGCTGTAGATATCGAACACAAGTTGTGGTTATAGTTATGTGGGCAGCTTTCTGGCCATTTGGTCCACTCATCATGAACGGCGAGTTTACCGCATCCTGTTTAGGGTGCAGAAAGAACTCTCGAACCGTTTGGTGCATTGCTTGAATAGTTTGGTCTGACGCAGGTACCTTAGCAATGAGCTTGTTAATATCATGCACCAGGAAGTACCTTTATGGCCTTTTGTCTCCAAGAAGTTGCCTCCACAGTGCATAATCCTTTTCTCCATAATCGTTGTATCCTGTTCAAAGAATTCATGATAAGGTAAGAACAAGGGATCCGAGTCTTCTGGGATAGCAAAAGCGTTATACAGTTCTAAGACTGTAAGAGGACGGCGCGCAAATAGAACGAATCGCAATATCTTCACTCCATCTTGGATGTCCTGATCGTCATACGACTCCAGCCTTTCGAGCATTTGGTTGTATAAATCATTAAGTTCCTCATAAGGAATTCTCTTCAGAAAATCAAAGATAGCCTCTACATTGCGGCCACGTTCGACGTGGGTTAGTAGTGCTTTCCGGACCAAATCTACCCATACAAACACGCCCTGTGCATGCGTCGTGATATATCCCGTAACTCGGCTAAGGATATTGCCGGACGGTCTGAGCTCGGGCACAGGGCGACTTGCGAGGAATACCTTTATGTGGCAAGCATTTCCCTCGGAACAGAGCTGACATAGCAATTTTATGATTGCCCTTCGGTCAGTTTCTTCGGATTCGTCCACAGCGTCAAGGATGAGGTAAAGCTGTTTCGGTGCCGGATGGTTTGCGAAAGACGATAGGACTTTCTTCAGTGAGCGGTAGGACCATTCTGAGGGATTTCCATTTCGAAACATCCGGAATTCAGGCTGAAAATGAAAGTAAAACGACTTGTCCTGTTTAAGCATACTGTGGAGAACTGACCGCAACATATTGTCGTGCGTACGTTCCAGTTGGGTTCCCCGCTCAGTGTAGAAGTAATGGGCTATGATTCCCAAACTCGCAGTTGGTTCTATTTTCGCCAGGTTGTTGCTGAAGTATTTTGTAAGGGTGCTTTTCCCGCTGCCTGGCTTTCCTTCGATGTATAGCAGGCTGGAGCCTTCTGATGCCGACCATGCTTGATATTGGATATGCGTCCAGAGCCATTTCAAAGAACCACTATGCTCTTCTGAAATCTTATCATAGCGTGTATCGTCATGGCCAAGAGACGCAAGACACTCTGGATGGGCTAGTTAGCTTGATTCGAGGTTAGGGAATGGGGCATAATGTTTATCCATACCTTTGCGCTCCTTGTCGTATTCAATACACGGTAGCCAATTAACTAGTTCCTTGATATCAGAATCTAGTAGGCTCATGATAACAGCTTTGCACTCTGGGGTTTCTTTCGTCTTCTCCAAGTATCTGTTAACGAAGCTAACCCCCTCTTTCCCGAGTCTATCGATTCTGTCGATGATGAATGACATATATTGGATTTCTTTTAGGTCGCCAATTGCCTCCGTTAAAGCTTCCAAAAGCTCGCCATCTGAAGCCTTGAGAATTTTCTCCACGATTGTGATTGAAGAATCCCCTTTGTAGACATGCGACGAGTCCCGGTAAAGGATCTTGAGCAGAAGGGTGCTAACAAAAGTAGTGGCAATCGATTTTGCTTGGAGTTCTCCTGAGCCGTTGAGAATGTGGTGGAGAAAAGAGTGGGTGAAGGTGGTGGCAACCGAGCTCTCAATTTCCGCGGCTGAGCAGAAAAAGTAGAACACAGCACCATTTGTCTGTGAGACTTTTTGGTTTGCTAAACCGACGAGGTGCGAAGAAACTTCAGTGATTCCGCGGTCATGTGGTCCAAATAACCATAGTACTTGTGAGCCATTGGTTGATTCCCAATCCTTAAAGTCCATATCGTGGAAGATCCAGTACAATTTCGGGTCATCGCGGTGAATAGGCTTGATCTTGGAGATATACTCATTCTGGTTGGTCATAGGTGGTAGCAGGCCCAAGAATGTACTCTTTTCCGTTTGTGGTCCGACTAGCGCGAGCGTGTGGTCAGTTATTGAGATGTCATTCGTTAAGAAATTAACTTTCTCCCGATCCAGGTTATTGGACTTACGTGATTGCAATATCTTGTCACGTTTCTTCAACAGTTTTCCTTCATTTCTAGCCTGACCGCCATCTCTAGTCAAAGGAGACCAGATTAGCAAACCGTCGTCACATTACTCATGTTTGGAATAGACTACCGGCCAAATGCTTGTCCGCCATGAAAAACTGGATTATTAAATTCATAGTGCGGGGCCCTATATTCACGACGGTTGTCCGTGGTATAAGGCTGTATTTTTAGTCTTTGTGTTGTTCCTATTAGTCATATCATACCTGTTAGTAGTATTATAATGGTCGAAGGAAATTTCCGATATGGTCAGTGTGGGTGTAAGGCAGGAAGAGAGGAAGCTCGTTCAAGCCTTGAATAAGCCTGCTCCACGTGAGTGTCGTTGATAGAGTAGGTTCGGAGGCGGGTAATAGTTAGGATCGATCGCGCTTCTAAGTTCTGGGAGAGTTCGTAACCCTTTTACGTGAAATTTTGCTGCTCAACTGTGTCCCCACTTTGCAAATTAGCTGGATCCTCATGTTTCACGAAGCAGCCGTCTACATAATACAAAGCGCTAACCATTATTCCTTCATGCATTATGCAGAGCATAGTTTAGATGAGTAATTATATTGATACATTCCGCTATGACAAGTAGCTAGCTAAATATGACGTAGCGCATACTCTCCATGTTTGAAGATTTCAACTACAGTATATTCACCGGACCACATGTGCCCTTTCCCACTGACGATTCCTATTCCTGCAACTATGTGTTTGGTTCGGTACGTAAGACTGACCATGCACAGCCTTGAAACTAGCTGCACACTAACGTATAATAACTGCCCGATTGGTGTCAAATTACCACCACTGCACGCCTAGCAGTGCTTCCGCAGTTCGTGCGTCGGTGGAATTTCCACCAATATGCTTTTAGGTGTCTGTAGATTGGCTATTGTTGTGATCCTGCTGCTAGTCGCGTTGTCAATGTGATCTACTGTTGAATCATGTTTAGCACATTGAATCCTGTTGACTATCCACATAGTACTCTGCAGACATTTGGCATTACGGAACACAGGAAGTCAAATGTGGACTCATCTCCAAAATGAGGGGCAAAATTGGGTACCAGGAGAAGAGGGGCAATACCCCGAAGTGCTGGTGATATGACAAACGATTAATTGGGAGACTAATTATGTAGTTTGCCATGCGTCGATCGACAACCACACCAAAATTTAAAATAGCGATCTATCTTTGAAACTACCGATCATACACCCACTCCTTGCACGCATCTCTCTTTCAACCAAACTGATACAAAGCAACCATATCGGACAAACCCATAATCTAATAGTTATACACTTGGTTTGTCTGCTCGAAGCATCCTCATTGATTGATGGTGGTACGTACCATCTTACTGTGGCAAATTACAGAATGCTCATTGGTTGGCAGGTGGTCTTTTTCGGTCATGATTAGTGAACCGTGGCGCTTTGCTTGAGTGTGGCTCTCGAATGTCTGGAGCCGATCGAGACGGGCTTGATCTCTACTAGCTAGATACAATTTTGACGGGTTCGGCTGGCTGGACGTGATCTGGACGGGCTGGCTCTCGAATGTCTGGAGACGATCGAGACGGGTGGACGTGCTCTGGATAGGTTGGCTATCTGCAGACTAGAGACAATTGAGATGGGCTGACTTTCGGCTCGTTGGATACGATTTGGACGGGCTAGCTCTCTGCTGGCTGGACATGGTCAAGATTGGCGGGCTCTTGGCCAGCTTGAGATAATCAGGATGAGCTGACTCTTGGTCAACTGAATATGATTTGGACGGGCTGACTTTTGGCCGGCTGGAGACGATCTAGACAACTCTGACATACTCACTCTGAGATGGTTCTTGGCTAGCTGGATGCGATCTGCACAGGCTGGCTCTCAGCTGGCTGGACGCAATCTGGACGGGCTAGCACTTGGCTGGCTGTACGGGCCGGCTGAGAGCTGGCTGAACGTAATCTAGACCGGCTAACTCTACGCTGGCTTGACGCAATCATGATGGGCTGGCTCTCGGCTGGCTGGACGTAATGTGAACCGGCTGAGAGCTGGCTGGATATCATGTGGGAGTTTAGGATTCTTTTTTACCGAAGGGGGCGGCGAAGCCGCCACCATACCTAGTACTACCAATACGTATTCCACCCATAGAAGGACGGAAAGCTAAATTCTTCATTTTATTACGTTACATACGCGATGAACTTTCTCGGTACCTTGTCCTGCCACTCTGATCATACCTAACATTAGACCAAGATGTCTAAACCGAGTATCTGATTTATTTTACGTATATAGTAATTCCGATTATAAAAACCAGTTCCTACCGATCGACTAACCAACCTATACCGCACCTCGAACAACCGCAGATTAGTGTTACAAGTCGTTTCTATAACGCTATAATAAAGGTGTGGCATGATTAGTGACAACGTCAGACGGCAAGGAAACTGTCTCTTAAAGACATAGAGCAGATAGCCAATAAGACTGACATGAAGCGTACTCGATCGTTTTCTTCGGAAGTTCCCAAGTGGGGCAATCCCAAAATGTTACTCGGCCTTCAGGTGTCATTATGCACAATGTTGTTTGTTGTTGTTTAATCATACTGTATTCACTCTAATTAGAGTATGACAGGACCCTGATATCCCCTCCGCCTCCGGGCGAGCCGGCTAGATGGCTGAGCTCCACCCCCGCTACCCTTCGTCCCCGCTGACAAATGAAAGATGAGCGAAAGACAAACGGGAAAAGAAAGAAAGAATAGTATAACCCCGTTGCCACCAATGCCGCTCCCGAGCCATGAGCCTGCTCCATACCGCCTCTTCACTTGGGCAAAAACTTCCCGACTTCAGTGGCCGCCAGGAAGTCCATCACCGCTTGGTCGCACATTTCTATGGAAAACAGCTCAGAGAGCTGCACGTGGCGGCATCTGCCCGCTTTCCAGCCCGTCGCCTTTCCCACCGCCTTCCATAGTGCTATCTGCTGGTCTCTCCACCGGCTGCAGTGGCGGATGAGGTGCTCCCGCGTCTGGGTCTTGGTCGCTGTCCCTCCACACCACCAGCATTTGTCGTCATCTCGGTGGCCAAACCGTTTTAGGTAGACTCCAGTGGGTGCATGCCCGGACTTTAGTCTGTAGAACCTAGCTGCCAGCGACATTTCGCTTGTCATCGGGATATGTCTCTTGGTCACCGCCTTGCCCCTGAGTCTGTAGCTGAAGTGCTTGCAGCACTTGTCGGCCTCCCACTTCGCCTTGGCTGCTGATCTTCCCTCGGAGATTCGTCTAGCACTATTCGAGGCCGAGGTGTATGGCCGCTCTATCAATGTGCCTCCGCATGCGTCTCGGGCTAAGTTCGCCTGACAGTCTGCTTCTTCATTTCCGCGGATGCCGGAGTGTCCTGGGACCCAGTGGATTCCGGTTGCGATGGCCTGAGCGCGGAGACTCCGCCCTCTTCTGTTGATCCGTCTGGCCAGTCGCTGCCCTGGGTCTGGCTCCAGGTGTGCCGTTCGTCGAATTGCCGCCTGTGAGTCGCTGAAGAGTGCCACCGTCTCCACTCCATGCTTCTGCAATGTTTCTCTCTTCTCGATCGCCGTGTCAAGCGCGAGTCCAATTGCCCATAGTTCGGCGTCAAAGACCTACATTCGTGCAGTGCCCAGATAGCTGCGGCGGGACCTCCACTCGTCCCTGTGATTGCATACTGCTGCGGCTCCCTCGCGGACATCATCTGAGCGTAGTGTAAGCAACGGGTCCGGGTAACCCGCCAGCGGTCCGGGTTTTGACCTGTGGTTCGGTTCGGTTCGGTTCCAGAACCGGCCAAAAACCCGAACCGCTTGTGTCTTGGCGGGTTGTTACCCGGCCCGGACATAGAACCGCGGGTATTTGGCCGGGTTGGAACCGAACCGCGGTTCCAAATATACGGTTCCTACAGCTTTGGCTCCAATTAAGTATATGAGTTCTGATCGTATCGTGACATGATCAATACGTAAATTGTGCAGTTTTAGCCCCTGTTTCACCTCCCACAGTCATATTTTCGATTGGACTGATATTCGTTGAGTGGCTGTGAAACAAAGGCGATTTTTAAGCGAATTTCGCGGGTTTTCGATAGCGCCTCCACCATTGTTGGTCCAATCGCAAATCTGAATGCGGGAGGTGAAAGAGGGGCTAAAACTGGACAATTTACGTACTGATCATGTCATGATACGATCAGAACTCAAATACTTAATTAGAGTGAAAATTGTGGACCTGAAATGCCGGGTTTTTGGTGGTAAAACCGCCCCATTTCCTACGGTCCGGGTTTTTCGTGTGGTAAGACCCGTCGCAACGGTCCGGTTTCGGGTGGAACCGAACCCGGAACCGACCCGGGAATTTGGACCCGTTGCTAACACTATCTGAGCGCGATCCATCTGTCCACCACATCCAGACTCCCGCTCCCACTTTTGCCTCTTTCTCTCTTGCGCAGCGCTTTGCGGCTCTCTTTACTGCGGTGGCGTCGTCCACTATGACGGTTCTGACCACTGATTCTTGGCCCGGGGCTGGCCAGTTCATCCCAGCGGTTGTACTGCCATGCTTGTGCTCTTTCTTGACCCCTCTGCATACCGGCGCCCCGGAAGAGTGGCCTTGATGTAGCTCCTGTGACTCATTGCTGCACGCATTTGCTAGCCTGGCTGCATAACGCTGGTGTCTGGATTCTTACATTACTGGTGCGGGTGTAAGCGCTGAGTCTCTCATTAATGCTCCCTGTGACGTTGTGGGTAGCGTGCCCAGGATAGATCTGGCTTGTCGATTGAGGAGAAGTTGGAGGTCGTCTCGCCTGCCGCCTTCGCTGGGATCCCACCATAGTTCGCTCCCATACAGTGCGACAGCCTGGACAGATACCACCTGGACGGCCCTTACGCTCTCTGGTACTACCCCATACATCTTTTTGAGAGTTCAGAGTTTATCTTCTGCGGCTCTGGATCTCTTCATGCATCGGTTGTGGTGCTCCTTCAGAGTCAGGTGCGCGTCAATCCAGACGCTGAGCTAGCGTGTCACCTGTCTGTTGAACCGTCAGAACCCTTTTGCGACGTTTATCCTCACTGTCAGTTTTGGCCGGAGGTGTCTCTTGTGGCCGCGTCTGCGTGTGAATGGTGCCGCCTCCGTTTCTGCGGTGTTGAACTGTAGCCCTCATTGGCTGGCCCACTCGATGCCCTTCTCTGCTCATCTCTCCAGTACCGTCACGACTTGGTTGACATCGTTTCCTGTCGCCAGCGAGCTGAGGTCGTCCACACAGTATAGCCCTTCGGCTTCTGATATGTACTCTTCGACCCATTTGATATGTCCTGTGGTGTAGAGGGCAAAAATGATCGGTGACACAGGTGAACCCTGTGGGACCCCTGCTTCAACTGGGTGTCTTTCATTGGCATTGCCTTCGATTATCATCTCCACCATCCTTTCTGAGAGAAAGCTCTCCGTCCATCTTATCAGGTCTCCGTCCATTTGCCTGACCTTCATTAAGTAGACTAGCCTTCCCTTTGCCACGCTTGGGAAAGCTGCCTTAATGTCCATGAGAAGCACGCCTGTTATGTGCCCGTTTGTCCAGGCTGCATGCTCTCTGCCCACCATGATGGCCGCTGCTTCGATTGCTGACCGTCATTTCCTGCTTCCGAATTGCCCGTCGCTCAGTAGCCCTCTGTATTTAACCTCTTGTGACAGTAGCTCCGCGACTACTTTTTCGACGACTTTTCCCATGCAGCTAAGCACGGATATGGAGCGATAGGCCTTCATCTTTGTATAGTGCTCTTGCCCAGCTTGCGAATCACCACACTGCTGGCACTCTTCCATACTGCTGGGTGTCCACCCGTGGGAAAGGCCGCATTCATAAGCCTCACGATCCTCTCTTTATCCCACTTCCAGAGTAGTTGTCTGGCGCCAAATGACAGCTTGTCTGGGCCTGGTGCCTTCTTGACTGATTGACAATATAAGGCTCGCTCAACTGCTTGCTCAATGACGCGCGTATGTGTGCTTCCCACCGGGTACAGCTCGTAGTACAGGTTGTTGTTGTTCGGGGGGAAAGGTTTGCGTCTCAGCATCTCCTCTTTCTCCATGGCTGTGTTTGCTTGCCTGCCTTCTCAGTCCGTCATGGCCTCCACGGTCCAGCCCCCCCCAGGGTTGGCGTATTGTGCTGCTCTCCACACCTCAGCTCCCTGGAGGTTCTGGAAATAATCACTCCACATTTCACTCTAGGACTGCCGAATCGACATGTGGAGCTCTGCCTTCGCACTGGCCGTCTCTTTCGAATTCCGCCATGTTCTTATCTCCCTTCCGACAGCGTTTCTCCTTTCTTTGATGTTGGCGTTCCACCACCTCTTGGATTTGGCGCAGATCCTGATCTTCATTGCTGTGGAGTTGAGAATGCTGCTCATTGCTTCTTGACACCATGCGGCCTCCTGTTCCACCTCGTCTTCTGTGCACTCCGCACTGAGGTGAGCTCTCTCCTTCTCTAGCTCCATCCATAACTTCTCCGCTGCCTCCAAGTCATGCTCCGTCATTGCCGCTATGTTCCACCCTGCTACCCTCTCGTGATCTGCCTCCTCCTGCCTGTCCACTTCCACCTCTCATTCTATGACCTTGTGGTCGGATCCAGTGGCGTGGTCATCGGCAAGCATGGCCCATCTCCTTATCGGTCGGTTCCCCAGTGTCAAATCGATGACCTACTCGCCTTCATGGTCCTCCCTTGTACAATAGTGTGTGGATCGGCTATCATTCCCAATTTCCAATCCATTGTCGTCAATCACCACTTTCCAGAAGGTGGCATCCGGCTATGCATGGCACCTCGAATCCCACCGACTGCTGTGGGCATTAAATTCTCACACGAGGACGGTTCCGCCCTGCCGATTGACTCTCTGCCAGTTCACTTGTTGTGCCTGTCTCTCTGCCGACTGCGTGTCTCTTTGATCGTAAACATTGAAAATCCTCTTCATCTTCTGCCCTCTCCTCCTGACGTCAGTCACAATAACATCGTCGTTCGCACCCCTGTTTAAATCCATCCGCTCATCAACCTCCAGGCCACTCCCCTTTCGTATTGTAACGGCAGGGCTGCACGTTACTTGTCCAGGGCCGGGCAACACCCGCTTAATATAGCCGGCTCACCACGAGCCTTTGATCTCTAGCGATAATCTTACCTTTATACTACTCTAAAATATTGACATCCACCTTTGCAACCGTATCTACTGATATACCTTCCTACGAGGCCATACACGGGGGTATGCTTTTACACTATTATTGCTCTTACAATTTCAGATAAATATCGCATACGGGATTTCATGAATTACCACTTTCCAACGCGTCACGACATGCAAACTACGTGCGGAATATCCTACAGATTGGAGAGCACTGATTGCATCAGCGAAGTGTCTTGATATGTGTATTGAATTGAGGTTAACGGTAACAGAGACGATTTCATGCGGATTCCAGTTGCCAATCGTCCACAGACGCATCGCCACACCTAGAATTGAGAAATCATACAGACTTTAGATCTACGAATCACAGATGCAACGAGGCTTCATAATTACACCCAATCGAGGTTAATAGTAGAGTCTATTGCTAGGTGATTGCAGAGGCCAACCGGCCAGGAGATGGGACAGCGACCGAGCCCGTCGAAGTCAATTGCAATCAACTCATCACAGGAGAACACGAAAGCTATCAATCGCGGCATCAATGAGATTGGATAAGTTACCTTCCAATTGAGTCAATTGACGATTACAGGGGCGATTACAGAGCCCATACGCCACAGAGTCGGGTCACTGGCAACGTCAAAGATGGCCATACTGTTGAGATTTCCGCGGATCTTGTCCAATGAGCGCAATCGCATGTGAACTATCGAGACAACATAGGCCACAATTGCACACCCAAGTGCGCCTACGGAGGATCAAGGAAGGTTTGCAAAATACACGTGATTCACGTCGATCCACATCGCCGACGGCAGTTGAATTTGCGAGTACCTTCTACACGACTGAATGGAATGATCTACGTTACGGATGATGTTAGGAGTTTACTGCAGAGGCTACGGAAGTCTTACAAGGCTATATACGGTCAGCGAGATAATGAATCAACTGTGATTACCGATAGATCACGGATATGATTACTGCTATCATTGGTCTATCTACAGGCAGAGTTCAAGATAGTGGAGCAGCGATCGCAGATCGTGTGGCTACTCCGAAAGGGAAGTATAATAACCCCAAAGGTTCTAAAGTGGCTAGCCGGTACGATTCGCGACTAGAAATGTCAATTATCACCTTTAGCACCAGATTGGACGACCGAATCGGATCGTTGTGAGGAGAGAGCCATCTGCGCCAACTCTATTCAATTTCATCAACCGTACGCCAAAGAGCGAATACGGTTATGTGCCCATATGACGGCATAAAAAGAGGGTTTTTAGGAATACAATGGAGATGATGATTATTTGTAGCCGGGATTCTCAGGATCCACGGGGCTACGGGAGGATGGACCGTCTGGGCACTCAGGTGACGAGCGGATTCAGCATGTATTTAAGGTGTGTGGATCAATTGATGTGTCGTATCCCCACGTGGGAATGGACAGTATTTGGTTGTCAGACAGTCCCAATTGGGTGTGACAAGTATGTGATTCGCTGAGCATACTCATTCGTACAAATTGGTTGCTGCCGTGGTGGACGCACTGTGTGAGCTGGAGACAGGGAATGCCTTGGTACAAATCCAAGAATCCTAGCGTCGACTTGCAATGCATTCGACTTTTGGCTCTGCAACCCGAGGGTGAGCGCAAGAGGCGGCAGTGGACCGGGCAGGCCATCAGGTATGCCCCGGGAATGTACCTGGATCACGACTAGGGGGGAGGCGTGTTCCGAAGGAGGCGGCGGTGTTCCGGATATTTAATTACCTGGAGCCAATGCCTTTGACGATCAACTGGCCAGTGAAGAGATCGTTTGGACGTTCTTCTTAAGAGTGGGAGTTCGTATTGGGCTGCTGGAAGTGACCGTGGAAAGCATCTCTAGTGGTGAACGGTGAGATAGTGTGAGGGCACGTATGCTGGCGTCCGGCTAAGTAAGAGAATAGTTTATACTGGTAGGGATACGGTTGCAAACGGGACCAGAGTGATCGTACGTGTATATGTGTATGGTAAGATTCTCGCTAAGGATCATGATCCTCACGAGCAGTCTATTTAAGGTTGTCGACTTACCCGGCTGCATGACGTGCTGGCGTAGCAACCCTAACCTCTAGTCTAAGACCTCGCCGTTACATTATCCCCTCTCTAGCCGCAGACCTCCTGGGCTGCATCTCCGCATACAAAGAGAAAGACAAACAACAAGAAACAAATCCCATGATCGTCCTGCGGATACGGCGCACGGGCAAACTCCACCTCCACTTGACTGTGATCCGAAGGTGGTAAAACCCGTGCCCAGGCCATTTGTACAGGACCTCATCCAATCAAAAGAAAGAAAGAAAGAACGCAAAATTGATCCCTTTCCTGCACTATCGCGGCTTTCCTGGATGGCTTCGGTGGAATTGGACCACCAGCTCCTGATCATTCCCGAGGTTTTCCGCTGGCTCCCAACTGCGACGCACATATCTATATCCGGCCCATTGAACGAGGTAATGAAGCTTCCAATATCGCCTTTTTGAGTCACCTATACGATCAACTTCCCACTCTTCCGAGTCGTCGATGACCATCGGTAGAGGTTCGTTCGGTGGCTGGCCTGGGACTGGAGGTGTGTATCGATCGAGTTGAGACACGTGGAAAATGTTGTGGTTCCGCATTGTGTTTGGCAAGTCTAATTTGTAGGCATTCCTATTGATGACTTTACTCACAGTGTACGGTCCCGCTCGTTTGTAGTAGAGCTTCTTGAATGGCCTAGTTGTCCGGAAGTGCTTGGTCGAGAGCCACACTTTGTCTCCAATGCCGAACGTAATCTCTTTTCCGCCGGCGTACTTCGTCTGCCGCTGCTGCGCTTCCAGTATGTTCTCACGGAGAGTCCGATGAGTCTCAGCCAATCCCTCGAGCGTAGCGTCCGCTTTGATCTCCGATTTCAGATGTGACGCTGTCGGTGCTTTGAAGTGCATCTCGGGGTTCCGATGGTACATTGTCCAGAACGGTGTCATCCTGGGCGAAGCATGCACTGAGTTGTTGTACGCGAATTCCGCCAGAGGAAGGAGTTCGGCCCAGTTGTCCTGCTCGTAGTTGCTGAAGGCTCGGAGGTATTGTTCCATGGTCTTGTTCTGCCGCTCGGTCTGGCCGTCGGTCTGCGGGTGGAAGGCGATCGAGAGTCGGTGGCCGATGCTCATGTGGGAGCAGACTGGAGTCCAGAATTGGCTGGTGAACTGCGTTCCGTGGTCGGTGACGATATTGTTTGGTACGCCATGCTTGCAGATCACGTGCTTGAAAAACATACATGCCAATGCCGGTGAGTCCATATCCTTTCGGCAGGGCAGGTAAATCGCCATCTTTGTTAATTGGTCCACTATGACCAAAATCCCAGTGTATCCCGACTTGGTTGATTCCAGCAGGTCGGTGACGAAGTCCATAGTAATTCCGTCCCAGGGGTTGTAAGGTGGTGGCAGCGGCATATTAGCTCCATATCGTGTGTGGCGCGGTGCTTTGATTCGGTGGCATACTTCGCAACTGGCGACGTACTTCCGTACCGTGGTGTCTAGTCCTAGCCAATAGAAGTCTCTAGACAGGAGTTCAGCAGTCCTAATAGCTCCAAAATGACCAGGTTCAGGGTTGTCGTCGAAAAGACTTATCACTGGATTGCGGAGTGCTTCGGGCACGTATATTCTCCCTTCAGATGTGAGAGCTCCTCCGATGACTTTCCACTACATGTCCGCTTCCTTATCCATGGATCCGTCTTGTCCACCGGTTTTAGGTAGGTCAGGGTTACCGATCTTATACTTCATGTCAGTCGCTAGTGGATCGGTATCCTGGGCTGCCTTGATTGCTGGTAGGAGATTATTGAATGGATTGATGGTGGTTGCCGCCAGGGTTGCCAAGAGTCGTGGAGTAGGTCTTTTGTAGCGTTCTTCGTAATCAGGTCGTCTTGATGGTCCGTCTGCAGGGTTATCTTTCCCTTCCAGGTGTTGAATAACGAAGTCGTATGATGAAAGGATCTCAGCCCATCTCGCTTGCTTCCGGGAGAGCATTTTCGACGTTTGGAAATACACCAGATTCTTGTGGTCGCATTGTATCAGGATCTTGTGATTGGCTCCATTGGGATAGTGTCGCCATTGTCTCAAAGTCTCCACGATGGCTAAGAGCTCCCGATCGTACGTGTCGTAGTTCTGTTTGGCAGGGGAGCATTTTCGCGAGTAGAAGTTGACTGGTCAGAGAATGCCGAAACCGTCGTATTGGTTGAGAATACCGGCGATTGCGAAGCCGCTTGCGTCCGTCTGGAGGATGATAGGCTTTGCCGGGTCGAAGTGCTGGTGGATCGGTGCTTTGGTGAATGCCTTCTTGAGCTTCCCAAATGTGAGCTCTGCCGCTCGGGTCCATTCCCATTTTCCTGACAAATTTTTCAGTAAGTCAGAGATTGGTGTCGTTACCTTGGCGTATTTGTGGATGAATCGTTGGTAGAAGTTTGTGAAGCCTAGAAGCAGTTGTACGTCTCAAATTGACTTGGGAGTAGGCCTGTCCTCAATGGTTGATATGCAGTCTGATTCCATGCCGACCCCGTCAGAGCTGATGATAAATCCGAGGAAACCGATTTTTGAGGCTTAGAAATGGCACTTTTCGGCTTTGCAATAGAGGCCGAATTGGTGTAGTCGCTCTAGCACTTTTTGTACATGATCTTCGTGTTGCTTCTCATTGGTCGAATAGATCAGTATGTCGTCTAGGTAGCATACGGCAAAGTCGTCAATATAAGGCTGTAGGCAGTCGTCAATGTAGGCCTGGAATGTGGCTGGTGCGTTTCTTAATCCGAAGGGCATGACTCGGTATTCAAACTGGCAGTAGCGGGTCCGGAATGCGGTCTTATATTCGTCTCCTTGTTCGATCCGGAAAAGGTGATAGGCGTTCCGGAGGTCCATCTTTGGGAATATCCGGGCTCCGCGCATTCGGTCAAGCATCTCCGAGATAAGGGGTAGGGGGTACCGGTTTTAGACTGTCGCCGGATTGAGCGCCCGGTAGTCCACGCATAGTCGTAAGCCGCCGTCTTTTTTCTTCGCAAACAACATCGGTGCTGCTGCTGATGATGATGACCGCTGGATGATGCCATTTGCTAGGTTCGTCTCGATGTATGCCTTGAGAGTTCAGAGCTTGACTTCCGAGAGGCTGTAGATCCGTCCATATGGTATCTTAAATCCCGGTTCCAGGTCAATTGCATGGTCAATTGGGCGGTGTGGTGCCAGCGTTTCGGCCTTTATCTTGCTAAAGACGTCCACGAATTCTGAATACCTTGCTGGGATGAAATTCCCATCGTCTGTAGGTACCCTTTTGTCTGCTGCTTCTGCTTCGCGTTAGCTTAAGTGTTCATGAACAAGGAGGTAAGTAGAAGAAGGAAAGAATAATCCAGGAGGCCTTGTCGTTAACGGTTCGCCCACAAGGGAGCCACGCCCAGCCGTCTAGTCACTCCGTTCGGGTCTCGGCGAGCCGGTAGCAGTCATTCAAGTGTCTCCTCGGAGCAGCTCTTCTGCTGCAACTACCGCCGCTGCTCCCTGCTCGTCACGTCCAGCGCTTGGGTCTGTATTACCTGGTGAATGCAAGGAGATGTCTTCCAAAGTCGCTCCCAGCAGCCCTGTGCATTCTCCAATCCGTAGGGCAAATGCTGCGACGGCTTCATCGCAAGCTAGAAGATCGTCGAATGCAGTTGCTCCGAGTGTCTGTATATCCGGACCGCGCCCCAGAAGCTGGTCATTGACATTGTTGTTTTCGGCTTCCGAGACCTTCGATGCCACTGCCGTAGTCATCGGTGTCATTTCCTCCACTCCACTTGCGCTCGCTGATCGCAGGGCAGTCAATCGACGGTGAGCCCAGTCGATGTCAGGATGTCTTTTTTGGAACCATGGTAATCCAAGTACTAGATCGTACGCGCGCATTGGCACGACTAGCACGTCTGATTCATCAACCGGTGCGAGATAGTCCAAATACTGGACTGCGATCCGCGTCTTCCGGCTGTCCTTTGTATGTTGCATCACTCCTCTGTTTAGGCCGAGGGTGGTGATGTTTGCCGCCTCATGTGATATCCCGAGTCGCTTGAGAAGCCTCGGTGCCATAGAGATGCTGGTTGCCCCGCAGTCGATAAGAGCCCGTACGCGTTGCATCTCGCCATTTCTGTCTCGTATTTGTACTTCGTGAACTATGTTTGCCGAATCCGGTACTTCAGTGCCCCAGAGGTATTGACTTAACATTCATGCCCTAGGGCTCTCCAGAACGACTCTTGATTTTAGTGAGATCCGGTGAGGTTGAACCTCATCCAGCGTCGCCATTAGTGCCTGCGTGCCCAACTTCTCCAATCCCAGCTCCATCTCGTCAAACCTCCCCCGCCGCCCTAGATACCGGGAGAGGTATGCTATTTTTTTGCTTGCTGAGTGTCGAAGGATCGTTGGCGCTTGATTTGTCGATTGCCGCCTTTGTTGTCTCTGTCTTTGCCTTTGCCATCCCCGGGGTTGAGTCTATCTTGAAAGTTCGGCTTGGAGTATTTCGGGCATTGGAAGGTTTTATGGTCGTCGCCACATCGTAGGCATTTCCCGTTGGCTTCCCGTGATGCATAGACCTCTCCGGTTACCCACGGTGACGGAGGTAGATCTCTTCCGCCGCCGGATGACTTATCGGGCTTGTCAGGTTTGGAAGAGTTCTTAGGTACGTCTTTCGTCTCTGAGATTGATGGCCGGAAGTTACGCTTTCTGCCGCCAGGACGAGATGACTCGCCCGGTGGCTTCTGTTGCTGCTTGTCATACTTCTCCGGTTCAGTTTCAACATCAGCTGCGCGAGCAAAGGATTCGTCAATGGAGTTGAACTTCCCATTCGCTTTGGTGAACGGTTTGAGTTTGGGTAGTAAGTCGGCCTGCAATCCCGCCCAGACCATGTCGTACAGCATCGTTTGGAACTGCACTTTGTCCCACTCTGCTTCACTCCAATTCCGTCGTAGTCGATTGGCGTATGCTCGTACGTTCTCGTTGGCGTTGTAGTAGCCCTGCGGAAAGTCGTAGTATGATTTCCTAGCCACATTGAGTCTCCGGTCCTTATCGCCGTACATCCTCTGTATTTCCCCAACGAAAAGGTCGAAGTCGTGGAGGCATGTTGAATTGTTCTTTTGTAGGTCTTGGCCCCAGGTAATTGGGTCAATCATAGTCGTCTTCTGCATGTCGCAATTGGTATGGTAGGCCCAGCTTCCAAGGTGGTCTAGGGCATATTGAACCTTGTCAGTGTCTTCGTGGAAAAGGTGTTTATGAGTCCGGAAGTTCGATCGAAGTGAGCCGAGATAGGTTTCCAGTTCTCGAGCACCTCCGCAGTAGCGTTTCGGCTGTGCCATCTTAAACTTGTCCTTCGAGTCTGAGGTCGACAACCTACGTCGTTCTAGTAGTTCGGTGTTATGCTGGAAAAGGAAGTCGATCATCTTTTGCTGTCGCTCCACCATCTCCTCCTGGTTGATCTTGGGTGTTGCAGCCGGTTCGTCATTATCGTGCGCAGACTCATTAGGTTCTGGAGTGTCGTCGTCTTGATCGCTCTCGTCGTCGGAAAGGGGTTCCTCATCGTCGTCCATGATTCTGCTTCCGCGATCAGAGTCTTCTTCGATTTCCGCCTCAGCTAGAACTCTCGGAGTCACTGATCCAGGGGTGATCCGACTGGCGAGATTCGGAGTATCGCGACCGATCAACGCGCGAATCGTCTCTGCGCTCCCAAGCTCGTTGGCACTGCATAGAGGAAGTCTATTCGTTCGTTTGGGAGGCATTGAGTTGTTAATTGCTTAGATTGTAGGTTGTGTGCGTGTAGCGACGCGTCTGAAAAAAAAAGGGGTAAAATTGAAAACCCATGAGCGAAACATATCCGGTGACTGAGAGACCGAGAATAGTGTAAGGGCACGTATGCCGGCATCCGGCTAAGTACGAGAATAGATTATACTGGTAGGGATACGGTTGCAAACGGGATCAGAGTGATCGTACGTGTATATGTGTATGGTAAGATTCTTGGTAAGGATCATGATCCTCACGAGCAGTCTATTTAAGGTTGTCGCTTACCCGGCCGCATGACGTGCTGGCGTAGCAACCCTAACCTCTATTCTAAGACCTCGCCATTACAGATAGGCACCAGGCACTCGACGGGCAAGCATGGAGCAGCGGTGGTAGTTGCGGCAGAAGAGTGTCCAGGAGGGAACCTTGAATGACTGCTACCGGCACGCCGAGACATGAAGGGAGTACTGGACGGCGGGGCTTGGCCCTATTGTGGCGAACCATTTTTAATCCGGGCTCCTGGATATTCCTTCATACCGCTCCATATCTAGTACAAATTGAGAAATAACGTTTGCAGATGGAGCCGGCACAACAACAAAGATGGTGCCTACAGATGATGGAGGACATATCCGGCTATATACGGAGAATTCTTGGAGGTTATCAGCAAAGAGGCGCAGACACTCGCACCGCATCGGTCAATTGACCATGCAATCGACTTGGAGCCCGGCTACAATTTGTGATATGGGCGGATTACAATTCAGCGGAGTTGAGTTAAACTGAGTTTTGAGTTGATGTGAGTCGAGAGGTATTCACGCAATTGCGTGGAATAAGCTCACGTGCTCATGAAGCCGGATCATGGATTAGGACTTAAAGATCCCATGCCATACGGACGCATCGATGAGTGGGTATTTTCTTATGATGGACAATATGTCACCGGATGGATTATGGGACTGCGATGAAGAGTCAATGGAAGACGGACATTATGGAGATGGATCGCAGCCAGATATGGATTGCGGCCAAAGATGGATAACAAGAGATGGATCCTGTCCGGAGATATTTTGTGGCCGGATATGGATCGCGACTGGATACGGATGGCTGACCGGAGGTGGATCACGACCGGATATGGATTGATGACAGGAGATGGATCACAGGAGACAAATGACAATCAATCTCCTTTCCTATATGAAGATATTGAGGTGATGCGAAATTTTACCCTTCTGGAGATCACGACTTTGATTTCAAACTATGCAACTACGCAGTTAGAATGGAACGCAGATATGCAGACATACGATGTACCGGCGGCATGGCTCCACCGAGTACGATACCGAGTACTATTCAGAGCACTATTCAGAGATACCGAATTATGCAGCTACAAGCCCGAGTTCCAATGCCGAATACCATCCCGAATCAGATCCCGAGTCACATCTACAATGCCCATACCGCACAAGCCGTACGAGATTCATCTTTGGCGGAGCCACGATCTTTAAAGAGGGGGATGACAGTTCCGGAATCGCAACAACTCCTACCACGAACAATTACCGTACCGGAAGTGCAGGAACGAAGTATGAAAGTCATTCACCAATAGAGATGGCTAGCAACAGCGAAAAGTGCACCCAGAGATGTGATGGCAAACGCACCTACAGATGAAACAAGAAGCGACATGGACATGTTACAATCACGAATGAGATCCCGACTCAGTCTCGGCGATCCCGAGATACACAGCTGCTATTGGAAATCAACTTCAGAATCAAGCCTAACCAACCGATCTGGCACCCGAAGAAGCCGTAATGGATTAGTCGTCTGCAGAGCTACGACGTACAAAAGGCGGATGACCGTACCAGAATCAAACCCAACCCCTACTGCAAGCAATCACCGTACTGGAAGTGCTGGGAGGAAGCACCTTGGAGCGCATTTACCGGCAGAGAATCGCACCTGGAGATTAGTCAACAAGCAAAACCACGATGTGGATACCCAGACAAGTGACAGCGAACACACATAGAGAAGGAACAGAAAGCATACCCGGAGGGAAGCCGGCAAGTGCACCGAGCAATTGGAGATGATAAGTGCACCGAGCACAGGGCGGATGTCAAGTGTACCTACAAGTGCACCGACTAGGAGGATGATCAGAGCGACTGCATGAGCACCGCAGAAATGATGCGAATATCAAGCGAGCTTAATCTATGCCGAATGAGAACAATTGTGTCTACCGAAGCAGTTCCGAACGAGACCGAAAATGATCTCCGAACGTACCAAATAGTCTACCGAACGGCATTGCGAGAGACAGTCACCGAATGGCATCGTGAGACAGTCGAGACAACTACCAAAAGATGATTACCGGATTGCCTTGAATGGAAGGCGCAGGAACTTAGGATTATCGGGAGCCCTCTACCGAAGGCACCGACTGGGATGTTTACCAAACGGCTTATCAAAAGCAATGCCGAACGACCGTACTGGAGGCCTATAAGCCTGCTTGGCCGATGCTGAAGGAGGAGTAATATAACAACTGACGGGCACTGTGTGGAAGCCACCGGCTGCAACAGATGATATCAGATATCGAGGCTAGCCTACAGAGCTATGCACGAGGGTCGGGAGAGCGCAAACGCTCCTGAATATTCATGTGGTGAAAATGTCCATTTCATGAGAAGCTTACGAGATAGATACGAGGTCATATATGACTGACCATCACCGACGGCTATGATACCGAGGGCAGAAGCTACAATCCACGCCGAGAAGTCAAGCACGCTTCATCCGTGTAGACTGAGCGCGAATGACTACCAAAGCAGCTTCCAAAGCAGCAACAATGATCACTGATGGGCTGGACATGTGGAGTTCACAAGGAATTGGGAATTCTTGAGTGCTAGCTCAATTGAAAATATATGGCGAGTATAACCGGTTACTGGAGTGCTTACTAGTTAGATATACCGATGCGATGGCCATGGCCATGGCGATGATGAGCAGCGAGCGGAAGCCACCATGGATACCGCCGAGTCAAGACGAGGCTCATACTATGATTGGCGATAACACCGAGGTTCCAGTGTCTGATTCCGACGATAACCTACGCTTGGTACGAGTTACGAGTGCGAGATTGAATGGTCGGATGCCGGACATTCCGGAAGTGGAGATATGGAGGATGGTGTTACTTTGGATGTTCCTTCTTTCTCTTTGTCATCAGTTTACTTTTTTACTTCTTTGGATCTCGGCCCAGTACAAATGGCGTCGGCACGGGTTTTTACCACCTCCGGGGATAAGTCAAGTGGAGGTGGAGTTTCCCCGTGCGCCGGATCCGCCGAATGGCCACCATACGGTACTGATCGTTTGTGGGACTTATGGGTTTGTATGTTTGTGTACGTTGAACGGTTATTTGATTGTTTCCTTTCCTTTCTACTCTTGTCCGGGTTTATACAGCCCAGGAGGTCTGCATCTAATGAGGGGGATAATGTAACGGCACGGCTGCACATTACGTGTCCAGGGCCGGGTAACACCCGCTTTATATAGTCGGCTCGCCACGAGCCTTTGATCTCTAGCGATAATCTTACCTTTATACCACTCTACAATATTGACATCCACGTTTGCAACTATATCTACTGATATACCTTCCTACCAGGCCATACATGGGCGTATGCTTTTACACGTATCGTTGTCCACACTCTTTTTCTTTTTCTTATTTCATAAGCTGAATGGCTAATCCCGAACCCTCCTCTTTCTGTTGGTGGCTCCTGCAAGCACACTACGTCAGCCTTACATTCGATTCCCGTCTCTAGCGCTGTGATGGTCCACTCTTACTACCTGGCACAGTTGTGCTGGATCGGTTTGATCATTTGAGGCCGGGGCTCCCGTTTAGGTCTCAGTTCCGGTTCCAGTGGCGGTCGTGTTCGCAGTCTCGGTCATTGTAAAGTCATCTGTCTCCCACATTGCCTCATCTTCCTCCACGTCCGTCATATCCGCCTCACTTCCCCCCCCTTCTGCTGCAGTTCCCCTCGGCCTAGGACCAAGCGTCACTCTGCTCGGCCTCGATGCCACATCAGTGGCTGCGTTCGTGGATGCCTGTCCAGCTTGCCCTATCTTCCTACTCTGCCGCGCCGCCCTGGCGGCTTCGGTCTTCTTCGCGCATCTGTTGCTGAATGCAATGTGATTTCCTCTGCAGTTGGGGCACTTCTCCAGCCTATGACAGCAGAGTGATCCCGGCTTCGCTGTACACCCCACCACGTTGCACTTGTGGTCGTTTGTACGGTGATGACCTGCGCAGTAGCCACATGTTGGTTTGCTGCCGCATTTGTTCTCTATGTGACCACGTCCACAGCAGAGCTCACATCTACTGTCAGGGCCCGCATTCGTGTATGTTTCGACCCGGAGCCACACTCCCGCCGCCTTGATGCCCTTCCTGCAAAGGACCTGCGCCGCGTTGCTCCCCTTTACCACACAGATAACCGATGACACGGTGATTTGTCGATTCTGCCCCCTCTCCCTGATGGTGCGGGGGTTCACCAGCCACCTTACTTGGGTACGGATCGTTATGCCTTCGTTCTCCGCTTCAATTTCCTCTCGCATCTTCTGCAGACTTTCTGTGCCTTTTCCCCTGTACCACACGAGAGGTACAGCATGGATCTTTAGCCTTTCCCAGGTCTCGTTCCCTTCGACATCCACGCCTCCTTTGTTGAGAGTCCTCGCCGCTGAGATGATGATGTCGCAGTACTGCATAGCGATCTCCGCTGTCTCATTCTGGTGCGTGATTGCCGTGATTGAGCCCTTCCCGTTCCTCCTTGCGTTCATGATCGTAATGTTGGCCACGGCCTGCTGGTGGAACAGCACTCTGTTGATCGCTAACGCAATTTCTTTGTCCATCGTATTGGCGAGTGGCACAGTCTCATCTCTCCTCAGGCTTAGGCGTCTGTCTGCCATGCTCGAGCCTGTTATCTGGGCTGGGGCTGGGCTGGCAGGTTTCTTCTGGTTGCGTGGTGTGACCGTCTCCCATAGTCTGGTTGGTGTTGGTGCCGATGTCGTCACACCTTTCGGCGTTGATGTGGCTCCCGGCCTCGGTGTCGGTGCTGGTTTCAGTGCTGGTGCTGGTGCTGGGCTCTGCTTTGGGTCTGGTTTCGGCGTTGGCACTGATTTGAGCTGCCCTGCAGGCTGCAGCTGTTGGCGCTCCTCGGGCTTCTTCGGTGCACCTCTCTGCGGCAGGTCTGCGTGTATTGAGGCCTCCAGCCCGACACCCTGGGTGTCCGCTTTCCTCTCCTCTCTCTGGCCCCACTCTGTAGTAGCCACCACTCTCTTGACCATGTCCGTGATGCCCTTGCCCCACAGTACGTCATCCTGGTGGTACATGTCCAGCTTTTCCTCTTTTTCCTCCAACCACTTTTTCATCCCACACCACTGCGCCTCCTGCAGTGCAGTCTGCGTCTCCAGCATGTTTGCCATCTTTGCAATGGTTGGGTGTAGCTGTGCTAGTTCGCGGGCTTGCTGCTGAGCCGCTCGCTCCATGCAGTTCCGCCAGTCCCCGAGGGCCCAGGCGGTCGCCAGGACCTGACTCCTTCTCTGCTTTCCATTCTCGTTTCTCTCCATTGGCTCAAGTGTGGCTTCCCCTGCAGTCTCCGCGGTGATGGATGTCACTGCCGTCACCTTTTCAATCGCCATATCCATAGCCGCGTCGCACCTTCCGTCCACCGCTTCTCCCGTGTCCAGGCCTCTCCTCTCGCTCACTCTGACTTCGGTCATCACCTCTGTGAGTCACACCTTGTCCAGGGTAGTCCTCGTCGTCGCTCGCTCGTTGGTTGACGCGTAGGGTCAATCGTGTTCTTTGCCAAGACTTCGCGTGAACCCACTCAACTGCGTGGATTCCTGTGCGAGCCCTCTTCCTGCGGTCTCGCTGGTACTGGGACGCTCGCTCCGGGGTCAATTCGACGTCCAGAATCGATTGCTGCCGTCCGTTTTTTAATTGCTATCGTTGTTGTCGACTTATCGCGCTGTTTTTATTATGCACAATGTATCATCTACAGCGTTGGAATTCGAAAACCTAACAAAGGATTGGAGGGATGCAATTAAATGGTGTGATTGTGAGACCGTCATGCATGCACTAGCGACACATGCATGTACTTAGCTTAGGCAGTTAACTGGACATCAGCCAGCAGGATTCGTCATCCATACAATCGGCTATATCCAAACGATTGCGCATGTGCGCGCATCAAAATTTGGTCCCCGACATTCGAAATCAGAAGTTACATTCATACATAATGACCCCTGTTACGAACTAGTGGGACATTTGCTCTGAACCATGATTTTTTTAGCCTCAACCACCTCAGATATTTTTATTGTAATAGCTACCATCAATAGAGGTCCTTAAACTGAGTCGATCTTAGTTCTCCAATCAAAAAAGCTTTTGTTTTGGTGCTGCAGAAAATTTTCTACGAAGCAATTTCAAAACACCCTGGTCGAAGGCATCCCCACTTTTTGAGAACAAGAATTTCAGGTTCCAGTTCCAATCGGAACTGCACACTCGACGCCAAACATCTTCCCGAATTTGACAGCCACACTAAAAAGTCCCACCTGACTTACTCTCCTCTACTAAATACCGCACTATGTTTCATACAACCAAAACGCCAACACATAATGCATGCCAAGGCTAGCGCATGGTGGCAGAACTATGAAATCTATTATGAACGATAGCGCTAGTTCATCAGAATTGCAATTGCAGCCGTGACGTAATTGTCGACAAATTCAGAGAAAGCTCCCGAAACAATGCGGAGCCGGAATTTGCTTTTGTCACGGTACTTCCCTGATGCCTCCAATTCACCCCACCTTCAACTCCTCAGGCTTACAACGTTAACATCACAGTCGATATCGCTCTCTTCCACTACTCTCGATCGTTCACGCCTCCGCACTCATCGTCGAATCCAGAGTCCACGGCATCATAATGTCAATAACAAAATTCACATCTCCTTTTGCGGCTCGCGACCGTCCACTTCTCCGCACTCATTCTTTTTCCACGCCTCTGCCTTCCATGCTTTCCGCACGCTGAACCCACCTCTACGTATCCAGACTTCGGATTTCCCACCTGGCACATCCGGTAAGACTCCTGAATTGTACATACCTCTGTTTCTATGTCGAGTTTTCTCGTCGCACAACCGATAACTCACTAGAAAAATTTGCTGACGTCAGGTTTGGGCGGACAACTACAAGTTTTTTCATTCCGACCTCCGGTGCCATCCCTCCTCCGCCCTTGTCTACTCTTCCCCTCCGCCCTGGCGTCCTAGCGCCATCGTCTACAATATCTTCTACCGCATGACCTTCCTTACCTACCCAGATTTGTTCTGCACGCCACCGACTTCGAGATGCGTTTGTCACAAGGACGAATTCGAGTGCGATTCTATGACGCCATCTGTGGCGCTCACTGAGATCGACAATGCATGCTACTACTGAGGATGTAACGACGACAGTAAGACCGAAAATCCATTGGGAATATAGACTGCGGGGATTGTGGGAGATGTTGGCCAGATGCATCAAGTTGTAGGGGAATGCCGCGACATGCTCCAACAGGAAGTGATTCAGGACAGCGATCGCCAAAGTAAACGTTTACGATACAGAAACTGACTGATGCCATGCAGATAGCACTATGCCCCGGTCCTCCGCCTGCGGTATACCACTGAGAGGATGACTCAACCGATGGAAGCAGTAGGTTTGATGGAGACTACCGACGAGTTGGTAAATTGATGCATAGACCCCGGTCCACAGCTACGATAGACATGATACCTACCGATCAGTGCGATTGTGGTGCAAGATGCAGGGGCCCGGAGCAGACAGGGAGCTGAGGCCGGGGGTGCGGTCCTGTGGGAACGTGATACCGGGCATGACGCTGGGGATCACATACAGATGCTAAGCGGGGTATGAACCGAGACCGGGAGGATCTTTTGAGATTGGAAGGGGAAGATTTGAAGTGGTTTTTCTCGCATGTGGCAAACATGTTTCCGATGGAACGGGAGTGTAGGGAGTACGATTGGTGCTTCAGTACATTTTTGTATTTTTGTCGCTTAGACCGTGAGAATAGACTTTATGCACTTTGCACTCTACATTAGCCACATGTGCCGATCACAACTATTCTACTCTTCAGAGTTGCTGGGGCACATACGACCACGCCACTGAATAACCGGGTAAAGATGGCCGAGATATGTGAGAGGAATGGCTAAAGTCTGTGCCCGAGTAAGGACGGCAACTGGAACAAAATGAAAGCCATCGGTGCCACAGAATAGGCGGCCACTAGGCTTAGAGATGTCAGTCGATTAGGAGACACTGGGTGCTACTTGAGGAGGCCATGAAAGATGTGAGGCAGACACGGGGAGCAACCACCGTGTCGAGGAAGGTGAATGATAGGAAGCGGGGCAAATGCTTTTCATTAGGTGGCCGATCCTCGCACAGAGTTCCCAAAGTCTATCCCGGGTGATCAGGGCTCTGGACTATCCCGGACTATGACTTAGCGTGTAAGAATTTCTCGGACGGGCCCCCGTATAATCCGTGTGATGAGTCAATGATGCGAGTGACAACCTGTGATTTAGCGACAGTCCGTCCGTCGCGTGATAAAGCTCATCAAGTGGTCTCGGAGGTCTGCGATGGTGTAGAGGGGTTGCTCACTGTGTTGGTGCATTGTATCCTTCGTTGAGTAGTTATTTTAGGAGGGAAACCTCGCAGCATCACAACAGTAACCTCCGCTGGAGCCCGGCAGATCTCCGATCTGTGCCATACATATGCTTGCTCATGCCCCACCCTAGACCAGGTGTCTAGGACTAAGAAGCCTATCGGGTCTATTAGGAACCCTAGTGTTTAGTATACCTCTTTGCCAGTGTTCCTAACCGGTCAGATCGACTGCAGGGCAATCTAAGTATTTATAGTCCGGTCAGATGCGGTGGAACTTTCTGACAGCCGCCTTGTTGTTGTTGTTGTTTATTCATATTGTATTCAATCTAATTAGAGTATGAGAAAGACCGATTCCCCTCCGCCTCCGGGCGTGCCGGCTAGATGGCGGAGCTCCCCACCCACTACCCATAAACGAAAATTCACCCCCTCCCCTCTTCCCCATTACCCCAGGGCACCATATTCTAGTCCTCCCCCAGAAATGTAACTGTTCGGATCCAGTACCACATTCGCCTGAGCGCAGGGTCTCATTGATGTTATCGCAGTGGAATACCCCAACCGTCCTACCGTGGGGCGTGAACAGCACCTTTGATGTGTCTACCGATTTTCGCTGTTTAAGTTGGTTGATGCGTCCGTGGGAACAACTCATACTGGTGCTTGTGTGCCTGAGAAGCAGGTCTTCCATCATAGCTACTCCGAGTATTGTGGGTCGGAGCGTGCTGTCCTCAGAAAAACTCTTCATTGAACCGCTGCGCTTTCACGCCCTAGATGTATTATGTTGTCAATTATGTTGGTTGTGTCGTGTCGTGAAAACCATGTCGCTAACTTGCGTAAAACATTGAAGGAGGCGAGTTGCCCTGGAAGAGGGACTACCGTTCGAGGTCCATACTGAGTGGTATTGGGTGGTTGTCGCTGTCTGAGGTACACTAGAACACAAGGGGTGAACAAGCGGACACACACAGGTATGCGAAAATGAAGCCAAAGTAAAACCGCAACCCGCCCATAAAAAAGTGGGTCTTGTCAAAACCAGGTGGTGAGGTGTGTTGTCGAAGGTGTGTTGACAGCCGCCTTTGGCATAGACCTGTTAGCTAGGGTACCCAAAAGCTTGGATATACCACAGAAAACAGTAGATATCTGCGAATGAGAGTAGATATCTGCCTTGGCGAAGATAATTGTGGATGATTGCAGGTAGTTGTCTACCATAGCGAGGAAAATCTGCACATATCTAAAGATAGCAGCCTAGTATCTTAGAGGTGTGTTAGAACAATTTTTGTTAAAATGGGCTCGGGGACGAGGTTGGCTTTGCGGTATAGTTGGAACTTGGGAGGACGGACTATTGACACCATTGGATCTTTGGAGGATCTCGGCGGGCTCAATTTCTCCGCCAGCATCTCCGATGCCGATGGCCTCCGGTGATCTGATTCTCTTGTATATAGACGACGTTATACAAAAAACAATCACCTTCTTTTAGGGTTCATTACAATATTTCAATTATATATACGGAAGGATAGTTTTACAAAGTCCGAGTCTGCGCTCATTAGAATGACTTGGATAGCACTATCTCATTATCATACCACATCACTGCTAAGTGATTGGGTTTACATTCGGAGAGAGCTCCGAATCCTATCCATCATCCCTGCGAGATCTCTAGTCTCTCCATGTATATAAAGGCATAGCCTCTACCCTTAGATAGATCAACGGACTTTGCCTTTGATGGTTAATTGATAGTCTATTTATCGTGGGAGTTTGTATGCTCATATATACAAGAGTCGGTGTATGCATCCGCACTCATATATGTGCACTCAGCCGGCTGAACCCAACTGAATCCCACCGTACCTTCGGCCCAGCTGAATACTGTGTACTACATCTGCATGTACTATGGAGGGTCTAATGTTACATATACCATTAACAAAGCTCTTAGCCGGCTGTACGGGCTGGCGCTCGGCTGGCTGGACATAATCTGGACGGGCTAACACTACGCTGGCTGGACGCAATCTTGATGGGCTGGCTCTCGGTCGGCTGGACGTAATGTGAACCGGCTGAGAGCTGGCTGGATATCATGGGTTTTGGGGTTTAGGATTCTTTTTTACTGAAGAGGGCGGCGAAGCCGCCACAATACCTAGTCAAATATATATACATGGTTTGTCGGCTCGAAGCATTCTCATTGGTTGACTTGTGGTACGTACCTCTAAGAAGGATTTTTATTGGCTGACAACCCACAGCTTCAAGCTTTTTGTTGGCTTGGCATACCCCATCAAATATCCTCTAATATCCACTCCCAATTAAGTATTTGAGTTCAACTCCAATCATAATGTAATGTTTATATGAAATGTTCAGAATTCAATGCTCTTTGACCTCTTGGTCTCAAATTTAGCATCTCTGCAAAATTGATCGAATGGATATGGAAAAAGGTTGATTTTCGGTATATTTAGGCAATTTTGGAGTGTTTTTCTAAAGCCACTCTATCACTTTTGAAGATATGGTAAATCTGAGATAGGGAGGTGAAACAGGATCAAATTATGTTCAATTCATATATACATTACTTTCTGATCACAGGTAAACTGAAAGTTGTATATTTATTAACTGAGTGTGCAAGTGCATCAGCAACAACCCTGGTTTCCGTCTGAAACACCCGGGTGTTCCGGACGGCTCTGACGGCTCTGACGGAACCTCGTACCCTCTGACGGAGAATTACACGCTGCCTGTCGCCCAGGCGACGGGTCGC